>Ga0182015_10007207_pt1 | contig 10917 bp, 10 predicted proteins | sample 712P3MmetaG_FD_120478 | JGI IMG/M metagenome (GOLD analysis project Ga0182015, IMG submission 120478) | Permafrost microbial communities from Stordalen Mire, Sweden - 712P3M metaG | ecosystem: Environmental > Terrestrial > Soil > Wetlands > Permafrost | place: Sweden: Stordalen | collected...
CGAAGCGGCTGCTTGAAAAACGCGGTCATCATGTGGTCATGGCCTGCAATGGCAAAGAAGCTCTGGAAGCGTTAGAGCGCCATTCATTCGACGTGGTGTTGATGGACGTGCAGATGCCCGAGATGGATGGCGTCGCAGCAACGATTGCGATCCGCGAGAAGGAGAAGCTCACGGGACATCATCTACCGGTCATTGCCATGACGGCACGGGTGATGAAAGGTGACCGTGAGCGGTGTATGGAGGCTGGTATGGACGGTTATATTTCCAAACCAATCGATGTAAAGGCGCTCGATGAGATCTTAGACGGCTGTGCGGAAAGGCGGCACAAGGACTTTACCGTCGTGGCGCCGAACAATGACCCATCGATTGCTCCAGTGGACGCCGCAGAGTTGCTGCAGCGGATCGATGGGGATCGGGCGTTCCTTTCGGAGTTGGTGGCAATATTCCGTGGGGAGTATCAGGGACAGATTCAGAACGCTCAGCAAGCCATTGCGCGCAAAGACGCTGCCGGAGTGGAACGAGTGGGGCACACGCTCAAAGGAGCATTGGGCAATCTTTCCGCAACCGGCGCATCCGCCTTTGCCGGGGAACTTGAAACCATGGGAAGATCAGGCGATCTGGCGCTTGCCGGGGCCAAGCTAATGGAAGTGGAGAATGAAGTGCATCGCGCGATGGAGACGCTCGATGCGTTGTCCCTGGAGAGCGTCTAGTGAAGATTCTTGTCGCGGAAGATGATCCAGTCTCACGGCGCATGATCCTTTTCGTGGGAGGAGGAAGCTACCAGGCATGCGACAGCTCGAATCTGAAACTATTGCAACATCGCAGCATCCAAAGGCATAATCGGTCAACCGTACTTGGGAAAACAGGGAATCGCAGAGTTGCAAATTGGTATCGACAGCTTCGCAGCAGCAATTCCAGATCCGGTCACCGGTGTCGCCCTTAGCGCCGTCGATCGCATGCATCATCTGCTCGAAGAGATAGAGTTGGCCGACCAGGCCGGTTTGGACGTCTTCGGCATCGGCGAACATCACCGGGCCGAGTTTCTCGACTCCGCCCCTCCGGTCATACTCGCCGCGGGGGCTGCGCTTACCAAACAGATCCGCCTTACCAGCGCGGTCACGGTCCTCAGCGCCGCCGACCCCGTGCGTATCTTTCAGCAATTCGCAACTCTCGATTTGATATCCAAGGGCCGTGCGGAAATCGTCGCCGGCCGCGGATCTTTTATCGAGGCGTTCCCGCTCTTCGGCCTCAAACTCGACGACTACGATTCGCTCTTTGCAGAGAAGCTCGAACTGCTGCTCACGATTCGTGAGACCACCCAGGTCTATTGGTCAGGGAAGCACCGCCCTCCGCTCACCGGGCAGAGCGTCTACCCGCGTCCCTTACAAAATCCACTGCCTATCTGGCTGGGCGTAGGGGGTACGCCTGATTCCTTCGTTCGCGCCGGTGCGCTTGGGCTTCCCTTGATGGTCGCCATCATTGGCGGCGAACCCCACCGCTTTCGCCCGCTTATCGAACTCTATCGCGAGGCGGGGCGCCGCGCGGGCTACTCTGCTGGGCAGTTGCGCGTGGGACTTCATTGCATCGGCTTTCTCGGAGACACGACGCAGCAGGCCGCGGACGACTTCTTCCCCGGCTACGCGCACACCTTCACCGAGATCGGCAAAGAGCGCGGATGGCCGCCAACCACCCGGGCACAGTTCGATGCCACGCGTGGTCCTACAGGGGCCCTGATTATCGGTGACGCCGAAACCGTCACCGAGAAGATCCTTTACATCCATGAGGCTCTGGGCGGCATCTCCCGCATCACCTTTCAGATGGGTGTCTCGACGCTGCCCCATGCCAGGATGATGCATGCCATCGAGATCCTGGGCAACCGTGTCGCCCCGATGGTGCGCGAGGAACTCCGGGTTCGCACTGGCGCTGGAGTGCCCAAATGAGCAAACTGCATCGCTGTGCATGGGCGGAGAGCGATCCCCTGCTCCGTGCATACCACGATCAGGAATGGGGAGTTCCCGAGCACCAAAGCCGTGCGCTGTGGGAGCTGCTCATGCTGGAGGGATTCCAGGCCGGTCTGGCATGGATCACCGTCTTGCGCAAGCGCGAGGCCTTTCGGCAGGCGTTCCATCACTTTGATCCGGAGATCGTTGCACGATTCGGTGAGCGGGACGTGACACGGCTGCTCAGCGACACCGGCATCATTCGCTCTCGCGCCAAGATCGAGGCGACGATCAAGGGCGCGCGGATTTATCTGGAGATGCAGGGCAATGGCGAGGATTTCTCCAGGTTTGTCTGGAAGCTGGCGGGTGGTAAGCCAATCCAAAATAAAACGGGCCATGTACCTGCGAAGACCGTTCTTTCAGAGGAGATCTCGGCGGTGCTCAAGAAGCGCGGCTTCAAGTTTGTTGGACCGGTCATCGTTTATGCCTGGATGCAGGCGTCCGGAATCGTCAACGATCACGATCCACGGTGCTTCCGGCGGGCAACCAGGGATTCGCCCGGTAGAGCGGTTTCACGATGACTGTGTCCGATCAGGCCTCAGTGAAGTGGGGCTTTTCTTGGGTGAGAGCAGGGCTCGATGTTTCTGGTGGGCAGTGCAACAGATCCCCGGGTGCCCCATCCTTTGAAAAAAGCGCAAAGGATGGGGCACCCGCCTTTTCGTGGTGCTTCCTACCGTGCCAAACACCGCCGCATGAAGTTCCCTGCGCCATCAACCTCGACAGGAAATCCGGGGGAGCGAAGTGGAGAGACCTGCGGTTTCAGTCATTCGTCCGACCTCCGCTCTCTGGGATATATAGTGCGAACTTCTAACTCAGGACACTAGCGCATATAGTCTCCGCTCTTGCCGCCGGACTTGCGAACCAGGACGATCTCGCGAATGGTGATGGATTTATCCATCGCCTTGCACATGTCGTAGATAGTGAGCGCAGCCACTGCTGCTGCCGTCAGCGCCTCCATTTCCACGCCGGTGCCGGCGACCGTCGCGGCAATGCTGTGGATCTCGATGCCGCCGGGAACAACGGCCGCCGAGACATCGATAAAGCTTAAAGGCAGCGGATGACACATGGGGATCAAGTCGGCCGTGCGCTTGGCCGCCTGAATGCCGGCAAAGCGCGCGACCTCAAGCGGGTTGCCCTTGGGGTTTTGCGGGAGAGCGGCAAGCACCGAGTCAGAGAGTACGACAAAGGCTGAGGCTTCGGCCTCGCGCCGCGTGGCCGGCTTGGCGCTTACGTCGACCATATGCGCGCTGCCTTCAGCGTCGTAATGCGAGAGCTTGTCCATCGTTTGGTCAGGGTAGTGCATTTCTAGCGTAGGTGCTATAGCAACACGGTCACGGTTTCGCCACCACTAAGAAGGGCGCGGTCGGCGGGAACCACAAGAAAGCAATTGGAGCGGCTGGTGCTCGCGAGATCGCCGGAACCTTGCCACGCGACCGGCTCCACGGTCACATCGATCGGGGCCGGCCCCACCCTGGCCCGCAGCATGGCCGGCAGGAAGCGCGTCAGGCCGGTCTTGCCACGGACGTCACTCGCCAGCCTGGCCTGCGCAAAACGGGGACCGCGGGAGGCTTCACCGCAGAGCGCGCCCAGCAGCGGCTCGACAAAAAGCGAAAACGTAACCATGGTGGAGACAGGATTGCCAGGAAGTCCAAAAAAGTAAATCTGGCGATGATCCGAGGTAAGCCGGCCGAAGACGACAGGCTTGCCGGGCTGAATCAGCGCTCCGGTAAAGAAGAACTCGGCGCCTAAAGAGAGCAGGACCTCCTCCACGAGATCGTACTTTCCCATGGAAACCCCGCCGGAGAGCAGTAGCAGGTCGGCTTCGAGTGCGGCGCGGATGATGGCTTCAAGATGCCCGCGCTCATCGCGCGCGATGGCGAACCGCACTGGTTGCGCCCCGGCAGCGAGGACCTGCGCGGCGAGCGAGTAGCTGTTGGAGTTGCGAATCTGGTGGACCAGCGGCTTTCGGTCCACTTCGACCAGCTCGTCACCTGTGGCGACGATAGCCACGCGGGGCGGGGCGAAGACGCGGAGCTGTGCCGCACCGCAGGCTGCGGCTGCGGCCACCTGGGCGGCGAAAATGCGCGTGCCCACCGGCAGGATCACTTCTCCCGCCCCGGCTTCGGCTCCCATAGGAACGATATTGTCCCCGGGCGAGATGCTGTGGTCCTGGGTGAGGCGAAGCGTGTCGTGGTCACGCTGCACGTGTTCGATCATGACCACGCAATCGGCCCCGGCGGGGACGGGCGCGCCGGTCATTATTTCGACTGCCTCTCCGGCAGGGATTTCAAATCCAACTGCCTCCCCGGCGCGAATCTGGCCCACGACCTTGAGGCTCAAGCCGCCGTTAACATCGGCAGCGCGGCAGGCAAAGCCGTCGCGAGTGGAGCGGCGAAAAGGCGGCTGATCGCGGTCCGCACGGACGGCCTCGGCCAAAACCAGGCCGAGAGCGTCGAGCAGGGGCGCGGACTGTGGAGGGTTCCGAAGATCGCCGGCCAGAAGGTCAGCATGTTCGCGGACGATGCGGCTGGCGTCCGCGAAGCTGACTACCCGCGATGGAGCTGGTTGGTTCAAGACGAGAGGCGCTTGAGGGCAGGAAGTCAGGACGCCGCAAAGCGGAGCAGCGTCCCGATGCTCTCTTTTCCTCGCCGTGACAGCCTGGGTTTAGTGCTTGCCGGCGGAGTATTTATTGTTGACCTTCTCCCCAATCTCCATCAAAATCTGCGTTGCTTCCGCCGCCATGGGACCGTTGGGGGCGAGTTCAAGGTATTTGTGGTAGGCTTCCGCCGTACCCGGGGGAGCGACGATCTTTTGCGTCGTTTTGTCGACTGTGGCTTTGGAGATGAGCGCCTGTCCCTTCAGGTAATACGGGATCGGCTTGGTCGGGTCGGCGGCGATCGCTTTGTCCGCCGCGGCGATGGTGGCATCGGTTTGCCCGGTGCGGCTGAGGATGATGGTCTCGTTGCTGTAAAACATGCCTGCATTCGTGGGTTGAAGCTTGGCCGCGGCGTCATACGATGCAGTGGCGTCGGGGATCTTATTGGTATTGGCGTAAACCTCCCCCAAACCGTTGTCGGCGGCAGCTTCGATTTCAGGATTGGGCTTCTTGGACGCGGTATCGAGGTCCAGTGCCTTCTTGAGCGAAACCCCGGCGTCGTCATATTTTTTTTGCCCAGTCTGGGCAATGCCTAGCTCCAGCCACAGGACAGGAACGTCCGGCTTTAAGGTCGTGGCCTGCTGCATGATCGTGGCGGCATCGTCGAACTTCTTCTGCTGGTTGTCGGCGCGTGCCTGCTTGAGCATGTCATTCAGCTTGCCGATGCTCTGGTTCTCTTTATTGATTTCCGCATTTTTCGTCTTGGCTTCTTCGAGCGCCTTCTTTTGTTCCGGAGGCAGCTTGTTTACATACTCAGCGCGGCTCAGATCGAAATCCTGCAGAGTGTCCGTACCAGCGGTAAACTTCACGTTCTCAAAGCGGTCGATAGCTTTGTCGGGCGTAGAGTAGAGCGTGACGAAGTAGGTGCCTGGAGCAATTCCCTCGCCCTTGTAGTCGCCATTCTGGTCGGCCTTGAAGGTGAATTTGGCGGTCTTGCCATCGGTGCTGAGTATCACGATGGCGTTGGCGATGGGTGCGTTTGCCGGGTCCTGCACGTGACCGTGGATCTTGGCCGTGGTGTCTTGGGCACGGGCCAGGGTCGGAACGAAAGCGAGCGTGACGAGAGTGAGCCAGAGAGTGAGTTTCGAACGCATGGTAGTTCTCCTCGAAGCGGGCAGCAGCAGTACACCACAAGCGGATAGCCACCCGCATAGCACGACCAAGTTAAATGGAAGGGCACCAACAATTCAAGGCCAAGAGCGACCGTGGCCCGCCGCTCGATACCAGTGGGATGCTTTAAAGCGGTTTCACAGTTACTGTGACCGCATAAAGTTCGCGAAGAGAGTGTCTTTTCGTTCGCTACCCACCTCCGGCGAAACCGCTTAGCCGACTGGGGAGACCGCCTGGTGCTGTTCCCACCAAGCGCCAAATAGCGCCAGGGCTCGCTCGCACTGCAGACGGTGCCGCTCCCGCTTGTCGCGGGTCTGCCTGCGCAACTGCTCTTCGAGCGGCAAGAGGAGATCGAAGGTGATATTGGCCGGCTGGAAGTCTTTGGCCTGGGCATGGGTAATGTAGTGCACCAACGACCCCAGCGCAGTGGGGCGAGGCACGGCCACAGCCTCCCGGCCGTGGGCAAGCTGGGCGGCATACAGGCCGGCGAGCATGCCGGTCGCGATGGACTCGGTATAGCCCTCAACCCCCGAAAGTTGCCCCGCGATCAGGATGGACGGGTGCTCGCGGAGGGTGAGCGTCCCGCTGAGCACGCGGGGCGCATTGATATAGGTATTGCGATGGATCTGGCCAAAGCGCAGGAACTTTGCCTTTTCCAGGCCGGGAATCAGGCGCAGGACGCGCGCCTGCTCGCCGAATTTCAGGTGGTTTTGCAGGCCGACCAGGTTGTAGGAGTCTGCGCGGAGGTTTTCGCAGCGCAATTGCACCACCGCCCAGGGCATTTTGCCGGTGCGCGGGTCGCGCAGGCCAACCGGCTTCATGGGGCCGAAGCGCAGCGTCTCCCGGCCGCGCCGTGCCAACTCCTCGATGGGCAGGCAGCCTTCGAAGTACTCCAGCTTCTCCCACTCCCGGCTCTCCACTGCTTCGGCCGAGACCAGGGCATCGTAGAAGCGCTCGTATTCTTCCTTCGACATGGGGCAATTGATGTAGTCGGCGGTGCCTTTGTCATAGCGGGCGGCGAAGTAGACGCGCTCCATGTCGATGGAATCGGCTTCGACGATGGGGCTGATGGAATCGTAGAAGGCGAGCTGTCCGGCGCCGGTCAGCCGGGCAATCTCCGCGCAGAGCGGGGCCGAGGTGAGCGGGCCCGTGGCCACAATGGTGAGCTGGGCCTGGTCGAGCGAGGTAATCTCTTGCCGATGAACGGTGATGCGCCTCTCCTGCTCGATTGCGCTGGCCACACGGCGGGAGAATTCGACCCGGTCGACGGCCAGGGCGTGGCCGGCGGGCACTGCGCTCGCGTCCGCACAGGTGAGCAGGGCGCAGCCGGCGCGGCGCATCTCCTGCTTCAGCAGCCATGGCGCGCTGTATTCACTCTCGGACTTGAGCGAGTTGGAGCAGACCAGCTCGGCGAAGTCGGCCGTCTGATGCGCCGGCGTGGAGCGCAGCGTGCCGTCAACCACCGCGCGCATCTCGTAGAGGTCGACCTGGCAGCCTTGGCGGGCAGCCATCAGGGCAGCCTCCGGGCCGGCCAGCCCGCCGCCGATGACACAAATCCGGCCTGGGCCCCGCCCGCTCAACGGGCCGGCTCCGATGCCGACGCTAAAGTTGCCAGGGAACGAATGCCTTCGTCATTGACGCGCATGATTCGCCACTCGTCGAGAAACTGCGCCCCCAGGCCCTGGTAGAAGTCGATGGCGGTCTGGTTCCATGCCAGAACGTCCCATTGCAGCCGGGGACATCCTTGCTCAGCGGCGCGGGCCGCCACCCTTGCCAGCAGCGCTTTGCCGATGCCTTGCCCACGAAAGCGGGGCAGTACGAAGAGATCCTCCAGGTGGATACCGGAGCGGCCCCTCCATGTGGAGTAGTTGTAGAAGTAGAGCGCGAAGCCGGCCGGTTGGCCGCGTTCTTCCCCATCCCCGTTTTCGGCGATCAGGCACTCGAAGCAGGGCTGCTCGCCGAAGCCGTCGCGCAGCAAGTCGGCCTCGGTGGTCTTGACCGCGTCCGGTTCCCGCTCATACGTGGCGAGCGCGCGGATAAGATCGAGAATTGCAGGGATGTCAGCGGGAGTAGCGGCGCGGATGGAGTGCATCGTCTGAACCCTAGTTTATAACGCTAGCGCATTACGAAGCTTCGCTTTCCTGCTGGCGTGCTTGATGTCGTCGCGCCTTCATCCGGTTGCCGCAGGTCTTCATGTTGCACCACCGCCGGGTATGGTTCTTGCTGATGTCGAGAAAGAGCCAGCGGCAGGTGGGATCGCCGCACTCTCTCACTCGCCCTGCTTCACTCGTTACCAGCAAATCAGAGGCCGCCTCGGCCAGCTTCCACAGCGGAATCTCCGGTTCCCGCTCAAGACCGGACCAGCTCCAAACCAGCTGCGACTCGCCCAGGCGAAGCCTGCGATGCAAGGCCACGGCCTGGAAGTGCCTTTCGAGCGTTTCCACCTGCGTGGCCGGCGGTTTGCCACCGTCTATCCGGGCGTACAGGACGGCTGCAAGCGCCTCGCGCAACTCCACCGCGGAGGCAAGCACACGCTGCGCATTTTTTTCGCTGACGGTGCGCGCGAGTTTCCGCGCCTGTTCCGCAGTCAGCAGTCGCGACTGCGCGGCCAGGCGAAGGAGATCTGCGTAGGTGGGAAGGAGCTCCTCCGGACCGTTCGCGGAGAAACGCGAATCCATGGTGTTGACGAGGTCGAGCGCCGGGTTTCCAGCAAGCAAGTTAAACGGCTTGGGAACGGGGTTGCTCATGAATTCAATTATAACTCTCAAAAATAGTTTTAAAGGTTAGCGTAAACCGGGTTACAATATAACCAGTCATGGCGATTATAACGGTTAGAACGAGCAGCGCCGCAAAGGAACAGAGGAAGGCCGGCCTACGTGTATTTCTCGCCTTCGCGGCCATCTATGTTTTGTGGGGATCGACCTATCTGGCGATTCGTATCGCCGTACAAGAGGTCCCTCCGCTCTTTGCCGCGGGGACGCGATTCTTTTTGGCCGGCCCCTTGCTTTACGCCGTGATGCGCTTTCTCGGGCGGCGCCGTCCCACCGGGAAGGAGTGGGGCAGTCTTTTGCTCATCGGCTCGCTGATGTTCGTGGTCACTTACGGGTTGGTCTTCTGGGCGGAACAGTTCGTGCCTTCCGGGTTTACGTCCGTTCTCGAGGCGACGCTGCCGCTCATCACCATAGCGCTTGAGGTCTTTGTGTTTCGCCAACAAAGTTTCCGTTGGAGACTCCTGGTCCCCATTGTGCTGGGATTTGTGGGTGTCTTGTTGTTGCTGCTGCGCAATGCCCAGCACATTGCCATCCTGCCCTGCCTCGCCGTCCTGGCGGGAGGGACGGCGTGGTCGCTGGGCGCCGTGCTGACGCGTGCCCTGCCGCTGCCCAGGTCCAAGGGAATTACCGCCGGAGCGGAGATGATGATAGGCGGTGCGATTCTGCTCGTTCTCTCGGCTTTGACCGGAGAGATGCACCCGTTCCCGCATGTTTCCGTAAAAGCCGTGCTCGCGCTGGGCTACCTGGTGGTTGCCGGCTCGCTGCTGGGTTTCACCGCCTTTGTCTGGCTGCTTGGCCGCATGCCCGCTACGCGCGTTGCCAGCCATGCCTATGTCAATCCGGTCGTCGCCGTCGCTCTCGGCTACTTCGTTGCAGGCGAGGTGGTCACCGCGCGCATGCTCTTCGGCACCGCTCTGATTGTTGCCAGCGTCGCGCTCATTCTCATCAAGGACAAAGCTGACGTGCCTGAGAAAGACGAAGCTGAGGCGCCTGAGTTTGTGCTGGTTGGAGAACGCTCTAGTTGATGTAGATTTCGTCGATGTAGCACCAACGCCAGTCTTCTCCTGGTTCGACGGATTGCATGATCGGGTGCCCGTCTGAGTGGAAGTGCGCGGTGGCATGGCGGTTTTTGGAGGAATCGCAACAACCGACCTTCCCACACTCCAGACACATACGCAGATGAACCCAGGTGTCTCCGGTCTTGAGGCATTCCTCGCAACCCTTGGTGTGCGGCTTCACTTTCTTCACATGATCCTTTACGTGCTTACACTTGACTGCGCTCATGGAAACCTCTTTTTAGTATCTCTGCGATTCTGACAAATCTCGATACAAGCAGTCGTGGTATCCCACCCTTTGCAAACAACGCAAAGGACCCCGGATTTCCTACTGCGCCGCCCCAACCATGGCAGCGTGTGCGGCTTTCTATAAGGAAAGCCGCATGAGGTTCGTTCACCCCACCAAGCCTCACAGGAAATCCGGGGGGATGGGGCACCCGTCTTTTCGCTGCACTATCTACTCTGCCAGAAGGCGGCCGGGTGGCCCATTCAAGCCTTGTTTTGGCTTGAGTGGGTGGGATAGCAGCCTGTTTACAGGCTGCGGAAAAACTCTGTTTTGTATCAGGGCACGACTTTAGTCGTGCCGCAAATGAATTGAGAATACATCGGGCTGCCACGAATGGCCGGTTTAACTGCGCTCGCCTCGCTAAGTGCCTGCGACTTTCCGTGAAGAAAGTCGCATACGCTATCCCAAATAACTGCCCATGAGGCGGCCATTCGTGGTTTAGCCCCTGAGGTACGTCTTTCCTGCCCGGTCCGGAGTTTTTCCGCAGTCTGTGTTTAGCCCGTACGTAAGTTGCACTCCTAAGGTGTTTTCACCACTGGAAGTTCAATGAAGCTTGCTTTTCCCGGCTGGTGATAGATACGCTGCGTGGCCTTTTGGTAGTCCGCCGGCTTTGCCCAGAAAATGTTAGGCACAAACGTCTGTGGGTTTCGGTCGTATAAAGGAAACCAGCTCGACTGTACCTGCACCATGATTCGATGCCCGGGAAGGAAGACATGGTTTGCTGTCGGCAGCGCGTAGTGGTAGAGCAAGGGTTGGTTGGCCGCGATGGGCTTAGCCTGCTCCAGGCTCTCGCGATAGCGTCCGCGGAAGATGTCCGCGGAAATCATGAGTTGATATCCACCCAGGTTTGGCTGACTGGCCACTTCGCTGGGATAGAGGTCGATAAGCTTGACTACCCAATCGGAATCGTTGCCGCTGGTGGAGGCCACGAGATTGGCGAGCGGTTCTCCACTGATCTTCAACGGCGCGCGCAAAACATCGGAGACGAACACCTCGACATCGGGCCGGCCGGACTGCTCGCGCTGGTCGTCAACCAGCC
>Ga0182015_10007208_pt1 | contig 10912 bp, 10 predicted proteins | sample 712P3MmetaG_FD_120478 | JGI IMG/M metagenome (GOLD analysis project Ga0182015, IMG submission 120478) | Permafrost microbial communities from Stordalen Mire, Sweden - 712P3M metaG | ecosystem: Environmental > Terrestrial > Soil > Wetlands > Permafrost | place: Sweden: Stordalen | collected...
GCGAGGGTTCTCCTGACCGCGACCGTGCCCCCAGCCTTGCCTGGAAGGAGCGTGTCGGATGGTTCGCTGGCGCCTCCTGTAAAGGGATCACGTGCTTTCTCCGATCAGCCTGCGGTCATCGTCACATGCCGAGCGATGGCCCAAACGAAGCCCGTCAGCTCGCGGGCGATCACGGTGGTGACGACATTGGCCGGCTTGCCGGTCCGGGCGAGCTTGCGATAACGCGCGCACAACCGCACTTGCCCTTTCCAGGCGATGTCGCGGATCGGCTTAGGTTGGCTCTCCTGCCGCAGCAGCAACTCGCGACTGATCCGGGCCGGGAAGCGGTAGCTCCAGGCAGCCTCGATCAACAGCCGGCGAGCTGCTCCATTGCCGGCCTTGGTGATGCCGCCGCGTCTGACGCTCGCGCCGCTCGAATGTTCGGACGGGACCAACCCAAGATAGGCCATCAGCTGTCGCGGATTGGTGAAGCGCGAGAGATCACCCAGTTCAGCAATCAGTGTCGCCGCATTGACCAGAGCCATGCCGCGCATCGTTTGCAGCGCCGCCACGACGGGAGCCAGCGTCCAGTCCGGCAGCATCGCTTCGATCTGCGCCGTCAGTCGATCGCGCCGCGTTTCGGCAGCTTCGACCGCCGCGATGTAATCTTCCAGCACGATGTGATGGACCGCCTGCTCGAACTTGAGCCCCGCCAGCCAGCGGCGATGCAGCTTGGTCCAAGCCGGCCGGCCATAGTGGCATCCATGCCGCAACAGAAATCCCGAGAGCTGCTGGCGCGCCCGGCGAAGGCTGTGCACCGCGTCGAGGCGCGCACGAACCAGATCACGCGTCGCCTCGTGTCGGGCATCCGGAACCCACACCGCCGTCAGCTCGCCCGCCCGGTGCAGCTTGGCCAGGCTGGCGGCATCCCGCCGGTCGGTCTTGACCCGGTCGCCCGCTCGCCTGGGGATCAGCGAGGGGGCAACGACGACGCACTCGTGCCCGGTTGCCGATACCTGGCGTTGGATGCCGTAACCGCACGGTCCCGCCTCATAGCAAAACCGCAGGCTCACGCCGTCGCCGCCGAGCTTGCGCAGCAAACGATCCAATGCCGTCGGCGTGTTGGCGATCCGGCCGTACTCCCGGACCTCGCCGCGCAAACCGCCCGTCGCCACCGCGACGACGATCCCTTCCTTGTGAACATCAAGCCCAACGTAGGTGATACGATCCGCCATGACCCGTCTCCTATGCATGAGGCTCGGCACCGGCCAACCCGGTGCAACCCTCGTTACCTGCATACTGTGAGACGGGTCGCCCCGTGCTCAGGCGGACATGTGGTCTAGGAAGCGCGGCTTCGTCGCACAGCACCCTATTGCCTTGCCGCTGCGGGCGTAACAGGTTTGGGCGACGGAGGGTGCCGCCATGCGCTTCAGCACATTTCTTTTCCCGGACAGCCGCGACCTGGCGCGCGACGGTCAGGTCATCGACGAGACGCTGCGCGAGGCGCTGCTCGCCGACCGGCTCGGCGCCGATGTCGTGTGGCTGGCCGAGCACCATTTCGACGGCATCTCGGTCTATGCCGATCCGATGGTGCTGGCCGGCGCGCTTGCCGCCTCGATGAAGAATGCCGGGCTGGGGTTCGCGGTGATCCAAACCGCGCTGCACCACCCGATCCGGCTCGCCGAGCAGATGGCCTTGCTCGACCATCTGATGAAGGGAAGGCTGATCGTCGGCCTCGGCCGCGGCAGTTCCTATAACATCTACGATTACCAAGGCTTCGGCATCGACCACCACGAGGCGCAGCAGCGGCTCGACGAGGCCGAGGCGATCATGCTGAAGGCCTGGACCGAGGGCGAGTTCACGCATGACGGCCGCTTCTGGCAGCTGCAGGTGCCGATGCTGCGCCCGCGGCCCTATTCGCGGCCGCACCCGGCGGTGATCCGCGGCTCCTCGGGCGACGCCTCGCTGGTCGAGTTGGCGACCCAGGGCAAACCCTTCATGATGAACGTGCAGTCGCTCGAAACCACCGCGCGGCGGGTCGACCTCTATCGCCGGACGATGCGCGAGGCGGGCCACGCCGAACCGCTGATCGCCGCCAATCTCGCGGCGAGCTGGGTGTGGCGCAATTTTCATGTCGCCGAGAGCGACGCGGCGGCGGCGCGGGTCGGTATCCCGGCCTTCGAGACGATGACCCAAACCCGCGCCGAGATGCGCAACCGCTATGCCGAGCGGGGCGAGCGCATCCAAGTGCCGAAGAGCGACCTGCCGGGCGCCCGCACGGCGCGCGGCGACGGCCTCCTCCACGGCGCACCGGCGCACGTCGCCGAGGATGTCGCCGCGCTCGACCGGCTTGGCATCGGCGGCATCATCGGCACCTTCCGCCTGGGCCCGATGCCGCACGAAGTCGCCGCCGAGAGCCTGACGCTGTTCCTGGAAAAGGTGGCCCCGCAATTTCGCGGAACCGCGTCTCTCGCCGCCGAAAGCTGATTTTGGCGGCGCAGTAGCGCGGGCGAACAAAATCGGTTACCCCGTGTTCTCGCGGGAAAGAGCAGGGGGATGCCATGAAATTCGGGCTTTTCGGCGGGGCGCGGGCGCGCGGCGGCCCGGCCGGCGACAGCGACGGCTATCACGATTTCATCAACTACGTGGTCGAGGCTGAGAAGCTCGGCTTTTCGAGCGTGTTCCTGGTCGAGCACCATTTCACCGGGTTCGGCCAGGTATCGGCCTCGCTCAATCTGTTGAGCTACCTGGCGGCGCGCACCGAGCGCATCCGGCTCGGCACCGCGGTCGTGGTGCTGCCATGGCACAACCCGATCCTCATCGCCGAGCAGGCGGCGACCCTCGACCTGTTGTCGAACGGCCGGCTCGATCTCGGCGTCGGCAAGGGCTATCGCGCGTACGAATTCTCCGGCTTCTGCGTGCCGCAGGACGAGGCGACCGAGCGCTTCGACGAGGCGATGGAGATTATCCGGCTCTCCTGGCAAGCGGGCGGCGAGCGCTTCTCTTACAACGGGAAATGGCACAGCTACGACAATATCGTCGTCGAGCCGAGCCCGATCCAGCAGCCGCACCCGCCGTTCTGGCTCGGCGCCGGGAGCGCCGAATCGATCCGCCGCGCCGCGCGCGAGGGCTACAATTTGCTGCTCGACCAGATCGCGCCGACCGAGGTGATCATTGACCGCGTCAAGGTGTTCCGCGAGGAATGCCAGGCGGTCGGCCGCGCCTACGACCCGATGATGGTCGGCGTGACCCGCGGGCTGCAGATCATCCGCAAGGAATCCGAGCGCAAGCAGGCGATCGAGACGCGCCGCCAGGTACTGAAGAATATCGGCGACCTCGCCCGCGGGCCCGGCGCCGAGCGCTATCACCAAATCAAGGACGATGGCGACGCGTTCGAACTCGACGACGCGCCGCTGTTGGGCCTGCCCGAGGAGATCGTCGCCCAACTGAAGCGGCTCGAGGCCGGCGGCGTCGAGAATGTGCTGTTCGCCGCGCCCGGGGCATCGGTCGCGCATTTGCGCACGTTCGCCGAGGAGATCATGCCGGCGTTTTTGGGCAACCCGATGGGGCTGGCGCAGGTTTGAGCCAACCAGGGAGGGAACTGATGGCCGACGACCGCGAGAACCGGGTCGCGCTGGTCACCGGCGGGTTGCGCGGGCTGGGCCGGGCGATGAGCCTCGGCCTGGCGCGCGAGGGCCATCCGGTGATGGCGGTCGGCCATATCGAGAGCGACGTCGCCGAGATGACCGCCGAGGCCGAGAAATTCCAACTCGGCCGCCGCTTCCAGCCGTTCGTCGCCGATCTGCGCGACCCGCGCGAATGCGACCGCGTTGTCGCCGCGACGCGCCAGCGGTTTGGCAAGATCGATATCCTCGTAAACAGCGCTGGCTTGACCTTCACCTATATCGACCCGGCGCGGTTTCGCCGCGACAGTCTGCAACGCTTTTGGCAGGTCGATGACGAGATCATCGACAATGTCATCACCACCAACTACATCGCCGCCGACCGGCTGGCGCGCCGGGTCGCGCCGGCGATGGTCGCGGCCGGCTGGGGCCGCATCGTCAACGTGACGACCAAGCTCGACACGATGAACCGCATCGGCACGCACCCCTATGGCGCGGCCAAGGCGGGGCTCGAAATGGCGACCGAGGTGTGGGCCAAGGACGCCGAGGGCAGCGGCCTCACGGTCAACATCGTCAACCCCGGCGCCGGCGCCAACACGCCCGGCATGGCCGACGAGATGCGCGAAGCGAGCCGCGAGGGGCGGGTCGCGCGCCTCGTCGAGCCCGACGAGATGGTCGGACCCATGCTCTTCGTCGCCTCGCGCGACGCCGACGCGGTCAACGGCTGGCGCTTCGACGCCAATCTGTGGAACCCGGCCCTGCCGCCGCGCGAAGCCGCATGGCTCGCCGGAAGGCCGGCCGGGTTCGTCTTTCACCCGCACCGGGATTTGCCTTAGCGGCCATTTGCAGCGATCACGAAATGCACTAGCTTTCCAAGATGTCAAATTTGCCGAGTCAGCGATGACGAAACTTCTGGATCGCGCAGTAGAAGCTGCGCGAAGCCTGTCGCCCGGGGCGCAGGACGATATTGCACATGTCGTCCTCCAACTCCTGGGAGCGTCTGAGGAAGGGCCGGTGCCGCTTACTCCCGAAGAGGACGAAGCTGTAGCCGCTTCACTAGCCGCCGCCGCCCGGGGCGAATTTGCGACCGATGAGCAGGTGCGGGCGGTGTGGGCCAAGCACGGCCTGTGAGGATTCGCTCCACGCTTCGGGCTCTTGCCGACCTTAGCGCGATCCTAGAGTACATCGCCGCCCATTCACCGCAGCGCGCTCGTAGGGTTCAGGCGCGAATTCACGCGCTGTCCAATCTTCTGCCAGTCCATCCCCATATCGGTCGCCGGACCAACAATCCAGTCATCCGTCGGATGGTCGTTTCGCCTTTTCCCTATCTGATTTTCTATGAAGCCACGGAGAACGAGATCATCGTCCGGCATGCGGCCCGTGACCCCTCCGGAATGCCGGGTGCCCGATGACCGAAGACGATCCCTTTCTGTGGCTCGAAGACATCGACGGCGAGAAGGCGCTCGCCTGGGTGCGCGAACAGAATGCGCGCACCCTCACGTTGATCGAGGCGGACCCGCGCTACCAGGGCCTTTACGATATCGCGCTCCAGATCATTACCGCCGAGGACCGCATCCCGTACCCCTATTTCCGTGGCGAGGAACTCGCCAATTTCTGGCAGGACGCGGCGCATGTGCGCGGCGTGTGGCGCAAGACGACGCTGGCCTCCTACCGCACGCGAGAGCCGACATGGGAAACCGTCCTCGACATCGACGCGCTCGCCGCCGCCGAGGGTAAGAACTGGGTGTACCAGGGCGGCCAGACGCTGCCGCCCGACGACCGCCTGGCGCTTGTCGGCCTCTCCGACGGCGGCAAGGACGCGTCGGAAGCGCGTGAATTCGACACCGAAGCCGGCAAGTTCGTGGATGGTGGGTTTTCCCTGCCCGAGGGCAAGCAGAGCGCGACCTGGCTCGACGCCGACACGCTGCTGGTCGCGCGCGACTGGGGCCCGGGGACGATGACCGCCTCCGGTTACCCGTTCGTGCTCAAGCGGCTGCGGCGCGGCGCGCCGCTCGCCGCGGCCGAGGAGATCTTCCGCGGCGCCGCCGACGACGTCAGCGTGCGCGCCGGCGTGCTGCGCGATCCCGATGGCGCGGTGCGCGGCGTGGTCGCGATCCGCGCCGTCGATTTCTATGTCAGTGAGCGGTTCCTCTTGACCGACACGGGGTCGATCAAGCTCCCATTGCCGGGCAAGGCGAGCCTTGTGGCCTTCGTCTCCGGCCAGATGGTGTTCACCCTCGAAGAAGCGTGGCGCGGTTTCTCGACCGGCGCGCTGATCTCACTCGACCTCGCCGCCTGCCTCGCCGACATCGCGACGGCCGCGCCGCGGCTGGTCTACGCGCCCGGCCCGCGCGAGACGATCGAGGGCGTGACCGCGACCCGCTCGCGGCTCTTGGTCGCGATCTACCGCAATGTGCGCGGCAGCGCGGTGTCGTTCCGCTTCGACGACGGCGCCTGGGAGGCGAGGAAGCTGCCTTTGCCGGACAACGCTTCGGTGTCGCTGATCGCGGCCAATGACCGCGACGAGACCGCGTTTCTCGACGTGGCCGGGTTCCTCCAGCCGAACACGCTCTATTTCGCCGACCTCGCGGCCAACACGGCTGAGAAGCTGAAATCGATGCCGGCGCGCTTCGACGCCTCGAAAACCGTCGTCGAACAGTTCGACGCGGCCTCCAAGGATGGCACGGCGGTGCCATATTTTGTCGTACGGCCGCGCGACCTCGCCTTCGATGGCAACGCGCCGACGCTGCTCTACGGCTATGGCGGGTTCCAGGTGTCGATGAACCCGGCCTATTCGGGCGCGCTCGGCAAATCGTGGATCGAGCCGGGCGGGGTCTATGTCGTCGCCAATATCCGCGGCGGCGGCGAGTTTGGGCCAGGGTGGCACCAGGCCGCGCTCAAGGAGCACCGCCAGCGCGCGTTCGACGATTTCATCGCGGTCGCCGAGGATTTGATCCGGCGCAAGATCACCTCGCCGCGCCGGCTCGGCATCATGGGCGGCTCGAATGGCGGGTTGTTGATGGGCGCGATGCTGACCCAGCGGCCTGAATTGTTCCGCGCCGTGGTGATCCAGGTGCCGCTGTTGGACATGCTGCGCTACCACAAGCTGCTGGCCGGCGCGTCGTGGATGGCGGAATACGGCGACCCCGACAATCCCGAGGAGGCGGTGTTCCTGAAGCGCCTCTCGCCCTACCACAATCTGCGCGCCGGCACGGCCTATCCCGAGCCGTTCTTCCTTACTTCGACCAAGGACGACCGGGTGCATCCCGGCCACGCGCGCAAGATGGCCGCGAAAATGGCTTCGATGGGGCTGCCCTTCCTCTATTATGAGAATATCGACGGCGGCCACGCGGCCGCCGCCAATTTGCAGGAGCGCGCGCGGCGCAACGCCCTCGAATTCACCTATTTGTTCCGCATGCTGGTGGATTGAGAGCTGGGAGGAGGAAGCAATGGCGATCAGCAAATTCACCACCGTCTATGCCGGCCACATCGATTTCCCCGATCACGGCCAGGACGCGACCCCGGCCAACGAGCGGCGTTTCACCAATGACGAACTGGCCTCGGTCTTCTCGAAATCGGAGGCGATCGCCAAGACGATGGACGATCTCGGCTACGACATGATGTGGATAGCCGAGCACCATTTCCAGCACGAGGGTTACGAGTGCATCCCCAACATCCTGATGCTGGCGGTGCACCTCGCGCATGTAACGAAGAAGATCAAGATCGGCTGCGGCTTCAACATCACCCCGATGTGGCACCCGCTGCGCCTGGCCGAGGATTTCGCCACCGCCGATATCCTCACCAAGGGCCGCACCGTGTTCGGCGTCGGGCGCGGCTACCACAGCCGCGAGGTCGAGACCTTCGGCGCGCCGATGCTGGACGGCGAGGCCAATCGCGAGCTGTTCGAGGAACAGGTCGAGATCATCATGAAGGCCTTCAACAACGAGAGTTTCTCGCACAAGGGCCAGCACTACACGCTGCCGCCGGCGGTGCCGTACCGCGGCTATGATTTGAAGGAGCTGAGCCTGGTGCCGCGCCCGGTCAACATGCCGGTCGAATGCTGGCAGCCGATCGTCAGCGCCAGCCCGCGCGGGCTCGACTTCATGGTGCGCCACAACATCAAGGGCGCGGTCGGCGGCGGCGCGGCGACGATGTCGGCCGGGCCGATCCAGGCCTACCAGGATGCTGCGGCACGCGCGGGCAAGAACCTGAAGCTCGGCGAGAATTTGACGATCGGCATCCATTTCATGGTCGGCAAGACCCGCGAAGCGGCGCTCAAAGCTCTGAAGCCGCTTTATGAAGAGCATGCCAAGATGTTCGCGCCGCTGGGTTTTGTCCCCGGGCTGACGCCGGCCCAGGTCGCCGCGGTCGCCAAGCGCGGCGGTTGGGACGCGGCCGGAGTGCCGAATGTCGATCATTACGTCGGGCTGGGCTCTTGGTTTGCCGGCACCCCGGACGATCTCGTCGTACGGCTGAAACAGATCGAGGAAAGCTACCCCGGCATGGAGCTGATGAGCCTGTCGCCGCCCTTGACGACGCCCAGAGACGTCATGCTCGAGCAGTTCCAGATCGTCGCCGAGGAGGTCATGCCGCATTTTCGCCCCCGTCCGGCGGTGCGCGACGCGGCAAAATAGAATTCGGCACTCCCCCCAGCGCGGGGAGGAGTGCCGAAAACGACCTTAGTTGAGCCTTAAAGCGCCGCCAAATCGTCGCGATGGTGACCGCCGATCTTGGCGGCCACCCCGGCGATGAAGGCGCCGATCAGCATCGAGAAGCCGGCAAAGAGCGAAAACCGCGCCGCCGCCTTGCGGGCGGCATCCGCCGCTTGGCGTGCGTTGGTAATGGCGTCATCGACGCGCTTCTGTGCTTCGTCCTGCGAGATGCCGGTGCGCGCCGCGACGAGATGGGCCAGATAGGTCCTGTCGTCGGCGGAGATATCGCCGCCCGGCCGTACACCTCGGGCGATAATGCGCGTGACCTCGGGCCGCGGGTCGGGGCTCGAGGCGCCGGCATCGGTGCGGTCGGTGCGGAACATCGTGTCCACGAAATAGCCGGTCGAACCCGAGACGCCGCTGTTTTGAGCCGCGCCCTGGGCCGCCCCGGTGGCGATTCCCTGCGCGGCGCCGCCGACCAGGGCCGAGGCCGCGCCCGCGAGCACCGCCGCGCTGACAACGGCGGCGACCGCCCAGGCCAACACGCCATGCGCGGTATCGCGGAAATAGACCTCGTCCCTATGCACCCGGGTTCGAGCGGTGCGAAGGCGTCCGGCCATGTAGCCGCCCAGACCGGACGAAATCCATTGCACGACAACCAGCCACACCGCCGTCATCACGCCGAACGTCGCCAGCGAAACGCCGGCACTCGGCCACGGCGACACCGAGGACAAGCCAAATCCGGCCCCGAGCGCGAGCAACAGGAGCCCGGTCGCGGCGATGACGAACGCGCCGCCTAGAACGGCGCCCCAGCCAACGGCCGACGCTGTGCCTCCAGCGGAGCCTGTTGCGCTATCGTCCGCAACCTCTACGACGACTGTGTCCACGATAGCCTCCTCAGTGCCAGACAAGAGCGAGGAGGATGATGATCGGAATCGGAACTCCCAACAGCCAAAGCAAGATACCGCGTCCCATGTTCGCCTCCCTGAACGATGTCACAGGGAAACGGCGAACTCGCGGAGCAGTTCCATTTGGCTCCTCGCGCAGGTTGCACATTCTCGCGCGATGCCGATAGCAGCGGTTGCGCGAACCTAAGGCACGTCCCGCGCCGACAGCGCCATGGCGATCAGCGAGGCGCCGCCGAACACCAGGTCGATCCCGACCAGGAGGCCGAGCGCCCAGGCGAGCGTCCCCGGCAGCCCCATGATAATGATCGCGGCGAGGATCAAATCCATCACCCCGCCGAGCATCATCCATTCCCAGCGGCCGCTGAGCTCGCGGCGGTGCTCGAACGCCATGACGATGATGAGAACGCCGTCGATCAGGAAGAAGGCGATCAGCACGTAGGTAAGCGTCGCGACGCCGCCGACCGGATTCGCCAGCAACACGCCGCCGGCCAAGACGGCGATAGCCGCCGACAAGAGCGCCCACCAGAACCCTGGCGCGTTGCGCTGGCCGAAGGTCGCGATCAGCCCGACGATACCGCCAATAAGAAACAGCCAGCCAAGGACGATCGTCGTCGCCAAGCCCGCAATTGGCGGCAGCGCAATCGCCGCAAGTCCAAGGATCACCAGGATGACCCCCTCGACCAGGAAGGCCCGCCAATGGTCGTGCACCGATTTGCGGAACGCCGCGCCGATCTCGGGTTGGTTGAGCGACATGGCCAGTCTCCTTTAGGCAGCTTTCATCTTATCGCCTTGGCCGGGGGTTGACCCGGCCATGCACGAATTCGTTGAAAGCTATTCGTACCCCGGGACAAGCCGGGGAGAGGCTAACGTTCTTAGGCTTCTATCAAGTGAGGTTGATGCCGCAAGAACAAAGGCCCCTCCACCCTGAGGCAGAGGGGGCCTTGCAATCGACAGAAACCTCTATCGGTGGTTCGCCTGGTAGTGTGAATTGCGCAGCACGCGCCCGGGCAGATTGCCGGTGTGGCTGCCTTCCTTCATCAGCATGCGGCCGTTGACAAAGGTCGCGTAGATGCCCTGCGCCGGCTCCTTGAAGCGCCAGCCGCCGGCCGGGAAGTCGTGCACGACGAACTCGGGCAGCGGCTTCACGGTGTCGGGGTCGAACACGGTGATGTCGGCGGTCATTCCCGGCCGCAACAGCCCGCGGTCATAGAGACCGAAGGTCGAGGCCGAGTCGAAGGTCAGCCGCCGCACCGCGTTCTCCAGCGTCATCACCTGCTTCTCGCGCACCCACTCGCCGAGCAGCCGGGTCGAGAACCCGTAGCCGCCGTGGAACTGCACATGCGCGCCACCGTCGCTGAGGCCGATGAGGGCGTTCGGGTAATTGAGGATTTCCCGCATCGCCCCGATATCGACATTGTTCTCGGCCTGCATGAAGACGGTTTCGAGCTTTTCCTCGACCACCAGGTCGAGGAATGCATCGACGATGCCGTTGCTCTGGGTCTGGGCGATCTCGCTGATCGTCTTGCCCTTCATCCAGGCGTTCTTGGCGAGCTTTGGCTCCTCGACCCAGATGTAGTTGTACCAGTCGCGCGAGATGGTGCCGCCGGGAATCTCGACCTTCCACTCGACCATCTCGTCGTGCAGCTTGGCGCGGATGGCCGGATCGGCATAGGCGCGCAGCTTGTCGGCGTCCGACATCAAGAGGATCGGGTGCCAGGTTGGCGAGCCGCGGAAAACCTGGGTGTTCGAC
>Ga0182015_10007209_pt1 | contig 10912 bp, 8 predicted proteins | sample 712P3MmetaG_FD_120478 | JGI IMG/M metagenome (GOLD analysis project Ga0182015, IMG submission 120478) | Permafrost microbial communities from Stordalen Mire, Sweden - 712P3M metaG | ecosystem: Environmental > Terrestrial > Soil > Wetlands > Permafrost | place: Sweden: Stordalen | collected...
CCAGACCACGCCGAGCCCATAGTACCCGTCCGGATCGCTCACTCCCGCCTGTTTCGATACGTCGGTAAACGTACCGTCGCCGTTGTTATGAAACAGCGAGTCGCCGGCGCCGCGCAGCCCTCGTGGCCCACATTGCACGTCCAACCCCTTGTATTTGCAAAACGACGCGCTTCCGAATTTGGGCATGTCGTCCAGGTGGAAATCGACGTAGTTGACGACCATCAGATCGACAAACCCGTCATTATCGTAGTCGCCGAAAGCCGCTCCCGTGGAATAGCGCCCATCGCGAACGTGGGCTTGTTCCGTCACGTCGGTGAAGGTGCCATCACCGTTGTTCCGGTAGAGAACATTGCCGCCAAGGCATGTCAGGTAGAGGTCGGGCCAGCCGTCATTGTTGTAATCCCCAACCGCCCCGCCGTTAGCAAGACAGGCAGTATTCAAGCCGGATTTCGCTGTGACATCGGTAAAGGTGCCGTCGTGGTTGTTATGGTAAAGGGCTCCCGGAGCACTCACTCCCTTAAGTGCCTGGTCGACCGTGGGCTGATTCGTGAAATAGATATCCGGCCAGCCGTCGCGGTCATAGTCGATCAGAATCACTCCGCCGCTCATCGATTCCATGATGTATCTCTTCGAGGGATCGGACGCGTGCGTGAAGGTGATTTGCGTTGAAGCAGTGATGTCTTCCAGCTGCGGAATAGGGCGTCCGCTGCACTTCGTCATCCTGGCGCCCGCCGGCGGGGGGGGCGGCGTCGGATGACCTCCCATCTGCGCGGCACCGCTCAGCGCGTAGAACGTAACGGCAACCGGCCGCAGAGACCTTAACAATCGATTGAACAAGCCTATGGAATCCTTTCCTGGTGTGTCTCCCGCTTGAGGGCATCCCAACACGCTCGCCTGGGCTTTGAGCCCCCTTGTAAATCTCCAGTTCCCGGTCCGCATCCGCGCTGCGGCCCAGATTACGATAGGCCGACTGCAATGATAGCGTATGTAATCCTTGTCCGGGCTGAGGCTGGCCGCGGCCTGCAGATGCGCCCCCGCGCTCCTCGTCGGCGCTCGGAGGAACTCGCCGGTCTCGCCATCTCGTTCTCTAAGAGAAGCTGATTGAGCTAACCTCAAATTCACGGGACTGCGATGGCCGATTTCGATATCACAATTGCCGGCGAGGTCAATCTGGACCTGATCCTCTATGGTCTCGACGAGGCGATTCCGCTCAACCGGGAAATCCTCGCCTCGAACTTCGAGATGACCCTGGGGAGTTCGTCTGCCATTCTTGCCCACAACCTGGCGGTATTGGGAAGGCGGGTGGGTTTTGTGACCCTGTGCGGCTCCGACCCCATGGGCGCGATTGCGATGGAGCGGCTCGCCGAGAGCGGAGCTGACCTTTCGCGTTGCGCAAAAGGCGCGGAGAACACGAAAACGGGCGTGACCATCCTGCTGTCGCACGGACGGTCGCGACGGATTTTGACGTACCCGGGGATCATGTTCGATATGACGGTCGCGGATCTGGACGTCGACTACCTGGCGTCGGCCCAGCATTTTCATCTGTCTTCGCTGTTTCTGCAGAAGGGGCTGCATGCGGGGCTGCCCGGGTTGTTTGCCGAGCTGAAAAGGCGCGGGCTGACGCTGTCTCTCGATACGAACGACGATCCCGACGACCGCTGGGATGGCGTGCTGGAGCAGTTACTACCGTATCTGGACGTCCTGCTGCCGAATGACGATGAGGTGCGCCGGATCGCGAAGCGGGATTCCATCGAGGAGGCATTGGACGTGCTTTCCGCCCGGGTTCCGCTCATCGCAGTGAAGTGCGGGAGCAGGGGCGCTCTGGTGCAGGAGGGCAGCCGGCGGTTTGCCGTTCCTGGGGTCAGCGTTGAGCCCGTGGATACGATCGGCGCGGGAGATAGTTTCAACGCCGGATTCCTGGCGGCGTGGCTGCGCGGAGCTACGATCGAGCAGTGCGCGCAGGCCGGCAACATCACTGGCGCTCTGTCAACGCAGAACCAGGGAGGGACGGAGGCATTCCGCGACCCTCGGCTCATGGAGGAATTTCTGCGGGAGCATCCCTTGCCGTTTCCGGTCGCCCCTGCGAGGCGGAAATGAACGTGGTGAACAGCTATGCCCGAGAAGGAGGCTCAGCGGTGGATCCCTTATCGGCACTTCTTGATCTGAGCGCTGCGGAAAAGAGCGAACGTGGATTGCTCTACACTCCCCGCGAAATCGCTCAGCAACCCGCCACATGGATCGCCACCTTCGATCGCCTGCGGGCGCGGGAGAAAGAGCTGTCGAGCTTCCTCTCAGCAACCGGGGTGAGCGGCCCGGCGGCGGAGAGACCGACCGTCTTTCTGATCGGCGCCGGGACTTCGGATTACATCGGCTGGTGCCTGCATCATCTGCTGCGCGCGAAATGGCAGTGCGAGGTAATTCCGGTGGCAAGCACCAGCCTGCTCACCAACTTTCCGGAATACCTGCTGAAAGAAAAGCGCTACCTCTGGGTTCGTTCTCCCGCTCCGGCGATAGCCCCGAAGGAGTCGCGGTGCTCGAGCGCGCGCTGGCCGAGCGCAACGGGATCGCACACTTCCTGGTAACCTGCGACGCCGACGGGCGCATGAGCAAAGCCGTGCGGGCCCGTGAGGATTGCCTCTCGATCGTGCTGGACGATACAACGAACGATCGCGGCCTCGCGATGACCAGCTCGTTCACGAACATGGTGCCGGCGGGGCAGATTCTGGCGCACACCGGAAACCTCGGCGACTATGAACCAATTCTGCGAGCGCTGGCCAGCGCAGCGGAGGCATTCTTACCCAAGGCCGCCGCGCTGGCGTCGGAGTTGGCACGCACCGGATTCAAGCGCGCCTGCTTCGTAGGATCCGGATTGCTGGTCGGTGCGGCGCTCGAATCCTCACTGAAGCTGCTGGAGCTGACGGCCGGCAGGGTTCAGACGATCACGCAGCCCACGCTCCCGCTGCGCCATGGGCCGATGGCTGCGCTGGACCGTGGGATACGCTCTTCGTCGGCCTGATTTCGAGCCAGCCCCAGCGGAGGCGTTATGAGCTTGACCTGTTGCGTGAGGTTGGCAGCAAGCAGCTGGTGCGAACCCGCGTCGCGGTGGCCACAGATCCGGATTCGCTCGAGGCCCACGCCGATTTTGTCCTGACGCCGGGGACAAAAGAACCGATTCCCGATCTGTGCCGGCCAGTTCTGGACGTGATCTTCGGGCAGTTGTTGGGGCTGTTCGCATCGATCCAGTTCGGCCTGAAGCCCGATGATCCCAGCCCAAGCGGCGCGATTAGCCGCGTGGTGCAGAACGTCGACATTTATTAGGTATTTGTCCAGGCAAGGGCAGCGGCCAGCAGAACCTCGGCGGTACGAATTACGGAATCGAATTCGACATACTCGTCAGGATTGTGCGCGCCCGCGCCGCGCGGCCCGAAGAGCAGCGTCGGGATACCGAAGTCGCGATGGATAAGCCCGGCGTCGCACGGGTAAGGGGCGGCGGTCGTGACGGCTGGTTCTCCCAGAACACGGCGGGCGCTCTGCTCGAAACAGCGCAGCCATGGATGGTCCTCAGGGATCTCGTGCCCGTACAGCGGTCCACCTATCAGCGGTTGCCACTCGACCGGATACTTACGGAAGAATGGATCGGCCGCGGCGAATTTCTTAAGATCGTCGCGAAGATTGGTGATCACCCCGTCCACATCTTCCTGGGGAAGAAACTGCAGGTATACCCGCACCGTGCCGCGCGAGGGCACGCTAAGCGGTACCTGCGGATCGAGACGGTTCGATTCGACAGCCAGCACCTGCACAGGTACCGGATCGGCGAATCCCCGGTACGCGCCCTTTGCCTTCACCCTCGCCCGCTGCTTTGCGATGCGCGCGACCCAGCCAAGCAACCGGCCCAGAGGCATCGCGGGACTCACGACCTCCTCGCCGGAGAAATAAGCAGAAGAATCGCCCGCGTCGACCACCAGGTCCACGACAAAGCCGCCGCGGGTAGCGCGATAGATCTCCAGCTGCGTTCCTTCCGGAATAACACATGCATCGACCGTGTCTCCGCGAAGACGAGCGGCGATGGTGCCGCCTCCGCCGCCCCACTCCTCATCCACAACGGATTCGAAGAGAAGATCGCCGCCGAGCCGGATGCGACCGGTGTGAATAGCGACAATAACGGCCGCGTTCGCTACAACTCCACCCTTCATGTCAAAGGAACCCAGTCCAAGAATGCGACCCTGGTGAAAACGCCCCGACCACGGAGAGTAAGTCCATCGCGCGTTTCCAGGCGGCACGGTATCAATGTGGCCGTTGAGAAGGAGACTGGGTCCGCGTCCTGAACCGCCGACGCGCACGCTCAGGTTCTTGCGTCCGGCGTAGGATTTGTGCCGCCTCACCTGCGGGAATTTGGCATCGCGAATGAATGCCGTCTCGTACAGCTCGGGACGGATTCCCCGCTCACGAAAAAACGCCTGCAGCACACGCTGCGCCGGCGTTTCGTTGCCCCCGGCGAGGACCGCGACGCTGTTGGTTCTCACCAGTTCCTGCAGAAGGCGTCTAAGGCTGCTCCTGAGCGGCCGGATAAGACGGGCGGCGTCTGTGGCGTTCTTCATCAGGATCGATCCCTCTGTCTATGTCGTTGCCGATGGCCGCGCCGAGAACAACATTTCGATCTCCTCGAGGGTCCTGCCCTTTGTCTCGGGGAGGAAAAACGTGGCGGTTAGAAAGTAGATGAACGTTGACGCGGCCCAGCACAAAAACATCGCCGCATATCCAAAGTGGCCCACGACCGGAAGAAAGACTGCGGCGATCCCGGTCGAGACACCCTGGTTAAGCAGGAGCGCGATCCCCATCCCCACCGACCGAATGCGTGTCGGGATCATCTCCGAGAGCACAAGCCAAACCACGACGCCTGGCCCGACCGCATACGCAGCGATGAACAGCGCCATGCAGGCGGTGATGAGCCAGCTCGTCGCCCTTCCGGGAACCGGGCCGAGCAGCGCCTTCTGGATCATGAGCCGGCCGGCCGCTTCCCCAGCGCCCGGGCGGATGACGAGCACGGGCTCCGGATCCGCCGTGGAAACCGCCACCATACGGCTCCCCTTGCCGAACGAGTAGAGGACGGAGAGAACCATGGGACGGCCTCCGGCAGCGGTCGACTCCGCAAGGCGACCCACGGGCAGCTCAAGACTGTTGCCCTGGACGGCGGCGGCCACCTGGTTCCTCACATCGAGGCGCCGCGATTCGACTTCGCGAAACAGCAGCGCCCCCGTGACAAGAGCAACGATGATTCCGCCCGTCCCCCATCGCAGCAGGAAGCGGCGCCCGTTGCGATCGACCATCGTGATGGCGACCAGAGTCATGACGCAATTGAGGACCTTCACCAGAACGTCGCCCTGCGTGGCGTGCGTTGCCGAGAGGCCCGCCTGGCGCAGGATGATGACGAGAAATCCGAGTACAGAATTAATCCCCGTGCCCTGGTTACAGGCAAGCACAATGCAGGCCAGCAGAAAGGGCAGCACGTATTTCCGCTGAAGCAGTGAGTCCCGCCGCGGCGAATCGGGCTCTCGGCCGGTCGCCTCGCGCGGCACAACCAGCACCGCGCCCATCTCATCCAGCTCGCGGCGGGCTTCGTCCTCCGGCAGCGAACGGAGCAATGCCCGCAGCGCCTCGTCGCGTCGCCCCCGCCGGAAGAGCCAGCGCGGCGACTCACTCAACCCGAAGACTCCGGCGAAGAAGAGCACGCCGGGCAAGATCACAGCCAGAAACATGCTGCGCCAAGCGTGGTTCTGAGCGGCGCGAATCACAGCCGCATTCCCAGCGGCGTGAGCGATGGCCACTTCCGCCTGGCGCGTGAAAAACCATCCCACCAGCGCCGCCACCACGATGCCGAAGGTGAGCATGAACTGGAATACGGCTGTTCCCCGCCCCCGGCTTTCGGGCGCGAGACACTCCGCGAGGTAGAGCGGCACGACAACGGCGATCACCCCCCCACTCATGCCCTGCAGCAGGCGGCCGGCAAGCAGCGGAACAAATCCCTGCGAGAGAACGATGATGGCCACGCTCAACACAAACATGAGGCCGCTGACGATCATCATGCGCCGGCGCCCGAACCACTCGGCGAGCACGCCGGCAACCGGAGAAGAGAGCATGCTGCCGCCCAGCACTGCGGCCACGATGATGGAAGTTTGGGCAAGTGAGAGATTGACCGTCTTTCCCAGATACAGCAGCGCCGCGGCAATGATGCCAACATCGATTCCGTACAGGAGCCCGCCCAGCCCGGCTATGAGAACGAGGAAGCGATTGTAAAAGGAGCGAGGCATAAGAACCTGGAGTACCGAAAACCGAGCAGAATTCCTTCGTCGCGGAAACAGACGGTGAAGGCCGACCCGCAGGCAACAGTTCCAAAATAGCAGCCGCATCGTCACGAACTCGCCGATCCCCGAGGAAAGATGCCCAGGGACTTGACCTCCGGCCCTCCCCACAGTGCGTTGCGGTAATCTGTTTTCACCCCGAAACTAATCTGAAGATGAGAGGCCCTCGTGCAATCTGCATCCTCCTCGGTTCTGCGTCCTGGCTACCACATGCTGCTCTCGGCGCTCTGCTTTCTTTCGCTTGTGACGGCCAAGGCACAGGCCGCCGCCGGTGAAACCCAATCCTTCGACCCCAGAGTCACCTTCGCGCCTCTGACCTTGCCCGATCCTGTGAACGCCTATCGCTCCAGCAACGGCGCCCCTGGCCCGAGTTACTGGCAGAATGAAGCCGACTACGAACTGCACGCGAACCTCGATACCACTGCCAAACAGCTACGAGCCACCGAGGTCATCGCTTACAAAAACAACAGTCCAGACGATTTGCCAAGTCTGTGGGTGCAACTTGAACAGAACATCTACCGCAAAGATTCGCGCGGCCGCGTAATCCTTGGCGGCATGATGCGGCGCCGGCCGCGGCCAGGCGCGGAGACTGCTCCGGAAGATACCTCCACCGAAGGGTTCGTCTTCGACTCGGTCACGATCGAATCAGGCAAGCAGACGGCGAAGGCTGACTACCTCGTGGATGATACGCGGATGCAGATCCGTTTGGCCGAGCCGCTCGCCAGTCACGGCGGCCAATTAAAGATCCACATCGCGTATCACTATCAAATTCCCGGAGTGTGGGGCGGACGCACCTCCTGGGGAATGTCCGAAAAGGGCGAAATCTACGACATGGCCCAATGGTATCCGCGCATGTGTGTCTATGACGATCTGCGCGGATGGGACACGCTGCCCTACATCGGCAGCGAGTTCTATCTGGAGTACGGAAATTTCGACTACTATCTGACCGTTCCGTCGAACATGATCGTTGCGGGTTCGGGCGAACTGATGAACCCCAAGGACGTCCTGACAAAAACTGAGATCGACCGCCTGGAAAAAGCGCGCAACAGCGACACGACCGTTTATATCCGTACTCCGTCGGAGGTCGGCGATCCGGCGAGCCGCCCGAAGCAGGATGGCACGCTGACATGGCATTTCCACATGGACCACACCCGCGATGCGGTCTGGAGCGCCTCTCCGGTCTTCGTCTGGGATGCCGCGCGCATCAATCTGCCGGATGACAAAAAGTCTCTGGCCATGAGCGTTTATCCTCCCGAGAGCGTTGGCCCGGATGCCTGGGACGAGTCGACCCAGTACGTCAAGGACACCGTCGAGCGGTTCTCAAAGCACTGGTATCCGTATCCCTGGCCGGCGGCGATCAACGTTGCCGGATTCTCGACGGGAATGGAATACCCAGGCATTGTCTTCGACGGCGTTACCGACAAAGGATCGTTTCTGTTTTGGGTAACAGCGCACGAAATCGGCCACACCTGGTTTCCCATGATCGTGGGATCGAACGAGCGCCGGCACGCCTTCATGGACGAAGGCTTCAACACGTTCATCGACATCGAAGAGTCGGCCGAGTTTGCCGGCGGAAAATTCGGTCCTAAGCGGGATTCGGAATACTCCGCAGGTGGCGAACCGCCAGACACGATTCTGAAAGTGCTCGACAATCCGGATGCTCCAACACTGATGGCCCGCGCAGATGCTTACCCCTGGACTCTTGGCCATCCCGTGAGTTACTTCAAGGGCGCGTATGGCATGGTGCTGCTGCGCGAGCAGATCCTCGGGCCTGAGCGCTTCGACTGGGCGTTTCGCAAGTACATCCGCGACTGGGCCTATAAGCATCCGTCGCCCTCAGACTTTTTCCGCGAGATACAAAGCGAAGGCGGCGAGGACCTGACCTGGTTCTGGCGTGGATGGTACCTGAATAACTGGAAATACGATGTAGCCGTCGACAATGTTGAAGGCTCGGCAGTTACTCTGAGCAACCGCGGGCAGCTGGTGCTTCCGACTACCGTTGAAGTGACGTTTAAAGATGGCACGAAGACACGTGTGAAACTTCCCGTCGAGACCTGGCTGTGGCAGGGCAAGTACGTCTGGACCCTGGATAACCAGACCCCGATCGCCTCAGTCGTGGTCGATCCGGACCACGTACTGCCAGATGACGACCGCAGCAACAACGAAAAGAAGGTCGAGTAGATCCACTTACTTCACGGCGGCACATACGCAGGCGGCGTATCCCCGAGCTGTGTCGCTTTCGAGCGAACAGACGTATTGCGGCCAGAACGGCGTCAATACACCGGCAAGATCGCCTTTGAAATAGTGGCGATTGTATTCCTGGCTGGGCTCGGTCTCCGCGCGTGGATCGCTGCTGAATTTTCCGATCAGCTGTGTCACTGCCGACGGCGAAAACTCCGGCTGATGATAGCTCCGGGCATAGTCGTACTCTTCAGTCCAGGTTGTGTCGATGCCGGTCTGGTTCGAAGCCACGATCACCTCATAATCCCGCAGCACCGCCGTGGAAGGATCGACGCGCGCAATCGTAAACGAAGGATTGTTTCCGTCGACCGGAGAGATTGACGGAACCAGCTTGAGTGCAACGCTGTGTTCCACGGACGCGCGTGCAGCAGGGCCCTCCGGCGTAATCAACCGCATCTCGTCCATATGAGTGTGTGCGAATAGCCCCAGTCGCACCACATCCGCGTATTCGACCAGCAGGGTATCCAGCCTGCCGGAGTTCAGGAACATTTCCGCATCCTCGCCCGCACAAACATCCTTGAACTTACTGACAGTCGCATAAGTGTTCACACCCGGCGGAATGTGACCCATCACCCACGCTTTCTGCCCCAGCTGTCGCGCCTGCGCTAGCTGGCTCTCCAGCCAGCCCATCTCCGCGTTGCCAGGCGCGTCGTCGAGTGCGCCCTTACAGGTCGAATATCTGGGCGATAGAAACAGATCATTGAGGACGATGAGCCGCGTGTTGCGCATAGGAGCAGCCATCGTGAGGCTGAAATAGCCGCCTGCTGGAAATTCCTGAAGGACCTCCCGTTGCGCCGAAGCAGGTACTCCGCTCGCCACTATAGTTGCGGCCTTCGCGAGGAAGCCGCCGCCGGCATCGAGCCGATAGTCTCCGCAATCCGTGTCGTTGTTGCCCAACGATATATAGACCGGTACGCCTCGGAACGTTGCCCGAAGCTGGCCCACGACAAACTCGATCGTCTTCTCAACAAACTCCTGGTAGTTGCCCGCCGTCGATCCCGGGGTAAGCGTCGTATACCGGCAGGAAAAGGCGTGAGCGATTAGATCGCCCGTGACCGTGATAAAGCTTGCATAGGGCGCGCGCTTGTGCATCGCCTCCAGACTCGATTCGAACAGTGGATAAGGCGTGTCGACGCCCTTCGCATGGCAGGCTTTCTGCAACCCGGCGAATGCCTGAGCCTGGTCGGGCGAAGCTGCCGACGCCAGAATCGCCCCCCACTGGCTCACAGGCTCACGCACAAGCTGCCTCGCTTTCTCCGGGTCTTGAAAGGGATCGAAATGGATATCGCTGATCAGCAGCGCGGCGATCGTGCTATCTTGCTTGCCAGCGGCCTGCACCGCCCTCTGCGTCTTTCCTTCCCGCGCGGCTGTTTGCGCCTGGCTCAAATTGCCCGGCAGCAGAAACACAAAAATCCCAACCCAATACCACAGCGCAAACGAAGTTCGAACGAAGCTGAAGTTCAACGGCACTCCTTGGCGAGCTCAAAATATTCTGCGGACGCTACCTACATAAGAATAGCGGGCTCGCAGTCTGACGATCAGCCCGGTCCAGGTTTCAGCCACTCGTTGATCGGTTGGGCAGGCCGGGGCCAGTCACTGTTGGGCCTGGCCCCGCCGACTCCTGCGCCGATGGTAGGCTATTCCCATTCCTGTATCAGATCGCCCCTTCTGCACTGCGGATGCGCGGCGCGAAAGAGAGCCATGAACAGACTGAAATGGATCACCGGTGTTGCGGTCCTGTTGAGCGCCTGGGCAGTGTGCGGCTTTGCGCAGCAGCAGAACCTGCCCCCCGACGATTTGCCAGCCAACTTTAAGGTGCCCCAGCCGGCCAGCGATTTCGACAAACGCGTCGTCATGGTTCCGATGCGAGACTGCGTGAAGCTCTACACCGTGATCATGGTGCCGAAGGGAGCGAAGGACGCACCGATTCTGCTGACACGAACCCCTTACAACGCCGCAGCCCGAGCCGCCCGTTCGAAAAGCAGCCGCATGATCGAAGCGTTGCCGCTGAGCGATGAGGTCTTCGTCGAGGCCGGCTATATCCGCGTCTATCAGGACGTGCGCGGTAAGTATGGTTCCGAGGGCCCTTACCTGATGACTCCGCCGCCGGTTGGTTCGGGATATAACCCAAGCGGCGCGGACGATACGACCGATGCCTGGGACACCATCGACTGGCTCGTGAAAAATGTACCCGAATCGAATGGGCGCGTAGGCATGATCGGGTCGAGTTACGAAGGTTTCACCGTGGTGATGGCGCTGCTGAACCCTCACCCGGCCCTCAAGGTTGCAGCGCCGGAAAGCCCCATGGTCGA
>Ga0182015_10007210_pt1 | contig 10911 bp, 13 predicted proteins | sample 712P3MmetaG_FD_120478 | JGI IMG/M metagenome (GOLD analysis project Ga0182015, IMG submission 120478) | Permafrost microbial communities from Stordalen Mire, Sweden - 712P3M metaG | ecosystem: Environmental > Terrestrial > Soil > Wetlands > Permafrost | place: Sweden: Stordalen | collected...
AGCAAGGAATTGTAGGGATGGCGGGGACGTGAGGGTAGGCTTCTTGCTGTGGGGTGAACCTGGCCGGGTCCGGTCCGCTAAGGGTTCGACTTTATGCGGTAGCGAGGGTGGGCGTGCGGGCGGGAGCGGTTTTTGCTTTCGGCCTGGCCTTTTCGGTTTCTAATGTGACGAGTTGCCAGGCGGAGCGGTCGCGGAGAAGTCGCGAGACCAGCGCGGTGTGCATGGCGTGCCCGGCGCGTTCGGCGACGACATGGCCGAGGATGTGATGGCCGGCGAGGGCGAGGTCGCCAATGAGGTCGAGGACTTTGTGGCGGGCGAATTCGTCAGGGAAGCGGAGGTTGCCGTTGAGGACGCCGTGGCGTGAGAGGACGATGACACTTTCTTCGGTTGCGCCGCGGATCAGGCCCATATCGCGCAGTTTCTTTTCGTCTTCTCGCCAGCCGAAAGTGCGGGCGGGGGCGATTTCGCGTTCGTAGGCGCCGGTGGCGAGGTCGACGGTGTACCCCTGACGTCCGATGGGGGCGGGGAAGTCGATTTTGTAGGAGACGGAGTAGCCCTCGCCGGGATACACGCCGATGAACTTGTCGCCCTCGCGGACTTCGACGTCTTTGAGGATGCGGAGATATTCGCGGCGGCGGCGCTGGGGCTTGAGTCCTACTTCGCGAAAGGCCTCGGTGTAGGGCAGGGCACTGCCATCGAGGATGGGGAGCTCGAGGTTGTCGAGGTCGACGAGGACGTTGTCGACGCCGGAGCCGAGCAGGGCGGAGAGCAGATGTTCAGTGGTGGAGATGAGGACGCCCTGGCGCATGAGGCTGGTGGCATAGCTGACTTTGGCGACATTGCGGCCGGTGGCGGGGATTTCGAAGCTGTCGAGGTCGGTGCGGCGAAAGACGACGCCGGAACCGGCGGGTGCGGGGAGCAGGCGCATGCGCACGGGTGCGCCGCTGTGGAGGCCAACGCCGGAGAACTCAATCGGGGAGGAAATCGTATTTTCCAGGTGCGATGATTCTGCCAAGCGTGATCCTCAATGAAGACATAGACTACAACCGGAAAGAAAAAGTTGTAGTGTGGCAAAATCGCCACACTATACATGCCTAAAGTCACACTCTTAGGGAAGAATACCTCTATGGCAACTAGAACGAAACGTGCTACTTGTGCGCAAAATTCGCTGCGAAACGCGGTCGCGGCAGTTGAGACGAAGTTGATGGATCGGATACGTGCCCTGGTCGAAATTGAGTCACCGAGTGATGACAAGGGGGCTGTGGATCGGTGCGTGGATGCGGTTGTGGAAATGGCGTCGGAGCTGGGGGGGCGGGTGAAGCGGCATCGGCAGCGGGTTTTTGGCGATGTGTTGGAGGTGCGGTTTTGGTTTGGGGAGAAAGGGAAAAGGGATGTTCCGCCGTTGTTGTTATTGGGGCACCTCGATACGGTTTGGCCGTTGGGGACACTATCCGGCATGCCGTTCCGGGTCGCGAAGGGACGGGCATGGGGACCGGGTGTGCTCGACATGAAGGCCGGGGTGGCGATGGCGCTGACGGCGGTCGAGGCTTTGCACCAGCAAGACGCACTGCAGCGGCCGGTCATCCTTTTGGTGAATGGTGACGAAGAGGTAGGCAGCACGGTCTCAAGGGACATCACGGAGAAGCTGGCGCGCGAGAGCGCAGCGGTTTTTGTGCTGGAGCCGGCGCAGGGACTTGCGGGCGCGTACAAGACGGCGCGCAAGGGGGTTGGTGGGTACACGGTGCGTGTGACGGGCGTGGCGGCGCATGCGGGAGTGGATTTTGAGCGGGGGCACAGCGCGATTAGCGAGCTGGCCTGGCAGCTGGAGCAGGTGCAGGGGTTCACGGAGTTGGATCGCGGGCTGACGGTGAATGCGGGAGTGATCCGCGGAGGGACGCGGACGAACGTGATTGCTGCGGAGGCCGAGGCGGAGATCGATGTGCGGATCGCGAAGGCGAAGGACGCATCGCGGATCGAGAAGCGGTTTCGGTCGCTGCGCGTTCGGGACCGGGGCTGCGTCCTGCATGTGGAGGGCGGGATGAATCGGCCTCCGATGGAACGGAGTCCGGGCACGGTTGCTCTTTTTCGTCGGGCCGCGACATTGGCGGCGGAGATGGGGTTTGAGCTGGCAGAAGCCGCCACAGGCGGAGGTTCCGATGGAAACTTTACCGCCGCACTGGGCGTCCCGACGCTGGATGGGATGGGCGCGGTGGGTGAAGGCGCGCATGCATCTCATGAATCGGTGCTGCTGAAGGATCTGATTCCGAGGACGCTGTTGTTAGCGGAGATGATTCGAACGACCTGAGGGGATATTTCGATGCTGAAGCTGATGGAGATCGGGCTGCTGGTGGTGACGCTGTTGATTGTGCTTGGACTGATAGCGGCCGGTCAGCCGGAGGCTCCGCCGGTATCGGATCATGCGATTGGCGCGCGCGAGCCGAGCGAGGACGCGCAGCAGCCGAAGGCGAGCTGAGCGAGCTAAGCGAGCAAAAGGCTGTTAGCAAGAAGCTGTTAGCGAAAAGCTATTGGCGAAAGGCGAGCTCACATCGAGCCAACAGCGAGCAAGAAACCGGCAAAAGCTGTTAGCGAAAAAACGGTTGGCTAAAAGCGAGCTCACATCGAGCGAAAGGCCAGCGAGAAGGCAGCGAAAAGCGGGCTAGCTTGCCGGTCGAGCGGCCTGGGTTTGGGGCTGCAGCTCTTTTCCGGCGCTGAGGCGCGACTGGATGCCGTCCATCATGCTGGCGATCAGGGCCAGCGGTAATCCGACAACGTTGAAATAGCAGCCGTGGATGCGGGGAATCCAGCGGGCGGCCATGCCCTGGATGGCGTAGGCGCCGGCCTTGCCGCGCGGCTCGCCGGTGGCGATGTAGCGGGCGAGGTCTTCTTCAGAGGGGGTGAGCATGGTGACCCATGTGACTTCGGCGGCGACTTCGGTGATGGCGTCCTCCCCAGTTGGAGCGAGGAGCGCGACGCCGGTGATGACTCTGTGAGTGGCGCCGGAGAGCAGGCGGAGCATGCGGGCGGTGTCAGCATCATCCTCGGGTTTGCCGAGGATTTCGCCGGTGGGCGCGACGACCGTGGTGTCGGCGCCGAGAATCAGGGTTGGTTCGCCGGGATGGCGGTTAAGGGCCGCGCATTGCGCCGACTCTGCGACGGCTTCGGCTTTTTCGCGCGCGAGGCGGAGGACGTAGCCGATGGGGGTTTCGCCAGGGCGCAGATCTTCGAGGATGTCGGCGGGAAGGACTTCGAAGGCGTATCCAGCCTGGGCGAGCAGATCGCGGCGGCGGGGCGACCCGGAGGCGAGGACGAGCATGGGGAGATTATTTCAGAGGCAGTGGGGTTGCTTCGCGGCGTTGATTACGAATGCTCGGGGCTGGAGCCGGGTTCGGGGAAGTCGGAGTCGTTGTCCTTGATTTCTTCATCAGTCTCGCGGTGGGGGAGTTGATCGGCGAGGCTGTCATGAGGGTCGCCTTGTTGCGAGGAGGGCCGGTGTACCGACTCAGGGGCTGTGTCTTCGATTGCGCCCTTCAGCTCGTCCGCATCTTTGGTTTTCATGGGTTCTCCGCCGGGGTATTTGAGGTGGGTGTTCGTGGAATGGATGCGCGATGTTTGGAACGCGCTGCTTCCCGTCTTCTTTGGTTGCGCTGACCTGCTATTTTGGACCGAATGGACTCCGGATTCAACCCACGCGATCTGCTTGCAGTCGCGATCGAGGAAGCGCGCAAGGGGCGCGAGGAGGGCGGGATTCCTATTGGCGCGGCGATCTATACGCGAGAGGGAAGGCTCCTGGGTTCGGGGCACAATCGGCGCGTGCAGCATGGCGATCCTTCCGCGCATGGGGAGACGGATGCTTTTCGCAATGCGGGACGGCAGCGGTCGTATCGGGAGCTGATCATGGTGACGACGCTGGCTCCTTGCTGGTATTGCAGCGGGCTGGTGCGGCAGTTTGGATTTCGCACGCTGATTGTGGGCGAGAGCCGGACGTTTCAGGGCGGACTGGAGTGGCTGCGGTCGTTGGGGGTTGAGGTCGTGGATCTGGACTCGACGGAGTGCTTCGAGATGATGAGCGCGTTTATCCGCGAACAGCCCGAGATCTGGAACGAGGACATCGGGGACTAGCCGTCCAGGCGTCCGCGCTTCGCGCAAGGAACGGAGGGTGCGCCTTCCAGGGTCGCTCGCCACCGGGGAGCCGGTCAGCGGCCCCCGGGTTCAGCCGGATTTGCGGGCGAGGTCGCAGAGCATGTCGGAATGGATGTTGAGTCCGATGTTGGTCATGTTGTAGACGTGCTCGCTGGCGACCAGCCAGACGATCTCGCAGATCTGGCGCTCGGAGTAGAAGCTGGCGAGACGGGCGAAATTGGCGGGGTCTACTTTTTTGTCGTGGGTCAGTTCGGTGACATAGTCGAGCGCAGCACGCTCGGCGTCGGTGAAGAGGGAGCTGGTGCGGTAGTTTTCGAGAGCATCGAATTTCGCCTGATTCATCGAGGCCTTGATGGTGAAGTAGCGGCCGATGTCAATGCAGAAGAGGCACACGTTGATGCGGGCAACCTGTTCGCGGACGAGCATGACGGTTTCGCGGGGGAGGGTGAGCTTCTTGTCGAGCTGGCCGATTTTACCGTAGAACTGGCCGAAGCCGAGAGGCATGCGCGCCATGAAGACCTTGAGCGGGGACATGACCTTGCCGAACTGGCGCCGGGACATGGAATAGATGAGGCGCAGCAGGAGGCTGCGGGGCCGGTCGATGGGAGGCAGAAAGGGCTGATCGAGAGCCGGGGTGGGGAGCGCGGGAGTTTTCGCGGACGCCGACATAGTGGAGACCTCCTGGCATGAGAAATTCTTCTCTTTATCATGATGACGGATGAGAAGGACGGGATTGGACAAGAGGCGGCATCTTTTTTGTATTAACTTCGCGGCCTGATGCGGGCGATGGGCGGGTAGCAAAGCATTTAACTTGCCTGCAGTGATGATTGTCACCGACAATCGTTCACGTCGGGCTGCATCCTGCTCTGTACCCCGCGTGGGTTGCTGGAGTGCCTGAGGCCGGCAGCTGCCGCGGAACGAATGTTCTCCGCCCGTTTCGGCTACAGAATTGTCTGCAGACTGCGGGTGGAATTGGGAACCCTGGCCTGCGATTGCCGCCGGCAGTCGGGGAGAACAACATGCCGCTCTATGCAGAACGCCCGCCTCTGCCCTCCGATGACAAGCGCTGGAGAATTGTTAACGGTACGATGCGGAAGCATGGCTATTCGCGCAACGCGCTGATCGAGACGTTGCACACGGTGCAATCTTCATTTGGATTTCTGGACGAGCCCGCGATCAAATTTGTCGCGCAGTCGCTGCGCGTGCCGCTGAGCCAGGCGTATGGGGTGGTGACGTTCTACCACTTCTTCAGCCTGAAGCCGCCGGGCAAACACACGTGCACGATCTGTCTGGGGACCGCATGCTACATCAAGGGATCGGACAAACTGGTGGCGCAGGCGCAGAAGGTGTTGCACATCCAGTCGGGACAGACGACGCCGGATGGCGAGGTATCACTGACGACGGCTCGCTGCGTGGGCGCGTGCGGACGGGCGCCGGTGGTGCTGCTGGACGGTGAGCTGTCGGGGCAGATCGAAACTGCAGAGCTGACCCAGCAATTGGAAAGGTGGACGATGCAATGAACGTCGAAGAACTGCAGCAGATTGCAGCCACCGCAGTGGAAGAACGGGAGAAGTTCGACTACGAGATCAACGTTTGCATGGGGACGGGCTGTCTTTCGCAGCACAGCGACAAAGTAAAGGCTGCGATTGAGAAGGAAGCCGAGGGATGCGGGAAGAAGTGCCATGTGCGCCGCACGGGATGCATGGGGCTGTGCGCGGCGGGTCCGATGGTGCTGATGGAGCCTTCGGAAATTCGCTATGGGCATGTGCATGAGGGGGACGCGAAGGATCTGATTGGGTCGGTGGGCGGAGCGCCAGTGGCGCGGCTCGATCCGCATCTGGGCGGATATTTCGATGGACAGACGCACATCGTGCTGGAAAATTCCGGCCACCTCGATCCGGAAAAGATTGACGAATACATCGCGCGGGGCGGGTATGAAGCGCTGGTGAAGGCGCTGACGGATATGAACCCGTCGTCGGTGATCGAGCAGATCTCGAAGAGCGGGCTGCGCGGGCGCGGAGGCGGCGGATATCCGACGGGGCTGAAGTGGGACACGGTTGCGAAGGTCAAAGGCGCGCAAAAGTACGTGATCTGCAATGGCGACGAGGGCGATCCGGGCGCGTTTATGGATCGCAGCGTACTGGAGAGCGATCCGCAGCGGGTGATCGAAGGGATGGCGATCGCGGCGTACGCGATCGGCGCGACCAAGGGCTTCATTTATGTGCGTGCCGAGTATCCGCTGGCGGTGCAGCGGCTGACGGTGGCGTTGCGCGAGGCGCGGCGGCGGGGATTCCTGGGGAACGCGATTTGCGAAACGACGTTTAGCTTCGACATTGACATTCGTCTCGGAGCCGGCGCGTTTGTGTGCGGCGAGGAGACGGCGCTGATTGCGTCGATCGAAGGCAAGCGCGGGACCCCACGGCCTCGACCGCCCTATCCGGCGGTATCGGGACTGTGGGGCGATCCGACGCTGATCAATAACGTGGAGACGTTCGCCAATGTGCCACCGATCATCCGGCATGGGGGCGAGTGGTTCTCGTCGATGGGGACGGCGCGGAGCAAGGGGACGAAGGTTTTTGCGCTGACGGGGAAGATTCAGCGGACGGGACTCGTGGAAGTGCCGATGGGGATGACGCTGCGGCAGATTATTTTCGGGATCGGCGGCGGGGTTCCGGACGGAAGGAAATTTATGGCTGTTCAAACTGGCGGACCCTCGGGCGGATGTTTGCCCGAGGGGCACCTCGATTTGTCTATCAGCTACGACGCTTTAATCAGCGCCGGTTCCATGATGGGTTCGGGCGGCATGATCGTGATGGACGACACCTCCTGCATGGTGTCTGTCGCCCGCTTCTTTATGGAGTTCTGCATGACGGAATCGTGCGGGAAGTGCGTGCCGTGCCGCGCGGGGACGGTGCAGATGTACGAGCTGCTGACCAAGATCACGAAAGGCGAGGCTACGCACCGGGATCTGGATCGTCTGACGGAGCTGTGCGAGGTGGTCGGCGCGACGAGTCTTTGCGGGTTGGGACAGACGGCGCCGAATCCGGTGCTGAGCACGCTGCGTTATTTCAAACACGAATACCTGGCGCACATCGACGAGAAGCGATGCCCGGCGGGGGTCTGCGAGTTCAGCCCGGCCACGGTGGACGCTGCTCGCGGGGAGGTGCACGCATGAGCGGCGAAGCGAACATCCGGACTCTGACGATCGACGAGGTGGACATCAGCGCTCGCGCCGATCAGACGATCCTCGAAGCGGCGCGCGAGCACAACGTGAATATTCCGACGCTGTGTCACCTCGAAGGTCTCTCCGAGGTGGGAGCGTGCCGGTTGTGCCTTGTGGAGGTGAAGGGCGCGCGGCGTTTGCTACCGGCGTGCGTGACGCGGGTCGAGGAGGGGATGGAAGTCACGACCCACTCGCCGAAGATCGATCGCTACCGCACGATGGTTCTGGAGCTGTTTTTCGCGGAACGAAACCATGTGTGCTCAGTGTGCGTGGCGAACGGAAATTGCGAATTGCAGAGCCTGGCGCTGACGCTGGGCATGACGCACGTTGAGATTCCTTACCAGTATCCGCAGCTGCCGGTGGATGCTTCGCATCCGCGGTTTACGGTCGATCACAACCGGTGTGTGCTGTGCACGCGGTGCGTGCGGGTGTGCTCGGAGATTGAAGGCGCGAACACGTGGGGCGTGATGGGACGCGGCTCCGAGTGCCTGGTGATCACGGACCTGAAGGAACCGTGGGGTGACTCGGAGACATGCACCAGCTGCGGCAAATGCGTGCAGGTGTGCCCGACGGGGGCCCTGTTTGAGAAGAGCAGCGTTGGCAACAAGGCGCGGAAGCATCCGGAGTTCCTGCCGTATCTGCGCATTATGCGGGAGGAGGATCAAGCATGAGCGACATTAAGACACTCGCCACGGTCTGGCTGGATGGTTGCTCCGGCTGCCACATGTCACTGCTGGACATGGACGAACGGCTGATCGAGCTGAGCAGCCAGTTCCAGCTGGTGTATTCGCCGCTGGTGGATCGCAAGACGTTTCCGGATCGCGTGGACGTGACTCTGGTGGAAGGCGCGGTGGCGAGCGTCGATGATCTGAAGAAGATTCGCAAGATTCGCGAGCATACGCGCGTGCTGGTTTCGCTGGGCGACTGCGCGCTGACGGGCAACGTTTCCGCGATGCGTAATAACTGCGGGGTACAGCCGGTATTGCTGCGGGTCTACGAGCAGGGCGCGGATCTGCAGAAGCAGGTGCCGACGGTTGGAGTGCCGGCGCTACTGGATCGCGTTTGCCCAGTGCATGAGGTTGTGCCGGTCGATGTCTTTGTACCGGGATGTCCGCCTTCGGCGGACACGATTTATCAGGTGCTGTCGGAACTGCTGGCCGGCCGCGTTCCTTCACTGGGCGGCGTCGCCCACTTCGGCTGAGCAAGAAAAGGAAGGCAGGAGATTATGCCTCGCACCATCGTCATCGATCCCGTCACGCGGCTGGAAGGGCATGGCAAGATCACGTTGCAACTGGACGACGCGGGAGTGGTTCAGGATGCGACGTTCCACGTAACGCAGCTGCGCGGCTTCGAGAAGTTTTGCGAAGGGCGGCCGTTTTACGAGATGCCGAACATCACGGCACGCATCTGCGGAATCTGCCCGGTGAGCCATCTGGTGGCGTCGTCGAAGGCGTGCGATGCGATTCTGGCGGTGAAGATTCCGCCGGTGGCGGCGAATCTGCGGCAGATCATGAATCTGGCGCAGCTGATCCAGTCGCACGCGCTCAGCTTCTTCTATTTGTCTTCCCCCGACTTGCTGCTGGGCATGGATGCGCCGGCGGAGGAGCGCAGCATCCTGCATGTGGCGCATACGCATCCGGCGATTGGGGCGGATGGTGTTTCTCTGCGGCAGTTTGGGCAGCGGATTATTGAGTTGCTGGCGGGGCGGCGGATTCACCCGGGCTGGACGGTGCCGGGCGGCGTGAATGAACCGCTGAGCGCGGAGAAGCGCGATCAGATCCTGGGCATGATTCCCGCGACAACGGCGGGAATTCAGAGGACGCTAGCCTGGTTCAAGGGCAGCATCGAGAAGTTTTCGGCCGAGATTGAGGTGTTCGCTAACTTTCCGACGCTGTTCATGGGACTGGTGGACGAGCACGGGCTGGCGGAATACTACGACGGCTCGCTGCGGATTATCGACTCGGAAGGAAACGTGATCGCCGGCGAGCTGAACCCGGCGCACTATGCGGAGTTCATCGGGGAAGCGGTCGAGCCCTACACGTACATGAAGTTCCCGTATTACAAGCCGCTGGGGTATCCGGGCGGGACATATCGGGTGGGTCCGCTGGCGCGGCTGAACCTGGCGGATCGTTGCGATACGCCGCTGGCGGATGTGGAATGGCGGGAGTTTCGGGCAATGTCGCCGAAGCCGCTGCTGAGTTCGTTTCATTACCATTACGCGCGTCTGATCGAGATGCTGCACGCGACGGAGAAGATCGAGGCGCTGCTGGCGGATCAGGGCATCCTGGACAAGCATGTGCGCGCTACGGCGTCGGTGAACAACCTGGAGGGTGTGGGTGTGGCGGAAGCGCCGCGCGGGACGCTGATCCATCACTACAAGGTGGACGAGAACGGATTGATCACCTGGGCGAATCTGGTGATTGCTACCGGGCACAACAACGCCGCGATGAACCGCGGCATTCTGCAGACCGCGCGGCATTACGTGCAGGGCGAGCACGTCGCAGAGGGAATGCTGAATCGCGTGGAGGCGGTGGTGCGGACGTTCGATCCCTGCCTGAGCTGCTCGACGCACGCGATGGGCCGGATGCCGCTGGCTGTGGAGTTGCGCGGGCCGGATGGTTCGCTGATTCGGGAAGTGCGGAGAGGTTGATGCGGCAGGCAGCTCATGTTGAGGCAACGGTTTCTCCTGCTCCAGCACCCCATTGCGTCAATCGCGGACGAGTGGGCGGGCCTGCTCTGCTTCTTGCGTGCGGCAATGCCATGCGCCAGGACGATGGAATTGGCCTTCGGATCGCTGAGGCGGCCGAACAACTCTTCCCGGCCACGCGTCTGCGGATCGTGGCGGCACAGCAATTCACGCCGGAGATGGCCGCGGATTTAGCGGCGACGGACCTGGTGATCTTTGTCGATGCTTGCGCGGCGGATGAGCCGGGGGCGATTCGGGTCGTTTCTGTTGCTGCTGAAGAGGAATCACCTGACCACCCCATCGAGCCAACGGCGGGCTCGCCGGGGGCCCCGGGATGGGAGACGCACCGTCTCGATCCTCCGACGTTGTTGGCAATGGCGCAGTCGTTGTGCGGGCACGCGCCTGCGCGTGCTTTTGCGCTGACCATCGGCGCTGGGTGCTTCGGCTATGGTGAGGAAATCTCCGGGCCGCTGCGTCAGGCGGTTCCTCGCGCGCTGCGCCTGCTGACCAACCTAGTCACAGCGTTTTCCGCAAAAGCATAATTTCTATCGCAAGACGCCCGTCCTTTTTGGACGGACGCACTCACTAATATGCCTGGAGCAGCGCTTGGGGCTGTACCTGCGGCGCTCCGCCCGGCGGCGGCGAATATTGTGGCGGCTGCTGCTGCTGTCCTGGACCCTGGGGCTGATCCTGGTTCGGCGGAGGAGCGGTGCCGTGAGGCGGCGTGTAGTGCGGCCGGGTCTGGAGCTTGAAGTCGTCGCGGATGACGTAGAAATTCTGCTCGGGCAGGTCGGCTTCGAGCAATGCTCCCTCGCTGGTGTAGTAGAGCTCCACGGAAATGCCGTTTTGCTCGCTCACAATG
>Ga0182015_10007211_pt1 | contig 10911 bp, 10 predicted proteins | sample 712P3MmetaG_FD_120478 | JGI IMG/M metagenome (GOLD analysis project Ga0182015, IMG submission 120478) | Permafrost microbial communities from Stordalen Mire, Sweden - 712P3M metaG | ecosystem: Environmental > Terrestrial > Soil > Wetlands > Permafrost | place: Sweden: Stordalen | collected...
AGCGGGCCGCTCAAGTCGATAAAGCCGGCCGCATTGGGCGTATACCACTGAGTTGGCGGAATGGAGAGGATATTCGAGTTGGCTTCGTGATCGGGAGAGCGGAAGTAGTCTCCATAGAAGAACAGCTTGTCTTTGATGATAGGGCCGCCGACCCCGCCGCCGAAGTAGTTATAAGCCAGGTGTCCCACGCCGGTGTTGAAATACGCGCGCGCTTCAAACTCGCTGTTCTGCAAGTACTCGCTTGCCATGCCATGAAATTGGTTGCTGCCGGACTTGATGATCACGTTGCTCACCGTGCCGATGGCACGGCCCAGTTCGGCCTCATAGTTAGCGGTAGAGACGTCCACCGTTTCGATGGCCTGTGCCGGGGGGATCAGGATCTGGAGCAGTCCCGTCCGCTCATCGTCATCGATGCCCTCAATCTGATAACTATTGCCCTCACGCGGTTGGCCGTTCACCTCCGTCTGGATCGAACTTGCCGCGTTAAAAAACTGCGAGTGCTCGAAAATGGGCGGACCGACGCCGGGGACCAGGGTGAGCAGGGTCTGGAAGTTCTGATTGACTGAAATCGGCATGTTTCCCAGAGTGTGGGCCTCAATGTTTGTGCTCACGTCGGCGCGGTCCGTTTGCATGATGGCCGGAGCGCCGGTCACTATGACGCTTTCGCTGACACTGCCGGGCTGCAAGGTGAGATCCACGCGCGTGGTTGTATTGACGACTACGTCAACGTTTTCGCGGGTCTCCTTTTTGAAGCCTTTGGATTCGGCACTTACCGCAAAGGTGCCCGGCGTTAGATCGGGAAATGTGAAGTTGCCACTCGAGTTCGTAGCCCCAACGTGCGCAATGCCCGTGGCGTTTTCCAGGATCTGGACCTGTGCGTTGGGCACGGCCGCACCGGTATTGTCGGTCACAGTGCCCAGTAGAGTGGCAGATACCGCTTGTCCCCAAGCGTAAGGCGAAAGCAGAAAAATCAATAAGGCTAATACCGCGCTCAACATCCATGGAGCGCGCTCAGGCAGCCCCAGACGCAAAGACCTCTCTGTGTACATAACTGCCTCCGGAAATGAAAACGCCTTCGTCTTTTTGAAATCGCCGGCCCGCAAAATCAAGGACCATTATTTCCCTAATGTACGGGTCACGAACTAACTCAGCCCTTAATGTACGAGTCACAAACTAATGCAGCAGCATGATACCAGGAGAAATATGCGTTGACTAGCCTCCAAAAAGAAAAATCGTAGGTCTCCAGACTGGATGTCATGACACTGGATTTGCTCCTAGTAGCAAATCTGGTTCGTTCCTGGCAAAGTAGCATTGGATTGGCGCTGCCAAACCCTAAGATTTGATCTGCTTCACCGAAAGAGGTCGATTGCGGGTTGGTCGGGCAGAGAGGATCACGACGGCCGCTTGCCGTGGATGGGTTGTGGCGCTAAGGGCAATGCCTGCGTCGGGGACCTTCGACGCTATCAACAAATCGGTTGCGAACTGGGCCCAACCCCATGATTACGAAGACCACCGAGTGCAGGACGACCGTAATCTCGCGTAATACTCCCGCCAAGGTGTTGCTCTGTGGTCTGGCTGTCTCCGCTCTCTATTTCGCGATCATGTTTCTCAAGGCGAGCCGGAAGTGCTTCTGGTATGACGAGCTATTCACTGTTTATCTATGCCGTCTTCCAGATTTCCGGCACACATGGTTAGCCGTGCTCCATGGAGGCGACTACAATCCGCCGATCTTATATCTCTTGACACGCGGCGTGGAGCGGGTTTTCGGAGAAGGGCTGATCGTAACGAGATTGCCCGAAATGGCCGGCGTCTGGATCTTCGGCCTGTGCCTGTACCTCTTTGTCGCAAGACGCGTCGGACGATGGTCTGGATTGGTTGCCGCGCTCTTTCCGCTCTTCTCTGTCATTGAATATTATGCTTACGAGGCAAGACCGCATGGAATTACGGTCGGATGGTGCGGTCTAGCCCTTCTCTGCTGGCAGAGAAGCTCGGAGGCGGCCGGAAAAAGGCTCTGGCTTGTTGGCTTTAGCTTGAGTTTAGTGGGCGCAATGTTAACTCACATCTATGGCGTCTACGTGGTATTTCCTTTCGCCGCGGTCGAACTCTTCTACTCGATTCGCGACCGGCGGATGAATTGGCCCTTGATAGCTGCGATCAGCCTTCCTCTCGCCGTGGTCGTGCCGCTTTATCTCTCACTCACGCGGCTTTACCGGGAGACAATACCGCCCAGCTTTGGACATGCATCGCATGCATCCTTGCGGCCATTCTTTGCCGATGCGATTGGTCCCGCAATTCTGGTTCTTTCGTTCTCGGTCGCAATTCTCGCGTTGGGAGTCAAGAGACAAGCCAAGGATTCGCCGCAAATCTCCGCGATGATCCCGGCGAGAGAGCTCCTGCTTGCCGCCTTTTTTGTCTTGATTCCTGTGATCGGGGTGGCAGGGGCGATCGTGACGCACGGACCCTTTCTCCCGCGTTACTTCTTGTCGACTGTCGCGGGGTACGCGATCTTTCTTGGCTTCGCTAGTTTTCAGCGTGTGGGGAGGCACTCCGCTGCCCCATTCATCGCCGGCTTCATGCTTTTCCTGGCGATGGGAGAGCTCGGCCGGGTTGTCTACCTGCGAGCGGCAGATAAGGACTATACGCTCACGGGTCCAAGCACCGACTTCCGCTTCGGCCCGTCGCCTCATGATCCACTGGCTCGGCATCAGGCTCTCCTAGGTCCGACAGCCAATGAAGCGATCTTGATTCTTAGCGATATTGATTATTTTTATTTCTTTCAATATGCCCCTCCGGAGATCTCACGACGGCTCTTCTTTGCAACCCCTTCATCGGCAAACCTGGTTTTGGGAGAATACCATCGCCTGGCCACTTTGGCGAAGGTCGATCTGAAGGCAACGACGTTTGCTGAATTCCTCAGAACCCACGATAAATTCTTTGCGTACGGGCATAGCTCGACGACGATCACTGAGGCGTGCGGAGACTGCATCCAGGAATTCTTGAGTGCTGGTTATACGTTGAAATCAGTCCGCAGGGACACGGATGGGGTGCTGTATGAGTACCAGAAGTAAAGCTCGCGGATGGAAGATCACAGTGTGCGAGCTCCTTTGCCAGGGAGCAATCATGGGAACGGATTGAATCAATGAATTGGAAAGGTAGAAGAGTTCTGGTCACGGGGGGCGCCGGTTTTATCGGATCCAACCTATGTCATGTTCTCGCAGGGCTTGGAGCCCGGGTGCGCGCGGTGGATGCCCTGCTCTCCGGGAGCGGCGCAAATTTGTCCAGCCTCAAGGGAGCTGACGTCGACCTGACACAAGCGGACCTTCGCAATGTTGATTTACAGCCTCTCTGTGAGGGGGTCGAGATCATCTTCAATCTCGCCGCCCAGACCAGCCATATGGGCGGCCAGCACGACCCATTAACGGATATCGACATCAATGCTGTGGCTCAGGTGCGGCTGATCGAGGCGGTGCGGGAGACAGCGCCATCTGCGATCGTGGTCCACGCCTCGACCCGTCAGTTCTATGGCCGCGTGGAGCACCTGCCGGTGAGTGAGGACCAGCCGATCGCTCCTCCCGACGCGAACGGTGTCTCGAAGTTCGCCGGGGAACAGTACTGGATGCTTGAGCATCGTATTTACGGGCATCCGGTGGTTTCTCTGCGGCTGACTAACTGCTACGGGCCGCGTCAGTGCATCCGGGACGCGCGTCAGAATTTTCTCGGGGCCTGGCTCCGTAGCGTGCTTGAACACCGCCCTTTCGAAGTATGGGGTGGCGAGCAGACGCGCGATCTGACCTACGTCGATGATGTCGTCGACGCGTTTCTCGCGGCCGCCGCCACGCCTGCTTGCCATGGCCGGGTTTTTAACATCGGGGGCGGGCCACCTGCGTCGCTGCGGCAGATCGCAGAAGAGATGGTGCGGGTGGCCGGCAATGGGGCGACCTTCAAGATAGCCGAGTTTCCTGCGGATCGTGCGCGCATCGATATCGGCAGCTATTACGCCGACGATCGGGCTTTTAGAACTGCAACCGGCTGGGCAGCAAATGTGACCCTTCAAGAGGGGCTTCGGCGGTCGATCGAATGGTTCGGCTCCCGTTTACCGGACTACCTTTAGGCATGCCCATGAAACCTATCATCACGGTGCCGCAAGCCAACCCGGCGGCCGGATATCGAGACCAGAAGGCGGAGATCGATACCGCGGTTGAGCGCGTCTTTGCCTCGGGCAATTTCGTGCTTGGGCGCGAGGGTGAGGCGTTCGAATCCGAATTCGCGCAGTGGCTGGGTACGCCTCACGCTGTCGGATGCGCCAGTGGTACGGACGCGCTGGCCCTCCTGCTGCGGGGATTTGATATAGGCGAAGGCTCCTCCGTGGTTACGGTCTCCCATACCTCGGTAGCCACGATCGCAGCGATTGAATTATCGGGTTCGGTTCCCATCCTGGTAGATATCGATCGTGATTACTACACCATGGACGTCACGGATCTCGCGGCCGTGCTGGACAATCCGCCACGTGGCGTGCCGCCGGTCCGGGCAGTCATCGTCGTTCACCTCTATGGACAAAGTGCCGAGATGGGTCCGTTGGTTCAGTTATGCGGGCGGCATGATGTGGTCTTGATCGAAGACTGTAGTCAAGCGCACGGCGCGAGTTACGAGGGCCGCAAAGTGGGTACTCTTGCCCATGCAGCCGCGTTCAGCCTCTATCCGACAAAGAACCTGGGCGGCTTTGGGGACGGTGGGATCGTTGCCGTACAAAGTGCGAAACTTTCGGAGCGTATTACTGCGTTACGGCAATACGGTTGGCGGAGACGCTATATCAGCGACGAAACTGGAATGAATTCGAGACTCGATGAGATACAAGCCGCAATCCTTCGCGTGCGATTGCGCGGACTGGACGCGGGGAATGCTCGCCGCCGGAAAATTGCGGCAGCATACGACGATGCTCTCGCATCGTCTTCAGTGCGGCCGCCGGTCCGCCGGTTCGAAGCAGAACACGTTTTTCATCAGTACGTCATCCGCCCGCCGCATCGGGAAGATGCTCAGGCTCACTTGCACGGGCTCGGCATCGGGACGGCTGTTCACTATCCGATGCCTGTCCACCGCCAACCCGCTTATTTCGATCGCTTGGCGCTAGGTCCTTCGCGGTGTCGGAATACGGAGAACATCTCGGGACAGATCCTGAGTCTGCCGATGTTCCCCGAGCTTACCGATGCGCAGGTCGAGTACGTCTGCGACGGCCTGCGCGGTATCTGATTCCGATCGGATCGGGCCTTCTCTATAAATCCATTCACTGCTGATTTCCCTGGCGAGCTGGACCGCGAATGGCCGTGGCCATAACCGATCCACCTATGGGCATCGGTATAGGAATCCATCGCTCGAGCGCACTCACTCCGTACAGGGTCATGTTCAACCAAGGGGAAATTGGAGCGACATCGGAGGCCGCCTCCTGGTGACGGCGGAAAAGTTTGCGCCGCAGGATCATCAGGGGAAGCAGCAAACTGTTCCAGGAGCGAGTCCTAATCCGATGAAAGCCACTCTTCCTGAGCATGTCGTGCAGACTTCGCCTGGTCACGCGCCGCGCGTTCAGGACGCGCCGGTCGTGGGCCGAACGGAGCCATTCGTGCGCAGGCATGTTGAGGACGAGCAACCCTCCTGGGCGGAGCAGCCGGAAAAACTCGGAGAGCGCCTCCTGCGGAGAAACGGTTTGGTGGCATAAAACATCGGCCGAGACAATCGCGTCGAAGCTCTGCGCAGGAAAAGGTGGTTGATTGACGCTGCCGCGAACAATATAGCTCTCTGATTTTTCGGCAGCCCGCAGGGCCGCGCTTTCATTTAATTCCAATCCGACCGTTTCGAGATCCCTACGGCGGGAACGAACCACCGCCAGGAATCCGCCCGTGCCGCAGCCGGCGTCGAGAAGCCGGCCGCGCACTGGCGATAGCTCGTGGAGCAACCGTACATGCAGTGCACGGTACCACCACATGGCGCCCTCCGCCGCATCCATCAGCGAGTATTCTGCCGTTTCCATCAGTCACGCGCTCCAACCTGTTGTTACTCGTCATTCGTGTGTGTGCGCGGGGAGAAGCTGTTCACAACGGAACGCGGTTCGTTATCTTCTTATCCATTGTCTGTCACGTCCCGGTGCTCAGAACGTTCGATCCGGCGGACGAAAGCCTGTGGCTTGCCGTTGGTCAAGAGAAAGATCCGTCCCACATACTCGCCGACCACTCCCAACATCATGGACTGCACCCCTCCCACGAGTAAAATGACGACCATCGTGGATGCCCACCCCTGGGGCCTCCCGGGCATGAGCAGAGTTTCCGCCACGACCTCGGTGGCGCCCAGCGCTCCCAGGACGGCCATCACAGCGCCGGCGAATATTGCGATCCTGAGCGGGGCCAGCGAGAAGTTTGTTGCCAGGTTCAACCAGAGTCCAACCAGCTGGCGAAGGTTGTAGTTCGAGCGCCCCACGGCGCGGGCTAAATGGCGGACTTCGATGCTGTCGATGTGTTGGGTCAGCTGCATGACCAGTCCATCCACAAAGGGATAAGCACCGCCGTATTGTGTGACCGCGCGAACCACCCACGAAGCCATGCATCGGAACGACGACATGTTTAGACCTTTGGGTTTGTCGAGCATAAAATCCGCCATGCGGTTAGCGAAGCGGCTGCCCAGATTGCGCCAGGCGGCGTGTTGTCTTACCGCATACCTGGTGTAGACAGCGTCCCACCCGCCGAGGCGTGCGTGATCGTATAGCCGGAGCACCTCCTCAGGCGGGTTCTGCAGGTCGTCATCCATCGTGATCACGTATGCGCCCCGCGCATGACGAAGCCCGGTCATCACGGCATTGTGCTCGCCAAAATTGCGAGCGTGCTCAATATATGTGATGGGCACGATTGCCGTGATCAGGAGTGCGCGGCAGATTTCGGCCGAATCGTCTGGACTGCCGTCATTGACAAGCACCAACTCAAGGCCGCCAAAAGGCTTCAGCTGCGAAAGTGCCTCTACCAGAATGGCGATCGTTGGAGCACCCCTGTAAATAGGCACGACAACAGACAGGCCGATCTCCCGCGCGGCGTCTCTCTTTGTACCGTGGCTACCCTCTATGCTCAAAAACCGGCTCCAGATAGATCGGGATTGTGTGGAATTTGGCAGGCCACCGGATTACCCACCGCCTAACTGCTCTGAGAAAAGGGCGCCTGCCTATTATATGGGCCACTTACTTTTCAGACTCTGGACGCTTGCGACGCGCGGCTTCCAGGACATCTCGTATCGTCAGAGCACGGGTACTCTCGCTTGCTTTTGGACAACCTTTCCATGGGTTCGCCGTCATGGCTCATTTTTGCTCCGCCCTCGACACCCACTATCAATATCACTTGTAATTGACAAGTGATATTGATATCGTGTCCCACGTGCCTCCGAAGCCTAAGTCGAAACGCCGATCCGGCTGTCCGGTGAGCGTCTCACTGGAAATTTTTGGAGACACCTGGTCGCTGCTGATCCTTCGCGACCTGATGGTTCGGGGCTATCGGAAATTTAAGGAGTTTCACAACGCCGGCGAAGGGATTGCCACGAACATTCTGTCCGACCGTCTGCAGAAGCTCGAAGCGGCAGGGATCATCGCCTCTGAGCCAGAGGAGACGGACGGAAGAAGCGCGAATTACCGGCTGACGGAGAAAGGGATCGATCTGGCTCCGGCACTTCTGGAGTTGTTGATATGGGGGGCGCGGCACGAGACGACGGAGGCGCCCTGCACTGTCATCCAGAACATGGAAAAGAATCGCGAAGGGGTCCTTGCAGAAGTACGGAGACGGTGGCGCGAACGGGACCCGACTCCATTACTGCCCAGATCGGGAGCATGGCGTTGGCAGTGACTTAGCTCCCTCCATCGCTCCGTGATCTTGAAAATGCTTTAGGGGAGTTCACCGTGCAAATTAATCCTTATCTTCATTTCAACGGCCAATGCGAGGAAGCGTTCAACTTTTACGCGCAGTGCCTCGGCGGCAAGATCGATTTCATGTTGACCTACGCGGGCACGCCAGTAGAGCAGCACGTGCCCGCTGAATGGCAAAGCAAGATCCTCCATGCCACGCTGGCTGTCGGCGACCAAATATTGCAGGGCGCGGACGGACCGCCGGAGACGTACAAAGAACCGCAAGGCTTCTCCGTGTCACTCAACCTCAAAGACCCTGCGCAGGCGGAACGCATCTTTCACACATTGGCAGAAAACGGGAAAGTGCAGATGCCGTTGCAGAAGACCTTCTGGGCTGCTCTCTTTGGCATGCTTGTCGATCAGTTCGGCATACCTTGGATGATCAACTGTGCCCCAGCGGCTTGATGGGACCTACGCGGGCTAACGAAGGGATGACTGATGAGCGAGGTCAGGGTACTGGTTGGAACACGCAAAGGCGCGTTTGTCCTGGTGTCCGATGGAAAGCGGCAACAATGGGATATCAGTGGTCCCCACTTCGGAGGCTGGGAGATTTATCACCTTAAAGGATCACCCGCCGACCCGAATCGATTGTATGCGTCCCAGTCTAACGGCTGGTCTGGGCAGTTGATCCAACGTTCCGACGACGGCGGCAAGACGTGGCAGCCGATGGATAACAAGTTCGTGTACGACGGTGTTCCCGGCACTCACCAGTGGTACGACGGCACGCCGCACCCTTGGGAGTTCAAGCGAGTCTGGCATCTCGAACCATCGCTCACCGATCCGGATACGGTCTACGCCGGAGTCGAAGACGCCGCCTTGTTTCGCTCCAGCGACGGCGGGCAGAGCTGGCGAGAACTCTCCGGTCTTCGCGGCCACGGCTCAGGCCCCCATTGGCAGCCGGGCGCTGGTGGAATGTGTCTGCACACGATCGTTCTGGATCCGAGTAACCCAGACCGGATCTTCATCGCCATCTCGTCCGCAGGCGCCTTCCGAACGGATGACGCGGGCGAGACGTGGCGGCCCATCAACCGCGGACTGAAATCCGCACATATCCCCGACCCGCTTGCCGAGGTCGGCCACTGTGTTCACCATGTCGCGATGCATCCGTCGCGTCCGGGTGTGCTGTTCATGCAGAAGCACTGGGACGTAATGCGAAGTGATGACGCCGGCGAGTCATGGCAGGAAGTCAGCGGGAACCTGCCGAGCGATTTCGGGTTCGCGATCGATGTTCACGCGCACCAGCCGGACACCATCTACGTGGTCCCGATCAAGAGCGACTCGGAGCACTATCCGCCCGATGGGAAGCTGCGCGTGTACCGCAGCCTGACGGGCGGAAACGATTGGGAGGCGCTCACCAAAGGTCTGCCGCAACGCGATTGCTACGTGAACGTACTGCGTGACGCGATGGCCGTTGACTCGCTCGACGCATGCGGTGTGTATTTTGGCACGACTGGTGGGCAGGTCTACGCGTCGTCGGATGCCGGAGATCACTGGGCGCCCATCGCGCGGGATCTCCCAGCCGTTCTCTCGGTCGAAGTCCAGACGCTGCCATGATCCGAGTCTTACTCCCAGCACATCTTCGGATCCTGGCCCACGTCGACGGCGAGGTGAAGCTGGAGGTTGAGGGAAAGGTCACGCAGCGCTCGGTCCTGGACGCGCTTGAGGCCTGCTATCCGATGCTACGCGGAACGATCCGCGATCATGTCACACAGCAGCGCCGGCCGTTCCTAAGATTTTTTGCCTGCGCAGAGGATCTGTCCCACGAACCGCCCGACGCTCCGCTGCCCGACGCAGTGGTGACGGAGGCCGAGCCTTTTCTGGTGGTGGCAGCCGTGGCCGGCGGTTAGCGTGGCGCTAACTACCGTGCCCAACGCAAAGTTTTCGCTCGTGATTGGTGGTTTGCTCCTGAATAGTGCCCTACTGATTCAAGAGTGGGATGTCCTTTGCCGGCGAGGCTTGCGGAATGGACCGAAGAAAGGCATAGATGTCCGCGAGTTGAGCGTCGGAGATGGCCTTGGTAGTGTAGGGCGGCATTTGGCCGGTCGGTTGCCGGGCGTATGCGACGAAGCCTGAAAACGGAATCTGGGGAGGCCCAAGACGAGCACCACCGGTTTGGGTGGAGCCCTGCCCCTGGAGGCCGTGGCATTCGTAACAACCAAAGGATGTATAGAAACGTTTGCCGTTCTCGGAGTTTGCGGAAGCAGGAAGCTCCAGCTTCGGCTGCGAAGCTATGGATTGAAGAAATGCGTAGACGTCCGATAACTCCGCGTCGGAAACCTGCTTTGCACCGAATGGTGGCATTTGACCCTTGGGATTGCGAACCGCCCCGACGAACTCAGGAAGCGAGAGATGCGTCGCGGCGATTTTCGGCGGTCCAGAACCAATTCCGGTCATGCCTTCTCCGGCGCTTCCGTGGCAACGAACGCAGCCCAGCTTTTCGAAGACCTTCTTGCCGTTTTGTGCGCCGCTCGGGGCTTGTGCGTTTGCGGTCGCGAAGGGCGCGAGGATGGTGGCGACGGCGAGAACGGCGAGAAACGATGCCTTCATGTTGCCTCATTAGAGCATTTTTACAATTACTTTGATCTGGAGGGATCGGCTAGGTGCGGCCATCCTTCGGCGGAATGGCCGCGTCCAATCCGGTTTCCTCAATTACACCAATAGTAAAAACGCTCTAACGCGGTTGAGTGAGGACATCGACGAGCGCAGGTTCGCCGCGCTTAACGACCTGAATCGCACGCGCGATCGCGGGACCAAGATCCTTGGGATCCGAGATGGGACCGTCCCCGTAGACCCCCATACTTTGTGCGAGCTTTGCGTAGTTGATCGGGGGATCGGAAATTGTCGTGCCGATGGCGGCGCGATCGATACCACGGCTGTGACGATTGGCCATGATTTGCACCTGCATGAGCTCCTGATGGTAACCGCGATTGTTGTGCATGATGGTGAGGAGCGGAATGCGATGGTGTGCGGCCGTCCAAAGAACG
>Ga0182015_10007212_pt1 | contig 10911 bp, 17 predicted proteins | sample 712P3MmetaG_FD_120478 | JGI IMG/M metagenome (GOLD analysis project Ga0182015, IMG submission 120478) | Permafrost microbial communities from Stordalen Mire, Sweden - 712P3M metaG | ecosystem: Environmental > Terrestrial > Soil > Wetlands > Permafrost | place: Sweden: Stordalen | collected...
CGGTTCGTTCGACGGTTCTCGTTGATGGTGCCGTCCCGAGCCATGATGACGTAGGGTTTATCCTCTGAGTCTCGACCTGATTCTACTGCTTCCGGTAATTCGTATCCGAGTTCCATATCCACTTCATCGAGACCGCGAAACTCGGCCTCGGAGGGGTTAAATGACGGGTTATAATTGTGTATTCTCTCTTCTTCCCCATCTTCTCCCCTTCTGATTTTGAACAATCGGAATCCTCTTGCTCGTGCTTGCTCTTCACGGGCGAGAGAACCGAGAGGATTTTCTCCCCTTTCGGCACGACGGGCGTTGATCATGTCGATGATTTCTTCTCCACGTTGATTGGATGCTTCTTGAGCCTCTTTGCGGGTCTCGTGGACTTCCTTGTTGTATTCTGCTCTGCGTTCATCGATGGAGCCGGAGGGTATTTTGAATCGGATGATTTCTTCTCTGAGTTTGGAGAATCTTACTTGTTTGCGATCGCGGAAGTTTAGGTCTCGGACTTTGCTTTCGTAGGAGACGGGATCTTCGTCGGTGAAATCTTCGAGTTGAGAGGGGGTGGAGGAGTCGATATTGTATCGTCGTTGCTGTTCCTCGACATTGGACTCTCGCTCTCGTTGACGCTCAGGGAGACCATCGTTTTGATTGGATTCTCGAATTCCTCGAACTCGATTGGTCAATGAAGGGTCTGTTGTAGCATCATCGGCAGTTCGAGACTCGGTTGACGTAGAAGGAGGTTGTTCCGAGGATGAACTTTCGGGTTCCGTTGGCAGCTTTGGCTTGTCGGTATCATCATCAATTGTCCGAATTGGGGTTGTGTGTATCTGTCGAGGGAATGCGTGAGATCGACTCTGAATGACAGTGCCTCGACCAACACTACGCACAAGAGGGCGCAGCATCAGCCGACAGCAGAGAAAGCGAAAGTCGACGTACTCGTTCTTTCTTTCCTCGATCACAAAACCGACCAGACTTTTTCAGCGATCACCCATTGACCAATCACAGCATTGAGATTTAAAGCCGAGAAAATGGGGAAATTCAAAATTTCCCTTTTTATGCGAAGATCGACGCATTTTTGTGAAGAGTCAAAAGACAAGGGAAGGAACAAAGGGGGGGAAAGAAGAGAAAAAGGGAATTGAGTTTGGAATGTCGATGCTGTATGGAGAGTTGACTTGTCCCACTGCAGTCTCCCATGCCATCAAAGCACGATTGGTCTCTCGAGATCAAGACAACCTCATCATCGTAAAGTCTTCCCTCCTCCAAATATTCCGAATAGAAACTTCTGTACGAGAAACCCAACTACGCCAGTCCCAGACATCACGAAATGCATTTGGAGATGCCACTGCAGAAGTCATGCTCGGAGAAGACGGCGGAGAAGACTTCATGGGCAATGACAGTCAAGTCCAACTCTTGCGACACGAAAAAGTCGGACAACTCGTTCTTGTGGAAGAAATTCATTTAAGTGGGACAGTCACTGGAATAGTCAACTTGGGTCAACTTCAAAACGTCCCCACCGAAGCAGACTGTCTCGCCATATCCTTTCACGACGCAAAGGTAGCCATCCTCTAAATTCTGAAGTTCACAAGTAGGTATCGATTCTGTTTTGGGCCTGTGAGACACATTGTTTGACGACACTGTCAATTCACTTGTACGAACGAGAATATCATAAATCTCCCTTCTCCGACTTTCCATCTCCCCATCTCTTCCGAGACCATCATTCTCGATGTTTAATCCTTCGATACTACACTGACGTCTACGCCATTCTCCCCATCCGTCAACCCGACGATGATATCGACGAAACACTAGACACAGACCTCGAAAAACCATATTACCCTTCTTTCGTCGTAAACGCATCTCAACTCGAAGAAACCATCTCACACGTCCTCGATGAAGCGTTTCTCTATGAATACCGTGAACCAACACTTGCGATATTATATTCTGGGATCCGAACTTGTACGGGGATCCTTGAACATCGGAAAGATACGGTTACGCTGCTGGCTGTGACGTTGGATCTTCAACAACGTGCTTCGACTACAATATTCTCCGTCCAGGGCCTCCCGTACGATTGTTTCCGTGTTCTCCCGTTACCCGCCCCGGTGGGAGGGTTACTTGTATTGGGGATAAATGAAGTCATTCATATCGATCAAGCTGCACGATGTACTTCCATCGGAGTCAACATCTACGCTAGAAAATCAACTGAATTCCAAATGACACATCGTCCGGAATTAAAACTCTGTCTAGAGGGTTCAGTACCGGTACCATTGGGGAACGAAGACGGCGACGTGGTTCTTGCGTTACGAGATGCAACGTTCGTGAGATTACGGTTTATCAGAGATGGACGAAATGTCACGGACATTGAACTTGAAAGAGTCGATATATCCACGATTCCGGGAGTCGGGATGGCGGGATTCAGTTGTGCTGTTCCTCTTGAATCGGAACGATTGTTTCTGGGGAGTTGCACGGGGGATAATGTGTTGCTGGGATATACTTCTGGAGCGGGGGCAAATGACTCTGGAGGTGTGTCTGTTGGTATGAATGATGTCGTGGACGATTTGGATGCCATTTACGGTGACGATGAAGAGGAAGGGACGGTGGGAATAAGTGGATCACAGGGGAAATTACGACTCCACGTTCATGATTATCTGTTAAGTACAGCTCCAATACGAGATGCTGCATTCGCAAACCCCGCATTCACAGATGTACCCTCCCTCTCCCGTCTCCTTATCTAACCAAAAGAACGCCAAATTCCAGCAACAAGGTGTCTCCACCGACAGAGAACTCCTCTGCGTCACAAACTGCGACACCGCAGGCTCCATCTCCATATTCAGAGTACCTACCCACATCTTTACACTATTAACATGACAGAAATCCATCATCCCCTCCGTCGTGGCCCGTCTTCCCATCCCAAACTTCATCTCCTTCACCTCCCTCCGCACAAAACCCGACGTCGGCCCCTCCCTCTCTGCCGAACTAGACCGCTACCTCCTCGCCTCAAAAAGAAACGAAAGCATCATCTACCGAATAGGCAATGTCTTCGAAGAAGTCCGCAGCAAAGAATTTACTCGTGCCGGTGGGACGATTGCAGCCGGGACACTGTTGGGGGGTGTGGTATGGGCTCAGGTCGTGAGTACAGATATACGGATTTATGATTCGGGTAAGACCACGTGAGGAAGAGGAGGGGGGCTAATGAGTAGATGTGAGTATGGTTCAGTTGGTTCCGATTACGGATAAGGAGTTTGGGCCGAATTCGAGGGTTAGGAGTGCGAGTGTTGTTGATCCTTGGGTGTTTGTTGTGTTGGATAGTGGCAAGGTTCTTGTATATGAAGTCAATTCCAAGACCAAGGAAGTGGAAATGCATTCTAAGATATCGGCCGTTCAGGTTTGTCCGTCACTGATTCGACGCTGACGACAGGGCGAATTTTTGTGTGGTTGTGTGTTTCAGGGTAGACAGAGTGACTTTTTGTCAAAGCACGTTGTCCCTCGATCTGCTGTTGCTGCAAATTCGACTACTTCTCTCAAGAGAAAGAGGGAAGATGACGAAGATGCTGATCTTTACGGTGAGAAAGAAACGACGGAAAAGAAACCTCGAGGAGGGAATAAAGATGATCTCACTGGCGCGGAATTAAACGCTGAAATTGAGGTGCAAACTAACGGAACTGCATCGACGGCCGAAACCGAAGTCATGGAATGGTTAATGTTCTTGGTGAGCGAGAACGGAGAATTACAGGTACTATCTTGGTTGTTGTAGTGAGCTAATGTGAGATCCGACGTATGACGGACATGGATGTTGTGTTTCATTGTGAGGAGTTTGCTGCTCTGCCAAAGATTCTATGTCACAAATGCGAGGATTCAGAAATGACGAGACGAGCAGCAATGACAATCGATGAAATCCTCGTTGCCAATCTCGGTGACTCGTACGTCGAACCACATTTACTGGTATTTCCCCTCCCTTGTCGGCTTAATTGTCAGGTCCGCACCGAGTTGAACGACGTTATTATCTACAAACCATTCCAATACACTGTTCCAGGAGCATCTCAGACGACACTCCGATTCACTAAAATCTTCAATCCTCATCTTACGCGTGAACCGTTTGATCATCCAAGAGAAGAAGAAGATATCTCTGTATCCCCAACACGGATGGTTGCACTTCCTTCCGTGTCAGGGTATTCCGCCGTCTTCCTATGTGGAATATATCCCGGATTCATAATGAAGACGGCCCACTCGACTGCCCGGTTTCACCGTATTGTGGGTGAATCGGTACGAAGTGTCTGTCAATTCAATGTCATCGATGGTGTTCAAGATGGCTTTCTATATTATGATTCAACTGTACGTTCCCCGCTTTCTGGCCCGTCTAAGTGTTAGGGTGTTATCCGAATTTGTCAACTTCCGCCAGAGTTTACGTACGATGGGAAATGGTCCGTACGGCGAGTCCAGCGAGGAAAGGATGTCAGTCATATCGAATTCTTTGAACAACATGGACTGTATGCACTCGCGACCAATACACCCGAAGAATTCCTCCTCGTGGACGACGAAGGCCAACCTAAAGAAGTCCCTGAAGGTAACCCGTTCTTAAACCTCACTAACTTAGATCCCCTTGAATTCCTCCCAACAACTTCGACCAGCTCACTCGAACTCATCAACCCCATCTCCTGGAAAACAGTCGACACGTACTCCCTCCCATCTCCCTCCTCCCCACTAACGCTTAGATTTTCCCTCCAAAAATACGAAAAAATAATGTGCCTAAAACAAGTCGACCTCCAAGTCTCCGAAGAATCCAAACGTCGTCGCCCCTTCCTCGCAATGGGCACAGCAACCCTCCGCGGTGAAGACGCCGGCACAAAAGGAAACCTCTACGTCTTTGACATCTCCCAAGTCGTCCCACAACCCGGTCGACCCGAAACGAACCGTAAACTCCGTCTCGCCTGGCAAGAAGAAGTGCGAGGAGCAGTGACGGTGGTGAATGAGGTTCGTGGGTACCTGTTGAGTAGTCAGGGACAAAAAGTTATGGTCCGGGCTTTTGGGGAGGTGGATAAAGAGTTTTTGCCGGTTGCGTTTTTTGATTTGAGTATGGTTGTGACTGTTGCGCAGAGTATACGGGATTTCGTGTTGTTTGGGGATATTATGTACAGTATTTGTTTTATTGGGTTTCAGGTGAGTCCCCCTCTCTGAGGAAGAGGAGTGCTGATATGTTAGGAGGAACCGTATCGGATGACGTTACTTGGGAGGGATCAGCAAAAGTTGGAGGTAACGTGTGGGGACTTTCTTCTCCAGGGGGAGAGTTTGTTTTTTGGAGTGGCGGATGGGAAGAATAATATTCATGTTTTTCAATATGATCCGGAAAGTAAGTGTCTGCGGTGAGATGGCGACTGACGGTAGACCCGCAATCTTTATCTGGGAGTCGACTTATTCGACGAGCTGATTTCCATGTCGGTCATTTCCTTACGAAGATTGTGAAGAGTCGCAAGTTCTCTCCCGGCGAATCGAAAGACGCTCTAGCCGAGAATTTTCTGGGAATAACGACGTCGAGAGAGGGGAATCTCGGGTTCATCTCTGCAATCGACGAACGGATGTACAGACGATTGAATATTCTGCAAGGACAGATAATCAATAACGAGGAGCAACCAGCTGCTCTAAACCCACGGGGTCATCGGTGCAGTCAACCGAGATTATGGCTAATGTAGAATGTCTACGTATGAAGGAAAGACCTCGAATTCGGTGCGAGGAGTGTTGGATAGAGAAGTTTTGTTACAGTTTACTCAACTTTCTGGACAAAGAAGAGCCGAGTATGCAAAGAAATCTGGGATCTCAGTGGCAAGACTGTTGGGTGATCTGGTAGAGCTGGAACGGTGTATGCCGTACTTATAGATCCAGTAGTACTAGAGGTAATTTAAAAATGCTCAACAAAGATTGATGGTCTATTTGACGAGATAACTTGCTAATCACATAATTTTACTCCTTGACTCTGCCCTGAACTGTCTCTGGTGCGTATTTCTACTAGTCAGAACGGTTTTAGATAGGAAACATACTTCGATGACATTCTTGTCGTGCAGCATGTTGAACTCTTCGGTTGCGTCTTTTCCTGCGTACAATAGGATCGCTTTTGGTCCACCGGGATGATTTTCGAGGAAATCCGTGACATTGAGAGCCATTCCGTTTACTGACACCCAACAATCGTCCTGGGTATTGTGTTTCGAAATATCCTCCAATGAGAATTCCTTGTCTGGAATCTCGAGTTTCTTCGCCGGTTTCTTGACTTTGGCAGGATCTGACGAAGATCCAGTATCATTCTGCACCGCCGCGGTAGAAACTTGACCTTCCGGTTGACTTCCATATGACCCTCCTGCTCCACCAGAATTCCAATCCACCGTAATCCGTCCAGGCCGCGCAGGATCAATATGCAGACTAATCTGCTGCAAACGAGCTTGTGCTGATCCTCCTCCACCGCCCTCAGCAAGGAGTTTCTGGAACAAGTAATTTGCTGCTCCTGCTCCAGCGACACGACCGTACACGACACAACCTAACAATGCACTGCCTCCGAGACGATTACTTCCGTGGACACCACCCGCGAGTTCACCGCATGCCCAGAGTCCTTCGAGTGCTTTCTTGCCGTCGTCAATGAGAATTCGAGCTTGATCGTCGATTTCAACACCTCCCATCGTGAAATGGAGAACCGGTTCCATTAACGCAACATGGAACTCGTCGCTTACGTCGAAAGGATAGTTTTGGAAAAACTTCTTCCCATGAGGATCCTTCTTCTTCCCCGACGCATAATCATTGTAATCTTTAAACACCTGTTGGAGTTTAGACGTTTCAATACCCATCTCTTTGGCCAAGTCTGCGCCAGACTTGAAATGACGCATTAGACCTCGACCTTCGTAGTGTTTGACATGCCATTGAATTTCTTTGGCGGCTTTGGTGTTGAGGACGAGACGGACGGGGAATTTATCGCGTTTCCACATTGCGTTGGAGACGACGTCACGTTTCTCGAGTTCGTCGATGAAGCGCTCTCCTCCGGAATCAAGGAGGAGGCCTCCGACACCACGGAGTGCTTCGGCTGCGAGGAATTTGACTTTTGCGTGGGGGTCTTTGGGGTCGACGAGACCGGTTGGATGGACTTGGACTTTATCCATGTCGATACCTTTACCGCCGATTGCCATGACCTATTATTGTAAGAATTGCACGTGCCAAGATGATACCATCTTTTGACCGTCGCCGGTACAGTGGTCTCCGTTTGTGGTACTCAATTCGAGTAAATCAGGACGATGTTGTTCCAATAATCCTCCTTTTTGGAAATCCGCGGCGTATCCTCCTGTAGCCAAAATGACAGGACCATATGCCTTGTGCGTTTTGCCATCATATTCATACTCCACACCGACAGACTTGTCACCTTCTCTCAACACCTTTGTGACTCTAGCCTTTTTGATAATCTCTGCCCGTTCAGGCGTGTTCTCGGCGATATCCTCCAATGCCTCCATGAGAGCATATGTAATCACCATACCAGGGAACATCTCCTTCCCACGATGAGTCCGTGGTTCAGAATGTCCTCCGAGACGGGAGACGAGCGAGAGATCGAGATTGAAGACGTCTTGGAGCCATTCTACGGCGGCAGCAGACTTGTATGTGAGGACTTTGATGAGTTCCGGTCTCGCGAGATCGCGGGCTGATTTGAGAGTGTCGTCGTAGAATTTGGAGACGTTGTCTGGGATGCCGAGGGCGATTTGAGTGCGAGTTAAAGCACCGTTGATTCCAGACGTCGCTTTCGTCGAGTTTCCACCTGTTCAAGTCAGCAACAAGTAGGGAAAGAGCCAAGGTACCGAAAAACGGATTTTTGTCGAGGACGAGGACGTTTCCGCCGGCCTGAAGGACAGAATGTGCGGCGCTCAATCCGGACAATCCGCCGCCAACTAGACACAAACGTCAGAACTCAGATCAACAGACGGGAGCATTTTCATACCAACAATGACTTTGGCCATGCTTTTGAGATACGAGATGAGATGTAGAGGAAGAGATAAAAGAGGAGGAAATGGAAAAGAGGACGCGGGATTCTTTGTCTCTTTTTATGAAGGAGTGGGAGAATATGTCCGAAGGAGACTTTTGGCTGGAAGTTTTGTGGAGGAGTGGAGGCCGAGGCTATACACACTATTATCACGTAATCTAGCACTGCGGAATTCGCATGTGAACGATTCCGTCGAGGGCGCGTGACAGACGGTCCGTAGCTCCGATACGGCAATTCGGCTATATTGATTGGTCCAGAGGACACCAGAAAGAAGTTTAGCGAAAAAACTGGTTTCGACATTTCATCGGAGAAACGGAAACCCAAGAAACGGGATGAACCTCGGGTGCCTCGGGGTTGGATCGGTAGCAAGGAAATATGCTTCGGGAGGCGCTCAGGCGAGATTGGGCAGGACGTCAAATCGATTATACTTGAGATTATAGCGTACATATAATGGGATCATCAATCGCCTTCATTGACAGCTTCCGACCTCCATTTCAAGTCGGCAGGAGAAAGCGGTATATCGTGGGATACGCAATTTCGATGATGGTTACTCTCTTGATATCGAAGGCAAGTCAAAAGAGGTCAACGAAGAACCTTCAGAGTGACACTACGCTCAAATTCCATTCCTTTGTCAGACTCATATATTTATATTGACCTTTCCAAGCCAAGTCCACGTTTTGTATGCTGAAATGTATTTTCCGGTCCCTTGCATTCCCACATATTCCTGTCCTTTTTTTCCCAGTCCATTATCCCTTGAGAGCAAAACCCTTCAAATACTCATACGCCGGAATATTCGCCGCAATCGTCTCATGCACAATCTCTGGCAACTCCGCATCCTTCTCATGATGTCCATTCACCTTCGCCTGAAACCCCGTACTATTCTCCGCATCCTTATGAAATCCCGGCCACTTGCCAAACTCCTCCACCTTGCCACTCTTCCAGCTCAACATCTTGGGATCCCAATTGACGCCAATCCTCTCACAAATATACCGTAACGTGCGTTCTGGATCCGCCGTCAATGTTTCCGCATCGATAACAACGATCGCATTTGACCAATTGATGCCGTATGTATGGACATGATCAAATAGGGAACGCAATTCGCGATATCCAGCTTCTTCGGGATCGTAGTGGGAGAATCCGGTATCTTTGCTGGCATCCCCGACACAACATCGATAATATGAAGGGCACGCCAATTTCGGTGACCGAATCAAGAAAATATGATTCATCTTCCTCAAGTCTTCTGAGGACACCACAAACTCGTCTTCCTCGCCCTTTCCACTCCCCCTCTTGACAATATATTGAGCCATATCCTTACTGAAAACCCGTTTCCCGTCCCCTCGAGGGGATACCAACTCATTGGTAATTTGTCCGTAGGTAATCCCCATTTTTTCGCTATAATCGCGTCGAATCTCTTCATCCGTGTACCGTTGCGACAATCGTTCCTCCAAGTTATAATAGAATGGTTCGCCGTACGGTTCATGTAAACATTTGAAATCCTCACGTTGCATGAAGGCGCGTTCTAACGCGGACGACACTGAACGAGGATGACACCATAATACAATTGGCTTGAGTTGTGGCTGTGGAGGCATGGTGTGAACGCAACTGGAGTGTTAGCGGAAATGTGAATTGCGGCGGTGAAAAGCGGGTTAGCGTCAAGTGGAGGTTTGGAGATGAAAATTTTGGAGTTTGTGCTTGGTATCGGGGACTCCGCTGCAGCCCTGAGACATGGACGGATTGTACGTCATGTCGTCTCCCTTTTATAGAGTAGAAATGTTTTCTTCGCCCTGATACGACAACATGTCGGGATGTATTGCTAATACAAATCCTATTACTGGATCCCAGTCGACTTGGGCTTGATGATTACAAAAGCATGCATGGACCACTCTTTAAAATTTTTGAAGCGGTGGACTCACGGGATTACAGAATTGCGACGGAACCGCGAAAAAATAGAGAGAATGCAGATGTCATTATCATTATCATGCATGATGCACTCGATCAGCCGTGGGGGCAGCATTCTCCTGCAGGGGATTGCGCATACATCGCCTTATTGCGGTTAAGGTTCATTTTCGTCCCAATCCGGGCACGGGCACAGACAGCAGGGATGGCCCACATTTCGCTTTTTAATGCGCCAAACTTTATTTCCAAGGCTTCTGAAACTTTAATAAAGAGACTTTTACTTGGTGGAACTTTACCACCACACGGTCCTCTTGCAACGGACGAATGAAAAAATTAGAGAGACCTGTCGCGATTAAAGCGCTTCTCATTTGTCGCATACAGTTGCAAGCATGCTTTTAACGTCCGTCGCTTATACATGGATAAAAGTTTTATTCCTTTGTTTTATAAAAGCGCCTCTCGAACCCCCTCTTTTATCCCCCACTTTTGTCCCCTCTATCGAACGTTTATGGCTTTGATACAGCGCCCTCGTCGATTCGGACTGCCATTATTCCGAGACGAACTTGATGATGATCCAGAGACGATTCGTATAGGACTTCAAAAGATGGCGAATATGGGATTATTGAACGGCGCAATGGGGATGCCTTTGGGGTATGGATTGCCGCTTTTGAATTGCGCTTACCGTATTAGGATGCCTGGTATGGGAGTCGGCATGCCTCCCGGTATGATGAATCCTGGTATGCCACTACCAGGGATGAATCCTGGTATGCCAGGGATGATGCAGGGAATGAATCCTGGCATGATGCCGGGGGTGATGCCGGGGGTGATGCCGGGGATGATGCCGGGGATGAATCCAGGTATGATGCAAGGGATGAATCCAGGTATGATGCAGGGGATGAATCCTGGCATGATGCCCGGTATGAATCCAGGTATGATGCAGGGGATGAATCCAGGCATGATGCCCGGTATGAATCCAGGCATGAACCCTGGCATGATGCAAGGCGGCATGATGCCGCCCGGTATGCCTATGC
>Ga0182015_10007213_pt1 | contig 10909 bp, 11 predicted proteins | sample 712P3MmetaG_FD_120478 | JGI IMG/M metagenome (GOLD analysis project Ga0182015, IMG submission 120478) | Permafrost microbial communities from Stordalen Mire, Sweden - 712P3M metaG | ecosystem: Environmental > Terrestrial > Soil > Wetlands > Permafrost | place: Sweden: Stordalen | collected...
GTCGTTGGGTGGCGCCTTCGAGGTAATCCCGGTCGTCCCGCCATGCGTATGGACATCGACGGAGATCGAATTGCGCAACACCGAGAGCGCGGCGGACGCGGTTTCGGCGGTCTGGGCGGCCGCGGTCGAACCGAGCGGCGCCACCCCGCCGCCGAGCATCGCGCCGACCGAAGTCAGCGCCGCGCTCCACATCCACCGCCGGCGGATGAAAGCTTCGTGGTCGTGGCCATGACCGCAGCAATCCATGCGATCCTCCCGATATTTCGCGCGCGTATTATAAACCGCGACGCGCCTCCCATTGAGCCTCTGGGCGGCGGTCAATTCAAGCGCCTGCGCGATCCAGACGGGAGAAGGGCCGATGCCTCGAATGACGGCGATGCTCGCGACGTTAGAACGCCTACATCCTCGTTCTCGAATCCCGCGGTGACGATCCGCAACAAAACGATCGGACAAACCGCCGCCGACACCGATGATGGGCGGCGCGACAGCCACGGCCTGCCGCCCGACCATTAAGCCCGAGAGCCTTATCGAGGTGCCGTGGATACCAGGATAAAATTTGATCTTAAACTGGTACTCCACTGGCCCTATCGTCAAAGGCGCGAACACAAAAGGGTTTGAAGCCATGGCCGAACTCTCAAAGCAGCATTGGTCGGCGGAGCGCTATGCCGCGACCGCGCATTTCGTCCCGGCGTTCGGCGTGCCGGTAGTCGAACTGCTCGCGCCGCGGCCCGGCGAGCGCATCCTGGATCTCGGCTGCGGCGACGGCGTGCTGACAGCGAAGGTTGGCGCCGCCGGCGCCAGCGTTGTCGCGGTCGACGCCGCGCCCGACATGGTCGCCGCGGCCCGGGCGAAGGGGCTCGACGCGCGGGTCGTCCCCGGCCAGAGCCTTGCCTTCGAGCGCGAGTTCGACGCGGTCTTCTCCAACGCCGCGCTGCACTGGATGCACCCGCAGGAGGCGGTGCTCGCCGGCGTGGCGCGCGCGCTGAAGCCGGGCGGGCGCTTTGTCGCCGAGATGGGCGGGCACAACAACACCGCGGCGATCCAGGTCGCGTTCCGCGCCGTGCTCGGCCGCCGCGGCATCGAGGCGCTCAAGCTCAGCCCGTGGTATTTCCCGAGCGCGGCGGCCTATCGCATCAAGCTTGAAGCCGCCGGGTTCACAGTGGAGGAGATCGCCATCGTCCCGCGCCCGACGCCGCTCGAGGCCGGCCTCGACGCCTGGCTGGACACCTTCGCGGAAGATTTTCTCGCGCCGTTGCCGCCCGCCGAACGCACCTCGGCGAAGCAGGAGATTTGCGACCTCCTGGAGCCGATCCTGCGCGACGAAACCGGACTGTGGATCGCCGATTACGTGCGGCTGCGGTTCAAGGCCGTGCTGGCGGTTGAGCGGTGAGCGCTGGTTTGAGAAACGGCGCGGTCAAATCCGCGCGAGCAAATCGGCCGATGGACCGAATTTTGCACAATTTCCGCAGCCAATTAAGCAGCGGAGAACGGGCAGCACCATGAGCACCAATACCGATGTGATCGGCAGCGCGGCGGCAGCGCCGGCGGCGCGCTGGGTCCAGCTTGGGCTGGGCCTTGTCTGCATGATGGCGATCTCCAGCCCGCAATATGTCTGGGCGCTGTTCACCAAGCCGCTCGGCACGGCGCTCGCGGTGAGCCCCGCGACGCTGCAGGTGACATTTTCGCTGCTGATCGTGCTGCAGACCTTCTTCTCGCCGCTCCAGGGCTGGCTCGTCGACCGTTTCGGCCCGCGCCTGCTGCTCGCGGTCGGCGGCGCGCTGTCGGGCCTCGGCTGGGTGCTTGCCGCCCAAGCGACCTCGATCTGGGCGCTTTATTTCAGCTACGGGATCGTCTGTGGGCTCGGCACCGGAATTGTCTATGTCGGCGTCGTCGGCCAGGTTGTGCGCTGGTTCCCCGACGCCCGCGGCTTCGCCGCCGGGACGGTCGCCGCCGGCTATGGCATGGGCGCGATCCTCACCACGTTCCCGATCAGCGCCAGCATCGCCGCCTCCGGGTACCAGCCGACTCTGCAGCAATACGGCATCATTTTCGCCGTTATCGGCGTCGCCGCCGCGCTCGGGCTGCGCCGCCCGCCGGCGGCCGCGTCGGTCAAGCCCAGCGAGGCCGGCGGTGTCGGCAGCGCGACGATGCTGAAGAGCCCGATCTTCTGGCTGATGTTCTTGATGATGAGCCTGATGTCGACCTCGGGGCTGATGGTGATCTCGCAGATCGGCAATTTCGCCGCCGATTTCGGCATCGCCAAGCTGACCGTGTGGGGCGCGGCGGCGTTGCCGCTGGCGCTGACCATCGACCGCTTCACCAATGGCCTGACGCGTCCGTTTTTTGGCTGGCTCTCCGACCTGATCGGCCGCGAGAACACGATGTTCTGCGCGTTCGCGCTGGAAGCGGCGGCGATGACGATCTGGCTGTTGACGATCACCGATCCGTTGGCGTTCGTGCTGCTGTCGGGCATCGTGTTCTTTGGCTGGGGCGAGATTTTTTCGCTGTTTCCCTCGACCCTGACCGACACGTTCGGCGCCCGCAAGGCGACGCAGAATTATGGCTTCCTCTACATCGCGCAGGGGATCGGCTCGATCTTCGGCGGCCCGCTCGCCGCCTTGTTGCATCAGGGCACGGGAAGCTGGACAAGCGTGTTCGTCGTCTGCATCGCCGCCGATCTCAGCGCCGCGGCATTGGCGCTGTTCGTGTTGAAGCCGATGCGCCGGGCGGCCCTGGCGGCGCTATAGCCGGAACCAGCTGAAAAAGACTTCGTTTGCTGACCATAAGCAAAGGAGTCAAACAGCATGGAAAACGGCAAACAATTCACGCAGCGGCAGAATGAAGGCGAAGGCAATCGTACCGCCGCGCGAGAATACAACCAAGCACAGCAGCGGTTTGTTAAATCGGGTCAGGTCGACAGGAAGGCGCATGACGCCGAGCGTGACCTGGAAAAGGACACGATCCGCCGCGAGCTCGAGCACGCCGAAGCGATCGGCCGCAGCCACGCCGCCGGCGAGGATCCGGAGGTCAAGCGCTCGTACAAGAAGGATTAGCCAAGGGGCTAAGCCGCATGCTCCTTGGCCCAGCTTGCGACCTCGGCGTGCGTCCCGAACCACACGCCGGGGCGCGACTGGGCGAGGCGGATCAGCTCCTCGAGGAGCCAGATCCGCGAGCGGTAGCTGATCACATGCGGGTGCATGGTGAGTTGAAAGAGGCCGCCGTCGTCATAGGCGGCCTCAAACTCCCGGCGAAAAATATCCAGCACGTCGGCCGGCGGCGTATAGGGGCGCAGCGCCGAAAACCGGTTCATCATGAAATAGACCGCGTCGTCGCGCACCCATTCGACCGGCAGCTCGACGACGCCGCACGGCGAGCCCTCAAGCAATAGCTCGTAGCAATCCTCGTCCGACATCAGCGAGGAATCGTAAAGCAGGCCCATTTCCTGCTCGATCGCCAGCGTGTTCCAGCTGAAATCCCAGGACGGGGTTCTGAGGCCCACCGGCCGCACGCGGGTGGTCTTTTCCAGCACGTCGGCGGCGCGCAGCATCAGATCCCGCTCGGCCTCGTAGGGCAGCACCGAATTCAACTCATGGATCCAGCCGTGGATGCCGATCTCGTGGCCCTCGGCGACAACGCGGCGCTGCTCGTCGGGGTGCAGCAGAGCGGTCACCGCCGGCACGTAGAACGACGCCTTGACCTGGTACTTGTCCAAGAGTTTCAGGATGCGCGGCACGCCGACCCGCGCGCCGTATTGGCCCCAGGCGAGGCGGCCGATCGACTTGCCGCCCTCGCGCAGGTCGCTGGTCTCATGGTCGCTGTCGAACGACAGCGCCACCGCGCAGCGCGCCCCGCCCGGCCATTCCGCCGGCCGCAACGCTCTGCCGGCGCGGACCCGGTCGACCAGCTTGCGCCAATGCGTCTCAGGAAACTGCCAAGGCTCGAGGCTGGACTCCGGGCGTTCGGTAGTCATCGCTCAGCTCCTTGCTCAGGTTTCGCCCACGCGGAACCGGCGCCGGCCCGCACTTTGAAAATTGGTCGGAGCGGAGAGATTCGAACTCTCGACCCTCAGCACCCCATGCTGATGCGCTACCAGGCTGCGCTACGCTCCGACCGGGGCATCTCTAGCGAGGCGGCGGATCATACTTGCCGCGCCGATCCGGCGCAACGCGTCAGCTTTTCCGGCGGCTGAGCAATAGCGCGTCGAGCATCTGGCGCGCTGAAACAAGCTCGCGCACCGCCTCTTCGAGCTTCGCCTTGCCCGCGCCGGAAAGAGCGGCCGCCGGTGGGACCGGGTCGGGCGGGATCGGGTCGGGCGGGATCGGGTCGGCTGCCGCGCGACGCGGCGCTCGCGGCAGCCGCGGGGGAGCGACGCGCGCGGGTGCCGGCAGCGTATCCAAGGGAAACAGGCTCGGAGCGGCATCCGCCGAGCTCGCCCCGGGCCCTTCCGACAGCAGCTTCTGCACGCCGCGGATGGTGTAGCCTTCCTGGTACAAGCATTGCCGGATACGCGACAGCAGCGCGACGTCCTCCGGGCGGTAATAGCGCCGGCCGCCGCCGCGCTTCAGAGGTTTCAGCTGCGGGAATTTCGACTCCCAGAAGCGCAGCACATGGGCCGGCAGGTCGAGGTCCTCGGAGACCTCGCCTATGGTGCGGAACACCGCGGCCCGCTTGTTGGCACGCCTGCCAGAAGCGGTTTCCCCTGCCTCGCTCACCTCAGGCGGTCGTACGTCTGGCAGCGCCGGGTTGCGCGAGCGACTGGTTGATCTGGTTCTTCAACGCATGCGAGGCGCGAAACACCAGCACGCGGCGCGGGCTGATCGGCACTTCTTGCCCGGTTTTCGGATTGCGGCCGATGCGCTGCCCCTTGCGTCGGACGGCAAAACTGCCGAAGGACGAAATCTTGACCATCTCGCCCCGCTCGAGCGCATCCGAGATCTGCGCTATCACCGACTCGACCAGATCGGCCGACTCATTGCGCGACAACCCGACCTCTTGATAGACCGCTTCGGTGAGCTGAGCGCGAGTAACCGTATGACCGGCCATGCCGCCCTCCCGTTCTTTGCTGAAGGTTAGCGTTGCCGAAAAACGCCGTCAAATTCCAAAGCGTTGGGTGTTTTTTTGTGAGGCGGCGCCTCGCAGTTCGGCGAGCCGAATTCCAAACTACCAGCGAACCAGGCTGGCACCCCAGGTCAAGCCGCCGCCCAGCGCTTCCATCAGCACGAGATGGCCCGGCTGGATGCGGCCGTCGCCGACCGCCTCGTCGAGCGCCAGCGGGATCGAGGCCGCCGAGGTATTGGCGTGACGCTCGATCGTCACCACGGTGTGCCCGGGCTTCAGCTTCAGGCGCTTGCCAATCGCGTCGATGATGCGAAGGTTCGCCTGGTGGGGCACCAGCCAATCGATGTCGGCGCCGGTCAGCCCGTGGGCGGCAAGCGCCTCCTCGACCGCCTCCGACAGATGCTGCACCGCCTGGCGGAATACCTCGCGGCCTTCCATGCGCAGATGCCCGGTCGTTCCGGTCGAGGACGGCCCGCCGTCGACATAGAGGATGTCGTAGAGCCTCCCATCCGAATGCAGGTGTGTCGACAGCACGCCGCGCCCGTCCGCGCCAATGTCCGGCACCGCATTCAGCACTACCGCGCCAGCGCCGTCGCCGAACAGCACGCAGGTGCCGCGATCCTCCCAGTCGAGGATGCGCGAGAAGGTCTCCGCGCCGATCACCAGCGCGGTGCGCGCCTGGCCGAGCCGCAGCGCATTGTCGGCCGTCGCCAGCGCGAAGATGAAGCCCGAGCACACCGCCTGGATATCGAAAGCGGCGCCGCGCGTCATGCCGAGCTGCGCCTGGACCTTGGTCGCGGTCGCCGGAAAGGTGTGGTCTGGCGTCGCCGTCGCCAGCACGATCAGGTCGAGGTCGCTGCCGTCCATCCCGGCGCGCCGCAGCGCCCGCCGCGCCGCGGCGAGCGCCAGGTCCGAGGTCAACTCGCCCTTGGCGGCGATGCGGCGCTCGCCGATGCCGGTGCGCTGGCGGATCCATTCGTCCGACGTGTCGAGCTGGCGCGCCAGCTCGTCGTTGGTCAGCACCCGTTCGGGAAGATAGGCTCCGCAGCCCGCGACCTGGGAGCGCAGCTTCATGCCGGCTCGGCTACAGCGCGGCCGGCTGCGGCGCGGGCGTCGCCGAATCGAGCCGCGCGAGATCGGTGCGGATCTTGTCGAGGAAGCCGTTCACCTTCATGTCGATGGCGACGCCGATCGCGTTGGCGAAGCCGAATGCATCGGTGGCGCCGTGACTCTTGACGACGATGCCGCGCAGCCCTAGCAGCATCGCGCCGTTATAGCGGCGCGGCTCGAACCGGGCGGCGAATTTCTTCAGCGCGCCGCGCGCGAAGACATAGCCGATCCTGGCCATCGGCGAGTGCCGGAATGAGCTGCGCAGCGCCTCGGCGTAAAGCTTGAGGCTGCCCTCCGCGGTCTTCAGCGCGACATTTCCGGTGAAGCCGTCGGTGACGATCACGTCCACTGTCCCGGCGCCGATGTCGTCGCCCTCGACAAAGCCATGGAAGCGAATGGGCGTGAGGCCGCCGCGCAACCGCGCCGCAGCGCCGCGCACCGCGTCGTTGCCTTTCAGATCCTCCGACCCGACATTGAGCAGGCCGACCGTCGGCTCGGTGACCCCCAGCACGCTGCGCGCGAACGCGTCCCCCAACAGCGCGAACTGCACCAGGTTCTCGGCGTCGCATTCGATATTGGCGCCGAGGTCGAGCATCACGCTCTCGCTGCGCCGGGTCGGCAGGAAGGCGGCGATCGCCGGGCGGTCGATGCCCGGCATCGTCTTCAGCACGAACTTCGCGATCGCCATCAACGCGCCGGTGTTGCCGGCGGAAACCACGCCGTCGGCGCGGCCCTCGGCAACCGCGTCGATCGCCAGGCGCATGCTGCTGTTGCGTCCGGCGCGCAGGGCTTGCGATGGCTTGTCGTCAGCGGCAACCATCTCGCTGGTGTGGTGGAGGGAGGCGACCTTGGCGACGCGCGGCAATTGAGCGAGCAGCGGAGCGATCTGGCTTTCCGCGCCGAACAGCAGGAATTGCGCGCCCGGATAACGCTCCAGCGCGATGTCGGCGCCCTTCAGCACGACATCGGGAGCGCGGTCGCCGCCCATCGCGTCAAGCGCGATCGTGATCGTGCCGCTCACGGGTTCAGCGCCTCGCCACGGGAATCGCCAATCAGGCGGTCGCCGGCTCCGCCGGCACTACCTCGCGGCCGTCGTAATAACCGCACGCCTCGCAAAGATGATGCGGTCGCTTCAGTTCACCGCAATTGGCACATTCGGAATAGGCCGGCACCCGAAGCTTATGGTGCGAGCGACGCATATTGCGGCGCGACGGCGATACTTTTCGTTTCGGAACGGCCATGGGGGCACTCGTTTGGACGCGGGACAGAGAAGCCAGAGACTTACCCAAAACCGACGACGGCGGCAACTGCGACGGCAGCGCGGCCGCTCCGCGTTATTGCGATTCGCCTCGAGCGAGCCGCGCCAACGCGGCGAATGGCCCGTCGGATGCTTGTTCCGCCGCCTCGGTCGAGACGACCGCGTCGGCAGCGCGCGGGAACGGCGGCAGGGACAGTGAGAACTCCTGCGCCACCGCCTCGCCGATGTCGATGGCCTCGCCGCTGAGCGGCTCGAAAGCGGGATCGTCACCGCTCGGCGCGTCGGCCTCCGCTTCCGCCGGGCCGTAACGCAGCTGAAAGCCCTCGCTGACGCTGCCGGCAACCGGATCGAGCGTAACAATGCATTCCTGCACAAACTCAGCCGCGAACGCCGCGGTCAACAGGATCGTGCCGGTGATTTCACGCTCCAGCTCGACATCGGCTTCGAGCCGGTCGAGCGACACCAGCGCGAAGCGCTTGGCGAGCGCGTCGCGTTCGGCCTCGTCGGCCGCGATGTGCTGGCGGAATGGTTCGCTCCCCACGCGCGCAAGCGGCACGCGGCGGGAAAATTGAGGCGCGCCGCTCATGGCGCCCCGAACGCAACCGCGCCGGCGAGCAGCTCCGATGATCCCTGCCCGGCCAGGCTTGCCGCCTCACGCCGGATGTACGCGACCATTCGCTCAAGCTGCTCGGGCCTCGCCGAGGTCGTGCCGTAAAGGTTGCGAGAAAGCGCCGCGGCAAGCGCGAGATCATCCCCGTCCAGCCCCTCGTCGTACGCTCGCACGCGGCCGTAGAACCCCTCGGCCATGCGCTTAACCTGGCGGCCGACGCTGAGATCGCCGGTGCCGATCTCGCGCAAAGAACGGTCGAAATCGGCGAACATCGTGTCGAAGAACCGTTGGCCCAGCGCCGCCGACGACGACTTTTCCCCCTTCAGCCGGCGCAGATAGAGAAACGCGTGCAGACAGATCACCTCAAACCGTCCGTCCAGGGTATCCGGAACTCCGAGCACGGCGAAAAATTCCGCCCGGCGCGCCTGCGCGACGACCGTGCCGTAGGCGCGCTCGGCGGCAAGGCGCCGCGAATTGCGGCGAAACGGCATCGCCGCCCTAAATGAAATCCGCTCGCCGTCGCTCGCGCGGAGCGGCAAACGCGCTCGAAAACGGCTGCGGCATGGGGGGCCGTTGACAGGTTCCGTCCCTCGTCTAAAGTCACCGCGAGACATGGGCTCCATCCACAATCGTTTCAACATCGCGCCGCCGGCAGGGCGCGCCCTGCGCACGGCCGCGATCGTCGCGGCGATGATGCTTGCCGGCTGTTCGATCAGCGAGGACCAGCGCGGCAAGCTGCCCGACCCGGACCGTCTCGCCGAAATCAAACCCGGCAGCACGACCAAGGAACAAGTCGTCAAGATTCTCGGCAGCCCCTCGAGCGCCAGCACCTTCGACGACAATGTTTGGTACTACATCAGCCGCAAAACCAAGCAGGTCGCCTTCTTCTCGCCCACGGTGCTCGACCAGCAGGTCTATATCGTCGATTTCGACGACAAGGGTGTGGTCAAGGACCTCGGCCACAAGACCCTCGCAGACGGCGAAAACATCCACCCCGCCGCCGGCGCGACCCCGGCGCCCGGGCGCGAGCTGTCGTTCCTGGAGCAATTGATCGGCAATATCGGCAAGTTCGGCGGCGGCGGCTCCAAATAGCACTGGGCGCGCGGCGCGCGATCCTTAATGCCCCGCCCAGCTGCCGAGGATGGCGAGCAGCAGTAGCGCGACGATATTGGTGATTTTGATCATCGGATTGACCGCCGGGCCGGCGGTGTCCTTGTAGGGGTCGCCGACGGTATCGCCGGTCACTGCCGCCTTGTGCGCGTCCGAACCCTTGCCCCCGTGGTGGCCTTCCTCGATATATTTCTTGGCGTTGTCCCAGGCGCCGCCGCCCGATGTCATCGAGATCGCGACAAAGAGGCCGGTCACGATCGTGCCGAGCAGCATCGCTCCCAGCGCGCCAAACGCCGCCGCCTGTCCGGCGACGAACCTGATAACGACGTAGAGCACGATCGGCGCCAGCACCGGCAATAGCGACGGCACGATCATCTCGCGGATCGCCGCGCGGGTCAGCATGTCGACCGCGCGACCGTAATCGGGCTTCGCGGTGCCCTGCATGATGCCGGGAATATCGCGAAATTGGCGCCGCACCTCGACGACAACCGATCCCGCCGCGCGCCCGACCGCCGTCATGCCCATCGATCCGAACAGATAGGGCAGCAGACCGCCGAGGAAGAGGCCGATCACCACATAGGGGTTCTGCAGCGCGAAGTCGACGTGGACGCTGGGGAAATAGTGCTTCAGATCCTCGGTGTACGCGGCGAACAGCACCAGCGACGCGAGACCCGCCGAGCCGATCGCATAGCCCTTGGTCACCGCCTTTGTGGTATTGCCGACCGCGTCGAGCGCGTCGGTCGTCTTGCGCACTTCTGCCGGCAGATCGGCCATCTCGGCGATGCCGCCGGCATTGTCGGTAACAGGGCCATAGGCATCAAGCGCGACCACCATGCCGGCGAGCGCCAGCATCGTCGTTGCCGCGATGGCTATGCCGAAGAGACCCGCCGAGAGATAGGAGACGATGATGCCAATGCAGATCACGAGGACCGGCAGCGCGGTCGCCTCCATCGATATGGCGAGACCCTGGATCACGTTGGTGCCGTCCCCGGTGGTCGAGCTTTGCGCGATGCTGCGCACTGGCCGGTATTCGGTCGACGTGTAGTACTCGGTGATCCAGACGATCAGCCCGGTGACGGCGAGCCCGACCACGGCACAAACCAGGATGTCGCAGCCGGTTATCGTCCCGCCCGTCATCGGCAGGCCTTGCTGGAAGCCGACCAGCCAGCCGACTACCGCGGAAATCGCGATTATCGATAAAACCCCGGTCACGATCAGCCCCTTGTAGAGCGCGCGCATGATCCCGTTATCGGGGCCGAGTTTGACGAAGTAGGTGCCGATCACCGAGGCGACGATGCACACCGCAGCGATCACCAGCGGCAGCAGCATGATCGTGTCGCGTAGCGGCGGCAGGAAAAAGATGTTGGCGAGCAGCATCGTCGCGACGATGGTCACCGCATAGGTCTCGAACAGATCGGCCGCCATCCCGGCGCAATCGCCGACATTGTCGCCGACATTGTCGGCGATGACGGCGGGATTGCGCGGGTCGTCCTCGGGGATGCCGGCCTCGACTTTGCCGACGATATCGGCGCCGACATCGGCGCCCTTGGTGAAAATGCCACCGCCGAGCCGCGCGAAGATCGAGATCAGCGAGGCGCCGAAGCCCAGCGCCACCATCGCTTCGAGCACCGGACGCAGGTCGGCATCGGCCACCGTGGCGCGCAGGAAGAAGTAATACCCGCCAACGCCGAGGATCCCCAATCCGACGACCAGCAACCCGGTCACCGCGCCCGCCTTGAAGGCGATGTTGAGCCCGGCCGCGA
>Ga0182015_10007214_pt1 | contig 10909 bp, 13 predicted proteins | sample 712P3MmetaG_FD_120478 | JGI IMG/M metagenome (GOLD analysis project Ga0182015, IMG submission 120478) | Permafrost microbial communities from Stordalen Mire, Sweden - 712P3M metaG | ecosystem: Environmental > Terrestrial > Soil > Wetlands > Permafrost | place: Sweden: Stordalen | collected...
CCTAGGCCTGGCAGGAGCAGCTGGCTCGAACTGTGCGCGCCGCCGCTGAGCACGGCGATGCGGATGAGAGGACTCGAACCTCCACAGAGTTACCTCCACACGGACCTGAACCGAATCGAGGCCCCGTAGATGCGTCCCGGGGCGTCCAATATGTCCAAATTGCGGGGTTCTGAGGACGCATTTGACGCCCTGGAATGTTCGGATGTTGTCACGATGTTGTCACGGCGGGTCGTCGCGTCTGACCACGTTGCGAGGCTTGGAGCGTGCCGTACGAGCGAACGATTGAGATCGCCGTCAGCGACCTTGTCACGGTCCGCTTCAGCCAATCTGGTCGCCCGATCGAGCGCTACTCGGTCGTGCTCCTAACGCTGGACGACGACGGCTGGCGGACGGTGCGCGTCTACGACAACCATCTCGGTCCCCACCACATGCACCGATACACTCGTAGCGGCGGGAAGCAGGAGCCGGAGGCGTTTCACGCTGGCACGACCAACGAAGCAATCCCGGCTGCCATTGCCCACCTGAAGGCTCATTGGGAGGCGATCATCAAGTCATGGAACGTCTAGCCCACACCAAGAACACCCCGGCTACTGACTCTTCGTTCGAGCTGCTCTCGCGCATCGCCGTCGACTCGCGCAGCGATGAGCGCTATCCGGACGGGACTGTGTTGGTGCCGGCCGACTCGCCTGACGCCTCGCTGGTGCTCTCGCGCGCGATCCGCGAGCGCCGGCCGATCGCACTGGTGTTCTCGGACGGCTCGGACGTCGTCGCACGACCCCCCGAGGCCGACGGCCTAGCGCTCGTCATTGTGATCTCCCTGATGTGGCTCGCCGACTTGGTGGCTCGCAAGCGCGATCGACCGACCTTCGTGCCTCGCGAATGGGTCACCGAGTTCCACGCCGCACCCGCCCGGCGAGAAGCCGCAGTCGTCAGCTGAGCCTCAAGCGATCGACGTAGTCCGGTCGAACGGAACGCGATCCCTGATCTCGGCGGGCGGCGTCGAGGCTGTTTCACCGTTGGGTGATACTGTCTGATGCGAGCGAAGCGAGCGGCTGACAGTAGTTGGCGTTTGAAGATGGCGGGGAGGTTTGGGGGGCGGTGGCTGGTGTTTGCGTAGTGGAGGCGGTGTGGTGTTGGGGCGGTGAGCAAGGCGGGCTGGAGCCGTCAGACAGCGCGGTTGGCGAGAAGTAGACAGTCCACCGCCGGCGCGGCGCCGGCGGTCTCTATCGCGCTCAGCACGAGCGCTCGATCCTGCCGGCCCGCGAGCGATGCGGTCGTCCTTGGAGCGGCTTAGCGGCCCGTCGATGCCTCGGGCTGGACGGCGGCGGTCGCAGCGTCCTTGAGGTCGGGTTCCGCTCCCTGCGGCAGGTCGGGCCCGCCGTCGGTGGTGGCGTCGGCGTCGTCGCCCCCGGTCGGGTCGATACCGTCGTCGGTCGCCGGCTCGTCGGACCCGGTCGTCACGCCAAGAACTGCGCTGCCGAGTTCGGGGTCCTCTCCGAGCATTTCGCGTGGCGCGTCGGAGCCTCCCAGCTCGGCGGGAATGAGTCCCTCGGTCGCGGTGGCCGCCCACGAACCCTTCTCGCGGACCTCAGACTCGTCGGGCGTGGCTCCGCCCCGCTGCTCGCTCGGCTTGACTGTTTCGTGATCAGGGTCGTTACTGGCCATAAATCCTCCTAGTAAATACTCAGGCGTAATGATTGAGCAGATTCGTCCGCTCGTGCCGCTTTCCCCGCGGCGGCGCAGTCGCTTCCTTGACGCGCGACGCGGTCGCTGCTGGAGCGCTCTGTGTCGGCGCTAGCCTCCGGCGGGCACCCGCAAACAGCGGGCTCCCGCCGTCGTGGCCGTGCTTAGGCGTTCGCGCCGACGGCGATGCCCTGTTCGAGGATTGTTTTCATCATCGTGCGTGCCACGATGAGGGCGTGCTTTTCCTGCGCGAGGTTTTCGCGCAGCAGCTTGGCGACCGCGGTGGCCTTGCGTGCGTCGGCGTTTGCGATCAGCGCTTCATAGACCGCGATCTCATAGTGCTCGGCCTCGCTGGCGAGCGCAACGATCACCACATCGGCGAGCGAGTCGTCGGTCTTTTTGAGCATAGCCTTGCCTTCGTTGGCCAACGCTTCGACGACGCCGCAGGGCGGGTTGTGGACGAGTTCGTCCAGGAGCGTGAAGCAGTGCTCGATGTTCGCGACGTGCTGGAGCGTTTCCTCGCGGTGCACGGCCAGCGGGTGCCTGATCTCTTCGCGCTGCGCGTGCTCCTCGAGCTGGCCGAGAAGGCCCACGAGCTGTCGTTCCATCGACAGCGCCGCCCCGAGCTTGTAGCTAAAGATCTCCTCTGGAGTGTCAAACCGTTCAAACATGTTGCGTTCCTTTGCGTGGTGGTCGATAATAGGATGGGGTGGCGTGGTGGTTCATCAGATCCCGCCGTCGCGGACCGCCAGCCTGCTCGACACTCGGTCTTGGTACACAGGCCTGGCGACGTCGCGAGGCGGCGCTCGGCCGCTCATTGGGCGACGGCCAACGGTCACGCCGGTCGGCACCGGCGTGACCGTTGGCCGTGGTGCTAGAGGCCGCTGCGGCTTCTACGCCTGTAGCCGAAGCCGCCGCCGGTGAAAAGCAGGACTACGACAATGATGAGGAGGATCAGGAGCATGGTCACCTCCTCCCAACGAACAGCAGCTTGACTTGGATGTAACCGCATGGCTACTTCTTGCCGGTGACCTTGTCCGCAGCGTTTTTGACTGAGCCTTTGGCCTGGTCGGCACGCCCTTCGTTCTTCAGGCGTTTGTTTCCGCTAAGTGCGCCAGCGGCTTCCTTCGCGCGACCTTTTGCCTTGTCGATGTTCTTGTCGGTCATGAGTTCCTCCTGGTTTGTGGATAGACGAGCGCCCGAGTGGGCGCTAGCGGCGGCTGCGGCCGATTGGCCGCAAGCTGTCAACGGCGGCGATCCTGGCTAGAGCATGCGCATGATCAAGACAATCAGCACGACGATCACGAGAACGGCGATCAGCCCGTAGCCGAACACGGCAAAAGCGAGCGGCATAATGAGCGCCATCTGTGCCTCCTTTCCTCGCTGCCTATCGCTGTCTTAAGCCACGTTCGCGCGTTCTTCTTCGACGTATCCGCCTGCGCCGTCCTGTGTGACGCGACGCTGACGTCGAGAGCCGCCGCCTGCGGTTCCTCCGAATCCGCCCCACGTGTTCCAGAACACGATCGACAGGATGAGGCTGACGACGCCGACGATGATTAGGATCAGCCCGATGGTGTGAAGGTTGAACCCGGTAGTGGTTACTGAGACGGCGAAGCGCAATATCGCGCCCGCCGCGATCAAAACTATGCTCGATCCAAAACCCATTACGTCCTCCTAGTGCAACATTGACAATGGCCTGCCATGGAAAGCGGACGCAACCGCACTGCGGCCGCCCAAGAGGCTGCCGCCAGCTCACGCATCGGTGACCGCGGGGCGGGCGCCTTGGGCGGTCAGCGCGTCTTCGACGCGGGCGATCGCCCGGTTGGCGCTCATGAACGCGACCACGCGCCTCAGCCGTGGCGGGCATGCAGTCGTGGCAGCGGGCCGTGCGTTGAGACCGCCGTCGCGCAAGCTCCCAAACACGGCGGCAACCGCGTCTACGCTGCTCGCGGTCAAATCGGTGGGAACCAGCGTCTGGGGCATGTCGACCTTCCGGGCTCGTGAAAACGAAACCTCAGAAAGTCAGATCGTGTTGCCCGCCCCGGCGCTCTGCGGCGAACCTCACAGTGGATGCCCTTCGCCGCTCAGTCTACTCGACCCGCCAAGCGGCCACAAACACCGCTCAGGAAGCTGGCGCAGTCACTTGGCCTGCCGTCGTGTTGCGTCAGCCAAGCGGCGAGGGCCGCCCGTTTGCCGGGATCTCGTGCTCGTCGACGAGATCGGTCGGCGCGAGAATGAACACCTCGCACATCATGTCCGGGTGCTGCTGGTTGCCGCTCATAAAGCCGATCACCGGCCGGCCGGTCGCATGCTCGATGACCTCCTCGAAGCGATGACGCATCACGTCCTGGAACTCCATCCGCTGCTGAATGACCGCGGAACCGCGACCGCCTTCGAGCAATGTCTCCTCGACCCGCGAGAAACCGCCGCGCAACACGCACACCACCAAGTCGTCCGCGAAGTAGGACTTCGTCCGGGTCGGCCCGCTGCCGTAGAAATCCTTCAGCAGCGCGACCATGCCATCGGAGATCGCCGTCAGCACATCGCCATGCCTCCGGGGCGTACTCTCGACGCCTCCTGGGCTGACAGAATCGGACGTGCCTCGTGACACAGCGACCTTCCACATCGTAACCCAATCAGGCGCGAAGCCATAGCCCTACTTCGAGGACGTTCGTCGATCGTTCATGCCGTCTGCGGTGACCGGCCCAACCGTGGCAGGCACCGCGCCGTCACAGACGAGCATATGGTGGACGCGACCCGGCACAGCCCTTGATCGTAGCCACGAGCTGCGTCGGTCCGCTGATCCCGCCGCGAATGCGTCGCCAGAGTGATAGGCACCCCGGCATAGGAGCGGATCAGGATCCGCGCACCCGACTCGTCGCGCGATTCGTATCGTTTCAGATCGGTTCAGACGCCCACGCTTGGGCGATCGTCCGAGATCGCTGAAGACCGGTCCGCCGATCGGCTGTAGGTATCCCTGTCAGCCGGCAGGTTTGATCCGTGGTCGGCAAGGTCGGCGACACGGACGTGCCCGCGGCAAACTAGTCGCCGCCCGGCAGACGCCGCACGCGGGCGCTAGCGGTGATTTGCGCGCCGCTGATGAGAGGTACGCGACGCCGGCAGCAATCACGATGCGACCGTGTTCTCACCGGCGTTTCCGCGCGCTCTCTTGAGAGGTTGCGTCAGCCCGCGACGATAGGCTCTCGGTCGTGGTTCACCGCGTGATCGGACGCGTCGATCGGTTGATGGGGGAGCGCGTTGAGTCCGCGATCTGCGCCCACCATCGTCGTCGGCTGAGTCGCGCCGGTCAGCTCGAGCGGCTCGATCCCCCGAAATCCTCGGCGTCGTTGTGGGCGGCGGGCGATCCGCGGCCGCGTGACGGGAATGACCTCGAGGTCCTCATCGACGGGGCCGAGGCGCTGCCGCTGCTCGCGCAGACGCTCGCGCAGGCCCGTTCGAGCGTTCATATCGCGGGCTGGCATGTGATGTCGGACTTCGGGCTCACCCGTGATGACGAGGCGGCGAGGCTGCGTGATCTGCTCGGGGAGCTCGCCGAGCGTGTGAGCGTTCGTGTGCTGCTGTGGGCCGGGGCGCCGGTGCCGCTTTTTACGCCGACGCGGGCGGCGGTGCGGCGGGTGCGCGATGAGCTCATCCGAGGCACGCGGGTGCAGTGCGCGCTCGACACGCACGAGCGCCCCATGCACTGTCACCACGAGAAGATCGCGATCATCGACGGCGAGGTCGCGTTCGTTGGTGGGATCGACCTCACCGCGCTCGGCGGCGACCGCTTCGACTCCCGGGAACACCCGATGCGAGGCCGGATCGGCTGGCACGACGTCACCACACAAATGCGCGGCCCCGCTGTCGCCGACGTCGCGGCGCATTTCACGGCGCGCTGGAGCGAGGTGACCGGGGAGATGCTCGAGGCGCCGCCGCCGCCGGCCACGGCGGGCAGCCACAAGCTGCAGATCGTCCGCACCGTCCCGGAGAACGTCTACGGCTTCCTCCCGCACGGCGACTTTCGGATCGTCGAGTCCTACACGCGAGCGCTGCGCTCAGCGCGCACGCTCGTCTATCTCGAGAGCCAGTTCCTCTGGTCGCCGGAACTCGTCGAGATCCTCGCGGAGAAGCTGCGCCATCCTCCGACCGACGCCTTCCGTCTCGTCGTGCTGCTTCCGGCGCGCCCCAACAACGGCGCCGATTCCACCCACGGACAGCTAGGTGTACTCGCCGAAGCCGACGGGGACAACCGCCGCTTCGTCCCCGCGACGCTCACCGCCCGTAGTGGAGGACTGAGCGGGCCGCTCTACGTGCATGCGAAGGTCGGCATCGTCGATGACGCGTGGCTGACGATCGGCTCGGCGAACCTCAACGATCACTCGCTGTTCAACGACACGGAGATGAACGTCGTCGCGCGTGACCCCCGCCTCGCGCGCGAGACCAGGCTGCGCCTGTGGTCTGAGCACCTCGAGGAACCCCTTTCCAAGGTCTCCGGCGAGTCCGCGACGGTGATCGACGAGCTGTGGCGCCCGATCGCCTCAGAACAGCTCGCGCGACGCCAGCGAGGGGACCCACCGACGCACAGGCTGCTCGAGCTTCCCGGCGTCTCACGCCGCTCGAAAGCGCTCCTCGGACCGCTCGACGGGCTCCTCGTCGACGGCTAAGGCAACCGAACCGAGGTCGTCGACGTGGCAGAGAGAGATAGCCGAGATACCAGTAGTGCTTCCGTGACGCGAGAGGGCGCGTTCGAGGCTGCGTCGGGTCCGGATCGCGAGTTCGTGGGCGCGACCGGGTTGCGGGCTTACGCTCGAGCGCTCGGGCCGGGTTTGATCACGGGCGCGTCGGACGACGACCCGTCCGGGATCGCAACCTACGCGCAGGCGGGCGCTCAGTCCGGCTTTGGGATGTTGTGGGTCGCGCTGCTGACGCTTCCGTTGATGATGGGCGTTCAGGAGATCTGTGATCGGACCGCGCTTGCTTCCGGCAAGACGCTCGGCGAGCTGATCGCGGTTCACTACAAGCGGGGCTGGCAGGTAGCGATCGGCGCGCTGATCGCTGTTCTCGTTGTTGCAAACGCGCTCAACATCGCTGCTGATCTGGTCGCCATCGGGCAGGGCATGCACCTGCTGGACGTGGGACCGAGTGCGGTGTGGGCGCTCGTGGCTGGTGCGCTCATCACGGTGCTTTTGGCGGTCGGCTCGTTCCTGGTGATCGCGCGGGTCTTCAAGGTGCTCTGTGCGGCGCTGCTCGCCTACGTCGCCGTGCTGTTCCTGGTCCGAATCCCGTGGCAGACGGTCGCCGTGAACACCGTGATTCCACACATCCAGCTTTCGTCGGCCTACATTGCGCTGCTGGTGGCAGTGCTCGGTACGACGATCTCACCGTACCTGTTCTTCTGGCAGGCAATGCATCGTGTCGAGGAGATGCAGGAAGAGGATCTCGGCGGCGAACGAGCCGTCCCGTTGCGCCAGCGCGGTCGCCGCGAGCGAAAGTCAAAGCAGCTGATGAGCCGCCTTGACGTGTTCACCGGCATGGCGTTCTCAAACATCGTGATGTTCGCGATCATCACCGCTACTGCAGCAACGCTCGGGCGCACGCACCACGTAACGATCAACTCGCCAGCACAGGCCGCGGCAGCGCTTCGCCCCGTCGCCGGCCAGTTCGGCTCAGCCGTGTTCGCGCTCGGCTTCATCGGCTCGGGCATGCTCGCCGTCCCAGTGCTCGCCGGCGCCGGCTCGGCAGCAATGGCCGGCCTGATCGGGCACGGAGCGGGCTTTTCCAACTCGCTGCGCAAGGCACCGGTGTTCTACGGACTGGTCGCCATCGGAACGATCGGCGGCATGGCACTCAGCCTGCTCGGCGTCAACCCGATCAAACTGCTCATCCTCGTCGCGGTCATCAACGGCATAACCGCCGGACCATTCCTGATCGTGACGATGCTCGTCTCTTCAGACCGCAAGATCATGGGCGAAAACGTCAACGGCGCACTCGCACGCTCGCTCGGCTGGGCCACGACAGTCCTCATGCTCCTCGCGGCAGTTGCCCTCTTCGCAACCGGAGGCCTATAGGCAACCGCGCGAAACACTCGGGCCGAGCACTCAGTTCGCCTACAACCTCAGCACAGCACTACTGCCAGACACGCCCGCGGGCCCGCGCAGGACCAGTGTGCCGAGCTTCGAGGCGGCGGCGGGTGGGTTCGGTCGCTCTCTGCCTCAAAGCCCAGTGCGTCCCGCTCTTACCTGCGACTCGACCGCCGTCACTACCTTACCGATGGAGGCCACGTCCGCAGGCCGCGCGGGCTCGCCGTGCTAGACCTCGGCCTCGTCGACCGCCCAGCGGAGCGCGCGCTGACCGTGATCGGACCCGTCGACCCCGACGACCATCTGGTAGCTCACGTGCGTCCGGCGCCGGTGATGACATCGGGATCGGGAAATGGCGGATTGGAACTCGTTCGACCAAGCACATTCGTCCACGTTGCTTTACAGCCCACGGTTGGCCGTGGTACACCGGGGGGAGCACTTTGCCCCAAACACGGGTGGGTGAGCGCGGTCCGACTGTAAATGCACCCAGTCGGCAGTGTCCGCGGCCGAAACGGTCGCGAGCGCCAGATGCTCGCGTCGGGAACCCATCCGGCGCTCGCCGAAGTCGGCGGCCTTCGCGGCACAACTCCTCGTCGCTTGTCGTCTCGCGCGGATCTTCCGCCGGGCGTAGCAGATCAAGAACTCTGCCGATCGATAGGAGCGAGTGCATGACGACCGAGAGACTTGCCCGGGCCGCAACCGATGTAGGTGTGCGCCGTGCGATTGTTCATCGCTCCCGGCGCATCATTCCGCTCGCGGTCGCGATGGTCGCGATCTTCGCCGCGAGCGCAGCGGCGCAAGCGGTCACCGCTACCGCGACCTGTGGGTCAGTGACTTTTGATTGGGCAAGCTTCAGCGCGTCTGGGAGCGGAAACGGGGGACTGAACAAGCCGGCGTGGGAGATCGTGTTCAAGCCCGCCAGCGGTGCCACTCTCGTGATCCAGGGCACGACGTCGTTCGCCGGGAGCACGTCCTCGCTGACGGTCCCCGTTCCGAGCGGTAAAGGTGTCGCGACGGCGTCGTCGTCGTGGACCCGGGCCGAGACGCGCGACGGCAACGCCAGCTCGGGCTCGACGAGCCTCACGATCGCGAACTGTCCGGCGCCCGCGATAGTGCCCTCGACAGGGCCAGCTCCCACGACGGTGGTGCCGGAGGTGACCGGTGCGGCGCATCCCGTTGCGACTGCCGCCGTCCCCGGGATATTGGCGCTGTCGACGAACGGATCGGCGGCGCCGACTTCCGGCGGCACTATTCGCGACACGGCGGTGCTGCGTGGCGGGTCCTCGCCGACCGGCAGGATCACGTTCTCGCTCTACGCGGCGAGCGACACAACGTGCTCGACTCTGCTGCGCAAGGTCAGCGTGACCGTCCGCGGCGACGGCAGATACATCTCGCCAGCGGTCACGCCGGCGAGCGGCACCACCTACCAGTGGGTTGCGCGCTATAGCGGCGACAAGCACAACCGGAGCCTGTCGGGTTCGTGCAACGACCCGACCGAGCGTTCGATTCGAGCATCCGTAGGGCGCAGGTCCGCCGGCCGCGTCTCGCTGGCCGCGCTGGTCCTCGCGCTCGCGCCGCTGCCGGCGTTTGCAGCACACACCGCGCACCTGCACGGCATCGTCCCGCCCCGGAACCCGTCCGCCAACATTGCGGCGGATCCGAACTACGCCGACTGCACCGCGGCTGGCCTGTGCACCGAGGGACCGCCGTGTTACACCTCCACCCTGGCGGCGGCCTTCACCTCGGCGGGCTGCGAGCGGCAGGAACTCGAGGCGATCGACAACGCGCGCGCCAGGGAAGGCGTCGGCCCGATGTACCTGCCGCGCGATTTCAACTCGCTCGCCGGCGAAGCCCAGCTGCTGGTCGTGATCGATCTCGAGCGCGTTGGCCGCGGCCTGCCGCCATTCGCGGGGATCGTCGCGTCGCTCGACGCGGTCGCGCAGGGCGGCGCCCACGAGCCCGGGCAGCCGGCTGGGGCGTTCGGGGACCCAGCCTTCCCCGCTGGCTTCATCGTTGGTCGCGGGAGCGTGCTCGCCTACGAGTGCCACCCGACGCGCGCACAACATGTCAGCTGCGCGGGATCCGGCAACCCCGGGGCTTCGATCGCCGCCGGGAGCAACATCAGCGCGCTCGACGCCGACTACAGCTGGATGTACGACGACGGCTCCGGCGGCCCGAACTTCGACTGCAAGACACCCAAGACAGCGGGCTGCTGGGGGCACCGCACAAACATCCTCGGGCGCTATCCGACGGTGACAACGTTCATCTCCGGACCGTGGGGCTCAAAGGTCTCGAGCGTCTCGCGGCGTAAAGCGCTGCCCGTGTTGGGTGCCGGATGGTTGCAGCCGAACGGTACCGGCGGCCCGCAGGGGAACTGGACCGCGATCTTCACGTCAGTCACCGGCAGGACGCCGACCCTCGTCTACAGCTGGCAACAGGCACTGGCGGCCGGCGCCGGTACGGCGCCCGGCTAGCCGCAGCGGTGCGCTCCCGCAACTGGCTAGCGGCCGCGTCGACCTCGAGACGACTGCTCCGACACAAAATGCGGTCACGCAGCTAACACATCGCGACGAAACGCGGCCGCGCTGAGACGGCGCTGGAGCGACACGCGCGCGCCGGCGGCCGTGCCGGCATCTCAAGCTGGATGATGCGTTTGTTGCGTCGATCGCGCATGATGGCCCAGCGCTCGTCGAGGGCATCGCCGACGGCGAGCTCGTCTAACACATACGAAAGGACCGCCGCGCGATGCCCATCCCGGATTCGATCGCAGCATTCATCGACGCTCAGGCCGAACGCGCGCCCGGACGCTACGACGACCTGCGGGTCGTTGTCTTCAATGGAACGACGAAGCGTTCGCCCGAGCCGAGCCACACGGACGGGTTGCTCGCAATACCTCGCCGGATCTTCGCCACGCTCGGCGTGCGCTGCGACGAGGTGCGCACGGTCGATCGCACGATCCCCCCGGGACTGTGGCCCGATATGCGCGAGCATGGCTACGACGAAGACGAGTTCCCCGAGATCTACCGTTCCCTCGTCGGGCCCGCGGACATCCTCCTGCTGGCCGGCCCGATCTGGCTCGGCGATCAGAGTTCACAGACGCGCATGATCATCGAGCGGCTGTACGCCTACTCCAGCGAAATCAACGA
>Ga0182015_10007215_pt1 | contig 10905 bp, 9 predicted proteins | sample 712P3MmetaG_FD_120478 | JGI IMG/M metagenome (GOLD analysis project Ga0182015, IMG submission 120478) | Permafrost microbial communities from Stordalen Mire, Sweden - 712P3M metaG | ecosystem: Environmental > Terrestrial > Soil > Wetlands > Permafrost | place: Sweden: Stordalen | collected...
CTCGGCGCCGGCACGCGCATCAAAGGCCCGGCGCTGATCGAAGAACACGGCACGACGACCGTGCTGTTCGAACGGGATAGTTGCACGGTGGCGCGTTCGGGCGAACTTCTGATCGAGGTCGCAGGCGCGAAATGAGCAAGAAAGCCAGGAAAGCTCCGAAAAAGAAGCCGGCTAGGAAGGCGCTCGATGCCGTCACGCTCGAGGTGATCCGCAACGCGTTGCCGGCGATCGCCAACGAGATGTCGGCCGACCTGCAACGCACCTCCTACAACATGATGATCTACGAAGTGCGCGATTACTGCTGCGCCCTGCTCGATCCGACCGGCCGTCTGATCTCGCAGAACATCGGCGGGGTCTCGCATTTCGTCGCCGACCTCGGCGTCGTGATCAAGGATGCGGTCGCGCGCTACGGCCCCGGCGGGTTCGCCCCCGGCGATGTGTTGTTGATGAACCACCAGCGCGTCGGCGGACAGCATCTCAACAACGTCTGCGTCTTCACCCCATTCTTCGTCGACGGCGCGCTCACCGCGTTCGCGATCGTTCGCGCGCACTGGGGTGACGTCGGCGGCATGAGCACCGGCTTCGGCGCGATGACGATGATCAGCGATCCCTGGATGGAAGGGATGCAGTTCGATCAGATCAAGATCTACGAAGCCGGTGTGGCCGACGAGAAAGTCTTGCAGCTGATCTGCGATAACATCCGCTTTCCCGATTCGTCGATGGGGGATATGCGCTCTCAGATTGCGGCGTGCAAATTGGCCGAACGGCGTTTGACGGAACTCTATGGCCGCTACGGCGCGGTTACGATCGCGGGCGCGTTGGAACGCATTTTCGATGAGACGGAGGAGAAGTGCCGCCTCGTCGTCGCCGGCATTCCCGACGGAACGTACGAGGCGGAAGCGTATCTCGATCACGACGGCGCCGATCGCGATGAGACCGTGCCGATCCGCGTGCGGGTCGTCGTTAGCGGGACCGACTTGACGATCGACCTCACCAAGTGTTCGCTGCAACGTCGCGGTGCGATCAACGCGCGCACGCTTGCCGGCGCGTACATCGCCTACAAAGGCATCACCGGTCCGCTCGAGCCGGTCAACGAAGGATCGTTCCGTGCGCTCACGGTCGACATCCAAGAAGGCAACATGATGATGGCGCGCTTTCCGGCGCCGATGGCCGGCTGGAGCCGCGCGCTGCCGACGGTGGTCGACACGATCCTCAAAGCGCTCGCGCCCGCCTTACCGGGGCAGATGCCGGCGGCACACATGGGCACGCTCGGCGGCGGCATGGCGCTCTTCGGACACGACCCCGCGCAAGGCCGCGACTACGTGCTGCAAACGATCGAAGGCGGCGGTTGGGGCGCGCGGCCGTGGGAAGACGGCGAATCGGCATCGGTCTCCGTGTGCCAAGGTGACGTGCGCAATTCGCCGATCGAAACGATCGAGCTGAAGACGCCGGTGCGGGTCGATCGCCGCGCGCTGCGCCCGGGCTCGGGCGGCGCAGGCAAGTACCGCGGCGGTCTGGGCATGATCACGCAGATGACGAACCTCAGCGAAGGCCGCTGGAGTTTGAGCAACAGCGGCCGGCGCAAGCTCCCGCCCTGGGGACTCTGGGGCGGCCTGCACGGCACCGCATCGGTCAATCGTGTTCGGCGCCCGGGCGAGACGGCGTTTCGCGACGACGATCCGGTTCGCGCGCTGCTGCCCGCGGGGTCGAGCGTTATCGTCGAAACGGCAGGCGGCGGCGGCTGGGGCGATCCGCTCGAACGCGATCCGCTCTTGGTGCGGCGAGACGTCCTCGAGGAATTCATTTCTCGCGCGGCCGGGGTCGACGATTACGGCGTCGTCCTGCGCGCCGACGATACCGTCGACGATGGCGCGACGGAAGACGCGCGCGCGCAGCGCCGGAAAGCACGAGCAACCCATGGTTGATCTCACAGCCGATCTCGGCTTGCGTCTCGCGCGCGTGCAAAGCGCGCTGCGCGAAGCGGCGCTCGACGGACTCGTCATCTATTACGGCGGCCAGCACAATATGTTGCGCATGGATCAGATCATGTATCTGACCGACTATCGCACCTTGGGACCGGCCGTCCTCATCGTGCCGCGCGAAGGCGTCCCCGAACTCGTCATGGCGCCCATCTGGGACGCCGGCCGCGCAAACGAAACGAGCGCGCACATGCGCGTCACCGCCGTTACGCCGGACCGGCTCCTGCAGACGGCGGCGGCCGCCGCAAAGACGTTACGCGGCCGGATTGCGCTGGCCGGACGGCCGGTCATGCCGATCGCGGCCTACGATGAATTCACCCGCGCCTTCGGGGCCGAGCTGCACGACGGCGAAACGATCGTTACCACGGTTGGTGCGACGCGAACCCCAGGCGAACTGGAGCGCGTCGAACACGCCGCTACAATTGCCGATCTGGGATTCCAAGCGCTGTGCGAGAGCGCTCGCGTCGGCATGCGCGAGTACGAACTTGCCGCCGAAGTGGAAGCCGTCATGCACGCGGCCGGGGCCGAGGACAACTTCGGCTTGATCGGCGCCGGCTCGCACAATGTTGCGATTCGTCCGCCGACCGACCGGCGGCTCGAGGCCGGCGACGTGATCATCGGCGAGATCACGCCGTGTTATCGCGGCTATCTCGCCCAACTTTGCCGGACCTACATCCTCGGCGATCCGACCGCCGTGCAACGCACGACGTATGACATGCTGCTGACCGCGCTCGAAGACGGTATGACTGCCGCCAAACCGGGGCAGCCGAGCGCCGGCATAGCGCGCGCGATCAACAGTGTGATCGGAGCGGCCGGCTATGAGGAGTTCTGCAAGCCGCCCTACATGCGCACGCGCGGACATGGTCTCGGCCTCGGCGGCGTGGTGCCCTACGACGTGACCGACGGAACCGGTCCGACGCTCGAGCGCAACATGACGATGGTCATCCATCCCAACCAATACGTCCCCGCGACCGGCTACATGATGTGCGGGGATACGGTCGTCATCGAGGCCGATGGAGCGCGCGCGCTTACCAAGACGCCGCTCAAACTGTACTGGAAAGGGGCGTAGCATCGTGCAGACGCTTCATCCCGTACTCAAGCACGGCGGCCTGTTTTCCGATTGGGACCTGCTGCCGCGTCCGATGTTCGCGGATCGCTACGCGCGCCTGCAGGCCGCGATTGCAGCGGCCGGCGACGACGCCTGGTTGATCTACGGCGATGCGCAGCGTTATGGCGACGTCGCCTACGTGAGTCATTTCGTCCCGCGGTTGCGTTCCGTACTCGTGCTCGTCCCGAAGACCGGCAAACCCGATCTGCTGGCGAGCATCGGCTCGCGTGACATCCCGGCGTCGAAGATCCTGACCTGGTTTGAGGAAATGCGGCCCTACACGCGGCTTCCCGGCGAAGCCGTGAAGCTGGTGAACGATCGGGGTCTCGGTACCGGACGCATCGGGCTCGTCGGAACCCGGGCCTCGTTGCCGATCGCGGAATGGGATGCCATCGCGGCGGAATTGCCCAGCGTCGTGTGGACCGAGCGCGATGCGCAATACGCGGCCTTGCGACGCACCAAAGATCCGGCCGAGGATGGCGCGCTCCGGCGCGCGGCCGACGCCGTCGCGGTTGCGATGCGCGAGGCCGAGCAGGCGTTGCGGCCGGGACGAACCGTTCGTGAGGCCACCGCGCAGATCGATCGCGTGCTGCGCTTTGCGGCGGCAGAAGACATCCGCATCCTCATCGCGAGCGGCGCCGGGGCCGGCATCGGGTTGCGCCCGCCCGACGAACGCCTGCTCGCCGAAGGCGACACGGTGCTGCTTCACATCCAGCTTGAAGTGCAGCGCTATTGGTCGCAGGCCTCGCGAACGTTCGTTCTGGGAGAGGCCTCCGATGCGCAGCGCGCACTGACGGAGCGCGCCAACGCGGCGCTCGCCGCGATGCAGGCGGCCCTCCGCGGCGGCGCCCGGGCCGCAACCGTTGCAGCCGCCGCGAAGACCGTGCTCGGCGATGGACTCTTTGCCGTGGCACAAGACTACGGGTTGGGTTCCGGCATCGGCCTCGACGCCCACGAGCCGCCCACGATCGCGCTGGACTCGACCGAGACGATTCCCGCTGATGGCGCCCTCTCGCTGCACGTCGTTCTCCACGCCGGCGGAAACGGTGCCGTCGCGGGCAACACGATCCTCGTTCGCAACGGCGCGGCCACGCCGTTAGGAGCATCAGCATGAGCACGTTCGCTTCGCGCCGGGAGGTTCTCGCGGCCGGCATGTCTGCCGCGGCGTTGGCTGCGCTCGGCCGTCCCGCGCTCGGAGCACCGGGGGCGCCCGAACAGCCGAGCATCAAGGTCGGTACGGCCGTGAGCGCGATGTCGTTTCTGCCGGTGTATGTCGCGCTTGCGCGGACCTGGAAGGCGCAAGGCCTCGACGTGCAACTTTTTCAGTTCCGCGGTGACGCCGAGATCTCGCAAGCATTGGCCGGCGGTTCGATCGACATCTGCGTCGGTTCGCTCAACGGCGTCATCAACATGATCTCGACGGGCCAACCGGTGATCGGCGTCTACTCCGGCTTCCATCAGGCCGACTTCTCGTGGATCTCACAAGCCGATGTCAAGCACTGGTCGGACCTCAAAGGAAAGACGATCGGCGTTGCGACATACGGCTCGCTCACCGATGCACTCACGCGGTACGCACTGCGCAAGAACAAGCTCGAACCGGAAAAGGACGTCCAGATCGTACAAGCGGGAACGACGGCGAGCACCTACCAATCGCTCAAGTCCGGGCGACTCGCGGCGGGCATTCTGTCACCGCCGTTCAGTTGGCAAGCACAAGACGAGGGATTGACGTTGTTGGGAACGCAGGAACGCGACGTCTCGAGTGCATGGCCCAAGCATCTCTACAGCGCGAAGACGAAGTTCATCGCCGACAAGCCGCGTACGATCGAGGCCGTGCTGCGCGGCCACGTTGCCGCCCTGCGGCTCGCCCGCAAGGACCGCGAGGTCGCGGTCGGTATCATGATCGATCAGCTCAAGCTGGCCAAACCGTACGCCGAGCGCGCCTACGACGTGGAGATGCCGGGTTACGACGAGCGCGGCTCGATGCCGGAACGCGCGATGCCCGTGTTCTGGGATATCACGAAGTCCCTGGGCGACGTAACGAGCGCGTGGGATGAGAACAAGTATCTCGACCATCGCTTCATCAACTCGTTCAAGAGCTGGGCGCCGTAAGCGACCGTATGGCGCATCTGGAGATCGACCACGTCAGCCTCGCCTATCCGAATGCGCGCGAGAAAACGTCGTTTCTCGCGCTCGATTCGATCGATCTGGGGGTCGAACGCGGCGAGTTCGTAACGATCGTCGGTCCCAGTGGCTGCGGCAAGAGCAGTCTGTTGATGCTCATCGCCGCGCTGCAACACCCGACGGGCGGCAGCGTGCGTCTGAACGGCAAGCCGGTCACGAAGCCGGGCCCGGACCGCGCGCTCGTGTTTCAAGACTTCGCATTGTTACCGTGGCGCACCGTGCTCAAGAACGTCGAACTCGGTCTCGAACTGCGGCACATGGCGCCGACCGAACGGCAAGCGATCGCGCGGAAGTATATCGCCATGGTCGGTCTACGCGAGTTCGAGCGTCACTTTCCGCATCAGCTCTCGGGCGGAATGCGCCAACGCGTCGGCATCGCGCGCGCACTGAGCGTCGGCCCCGAAGTGCTTCTGATGGACGAGCCCTTCGGCGCGCTCGATGCGCAGATCCGTCAAGTCATGGCCGTGGAGCTCCTCAAGATCTGGGAGCGCGATCGAAAGACGATCGTTTTCATCACGCACGATATCGACGAAGCGGTGTTCCTCGCCGATCGCGTGATCGTGATGAGTGCCTCGCCCGGCCGCGTGCTCGAGATCATTCCGGTCGATCTCCCGCGTCCGCGCCCGCTCACGTTGCGCAATCATCCGGGCTTCGTGGCGTATCGCGAGCGCATTTGGAACCTGCTCGAAGATGAGGTCCGTTCGTCGCTCAATTGGCAGGCAACCGACGATACGGTACCGTTGGTCCCGGCATCGTGATCCTTTCGCGCCGGCTCGTGGTCGGCTCGATCTCCGTGGCCGCGTTCCTCGTCCTCTGGCAATTCGTCGGTCAGCGCGAGATCGTGCGATCCGATCTGATCTCCTATCCGACGGAGGTTCTCGGCACGTTCATCCACCTCACGGCTACGGGCGAACTCGGCACGAATGCGTCGGTGACGTTGCAAGAGTTCTTCGAAGGGTTTGTGCCGTCGATCGCCTTCGGCGTCATCTTCGGCGTCGTGCTGGCGTTGGTGAAACCGCTGCGCGAGTTGCTCGATCCGCTCCTGACGGCGATCTATACGGCGCCGACGATCGCCTTCATCCCGATTTTCGTGGTGTGGTTCGGCGTGGGAACGTATTCCAAAGTCGTTATCGTGTTCATCAGCGCGATCTTCCCGATCATGATCAACACGCGCGTCGGCGTCTCAGAGATCGCCGAGCCCTGGCTGCGCGCGGTGCGTTCGTTCGGTGCGGATCAGCTGCAAGTGGTCACGAAGGCGATTCTGCCCGGTTCGATGCCGGCGATCATGGCCGGGATTCGCCTAGGCCTTGGGCGCGCGATCGTCGGACTCATCGCTGCCGAGATGTACGTATCGATCAGCGGCATCGGCCGGATGATTCAGGTATACAGCAGCGCCGCTCGCGCATCTGAGATCATCGTCTTGGTCGTGGTCATCGCCGTGTTCGGCTATGTTTGCGTCGCGCTCTTGCGGAGCGTCGAGAATCGGATGGGGACGTGGCGGTCGGATCTGGAGTAGCGCCGCTGCGGCCGCTCGCGCTGCCGAAGTTTCGCTCCAGCAGCGAAGCGACGATCTTGGGCATTCTCGGGATCGTGCTGTTCCTCGGGTTATGGGAAGTTGCCGCCCAGGTTGGTTGGCTCAATCCCGTGATCCTGAGCAGTCCGAGCCGCATCGCCGTCGCTTTTGCGGGCCAATGGCAATCGGGCCAGTTCCTCGGAGACTTGGGCGTCAGTCTCGCCGAGCTCGCGATCGGGTTCGTGCTCTCGGCCGTCTTCGGGGTGGCCGTCGGTATCGCGATGGGCCTCAACCGGATCACCGAGTATGCGCTCGACCCGTTCGTGTGGTTTCTCTACTCGACGCCGCTCGTCGCGCTGTATCCGCTGATCGTCGTCTGGCTCGGCTTCGGGTTCGCGACGGTTATCGCGATCACGTTCATGCTGACCGTCATTCCGATCGCGGTCAACACGTTTTCGGGCGTGCGGTCGGTCGATCCCTCGCTCGTCTGCGCCGTCCGCGTCTTCGGCGGGAGTCATAAGGACGTGATCCTAAAGGCCGTCTTGCCGGCGTCGCTGCCGCTGGTCCTCGCCGGCTTTCGCATCGGTCTGAGCCGCGCGCTGATCGGCGTCGTTCTCGGAGAAATGTTCAGTTCGAATGCGGGCCTGGGGTTCCGCATGACCGTGTACGCGGCCCACCTCAAGACGGCCGACGTGTTCGTCCCGCTCGTCGCCTTCGTCATCATCGGTATCATCACGACCCAGCTTGCGATCATGCTCGAAGGCCGTCTGCAAAGTTGGAAGACCTAACCACGTAAGGAGTTCACCGCCTTGGAAACGCTCGACCGTTCTTTTACCCCCGTGACCGGCTCGCGCACCGACTTGCGAGATTTCCTCGCTAAAGTTGAGGCGGCGGGTCAGCTGTTACGCATCGATGGGGTCGACTGGAACCTCGAGATGGGCGGCGTTGCGGAGATCGTCAACCACGCGCGCTCGGAAGCGCCCGCCGTCCTGTTCGACAACATTCCGGGCTATCCGCCGGGCTTCCGGGTGCTATCCGGCGGAACGAATTCTTCGAAGCGCGTCGCGCTGGCGATGAATCTGCCCGAGCCCACATCACCGATCGAGCTGGTGCGCGCGTATCGCGACCGCATGAAAACGCACGCGCCGATCCCGCATCGCGTCGTCGAGACCGGGCCCGTCTTGGAAAATGTCGATCGCGACGGTGCCGTCGACCTCTACAAGTTCCCCGTTCCGCAAGTGCATGAAGAAGATGGCGGCCGCTATATCGGTACGCACGACCTCATCATCATGCGTGACCCCGATAGCAATTGGGTCAACGCCGGAACGTATCGCGTGCAAGTCCACGACCGGGATACCGTGGGCATCTACATCTCGCCCGGTAAGCACGGACGGCAGATTCGCGAAAAGTATTTCGAACGCGGCCTCCCTTGCCCGGTCTTGATTAGCTGCGGACAGCACCCGGTATTGACGCTCGCGGCTAATCACGACGTGAAGTACGGCATCTCGGAATTTGACTATGCCGGTGGCCATCGCGGCGCGCCGATCGACGTGATCGAGAGCGAACTTCATGGGCTACCGATGCCCGCCGATTCCGAGATCGTGCTCGAAGGCGAGATGTATCCCGATAAAAAGGCAATCGAAGGCCCGTTCGGCGAGTTCACCGGCTACTACGCGAACCCGCAGGCCGAACAGCCGATCGTCAAGATCCGCCGCGTCTACTATCGCAATGACCCGATCATCACGATGGCCGTTCCGATGCGGCCTCCGACCGACATCTCGTACGGCAAGTGCATCATCAAGTCGGCCATGATCTGGGATGAAGTCGAGAAGGCGGGCCTTTCCGGCGTGCAGGGCGTGTGGTGCCATGAGGCCGGCATCGGCCGCCTCTTCAACGTCATCTCGATCAAACAGGCCTACGCGGGCCATGCGAAGCAGGCGGCCATGCTCGCCGCGAACGTGCAATCCGGCAACTACCTCGGCCGCTTTGTCGTCGTCGTCGACGATGACGTCGACTGCACGGACATGTTCGACGTGCTGTGGGTGATGTGCACCCGCTGCGATCCGATCGAAGACATCGACTTTATCCGCAACTCATGGAGCTCGCCGCTCGACCCGATGCTCGGCCGCGGCGCGAAGAACTACAGCAATTCGCGCGCCGTGATCGACGCCTGCCGGCCGTTCGACCGGCTCAAGACGTTCCCAAGAGTTGCGCGCGCGACTCCGGAACTGCTGGCGCGGGTCCGCGAAAAATTCAGCGCCGTTCTCAAGGATATCTGAAGGAGCCCGGGGTGCAGAACGTTCAACGCAGCCGCGCGGCGTTTATCGCCGGTGCGATGGCGACCGGCGCATTCGCCGCCAATGCGGTTCCGGCACGCGCGCAGGCGGTGACCAACCTCAACGTTGGAACGGCGGTCGATTCGCCGACGCAGTTGCCGCTCTACTTGGCGCTCACGCACACGTTCAGAGCGCAGGGCCTCAACGTCAACATGTTGAGCTTCCGCGGCGATACCGAAGTCGCGCAGGCGCTGGCCGGCAACTCGATCGACGTCGCGCTGGCGTCGTCGAGCGGCCTGCTCAACCTCGTAACGGCGAACCAGGGTGTGATCGGTTTCTACGGCGGGTTCAACCAGGCAGACTTTTCGTGGATCGCCCAGCCGTCGATCAAGTCGTGGCGCGATATGAAAGGGAAGACGATCGGCGTTTCGACCTTCGGTTCGCTCACGGATTTGATCACCCGCTACGTCTTGCAGCAAAATCATCTCGCCCCGGACCAAGACGTGCAGATCATTCAAGCCGGCGGCAGCCCGAGTGCCTATCAGGCGCTGAAGTCAGGTCGCTTGGGCGCGGCAATCCTGACGGCACCGTTCAAGTGGGAAGCTGCGGACGCCGGGTTTACCGTGCTCGGCACGCAGGCGAACGACGTTTCGCCGAATTGGCCGAAGCACTTCTACATGGCGAAAGCCGCCCTGATCGCGGAGAAGCCGCAGGTGATTACCGCGCTGTTGCGCGCCCACGTGGCCGCGCTTCGCCTGGCGCGCGCGGACAAAGCGCTCGGCGTGCAGACGCTGGTCGACCGGCTCAAGTACGATCCGAAGTACGCGGAACGCGCGTACGACGAAGCCATGCCGAGCTTCGATGAGCGTGGCCGCATTCCGGAAAAGTCGATGCCGATCTTCTGGAAGCTCGTCATCGCGCAAGGCATCGTCAAAGCTCCGCTGCCCGAAAAAGAGCTCGTCGACGCGCACTTTATCGATACGTTCAGCGCCTGGGCGCCACGCGCATGATCGCGGAGAAGCCCGTCGCCCGGCAATGGTTGGCCCACGGGCGTCCGCACGAAGATCTGCGCGAGTTTTTGGTGCGCGCCGAAGCGGCCGGCGAAGTTCGCCGGATCACCGGCGCGAGCTGGGATCTGGAGCTCGGCGCTTTGGCCGAAATCGTCACGCATTCTCGGACCGAAGCCCCGGCGTTGCTGTTCGAAGATATCGTTGGGGCGACGCGAGGATTCCGCGTCCTTTCCGCGTCGACCAACTCGACGAAGCGGTTAGCGCTCACGCTCGGGTTCCCGGACGCGCGCCGGCCGACGGAGCTGGTGCTGGGCTATCGCGAACGGATGAAGACGTTCGAGGCGATCCCGCCGCGCATCGTCGCCTCGGGACCGATTCTCGAGAACGTCGATCGTGACGACGATGTCGACCTCTGGAAGTTTCCGGTTCCGCTCGTGCACGAACACGATGGCGGCCGCTACATCGGCACCGAGGATCTGGTCGTCATGCGCGATCCGGACGGCGGCTGGGTCAACGTTGCGACCTATCGCGTGATGGTCCATGACAAGAACCACGTCGGGATCTGGATGTCACCGGGCAAGCACGGGCGTCGCATCGTTGCGAAGTACCATGCCGAAGGCCGGCCGTGCCCCGTGCTCATCTGCTGCGGGCAAGATCCGTTGCTCTTCTTGGCGGCGAATCACGAAGTGCCGTACGGCGTTTCTGAATACGACTACGCCGGCGGTCATCGCGGTCGCCCTTTCGATTTGGTCCCGAGCGAGCTTCACGGTCTGCCCATGCCGGCGACTGCGGAGATCGTGCTCGAGGGGCAACTCTTCCCCGAGGATGCGCAGGCCGA
>Ga0182015_10007216_pt1 | contig 10904 bp, 7 predicted proteins | sample 712P3MmetaG_FD_120478 | JGI IMG/M metagenome (GOLD analysis project Ga0182015, IMG submission 120478) | Permafrost microbial communities from Stordalen Mire, Sweden - 712P3M metaG | ecosystem: Environmental > Terrestrial > Soil > Wetlands > Permafrost | place: Sweden: Stordalen | collected...
CAAACCCGAAGATCCCGCCGACGCCGCCCGCATGCTCCATCTCCTCTCCGGCCGCACCCATCAAGTCATCACCGGCGTCGCCGTCGTCACCGCCAACCGCACCGAGGTCGCCGCCGAAGTCACCGCCGTCCGCTTCCTCACCCTCTCCGACGCTGACATCGCCGCCTACATCGCCACCGGCGAGCCCATGGACAAGGCCGGCGCCTACGCCATCCAGGGCCTCGCCGCCCGCTGGATTCCCCGCATCGAAGGCGACTACTTCAACGTCGTCGGCCTGCCCCTCGCCCTCGTCTCCACCCTCCTCGAATCCTGCCAGCCCCCGACGCCCCGCTAACTTGCTGACTCGCTAACTGAAAAGGCCCCGCGCCAGCGGAGCCTTTTCGCTAACTCGCTGCCTTTGTCCTAACGCTTCACCACAACTTTCTCTCCGCTATAACTCACGGTCACGTCCGCCCCCTCCGTCTCCCCAATCCCCACCCCATGCCCGCTCCTCACCACCACCACCTTGAACGTCCGCTCCTTCAGCATCCCCTGGAAACTCCCCTCCCGCGCCCCCAACGTCAGCGTCTTCGCCCCATCATCCCAATGCAGCGCAATCGTCGCATGCGCGCCCTTCTCATACGCATACCCGTCGTTCTCGTCCTCATACAGCACAAAATCCCCATCCGCCCCCGGATAAATCCGCAACTCAATCGGGTCCTCCGCCTTTTCCGTCGTCCATTCCATCTTCGGCCCCATCGGCACAATCGATCCCGCCCGCACAAACAGCGGCAGCTTCTCCAGCGGCGCATCCGCCTGTATCCGCTTTCCGCCCTCCGTCTTTTCACCCGTCCAGAAGTCGTACCACGTCGCCTTCGATAAATAAACGGTCCGCGAAGTCGCTCCCTCCGTCGTCACCGGGCTCACCAATATCGCCGGCCCAAACAGATACTCATCCCCCGTGTTCTGCGCCTCCACATCCTCGCGCCAGTCCATCACCAGCGGCCTCATCAGCGTCCCATGGTTGCTCGTCACCTGCCACGCCTCGCTGTAGATGTACGGCATCAATCTGTATCTCAGCGTGTCGTAGTCCACCAGTATCTTCTGGTCCTCCGCTCCATAACTCCAAAGCTCGTTCTCGCTCGGGGTCCGCGTCCCGTGCACTCTGAAGATCGGCGAAAACGCCCCAAACTGGAACCACCTTACAAACAGCTCGCGAAACTTCGGATCGTTCAAATTCCCGCCCGAAATAAACCCGCCAATATCCGTCGTCCAATACGGCATTCCCGAGACCGCATAATTCAGTCCCGCCGGAATCTGCCTCTGAAACGTCATCCAGTCGCTCAGCACGTCACCCGACCACGCCGTCACGCCATACCGCTGCGCTCCCGCATACGCCGACCGCGAAAGAATGAACACCCGCTTTTGGTCGCTCGCCGCTCTCTGCCCATCGCTCACCCCGCCCGTATGGAACAACGGATACACGTTCGCGTACCTCGCTCCCGACCCCAGAAAAATCTGGTTCGTCGTCAAAATGTTGTCTTCCCGCGCCTCCGTCTCCGGCTCATCCGTGTCCAGCCACCACGCATCCACACCCTTCGCAAACAGTGCCGTGTTCGCGTTCGCCCAGTACTGCTTTCGCGCCTCCGGATTCGTCGCGTCATACAGCGCCTGCCCCACCGGATGAAAACTCCGCTGCACCGTCTTCGCAATAAACCATCCCTTCTTGTCAAACTCGTCGTACACCGGCGCGCCCGGCCTGAAGTAAGGCCAGATCGAAACCATCAGGTGAAAATGCTCCTTGTGCAGCGTATCGATCAGCCCCTGCGGATCTGGATAGTGATCGTTCCACTTCATCTCCCCCATCGTCACCCACCAGAACCAGTCCTGCACAATGTTGTCCACCGGTATGTGCTCCGCCCTGTACTTCGCCGCCACATCCTCCAGTTCTTTCTGCGACTCATACTTGTTCTTGCACTGCCAAAATCCATACGCCCACTTGCCAAACAGCGGCACCTCGCCAGTCAGCTCGCGATATCGCCCCACAATCGCATCCATCTCCGGCCCATAGATAAAGTAGTAGTCAATCCGGTCCGCAACCTCCGCGCTCAAATACAGCGAGTGCACAAACCGGTTATTCATCCGGCTTCGCGAAGGATTGTTCCAGAAGATCCCAAACCCATTTGTCGAAACCAGCAGCGGAATCGCAATGTTCGTGTTCTCCTGCGAAAGGTCCACCGTCTCGCCGCGATAGTTCCAAACGCCCGCCTGGTGCTGCCCCAGCCCATACAGCCCCTCATGGCTGCCATAATTCCCCAGCGAAACTTCCGCATGAAACGTCTTCTCCCCATTCACCTCCACCGGCCGCAGGCTCCGGTAGCCATCCGTGGCCAGCGTCTTGCCCGGCATCCGACGACCCACCGATCCCGGCCCCGTCGCCACCACGCCTCCCTCCACCTGCGGGTCCGGCGCAATGTAGTGGATCGCCCCGCTCTCCCGCTCAATCACCACCGTCAACTTCGCCGTCGTCAGCGTCACCGCCCTCTCATTCGAATTCACCTCAAACGCCGCCCCCGCCCAATCCTTCTTCACCACCACGCCATCCCACGGCCTCTCCGCTGTTGCCGGCCCCGCCCCCTTGTCCCCAGGCGGCGCATACGTCACATGCAGCACATCCGCGGCGTTCACCTCAATCCGCAGCACCCCATCCTTCTGCACCACCTCCACCCCGTCCGCCGTCTTCTTGAAAGCCACCACCGGATTCGGTGTATTCCACTGCCCCAACGCCATCGGCGTCAGCATCCCCGCCGCCACCACACTCGCCGCCGCTCCCGCAACCATCCCCAGCAGTCCCACACTTCTCATCCCAAACACCCTCGCCTCAATCGGTTTATTTACCCGAACCAGTCTACCCCCGCACGCCCCGCTCCGCCCTTCCCGTCTCCCCCAACAGTTCCGTATCTACCCTGGCGTTTCGAAAAACACCCAACCACAACCTCATCCGCGCTAGAATGCTGCTACTTCCATTTAGAGGACCTTTCATGCGCACCCGTGTCAGCTTGAGCGTCGCCTTGCCCCTACTCATGGTGTGTTTCTCTTGCACCCTCCGCGCCCAATTCCAGGAGCCCACCCCCGACGAGCTCAAGATGACCGCCGACCCCAAAGCTCCCGGTGCCGACGCCGTCTACTTTTACCGCGAAGAAACCACCGACGACGCGCTCCACTTCCACAGCTATTACGAGCGCATCAAGGTGCTCACCGAAAAAGGCAAAGAAATGGCGACCATCCGCATCCCATACGAGCGCGGGCCGTTCAAGGTCACCGATATCAAAGGCCGCACCATCCACGCCGACGGGTCCATCGTTCCGCTCACCGCCAAGCCCAACGATCTGGTCGACGAGAAGAGCAAAACTTTTCAGGTAAACACCATGGTCTTCACCCTGCCCAGTGCCGAAGTGGGCAGCATCCTGGAATACCGGCTCCAAATCCGCTACGACGACAACATGGTGGTCGAGCCTGCCTGGCAAATTCAGCAACCGTATTTCGTTCACAAAGCCCACTACATGTTTAACCCCGCACACAACAGCTTCTCCCGCTCCATCACCGATAACCGCGGCCAAAATCTAAACCGGTTGATGTACGCCGCCATCGCCGTTCCTCTTAATTCCGTCGTTGGAGACGCAGTCGGGCGCTATACCGTTGACCTTACCGACATTCCGCCCACGCCTGAAGAGGATTGGATGCCGCCCCTCAACACCCTCAAAGAGCGCATCGAGTTCTATTACACCTATGTGACCTCTGCGAAGGATTTCTGGGATTCCGAGGGCAAGCGCTGGGCCAAAGAGACAGAACGTTTCACCAATCCTGGCGGCGAAGTCAAAAAGACAGTCGAAGGAATCGTTAGCCCCTCGGATTCCGAGGAACAGAAAGCGCGCAAAATCTACGTCGCCGTCATGAAGCTCGACAACACCGACTTCAGCCGCACAAAGTCCGAAGCCGAGCGCAAGGCCGAGAAGCTGAAGCCCATCAAGAGTGCCGAAGACGTGTGGACGCAGCAGGGCGGATCGGGAGATGAGATTGCTTTGCTCTACGTGGCTTTGGCGAGGGCCGCCGGTCTCAAAGTCTGGCCAATGCAAGTCGTTGACCGCACCCGCGCCATCTTCGATCCCAACTACCTCAACGCCCGCCAATTCGACGACTACATCGCTGTAATCGATCTCGCCGGCAAGGAAACTTACCTCGATCCCGGCCAGAAAATGTGCCCCTTCGGCCTCATGCACTGGAAGCACTACATGGCCTCCGGGTTTCGGCTTGCCGAAAAGGGAGCCGTTCTCGGCACCACCCCTTCCAACACATACTCCAATGCGATCTTCAAGCGAATCGCCAATGTTCAACTGGGTCCCGATGGCTCCGTCAAGGGACAGGCTGCAATCGCCATGACAGGCCCGGATGCGCTTCATTGGCGGCAAATGGCCATCGAAAACGACCCGGACGAGCTCAAGAAGCGTTTCAACGAACTCCTCCGCAAAGAACTCCCCGATGGCGTTGAGGGGGAGCTTGATCACTTCACCGGTTTGGACGATCCCAACGTCAACCTCGCGGGGATCGCTAATATCAGCGGCAACCTGGGAACCGCCACTGGTAAGCGTGCCTTCCTTCCTGCCATGTTCTTCGAGTCCCGCGGCAACCATCCCTTTGTCGCCCAGGACAAGCGCACCACCCCAATCGATGTTCATTTCGCCCGGATGGAGCAGGACGACGTCACCTACCGCCTGCCGCCTGGCTTCTCCGTCGAGAGCGCCCCGCAAACTGCCGACCTCAGTTGGCCCGACCATGCCATGCTAAGGGTCACCACAACCGAATCGAACGGGGCGATTCAGATCAAACGCATGCTCGCCCACAACTACACTCTTCTCGATCCCAAGGACTACTCCGATCTCCACGGCTTTTACCAGAAAGTCGCTACCGCCGATCGGCAGCAACTCGTCCTCACCGCATCGCCAACCGCAAAGGGAAACTAATTGAGATGGTTCCTCCCAAAACAGCGAAGTGAAACTGATCCGAGTTTGTGAATGCACCCCAACGCAATCACCGTCACTTCACGCCACTCCGCCGAGCGGTCTGAACCCACCCCATCCCTCTTGCTGGTGTAAAACCCTAACCCTCTTGCTGGTGTAAACTGGTTCAGACCCCAAAAGCCGGCTCGCAATGAGCCGGCTACCTTGTGTCGGGACGTGGCTCAGCCTGGTAGAGCACTCGCTTGGGGTGCGAGGGGTCGGCAGTTCAAATCTGCCCGTCCCGACCATTTCTCCTCTGCAGTCATCATCTTTCACACCAAATCGCCGCTCGTGGCCGACCGACGAAGCACCTCAACCCTCGCGGAGCGCGCAGCCCAATCCCGCCTGCAAGTGGTGCGCGTCTCATCCAGACAGACGCGCAAGCCCTCTCCTTCTCGCCGAGCCAATCTCGCCGTCCAGGCGTCAACGATCGACAAGTACCGCCTCAAGCACGCTCCATCCTCCTCATCCCCTTCGCAAACTTGACATCCCCTCCCGGTGGCGATGATCCTCTTTCGTTACAGCAAACGATGTAGGCGAGGCCCCAATGCCCGATTCATCCAACCTGACATTTCCCGCCACCGATGCCGTCGATCCCGCATCGGTTCCGCAGCGCCAGCTTCGCTCCGGCGCCAAAATGCCCGCCATCGGCCTCGGCACTTTTGGCTCCGACCATGTTCCGCACGCTGCCGTCGCCGACGCGGTCAAGCTCGCCGCCGCCCTCGGCTATCGCCACTTCGACTGCGCTGCCGTCTACGGCAACGAAGACCTGATCGGTGAATCTCTCCAGCACATCATGCGTTCCGGCATCAAGCGTGAAGAGCTCTGGATCACCTCCAAACTCTGGAACGACAAGCACGCTGAAGAGGACGTAATCCCCACCTGCGAGAAGTCTCTTCGTGACCTCAAGCTCGACTATCTCGACCTCTATCTCATTCACTGGCCGTTTCCCAACCACCATCCGCCGCATTGCGATGTTGGCGCCCGCAACCCCAACGCCGTCCCCTACATTCACGAGCGCTACATGCGCACCTGGCGCAAGTTTGAAGAGCTTGTCCACCGCGGACTCGTCCGCCACATCGGCACTTCCAACATGACCATGCCCAAGATGGATCTGCTCCTCCACGATGCGCGCATCCTGCCCGCGGCAAACGAAATGGAACTCCATCCACACTTCCAACAACCCGAATTCTTCGCTTACCTGGTCGCCCAGGGCATTGTCCCCATTGGCTACTCGCCTCTCGGCTCACCTGGTCGCCCCGAGCGCGACCGCACCCCTGAAGACACCTCGCCCACCGAGGATCCAGTTATCCTGCGCATCGCCAATCGCCTCGGTGTTCATCCCGCCGTCGTCTGCATCAAGTGGGCCGTACAGCGCGGTCAGATTCCCATTCCCTTCTCCAGCCGCCGCTCCAACTACCTTGCCAACCTGCGCGGCGTTGTCAGCGAACCACTCACCGATGACGACATGCGCGCCATCGCCGCAATCGATCGCAACTGCCGCTTGATCAAAGGCCAGGTCTTCCTCTGGAGAGACAATCAGTCCTGGGAAGACCTATGGGACGTGAACGGCGTCATCACCCCCCCCTAACGTTTTCGGGCTGAAGTCCGGTATCACAAAAGCCTGTCATCCTGAGCGGAGTCCGCCGCAGCGGACGAAGTCGAAGGATCTGCGGTTGCATTTCGGGGATTATTCATCGGACGTCCGACCTGGGACACTTTCTCAATACTTGCCTTCACTAACTCGCGGAGATCGAATCATGCCCAGCACCATGAACGCCGCCTATCTGCCCGGCAACAGCACCGTTGAAATGCGCGCCGTCCCGGTACCCACACCCGGACACGGTGAAGTCCTGCTTGCTGTCAAAGCGTCCACCATCTGCGGCTCCGACATTCGCGCCATCTACCGCGAGCACCTGGGCAAAGGTCCTGAGGGCTATCGCGGTGTCATCGCCGGACACGAGCCCGCTGGCCTTGTCGTCGAAGCCGGTCCCGGATGTCGCCGTTTCAAAGTGGGCGACCGTGTCCTCGTCTATCACATTTCCGGTTGCGGGCTCTGCCCCGACTGCCGCCGCGGCTTCATGATCTCCTGCAGTAGCGCTGAGTATCGTCGCGCCTACGGATGGCAGCGCGACGGCGGCATGGCGGAGTTTATGGTCGCAGAAGAGAAGGACCTCATCCTCCTGCCCGACTCACTCACTTACCTCGACGGCGCACAGGTCGCCTGCGGATTCGGCACCGTCTACGAGGGCCTCGAGAAGATCGGCATCAGCGGCAACGACGCCGTTCTCGTCACGGGTCTTGGCCCCGTCGGCCTTGCTGCTGCTGCGTTATGCCGCAAGCTCGGCGCCGAAAAGATCATCGGCATCGATCTCCTCGATGAGCGTCTCGAGCTGGCCCGTACCCTCGGCTTGTGCAATCACGTTCTCCGCTCCGGCCCCAACAATGTTCAGCAGGTTCGCGACCTCACCGGCGGTCACGGTGTCGAGCGCGCCGTCGACTGCTCGGCAAACGCTGAAGCCCGCGCCACGGCCATCCGCGCCACTCGTCAGTGGGGCCGAATGGTCATGATCGGAGAGGGCGGCACCGTCACCTTCAATCCCTCACCCGACATCATCCACGACCAGAAGACAATTTACGGTTCGTGGGTCAGTTCCATCTGGCGCATGGAAGAGCTGGTTGAAAAGCTTGTCCGCTGGAATCTCCATCCGGAAGAAATCGTCACCCATCGCTTCGCGCTCGACGAGGCCGCCGAAGCTTACGCTCTCATGGCAACCGGAAAGTGCGGTAAGGTGGCCGTCTGTCCTGGCGGCGTCGCGTAGCCAACTCCCATTAGCCAGCCCAGCATCCGCCAGCGCCCAAAAAGGCGAATGCTGAGTCACCGCTTCATATGGATCCCTGCGCAGGCCCCGCGCTTCCCGTTGACCGTTCGTCCGGTCCGGGTTTACGACTCTTCCCTGCTGCCTTCAGCTTGGATGCTTGATGGGCCCACACATACATTCGCATATGGCAGCGGCGGCAGCGGATCGGATAGTGAAGCCTAAGCAACTGAGCGATATCTGACCGGCGAAGTCGCGACCTTCGCAAAGCCTCCGAATTGCAATAGCGGCACTTCATTCCACGGCTCTCTCCGGCAGGGTCTATGCTCGTGCCCGCAGTCCTTTCCATATTGCTCTTGGCTTGCAGGAATTGATGCTTCAAGCTAGCACATTCTCGCCGTCTCCTGCTCAGTTTCGGTACGTCTCGGCTCCTTTGGAGCTCAATCCGTTTCTCTTTCCAAACACGCTTGTCGTACCATGGACCCGTTGGCCGACCCCCCTACGGCCGGAGGTGAACCTTGGCCGCTTTCCCTGACAGCCGCGCCATTGTGCGCGAAAGAACCACCGCACCCACCAGCGGCAAACAGTTCGTCTGCTTCCTTATCGGAATGCGGGTCAACCGGCTATGGGCGCTCCATAAGTAGCCGTGGGTCGCATCCGCGATGGGCCCCATGCTCAAAGAGCTCTACCAGCACCCCGAGCTGGGTTTTCTAGCGTGCGAAACCCTCATCAATTGGCGCGGTGTCACCATACTTCAGTACTGGCGCAGTGTCGAAGAGCTCCAGGCCTATGCCAATACGCGCGACAGCAACCATTTCCCCGCATGGACTGAGTTCTATCGGCGCATCGGCAGGGATGGCTCCGTCGGCATCTGGCACGAGACATATAGTATCGATCCCGGTGCGGTCGAATCCATCTACGTCAACATGCCTGCATGGGGGCTCACCCGTGCCTTCGGCCGCGAGCCCATCACCACTGCTCGCCAAACCGCGAAGCAACGCATGCAAGCCGGTGCCCCGGTCGGCGCTGAAACCCAAAATCACGAACCGGATCAAAATTAAATCGGAAAAAGTGTATCCGCCGACCGAGGCAGCGCAGTAACGCGTCCCCGACGGCGAAGTGGCGCATCTGCAATCGGTGCTGCAAGTTGTGCCGCAATCTCGCGAAGCTCTGCGCGCACCTGGCCGATCGTCGCCGCCACGCGATCGCCTCGCTGCGTATTCTCCCCCATAGGCAAGGCCAGCCCAGCGGGCAACGGAGACGCCGCCTGCGGTTCCCGCTTCGGATCCATCCGCCGTCCGTGCTGGATCTGGCTCAACGCCTGCCGCGCCCCGGCCAGCGTGTAGCCCTCGCCATGAACTAGCCGCTTGATATCGAGCACCAGTTCTACATCCCGGCGTCGGTAAAGCCGCTGCCCAGTCCCGCTCTTGTTCGGCTTCAGTTGCGGAAACTCGGTCTCCCAGAACCGCAAAACATACGTCTCCAGGTCGCAAATCTTGCCTACATCGCCAATCTTGAAGTAGAGACGGTCGGGGATGATCGTCTGGTCAGCCGCACGCTTCTGGGGTTGTAGCGAGGCCATGAGGAAGTCGAGCGAGGTCACCCATCTTGCTGGAACCCCGCTCTAGCACGAGTATAGGCCACCCTCTGCACCATTTGTGAAGCAAAATCAGCGCCGAACCCAGTCCTGCACCTACCCGCCTACCCCTTTCCGCGCCCGCGATTTCTCCGGCGCAGCGCGCAAGTACTGCTTCGGCCACGACGCCGCCTCGCCCAGCGACTGAGCCGCATGCACCGCCCAGTACGGATCGCGAAGCATCTCCCGCGCCAGCAGCACCAGGTCAGCCTTCCCCTCAGCAACAATTTCGTTCGCCTGCGCCGCCTCGGTAATCATCCCCACCGCTGCCGTCGCAATCCCCGCCTCGCGCCGGATTCGCTCCGCAAACTGCACCTGATATCCCGGCCCCAAAGGAATCTGCGCTCCCGGCACCATTCCCCCAGACGAGCAATCCACCAAATCGACCCCGCGCTCCCGCAGTTCTCGCGCCAGCTCAACCGACTCGTCCGCATTCCAGCCGCCCTCCACCCAATCCGTCGCTGAAATCCTTACAAACAACGGCAAATGCTCCGGCCACACCGCCCTCACCCGCTCTGCAACCTCAAGCGTCAACCGCATCCGGTTCTCCAGGCTCCCGCCGTAAGCGTCAGTCCGCTGGTTTGCCAAAGGAGACAAAAACTCGTGCAGCAGATACCCGTGCGCCGCATGAATCTCCACCACATCGAACCCCGCCGCAAATGCCCGCTTCGCCGCCGCCCCAAACGCCTCAAACGTCGCGTCAATCTCTGCCTTGTCCAGCGCCTTCGGCACTTGGTACGTCGGCGAAAATGCAACCGCGCTTGGCCCAACCGTCTGCCAACCGCCCTCTTCCGGCGTCAGCAGCTTCTGCTCACCAAAGGGCGTCGACATGCTCGCCTTCCGCCCCGCGTGCGCCAGTTGAATTCCAGCGCGCGCCCCCTGCCCATGGATGAACTCAACAATCCGCCGCAACTGCGCAACGTGTTCATCCTTCCAGATCCCCAGGTCGCAGTCTGAAATTCGCCCCTCCGGCGTCACCGCCGAAGCCTCAACCATCACCAACCCCGCCCCGCCTTGCGCCCGTGCTCCCAGGTGCACCAGGTGCCAGTCCGTGGCAAACCCGTCTTCTGACGAGTACTGGCACATCGACGACACGCCAACGCGATTCGAAAACTCAACCGAACGGATCTTTAGCGGAGAAAGTAAAGCAGCACTCATGCTCTTTTGGATGAACACCGCCCAACGAAGATTCAGCGCCGGGTGCCCCATCCTGAGTGCCGGGTGCCCCATCCTGAGTGCCGGGTGCCCCATCCATTCCACAGTTCCATCTTGGAATGGGTGGGATACCACAGTGCCGGGTGCCCCAGGTTCGACGCGTTTTTTGCGGCTAACCTGGGATATCTATCGTCTTTTCGTCTCCCCTCACTCCCGAGGGTGCCCCAGGTTCGACGCGTTTTTTGCGGCTAACCTGGG
>Ga0182015_10007217_pt1 | contig 10904 bp, 8 predicted proteins | sample 712P3MmetaG_FD_120478 | JGI IMG/M metagenome (GOLD analysis project Ga0182015, IMG submission 120478) | Permafrost microbial communities from Stordalen Mire, Sweden - 712P3M metaG | ecosystem: Environmental > Terrestrial > Soil > Wetlands > Permafrost | place: Sweden: Stordalen | collected...
TGCCGCACTGTTCGTGCTTCCATCTGAGATTGAGGGCCTGTCTTTGGCTCTTCTCGATGCCATGGCGGCCGGTGTCTGCGTTCTCACCAGCGACATTCCGGAAAATAATGAGGTAGTCGAGGGTGCCGGCTTGACATTCCGTCGCGGCGACCAGGCAGATCTCGAGCGTATGCTCGATTTACTCATACACAATCCCGAACTTCGCCGTCACGCCGCATCGCGGGAACGCGAGCGGATACAGGGCGGGTATCTCTGGCCCGCAATCGCCCGCTCGATCGAGAGAGCTTATTACAACGTGTTGGGCTGGGGCGGGAGCGAGCCCGTTTCGAGTGAATCCCAGACGGGTGAGCTGATCCAGATCCGCACTTCTGTTCGCATTTCGGCCCGCACTTCGGCGGCCGTGCTCGCGCCGCTGGATCGAGTTTCGGTCCCGTGAGCGGGGGTTTCGGCCGATCCGCAGGATCTTGATGCGACCTGTCAATGATGCGACGCGTCAATTCAGCCGGAATTCGACCGCTATCGTGGTTTCAACTTCAACCGCCCTGCCACCGGAGAGGTAAGGCTCGAATTTCCAGGATTGAACCGCATCCGACGCCGACTGCACCAGCAAATCGGCGCCGGACACGGGGCGCAAACGTTCGACGCTCCCGTTCGGGGCAATCACCGCATCGAGCACCACCAACCCCTCGGTTCCCGCAGTTCGCGCGGCCTCCGGATACACCGGTTCTACCTTCGCGATAATCCGCTTCTCCATGTTTTCGGGAGGGACTCGCAGCCCTGATTCTCCGCCCGGTTCTCCCTTTTCCAGTTCGTTCCAGGACTTCTGCCACTGCCACCATCCCAAACCGGCTAGAACCAGCATGCAAGCGACCAAGAGATAAAACCCGCTGCGCCCTATACGGATTCTGCGTTTTGCTCTAAGCACCGGTGCCGCGACGACCACGGGGACTTCGATCTTTGGGGCTGCATCTCTATCTTTCTTGAAAGCCAGGGGCTGTGAGGTGGCGCGGTAAATCCAATATCGGATCATCTCCCGCTGCTCCACGGACAGCCCCACAAACTCCAGGCCGCAACGGAGCCGGGACTGATAACGAACCAGCGCGCGAGCGCGAACGGGCACGCCAACATCCGGAAGGCGCAGTTCGACCGCCACGTGTTGGCCTGCGACCAGTTCTCCGGCCACCACCGCGCCCACTCCGGCATCGCTAATGTCCGTGCAGCGTCCAGGTAAATTTTCGGGAACCCCGGAACGCAATACAATCAAGTCCAGGGGTACGTTCACGGGATGCCGGGCAAACGCGCGCCGTGGCGTTTCTATCAATGCCATCGCTGGAGCTGCGCTCATCAGACTGCCTCAGACTGCTTCGCAGGATTGAAAATCCTTGCTACGCGACTGGAATTAAGACGAACGCGGCGCTTTCGGGAATCGTTACGCTAAGTATATCGAAAACACTGGACTAGTTTTCCTCAGTATCGGAGACATCGTTTACTGTTTCGATGCGTCCCTTTACTCCATATCCCGCCAGTTCAATCCCACTCCGACTTCCACCATCAGCGGAACCGCGAGCGTATGCGCGTTCTCCATGTGCTCCCGCACCAGCGATTTCATTGCGTCTATTTCGCTCTCCGGCACTTCGAACACAAGTTCGTCGTGCACCTGCAGCGTCATCCGCGACTTCATACCGCGTCTTCGGCTTTCCTGATCGATCCGGATCATCGCCAACTTGATCAGGTCGGCAGCGGTGCCCTGCAGCGGCGTGTTCACCGCCGTGCGCTCGGCAAACCCGCGCTGGGTCGCATTCTTGCTGTTGATATCGGGAATCGGCCGAATGCGTCCAAACAGTGTTTTCACTTTCTGATCGCGCCGCGTCTGCTCGAGCGTGGCATCGATGAACGCGCGCACGCCCGCATATTTTTCAAAATACGCGTCAATAAATCTTCTGGCCTCACCCGGCTCAATGCCCAACTGCTGCGAGAGCCCAAACGCCGACAAGCCGTAGACAATCCCGAAATTGACCACCTTCGCCTGCCGCCTATGGTCGGCCGTTACCATCAGCGGGGGCACGCCAAACACCTGCGAAGCGGTCAGCGTGTGAATGTCGTCTCCGCGTCGAAACGCCTCGACCAGCAACTTGTCTTTGGAATAATGTGCCAGCAAGCGCAGCTCGATCTGCGAATAATCCGCCGCCAGCAATACGTGATCCGGCTCAGCGATAAAAGCCGCGCGAATCTCTCGTCCCAACTCTGTGCGAATCGGAATATTCTGCAGGTTGGGATTGGTCGAAGACAACCTTCCGGTGGCTGTCCCGGTCTGCCCGAAGGTCGTGTGCAAGCGGCCACTTTGCTGGCGGATGAGCGCAGGCAATGCATCCACATAAGTCGACTTCAACTTAGTAAGTTGCCGGTATTCCAGTACCAGACGTGGAACTTCGTGATCCGCAGCCAGTCCTTCCAACACATCCACCGCCGTCGATATCTTTTTTCCTTTCCCGTACTTAACCGGAAGCGGGAGGGCCAGTTTGTTGAACAGCACATCCCCCAGCTGCTTCGGAGAACTGATGTTGAATTCGACGCCACAACGTTCATAAATGTCGCGCGCCTTGGCTTCGACCTCGCGCTGCAGCCTCACCGACATTTCGCCCAGCACCGTCGGGTCAATCTTCACTCCCGAATCTTCCATGCGCGCGAGCACGGCCACCAGAGGCGCGTCGATCTCGTCGTACACCGAGGTTAGTCCCTGTTCATCGACTTCTTTGCGGAGCGCGCTCGCCAGTCTGCCAGTTACGTCCGCCGCTTCAGCAAGATTGCCGCTCAGCTTCAAATTGAATTTGCGCAGCGCCACCTCTGGCAACGAGTGCGATGAGTAAGTTGGATCGAGAAGATAGGAATACAGCATCGGATCATGCTGCACGCCGGTTAGCGCAATTCCCTGCTCTCCGAAATGGTGAAGTGCTGACTTAAGATCGTGAATCGTCTTCGGCACAGCAGCGTCTTCGAGCACACTTTTTATTCGATCGGCGAGTGCGCTGTCTTCCCCCGCTAGCATCGCTCCAGCTCCCGGCGCGTTCGAAACGGCGACGGGCTTCAGATTTCCCCGGCTCTTCTCCTCCGTGTCAGGAGGCTGCAGGGCTAGAAAGCCGATCTCTGATGGAAGAGGCTCTTCGTCTTCCTCGTCAATACTTTCGGTTTGCTCAGTCTGAATGGCCAGTGCGAGCGGCGCGTTGTCGCTCAAGCCCCTCAAGTATTCGTCGAATTCGGTCTTCGACTTGATCTCACGATAGTCGCCATCTTTTAATTCAACCACCGGTAGCAGTTCTTTTAACAGCGAAGTGAATTCGAGCTCGGCAAACAACGCGCGTAGCGAATCAACATCGGGTTCGGCCGTTTTCATCGCGCCGACGTCCAGTTCGACGGCCACGTCGGTATCGATCGTAACCAGCTGCTTGCTGTACAGAATGTTATCGCGATTATTCTGCAGTGACTCGCGATACGTCTTCTTTTCCACCTCAGCGGCACGTTCCAGCGCCTGTTCCACGCTGCCAAAGCGCTGGATGAGCTCCACCGACCCTTTGTCACCGATCCCCGGCGCTCCCGGGATGTTGTCCACCGAATCGCCTCGCAGCGCCATTACATCGACCACTTTCGACGGAGGCACTCCGAGAATCTCTTCCACCTTCGCCGCATCGCAAATCAGGTTGTCTTTCGGAGGATTCAGCACGCACACTTTGTCGTTCACCAGTTGCAGCATGTCTTTGTCGCTGGATACGACAAACACGGGATGCGATTCCGCCGCGGCTTTCCGTGCCAGCGTCCCGATCACATCGTCGGCTTCATAACCTTCGAGCTGCAAAATCGGGATGCGATATCCCTCCAGCGCCCGCCGGATATATGGGATCTGCTGCACCAAGTCACCCGGCATCTCGGCACGATTCGCCTTGTAGCCTCCGTATTGCGATTCTTTGAAAGTCTGGGTCTTGATATCGAACTTGCGGATCGTGGTAATCGATTCCGCCTGCTGGTTGCGAATCGTCGGGGCGCCAACATCGAAAACCGCGGCCAGATACTCGGGCGAGAAATCGTCCCGCAGTTTGCGCAACATGTTGACGAACACATAGGTTGCAGCTGTCGGGACGCCCGTCTTTGTAGACATCGGCCGCTGTCGCGCCATCGCGTGATAGGCGCGAAAAATGAACGACATCGTGTCGATCAGGAAAATCCGGCCCTTGCCATCAGCGTGGGCGGGCTGAGAGTCAGGCACGGGAGTGACTGGCGACGGTAATTTATTCTTGGTGGGCAATGAGCTAATTTTAACAGCTAACGAATTCTTCACCGCAGGGCTTATCATATGAAGTTTTCCGGCTCTCACTGGACGAGTATGCTTCCGTTCAAGCTCGTATACAGCGACGACTACTACCTGCCGATCGGCGCTCATGTTTTCCCGGCCGAAAAATACAAGCGCATTCACGACCGGCTGCTCGCGTCGGGCATTGCGGCAGATTCCGACTTTGTCGGTCCTCGTCCAGCCACCGACCAGGACATCCTGCTAGTGCACACTCTGCAATACGTTGAGAAATTGAAGACGGGCACGCTCAGCGCGCGCGAAGAATTAGAGCTTGAAGTCCCATACTCGCCGCAGTTGGTGCGTGCCTTCTGGCTCGCCGCCGGCGGCTCCATTCTGGCTGCCGATCATGCCCTCAACGACGGCATCGCGGTCAACATCGGTGGAGGATTCCATCACGCATTTCCCGACCACGGCGAAGGCTTCTGCGTAATCCATGACGTGGCAGTCGCCATCCGCCGCATGCAGCGTGACGGCAGGATTCGCACCGCCATGACTGTCGATTGCGACGTGCATCAAGGCAACGGCACCGCCGCAATTTTCGCTGGTACACACACTGCCGGCGATCCGCTGCCGTCCGTGCCCACCTCTGCGCCTGTGACGAAAACGGGGAGCGCCCACAGCGGAGACGTCTTCACCATCTCGCTTCACCAGGAAAATAATTATCCGGCGTGGAAGCCGCCCTCTTCAATCGACGTCAATCTCCCCGATGGAACCGGCGACGACGACTATCTCGCATGGCTCGATAACGCGCTCAGCTCCGGCCTTCGCCAGTTTAGTCCGGAGTTACTCTGCTACATTGCCGGAGCCGATCCCTATTGCGACGACCAACTCGGCGGCCTGGCGCTCACCATGGACGGATTGAAGAAGCGCGACGAGCTCGTCTTCCGTGTGGCTCGTGCCCGAAACATTCCCGTGATGGTGACCTTTGCCGGCGGCTACGCGCGGGATGTCGAGGATACGGTCTCGATTCATTGCAACACGGTGGTTGCGGCGAAAAAAGTATTTGCGGAGCGGGGCCGATAACCTGGTCCGATATACTCGCACTATGGACGCCGTCCCTTCTCAACTTGGGCACCGTGAGTTTTATAACATTCTGATTAACGCCGTAGTACCGCGTCCGATCGCGTGGGTCTCGAGCCTCAGCGCTTCTGGACGATCCAACCTCGCGCCTTTTTCGTTTTTTAATGCCGTGTGTGCCAAACCTCCGCTATTGGCATTTGCACCGGGAATGCGCGCGCCAAAGAAATCGGGAGCAACGGCCACACAACCTGGCGGAGAACCAAAAGACACGCTGCGCAATATTCGCGAGACCAAAGAATTCGTGATCAGCGTGGTCACCCACGAACTGGCCGAGGCCATGAACCTGACCAGCGGCGAATATGACGCGACTATCGATGAGTTCGAAGCGGCGAAAGTGGCCTCGGCGCCTTCGAGACTCGTGCGGCCACCGCGAGTGGCCGAGTCTCCTGTCAGCTTTGAATGCAAGTTGTATCAGATTCTCGACTTCAATCCCGATCCCGAAGGTGGCAGCCTGGTGATCGGCGAAATCGTTTCAGTCCACGTCGACGAGCGAAATCTGAAAGAAGGCCGCCTGGACCGCAATTCACTCGATCTGATCGGCCGCATGGGCGGCATGCAGTACACGCGAACCACAGAGCGGTTTGAAATGGTGCGGCCGAAGGTCGAGTGAAGGGCGGAAGAGCATATGCTCAGTTGGCATCTTGCGCGGTAAAATAGACCCAACAGTGGAGTAGCAGGTTCTGTCGCTATCGGTCGAGGAGCAGGAAGCATTGGCAAACTCGCTGTTTTCGAACCTGGACGGCGACGCGGACGACGTACCCGCCGAAGAAGGAGTGGAGAAAGTTTGGGCGGCGGAGATCAAGGCCCGCGTCGATGGCATCCTGTCCGGGAAAACCAAGATGGTTCCGTACGAAGAGGTGCGTCGCCGCCTGGCGGCCGGTTTGGCGGATGCCGGGAAATAAGCTGTACCGCTTTCGATCCGCAGGCGTGGAGAAACGCGCACAAAGGCTCACTCAGAGTTAACGTGGCTGCCTTTTTCGCACGCGCACAAACTGCGTAGGTCCTTCGCTTCGCTCAGGATGACATCGAGGACTTTGTGAACGACGAATCGCGAACGACCGACGACAACGACCAACGACACTCACCCCGTCGCGGCTGCTAAAATAAATGCTTACACTATGTTTGAGAATCTTCAGGAGAAACTCCAGCGCGCCTTTAAGTCTCTTCGCGGACAAGCCGTCCTCACGGAAGAAAACATCTCCGAGGCGCTGAAACAAATTCGTCTGGCGTTGCTTGAGGCCGACGTCAACTTTAAAGTCGTCAAAGACCTCATCGACCGCATCCAGGCCAAGGCTGTCGGACAGGAAGTGCTGACCGCGCTTTCGCCGGGCGAGCAGGTTATCAAGATCGTCCGCGACGAACTGGTGGAGACGCTTGGCAAAGATACGGCCAAGCTGAAGTTTGCCTCGCAGCCGCCTACGGTCGTGCTCATGGCTGGGCTTCAGGGCTCCGGTAAAACCACTACCTCGGGCAAGCTTGCCAACTGGCTTAAGAATGGCGGACACCGTCCCTTGCTGGTCTCGGTCGACGTCTACCGGCCTGCTGCCCGCGAGCAACTTAAAGTTGTTGCGGCGGCAATCAAGGCCAACATTTATGAGGGCGAAGTCGGCGAAGCGAATACCGCTGCCGTCGAGCAACTGGCCAAAGAAGCGCGCCGCGAAGCGATCAACACGGGCTGCGACGTGCTTATCGTCGACACCGCGGGGCGTCTGCACATTGACGACCAGCTGATGGACGAGATGCAGTCGCTCAAGCGGCTGCTTAATCCGCAGGAGATTTTGTTTGTCGCCGATTCGATGACTGGACAGGACGCGGTCAAGTCGGCCGACGAATTCCATAAGAAGCTCACGCTGACCGGGGTCGTCCTTACTAAGATGGATGGCGACGCTCGCGGCGGCGCGGCACTCTCCATCCGCCAGGTCACGGGACAGCCGATCAAGTTCATCGGCATCGGCGAAAAATACGATGCGCTTGAGCCGTTCCATCCCGATCGCATCGTTTCGCGCATTCTTGGCATGGGCGACATTCTCTCGCTTATCGAACGGGCTGAGTCGCAGATAGACAAGAAAAAGGCCAACGAACTTGCCTCCAAGGCATTCAGCGGCGACGGCTTTTCGCTGGAAGATTTCCGCGACCAGTTGCGGCAAGTTCGCAAAATGGGATCGCTGCAAAGCCTCATCGGCATGCTGCCGAGTGTCGGCGCATTTTCCGGCTTGCAAAAAGCTGCCGACAAAGTGGATGAAAAGCAGATCAACCGCGTCGAAGCGATCATCAATTCGATGACCGGATACGAGCGCAACCATCACGAAGCCATTAGCGGCAGCCGCCGCAAACGCATCGCGCGCGGCTCTGGCACGAGCGTGCAGGAAGTCAACAATTTGCTTCGGCAGTACGCGCAGATGAAAAAAATGTTCAAGCAGATGGGCAAGCCGAGTTTCGCGCGACGCATGGCGGGGATGAAGTTTCCCGGGATGTAGGGGAGCAGGTCGCTGGTCTCAGGCCTCGGTAAAGCTGCTGGATCTCCCTTATGAAATGGCGCTCTCTGCAAGAATCCGACGCGCGTCCTGATGTTCGCCCGCTGGGCGAAATTCTTGCTGAGCGCAAGGGAGCTGTCGCCAGATACGTTCCCGCTGAAGTTCAGGCTGTCCACCTCCGCACTGTCGCTGGCCTCAAAGCTCAGGGACTCGCAGCCAATGCGCTTCGCATCTTTGGTATCGCTACGGGCTCCGGGACGAAATCTCCGTCGTTCGAATTGCCGGATCATAACGGCAAGATCGTCTCGTCGGCCGAGCTTCATGCTAGAGGACGGCTTGTTCTTTTGTTCATTCGCGGGCGCTGGTGTCCGTTTTGCGTGGGACAGATGGAAGCCATGTCTTCGATCGCCGGCGAGATCGCCGCTGTGGGAGCATCGATTGTCGCCGTCTCTCCGCAGACACAGAAACAGGCTTTTTTTATGCACGACCAGCACAAGCTCGCTTTTCCGCTGCTGGTGGATGCTCGCAACTTGCTGGCTCGACTGTTCGGGCTGGTGTACCGCGTTCCCGACGAGCAGCAGGCGCTTTATGGTCGCACTTTCGTCAATTTGCCTTTCGGTAATGGCGATTCCAGTTGGGAATTGCCCATTCCTGCAACTTTTGTGATTGACCGCGACGGCACTATTCTTTTTGCTTCGGCTAACGAGGACTACATGGAGCGGCCCGAGCCGTTGGAAATCCTGACGGCGGTTCGCGTCGCGGCCCGGGGCGGTATAGCGTAGCATTTTCCTGGAAAAAACTGTTGCTCGATCTTTTGGAATCATCCGCAAAATCTTTGAGTTTAAAGGACTTATTCGTAAAATATTCCGGAATAAGGACTTAGCTATTGGCTGGCCTCGAAATGGGACAGTGGGAAAGTTCATGCGCTGCTCACGGTTTGCTCGGGCACACGTTTGAACTGCTTCCATCGAAGATATTATCGCGCCGGTTGCGCGGGACTGTCTGTGATGGCCGTCACAGGCTGATTGTGACGAAAATCAACTCGAGCCATTACTGCTGTCAAACGAGATCCTAAGATCGACGCGACCGTGGAATCCCACCCCTTGCGCACAGAACGCGCAAGGGATGGGCCACCCGCCCAGGGTTTATTTCTTCGGCTCTTTGGGCGCAGGCTTAGCAGTTTTGTTGTTGTGCTTCTCGTTGTAAATCTGCTTGCTGTTCTGGTTCTGTTCGCGGTTTACCTGTTTCTTCTGTTGCGCGTTGAGAGCGCCGCCGTTGGCGGTGCGGTCGTTGTGGACCTGCTGGTCGACTGCAGCCTGGTTGCGATTGGTCCGGGCCGCTTCGCCGGAAGTCATCTGGCCGCTGCGCAAGCCGTTGGCGGTGCGCTGCTGCTGATTGGCTTCCCGGTCGTCGACTGCGTCTGGCTTCACGGTGTTCCCATTGTGCTTTTCGTCGTAGATCTGGCGGCTGGCGGAATTCTGCTCGCTGTTGATCTGCTGACGTTCCTGGCCGGTGAGCTTGCCGCCGTTCGCTTCACGATCGTTGTGAACCTGCTGATCGATGTTAGCCTGCGTGCGATCGGCGCGGGCCGCTTCGCCGGAGGTCATCTGGCCGCTGCGCAGGCCGTTGGCGATGCGCTGGTCCTGATTGGCCTCACGGGTGTTGGGGTTGTAGCCGCGGCCAGCGGAGCGGTCGGCAGCCGAGATGGGCTGCGACTGCGCGTGCTGCTGCGCTACCTGGTGATAGGCGTTTACGTTGGAGCTCGCCGTGGTGGCCGGGCTGCCATGATTCACCGACGCTAGTTGGGAACGATCCTGCGCGGCGAAGTTCTGATGCTGCACCTGACTAGGGGTGGCTTCAATATGGTGCTCGTTGGCGGCCTGCATCTCAGATGCGGAGGCTTGTGCCTGGATTCCAGCGCCGCCGTTGAAACTGGTGTGGTTTACGTTGACGACGGTGTTTTGAGTCACGATGGTGCGGTTCTCGTAGACATTGGTTACATGGACGCTGCCGAAATTTGCCACGGCACTGTTATAGGCGAATGCCCCGCCGCGCCACTCACCACCGACGAAGCCGACGCCGCCAAAGCCGAAGCCGTAGTTGACCCCGCCGTAGAAGCCGACATGGGGGCCCCAATAGCCGCCGTGCCATCCGTAGGCGCCGCCCGCATAGCCCCAATAGCCGGGGGTCCAGAGAACGCCGGCGCTCGGAGGTTGCACCCAGACACCGGGAACCCAGAAGTAGCCGGCATCACCGTAGGACCAGAAGCCAGGGGTCCAGAGGTAGCCGGGAGCGGGCAGCGGTGGCTGCACATAGACGGGCAAAGCGGGAGGAGCAAAGTTAACCGAAACAAAGACGCCGGCGTGGGCCTGGGCGACGGGCAGAGTGACTATCGGCGCCAAAATGGATGCGGCGATGAGCAAGCTGCGAACTTTTGAGAAAACTGCTGAGCGAAGAGACATTGGTTTCTCCTTGAAGTCGGGGCACGGGAAACGGCAAAATCTCCCCCGGTTGCCCGGATAGTGCGGGCACGTTTATTAGAACCCGGGTTGGTGCCGTTTGTTGCTGGGAAAGTGCTAAATGAGATTACTTATGGGCATTATCGGGGTAACTGCTTGGTAGGGCGTGGCGTCGGGACTTAGTGCTGAGCTTCTTTTAGCCAAGCAAACGGGCCGCCCAAAGCGGAGCTTGGACGGGCACGCTTGAGAGTTAGCAGAGTGCGATTGCACGGGTGTCCGCCTTGCCCACCATAAAGAGCGTCGCCTTTACAGGGAAGGAATTTCCACTTCTGAATAGCTGCCGGGCGTGGCTGCAGCAACAGCGGCCACGACTTTGTCAACGTAGCGGCGTAATGTGGGCCATTGCTGATTGCCGATCACGACAAACGTATCCGGAGATCGTTCGCATCGAGAGCAGCCCGCGGGTGCCCCTGGTCGGCGCAAGCTAGACCGTTGAGTTGATTGGGCGCTCTCGCATCCCGCGTGGCCGGTGTGAAAGTGGAAAACAAA
>Ga0182015_10007218_pt1 | contig 10903 bp, 8 predicted proteins | sample 712P3MmetaG_FD_120478 | JGI IMG/M metagenome (GOLD analysis project Ga0182015, IMG submission 120478) | Permafrost microbial communities from Stordalen Mire, Sweden - 712P3M metaG | ecosystem: Environmental > Terrestrial > Soil > Wetlands > Permafrost | place: Sweden: Stordalen | collected...
GTAAGAAATTGTGACGAAGCGCTGGCACCCGCAACATGGACCGTCTGCGCAGTGGCGGCTGGAACCGCGGCTGTAACCGCGGTCAGCAATAGAGTTCCCAAGAGTGAATACCTCTTCTTCATTTTTGTATCTCCTTAAATTAGTGAAAGCGGATTCAGATCTGCACGTCTCCCGCTTGGGGGAACTCAAACAAATTTGGGTAAGCGGGACTCACTTCTACTGCGCGAGAAGCCGGGGCCGACTCTCGATGCACACGGAATATATCTGCCCGGCCGCTCAATGTCAAGTATTTTGATCGACTTTATGGTGATCTAAACTAACAATTCACAATACCTTACAGGTCTAAGTCTGGGAGTGGGGATTGGATTCGGTAGGATTGGGTTATCGCCGCCGGCCCGGAAAAGGAGAGTGCCAAACCCAGGCCGGCGGCGTTTCCGAAGGGAAGGCGCCCCTCGAAAAAGTGAGGAAACATCAGACAGCAAGGTGGTCCCGCGCCATCGCTGGCGCGGGCGCTAGTTTACGGCAAGTAATAACGGAATGAAGTAAAGACCATTCCGTCCAGGCCTTCGGGCGTAACTCCGGGGGCTCCGGTGCCTGCGGGGCCGATGCCAGACCAGGTCTGGCGGGTCACGTAGGAGTACTGCGTGCCGAACTGGAATTTACCTTTCGGACCGTTGTAGAAGCGGTACCAGAAGCCGGCCGTTCCCTCGACCAGCGCGCGCGTATCCGCCGTGCACTTGGAGAGCGATCCGGGATTGAATCCATTCGAAACCGCAAAGGAAGGAGCCGTTTCGGTGTAGCAACCCGAATTATTGAACAACGCCGATCCATACCCGACATACGCCTTGTTCGCCGGATCAAAGTCGGTGGTGCGGCCGTCATACTCGGCGCCAGTGTAGAGATACACGTCGAGCTTTTTCCCGTGCCACTCCAGCGTCGCCAGTCCCTGGCCATTCTTGATCGGGTTCGGAGTTCCGTCCGCATGAATCGCCAGATCGGCCAGCTGACCTGCGCCGTAGCGGCCCACTCCCCGGCCTCCAAAAGCGTGCAGCCCGAAAACCACATGCTTGTTGTCGAAGGTCCAGCGGGCGTTGGCCCCAAAGCCGCCGCCATTTTTCGAATCGTTATAAGCCCCCGATCCGTTCGGACCGGTGACCGCCGGATTGTTTGGGCAAGGTCCCGTGGTGCCGATGGCGAAGTTGGCGCAAGGAAACACGCGGTCGCGGAACCGGTCATACAATCCGAAAACTTCATAGTGTCCAAACCCCGGATCAAACGCCAGCTTGGCGATGATGTCAGGTGACGGATTGAAGGTATAGGTGCCCGCCGGCGTGCAGCTCGTGTAATAGGTGGGGCTGGTGGCGCCGGTCACCGTGTAAGAACTGGTGGTGCAAGCCGTCAGCGCGTCATTGTAGGTGTTGCTCGCTCCCGGCTCGCCCAGCAGAAAATTATCGGTGTTGCCGTGCGTGCTCAACGTACCCTGCGCGTTTTCCATGGCTACCGCCACCGCAACCTTATCGCCGAAGGCCTTGGTTAACCGCAGACCGTACTGCCGGGCAAAGGTGAATCCAACGTTGTACCCCGGATCGATGGTCATGGGACGAGAGTCATTGGTGCGCCCGGTATCGTCGCTGGGCGCGATGCCAGCCTTGTTTTCCGTCACCAGGCTCCACATCTGGCCGCCCAGAAAGCTCCATCCGTTATCGAACTTCGCCTGCCCCCAGGCTTGCCGCAGCCGGAGCGTGTAACTGTTGGTCTGCGTCGCGGTGGAGGTATCGCCGGAAGACAGAAAGTCGGCGGAGAGATAGCTGGAAAACTCTACGTTATTTAAACGGCCATCCACGTATACGGTGGGCCGGGACTGGCGCGCCGAACCGAAAAACTCCGACAGCTGGCTCTGCGAAGCTCCCGGCATGGTGAGCGAGTTGAAAGGCGTGGTCAGGTCCGCTCCCAGAGCTCTGGACCGCCGCACAAAGGCCGCTTCGGCGAATCCTCCCGGGGTGATCGTGATCCCCCGAAAATGAATGGAGACGGCGCTTTCCATCGGATTCTGATTGGGCGTGGTTTGCGTGTCTTGCAAATTAAGCCCGGAATTGGTGTCGCCCTGCTGAATCCCGGCATTGTTCCCCGCAGGATTGTTTCCCAGTTCCGCGACCTGCCTTGCGGGAACCGGTTGCGGATCGGAACCCGTCTGACTCGCCGCTTTGGCGGCGGCGGCCTGTTGCTCCTGCTGGCGCTCCAGTTGCTGCGACAGCCGCTCGATTTGTAGTTGCTGCGCGGCCAGTGCGTCCTTCAAGGCCTGCACGTCGGCAGCGGTGACGATCGATGGCGCCGGCGCGGGTGCGGCCGCCGCTGGAGCAGCGGTCGCCGACCCATTATTTGACGATCCATCATGCGTCTCATTGGAGGCCAGCGTCACCTGGCCCGGGGTTTGCGCCCAAGCTCCGGCTGCCAACGCAACCATTGCCAGAACGGTAAGAAAAAGTTTTTTACTTGCTTTCATAAAATTAAATCCTCTCCTTTTAGCTTTTTCGTCTAAGTTTTTTTCGATCAGTTCTTGTTGTGGCGAAAACGAGTTCTGAAACTGCGGGGGATGGCGCAATGAGGGTTCTTTACGCCATTTACATCACGCCTATTATTACCATTGGTTTACTTGTGATTCAAGTAGAAATCCATCTTCATGGATGAAAACTAAAGTCTATGGAGTATCGGCCCTGAAGAAATTGGAGCTGGCAACAGCATGCCTACGCTTGATCCACCGCAAGCCGTCTTCCCCCGCACCGGGAAAACCGGGGAAAGAGAAAGCGCCTGGGGCGGACGCCTTCTAGTCTCCCTTGTTGCCTCCAACCACCATGGGGAGCACGGCAGTCTTATCCTTCTTTTTCGCGGAGCGCCTGGTCTTTTTCCCGCGCGGACCACCTTCTGCGATCAGGTCGGCGAGACTTGTATTTTCTAAAATATTCGCTGCGGCATCGCGGACGTCCAGGAAAAGCTGATACAAAGCACGATGGGGCAGATCACGGTCAATCAGTGCACGCAGTTGCTCGGCATCTCCAAAGGGGGCCAGCGGACCATCGATTAAACGCATAATCTCGCTCAGTCTGATTTCCGACGGATCACGGCGTAATTGATAGCCGCCTTTGGCTCCGCGCACGCTCTCGACGATGCGGGCGTTTTTCAATTCCAGCAAAATCAACTCGAGAAACTTCTCTGGAAGATTCTCTTCGTAAGCGATCTCGCGAATCTTGATGGCGCCCTGCCGGTAGTGCCGGGCGAGCATCATCATCGCTTGCAATGCATAAAGGCCCTTCTGTGAGATCTTCATAGCCGCGTATTATGCCACAAGGTCGATTGCATAACTAGACTTTTGCCTTAATAGTTGTACGCAAAAGAAGCGAAGTTTAAATGAAAGTGTCAGGAATTTAGCATAGCGTTTCCGGCTACCGGAAGCGTTCTCATTTGGACCGTATCCTTTAAGGAGCAGCAAGTTTTAAGGAGAAGGAAGGACGACTCGGGAAAGTAGATACCTAAGGACTCTTTTCCCACCAGGGGCGATTAGCTCTCGGAGACTCGGAGCACCTGCAGCGTCACATTATCGGGACCGCCGCGTTTCAAAGCTAATTTCACTAGAGCCTCGCAACATTGCTGTGGAGTTTCCTGGCTGGCCGCGTAGAGCTCTTGATCGTTCACTACACCCCACAGTCCATCCGTGCAAAGCAGGAGACAGTCCGACTCTTGGAGGGCTATTCCCTGCTCCGGACATTCCACCACCACGTCAATCCCAGCTCCAAGCGCAGAGGTAAGAATGTGGCGTTGCGGATGCTTCTCCGCATCTTCTGGCCGCACGATGCCGGTCTCTACTAACCTGCCCACATAGGAGTGATCGCGAGTAAGTCGCGAGATATTCGAGCCGCGCACCAGATAAAGCCGACTATCCCCGACATGAGCAAAATACAACTCTCGTTCTTTCACGACTAAAGCGGTGCATGTCGTACCCATGCCATAGAACTCAGGATGCTGAACGGCATAAGATTGAATTTCCCGATGCGCCATTTCAAAAGCCTCGAGCAGCGCCGGGCGCGGATCCTCACGAACAACGGCATCGTAGATTTCGCGAACTGTCTCAACGGCCAGGCGACTTGCCTCTTGACCGCCCTCATATCCACCCATACCATCGGCAATTATCGCCAACCGGCCCTTGCGGCGGAAATCAGCGTCCTCCAAGGGCTCCCAATAAAGGCAGGAGTCCTCGTTGTTTTCGCGCAGGCAACCTACGTCGCTTAGGCTCGCCACTTCCATCCCGGGTTTGTTGTTCACGGAGTGAACCAGCATTGCTTGTGACCACTAGCCTTACGCGACGGCATACACGCAAAGCAATTCTTAAGATAAGGGGCCGGTATGCGATTCGCCCCGGCCATTATAGCCAACTGTTACCCCAAATGTTCAGAGTGCAACAACAATTCCGGAAAACAAGAAAGCCGCGGATTCCCGCGGCCCTTGTCCTGGAAATAGGGGTCAATAAAGAAGGTAGCGTCGAAGGTTAATTCGAGTGCTTGTCCTTATAGATGCGATTGCTCACGTGGTTCTGCTCCTTGTTGAGCTGTCTCTGTTCCCCTTTGGTAAGGTGACCATTGTGAGCCGCCATATCGGCCTTCTGCTGATTCTCGATATGTTGTTCGCGGTTCTCGAGACGTGAAGTCTGACCGGGCGTTAAGGTACCATCCTTGACGCCGTTTGCGATGCGGTCCTGCTGATTCGTTTCGCGCGCATTCACTTCATTTACCCGCGGATGGCCCGGATCGACCTGGCCTGGGCCCGCGCCAGAGGTGTTGCTGTTTTGGGTTTGAGCAGCGGCGGCACCAAACGACATCAGACCGCCCACTGCCAGGACTAAGAGCGACTTCGTGAGTTTGTTTGTCATGGTGGAATGAACCCTCGGTTTAGAGCTTAGTTGTGGCGTTTTAATGCGGCCAATTACCAAGGGCGCTGGCTTACAGCAACAGAGAAGCCTGGTAACTGGTCCGGGAGTACCAAGGTAACTCCATCGTTTGGCTGGAGTTCGTTCACGATGTGGATTCCAAATGGTCAGCACAGTCGATGGATACAGGAATTACCGTATATCGACCGATGTGAGGTCTGACTATTATTCCCAGACAGTGGCGAGCAGCGTGTGTCTTCCGCCAGAATTCAGTCATTGTACGTAGAACTTTATCGCTTCAAAATAACGCACGCATGAGGCCAAGGAAGCGCTTACAGGATGAGTACTGGCGCCGGACATTCAAGTATTAAGTTCGGCGAAACATCCGGCGGCCATGGGCAAACCTGCAGCAAAAGTTATGTTCCGCCTGGTGCAGGAGTGCCTGACGAATATTCACCGTCATAGAGGCAGTAAGACAGCATTCATCCAGTTGACGCGCAATGACGATCTCGTCTGCCTGGAGATTCGCGACCAAGGCCAGGGGATGCCGCCGGAAAAGCTTGTTCAGATTCAGTCCAAAGGTTTGGGCGTGGGCATCACCGGAATGAGGGAACGCGTCCGGCAGTCGGAGGCCGTATGGAGATCGATTCAAACGCCAGCGGAACCAGAACCAGTTTCACGCTTCCACTCGGGATCGCACCTTCCCGTCAATCCCCTGCTTCCTTATCCGTGCCGGTTTAGGCAAGACGGCTGACAGCATTGGCAAGAACATGCGGATTCTGGTTGTGGATGACAACGAACACGTTCGGCGCGGCGTCCTCAATATTTTGGCGTCGGAAACAGCTTGGGAAGTCTGCGGCCAGGCGAAGGATGGAGAAGAAGCGATTCGGAAAGCTCGCGAACTGCTTCCCGATCTCGTTCTCCTGGATATCAGCATGCCGGGAATGAATGGACTGGAAGTAACACGAATTCTTCGTCGCGAAGTTGCCAAAGCCAAGATTTTGATCATGAGCCAGCATGACCCTTCGCAGATTTTGCCACGCGCCCTCGATGCAGGCGCTCAAGGTTGCGTCGATAAAGGAAACCTGGCAACCGATTTATTGCCGCGTATCCAAAGCATAATGCGCCCCTCAGCATAATGCGTCCCCGTCTTAACCCCGGTACCGAATCCGCGCGAAGCACCTTCCACGTTCCTGTGCCATGGAATGCGATAATCCCCTCACAACCATGTCAACGCGAACAAGGCAGCGCCTTGCGGTTCTAGCTTTAATCGCCTCTATTGCGCAAACTCTTCAGGCGGAATCTCCCCGGCGAACCCGGCCCCCGGCAGCCGCTGAGTACACGTTCAAAATCATCAAAACGTTTCCCCATGACCCAAACGCTTTCACCCAGGGACTGTCTACCACGATGGATTTCTCTACGAGGGCACCGGCCTCAAGGGACAATCCTCTCTCCGGAAAGTCCGGCTCGACACAGGCGACGTAGTTCAAGAAATTCACCTCGCTCCACAATTCTTCGGCGAGGGAATCGCCATTGTGAACGACCAGATCGTGCAACTAACCTGGCAATCCCACACCGGATTTGTTTATCGCTTAAGCGACTTTCGTTTCCTACGGAACTTTTCTTATTCCGGAGAAGGCTGGGGCTTGGCGACCGACGGTCATGAGATTTATTTGAGTGATGGGACGGCAGATATTCGCGTACTCGATCCCGGCACGTTTGTCGAAAAGCGCCGCTTCTCCGTGCACGATGGCAACACTCGCATCACTCAGTTAAACGAACTGGAGTTTGTGGAAGGAGAACTCTTTGCCAATATCTGGCAAACTGACCGAATCGCTCGAATCTCTCCGCAGACCGGCGAGGTTCTTGGATGGATCGACTTGAAAGGCTTGCTTAGTCCCGTCTATCGGCTTGAGTCGGGTGCGGTCCTAAACGGAATCGCCTACGATCCAAAACAAAAGCGGCTGTTTGTGACTGGCAAACTTTGGCCTAGCATCTTCCAAATTGAGCTCGTGCCCAAGAAATAAATACAACTTCTTCTCATCCTGCAAGGTTGTCCTCCTCAACTATTCACGGATGGTTGACATGAAAGAAGAATCACAGCGCACCATCCTGGCATCCTAAAAGCAGAAAATCCAGGAGAATTTGATGCCCGTTGCAACCGAAGCCCCCGCCCAAACTCCTTCCGAACTTTCCGCCGACGAACTTCGAAAGATGGACGCCTACTGGCAAGCTTGCAATTATCTTTCCGCTGGAATGATCTACCTTCGCGACAACCCTCTGCTACGCGAACCGCTGAAGGCGGACCATATTAAGAGACGCCTTCTTGGCCATTGGGGCTCCGATCCCGGCCAGTCTTTGATCTGGGTTCATCTCAATCGCCTCATCAAGAAGTATGACTTGAATGTCCTGTACATTTCCGGCCCCGGTCATGGCGCGCCGGCAACCCTGGCCAACAGTTATCTCGAAGGCTATTATTCTGAAATTTATCCCGACAAAAGCCTCGACGAAGCGGGCATGCGGAAATTCTTCCACCAGTTCTCGTTTCCCGGCGGAATCGGTTCTCACTGCACCCCGGAAACGCCAGGATCGATTCACGAAGGTGGAGAGCTCGGCTATTCGCTCTCCCATGGATACGGAGCCGCCTTTGACAACCCCGACCTCATCGTTACCGTCGCCGTTGGGGATGGCGAATCGGAAACTGGTCCGCTGGCGACTTCCTGGCATTCGAATAAATTCCTGAACCCCATTCGTGACGGCGCCGTGTTACCGATCTTGCACCTGAACGGCTACAAAATCGCGAATCCGACCGTGCTTGCTCGCATTCCCCACGAGGAGTTGGAAGCGTTGTTGATTGGATATGGCCACAAACCATACTTTGTTGAAGGCAACGATCCAACCGAAATGCATCGGAAGACGGCTTCCGTTCTCGAGCAATGCGTTCTTGAGATTCGCGCAATCCAGACGCATGCGCGCTCCACCGGAGACACCACCCGTCCGCGCTGGCCCATGATCGTGCTTCGTTCTCCCAAAGGATGGACTGGACCCAAAGAGGTTGACGGACACAAAGTAGAAGGCACCTGGCGCGCTCACCAAGTTCCTGTGCTCGATCCGGTGACCAACAAGAACCATCTCAAAATCGTTGAGGACTGGATGCGCAGCTACCATCCGGAAAAACTCTTCGATGCAAAGGGAACCCTCATTCCAGAATTACGAGAGCTTGCACCGCGCGGGGCGCGACGCATCTCCGCCAACCCTCACGCCAACGGCGGCCTGCTCCGCAAAGAACTGGAGACACCCGACTTCCGCGATTACGCGGCTGAAGTGAAGATACCAGGTTCAACCTACGCCTCGCCCACGGCCGTGCTCGCGCAGTTTCTCGCCGAAGTTATGCGGCGCAACATGAATTCTTTTCGCGTCTTTGGTCCCGACGAAACCGCTTCCAACCGGCTCCAGGGAATTTACGAAGCATCCAAGAAGACCTGGCTTGCCGAGTTCAAGCCGGACGATGCCGATGGCGGCGAACTCGATGTCGCCGGTCGCGTCATGGAAATGTTGAGCGAACACACGCTCGAAGGATGGTTCGAAGGCTATGTGCTCACCGGCCGCCACGGCTTCTTCTCGACCTACGAGGCCTTCGTACACGTCATTGATTCCATGTTCAACCAGCATGCCAAGTGGCTGGAGAAATCAAAAAACGAGCTCGCCTGGCGTGCGCCCGTGCCTTCCGTCAATCTCCTCATTACTTCCTTAGTGTGGCGGCAGGATCACAATGGCTTCACCCACCAGGATCCCGGCTTTCTGGATGTGGTCACCAACAAAAGTCCTGACGTAGTTCGTATCTACCTGCCGCCGGATGCGAATTGCTTGCTCAGCGTGACCGATCATTGCCTTCGTTCCCGCGATTACGTCAACGTCATCGTCGCCGACAAGCAGGAGCACTTGCAGTATCTCAACATGGAGGAAGCCGTAAAGCATTGCACCAAAGGAATCGGCATCTGGGACTGGGCGTCCACCGACGATGGCGCGGAACCCGACGTAGTCATGGCTTGCGCGGGAGACATCCCGACCATGGAAGCGCTGGCGGCCGTACAAATCCTAACAAAACATTTCGCCGATTTGAAGATCCGCTTCGTCAACATCGTCGATCTCTTCCGCCTGATGCCGGACACAGAACATCCTCACGGCCTCTCCGAACGAGACTTCGATTCCCTGTTTACCACCGACAAGCCGGTGATCTTCAATTTTCATTCCTACGCTTCGCTCATCCACAAGCTCAGCTATCGCCGCACGAATCATGACAACATTCATGTGCGCGGATATAAAGAAAAGGGCAGCATCAATACGCCGATGGAACTTGCAATCATCAATCAGATCGATCGTTTTGACCTCGCCATCGACGTCATCGACCGGGTTCCGCGATTGCAGCCCATCGGCGCCCACGTCAAAGAATGGCTCAAAGATCAAATCATTGAGCACATCAATTACGCTCATGCCGAGGGCATCGATAAGGAGGAAATTCGCAACTGGAAATGGACGAAATAACCGCCGTGGCAGACACAGCACAAAATCCTTCGACGGAAAAAGATCTAATTCTGGTGTTGAACAGCGGCTCCTCGTCGCTAAAGTTTGGAGTCTATTTCCGCGGTACCAGCGATGAGGAAGCTCTGCTGACCGGGAGCGCCGGAGGGATCGGTCGCAGCACCGGCGAGTTGCACATTCGTTATGCGGACGGAAAGTCGTTGCTGCAGCGGGATCAGGTGCATGAGTCGCAGATCGATGCCCTCACTGCCTTGTCCGGTGCCATGCGCGAGCACATTCAAGCTGCGCCGGTCGCGGTTGGCCACCGAGTCGTTCACGGGGGCCCCAAGCTGTGCCGGCATCAACGAATCACTCCAGAAGTTCTCGACGAGTTGCACGCCGCCACTCACTTCGCGCCCCTGCACATTCCCCAGGCGCTTTCACTGATTAAGTCGGCGCAATCCATCTTTCCCTCCGCCGTCCACTTCGCCTGTTTTGACGATGCATTTCATCGGACAATCCCGCAGGTAGCGTCTCGATTCCCCATTCCCGCAAAGTATTACGACGCGGGCATCCGGCGTTACGGCTTCCATGGAATTTCTTATGAATCGCTCGTTCATCACTTCGGCTCCCGGCTTCCACCCCGAGCCATCTTTGCCCATCTGGGAAATGGATCGAGCTTGTGTGCGTTACGAAATGGAAAATCCATTGACACTACAATGGGTCTTACCCCCACCGGGGGTGTTCCGATGGGTACGCGTTCCGGCGATCTTGATCCCGGCGTCATACTCTACTTGTTGCGCAATGAGAAACTCGGCGCAGATGCACTCGAACAGATGCTCAATCATCGCAGCGGCCTCTTCGCCCTGTCGTCGGGACAAAGCGACGTAAAAATACTGGAAGAGCGCGCTGGCGCCAAGAATGACCCCAAGGCAGCGCTAGCGTTGGATATCTTTGCCCTCGCCGTGCGCAAGACCATCGGCGCCTACGTCGCATTGCTCGGCGGCATCGACCTTCTCGTTTTTACCGGAGGCATCGGAGAGCACAGCAGCCGGATTCGATCGTCCGCCGCAGACGGCCTCGAATCTTTGGGACTCCCGAAGGAAAAAATCCAGGCTGTGCCCACTGAAGAAGAACGGCAGATCGCACGTCACTGCCGAATTCTGCTGAACGCCCGCTAGTCCACCTTGCCACCGCTATAAAGCGCTTGTGATCCGCATCACCACAGGGGCGCAAGACCACAGTGGCAAAGCATGAATAAACACGAAAGCGCGCACCTATTTAAGGATGCGCGCTTGTTTGTATTGCAGTGCTAAAGTCGAGTCAGGAACCGGTTACCTTCCGAAATACTTCGCATTCAATTCAGTGAAGGAATTCCACTTTTCTGGCAGATCGTCGAGCGCGAAAATCGCCGAAACGGGACACACTGGCACACAGGCGCCGCAATCGATGCATTCCACTGGA
>Ga0182015_10007219_pt1 | contig 10903 bp, 7 predicted proteins | sample 712P3MmetaG_FD_120478 | JGI IMG/M metagenome (GOLD analysis project Ga0182015, IMG submission 120478) | Permafrost microbial communities from Stordalen Mire, Sweden - 712P3M metaG | ecosystem: Environmental > Terrestrial > Soil > Wetlands > Permafrost | place: Sweden: Stordalen | collected...
ATGGGGCTCGTAGAGGGGTGGGAGTTAGAAATCGCGCTGGCCGCCGGCCCGTTGTCTCCACTATAGCCAGCTGGTCCCGTACCCACGATGGTCGTGATCGTCCCGCTCGTGCTGACCTGCCGGACTACTTATTATTTGTGTCCAATGCACACTCATTCCTGGAACCGTGCGGCTGCCGTATTGGCGGGAACGCCATACCCCGTCCTCAACCGCGGAAGGATACGCAGGGAAAGAGAGCGCAGATAGGTGTATATGGCGCCGAAGAGAAACAGGTCTATGTAAGTGCCGAAGGAAGCGTACTCGTCACTGAAGATGACCATCAAAATCTGGTAGAAGGTGACAGCAAAGAAATAAATGCCAAGTCTGCTGCCAGCCCGAGCTTTGCGGTAGAGCATGGTATGCAGCAGGCCGATGATGGCCATTGCAGCCAAAGCTCCATATAGACCGAAATCCTGAATATAGGTTCGATATACCGTGTAAACATTGGTTGGGAAGGGCACGTCGATATGGAGTTCAGGGCTCGGCGCGATGTAGTTTGCAAAATGGAGGTGAGTCGCAATCCCCAAGAAGATGCGGAAGGTATGGTTGGGCGCTTCGGGATAATTGCTCGGATGCTGCAGAAAGACGTCCAGGGCGGCGGTGGGGCCGACTGTGTAGCCGACGAGGAAAATGATCAGCAACTCTCCGAGGCCGCTGGCTTCGAATACGCTTGTGTCCTTGTTCGTAAAGAAGAGCACGAAGAACAGGATCATAAAGCCAATGATCGGCAGGCGCGCAAAGCCAAAGGCTACCCGGAGGGTATGACGACCTGTCACCATAAGATGAACGCAGGTCAGGGAACCGACTAACAGGAAGATCGGCAGTCTTCCAGTGCTCAGGACACCGCCGGTAAAGGCAATCCCGGCCATCAACCAAAAATATTTGTCGCGCCGTTCGAGAAGGAAAAGAGTCGCTGCGTAAATCGACCATAACAGAAAATAGGTTCCGAGCGGATTTGTGTCCGCATCCCCGGTGCGAGCCCGCTGCAATATCGTAGTTCCGAATCCATTAGCAGCCAAGGCAAGCAGGTTGCGGACTATGATCGAAAAACCGGCGAGGAGAAAAAGCGTCACGGCAGGCTTGACGATGTTATTCCGCTGCGGAAAACGAGTGACAATGAATTGCGCGGTGAATAGGTTTCTCGGTAAGTAGAGAGCCAGCAGCCCTCCTACTGAGAAAGTGATGGCGCCCACGCCGATGATCCAGATTGTTTCCGGGTGAATGGTATCGACTGGTGTCAGATCGAGATTATAGAGCCCCAGGGTCAGCAGCCACATGACGCAAAAACAGAGTGGAGGATAGAGCACTGAGCGGCTGATCAAGTAGTTGCCCAGGACTAAAGCGCTTAAAAGTACGATGGCGGCGTCAACACTCATCGGTCATTGCTTTCTCTGTGATCGCTCCGGGTCACCCGATCACCCGGCCATCTTCGATAATCGGGATATCGCGCAGCGCCAACTGCTTTCGCCATCCAAGGATTCTTTTCGCCCGGCTGTGGAAGAGACGTCGGCCAAAGTACTCCCAGCATATCCTCGCAAACGCCTTGTTCTTGTAGCGCCAGTATTGCCTGACCGTTCTCACCAAGAGCCGCAGCAGATGGCAGGCTCGCTCCAGCGGAGACTGATACAGATCCACATACGCGCTCTCGGCTGCAAGAAAATTGCGGTATCGCTCCGGCGTCATTTCCCTGTCAAAGTCCAGGGCGGCGATCGAGTGTTGCAGTTGCAGGTCGCGAGCAACAAACATAAAACGGCCCTTTTGGTGCATGGCCTGGAACGCATACACGTCGGAAAGATCGAGCCAGAACTCTTCGCTATAGCCCCCAATCTCACGCAACGCGGCAACCCGCATCAGGGTCGCGCTATTGACCCCATACGCTTTCTGTTTATAGACACCACCGAAGTCGGGTGGAATTTGTTTGACTCGATTGAACGTGCCGAGGCGCCGCGGTGAGACCAGCGTACCGTGGGACCAGATGAAAGGGACGACGGTAGCGATCTCCAGATTGCCCAGGAAGCGTTGACTGTATTCCAGCATGCGAGGAAGAAACTCTAGCGAGACGGTCGTATCCTGATCGAAGAGCAGAAGCCAAGGAGCCTCCACCGATTCCGCAAACACCATCGCCCGGTTGTAAGCACCAGCGGTTCCCAGATTTCGACCGCCGTGCCGATAAATACAAGGAAAGGGAAACACCGGATCGGCTAGCGGATTTGGGCTGTTATCCCAAACGAAAGCCTGAAAAGAATGCAGTAGCGTCGGGTCGAGAGCGAAGGCCTCTGCCAGACTATTGATTGTCTGGCTTTGAGCCGGGGATCGCTTGTACAGTACAACGACGATCACAATCTGCATTGTGCCTTCACAGTCTCGCAGAGTCCATGCGGAAGAGCCGCGACGGTTTCGTTCCTCTGTCCGTGCCACCAATATCGGTACGGTTCCACCACAAGTGATCCTAACCGCGTAGCTTGAGTTCCTGTCTCAACGAGGCCAGCCGCCGGCCCTGCTGCTCGTCGGCCGCCAAGCGACGGTAAGCAAAGGACGCGAGTGCGTAACCAGTGCTGAACAAGAACCCCAAAGCACCGCCCACGATCGCCCACAGTGCACGGAACGGCGCCGACTTCTTATCTGGCGGCAGTGCCGGATCCACCACCTGGATTACCGGGGCTGATTTCGCCTCATCCATCCGCGCCGCCTCGTACTGGCGCGCAAGCAAGTCGAAGAGGAGCTGGTGATACTTCACGTCGCGCTCCTTGCGAATATATTCCAATCCGGCCGCAGGCACGTTCGCAGTGGTGATGAAGATGTCGCCCGGCGCATGCTTGGCTCCTGGCCCGTTCTCCAGATCGCGCAACTGCGCACGCAGACTACTCAGCTCCGTCGTCAGTCGAATCACATCGGGATTTTGGTCGGTTGACGAGGTGCGGAGCGCTCCCAGTTCCACTTCCCGCTCGGTAATCTCGGCCTGCAGTTGAGAAAGCTGCCGGATAATGTTCTCCGTCTGTCCAGAAGGGGCGATCACACCGGTCGCTTCTTCCGTCTTCTTGAGCTCGACCTCGGCATCGGCAAGCTTGTCCTTTTCCTGCCCCAATTGTTGCTCGAAAAAGAGCCTTCGCTGCGAAGCCTCGCCGATCGCCAGGCGGTTGTTCAACTTGTAGAGCTCATCGACGTATGCATTGGCGATGGCTGCGGCCCGGCGCGGATCCCGATCCACAAACGAGATGCTAATCAGTCCATCTTTGCCGGCAACGAACTTGGCGTTCTTTTGAAACATCGACCGGGCATCGCTCATTCTCTTCGGGTGATAGAGCCGTATGAAGTCGAACCGCTTGATCATGGCGTCGGTCACGCTCTGACTCTGAAGAATACCGATTAACAAATCGCTGGGGTTCTTGAGCCCCACCGAACTCCCGAGGCCGGACAATGAAGCGAGAGAGCCAAATTGTCCCAACAGCGCAGAGCTGCTGGATTGCTCTTGTTGCGGCGGCAGGATCGTTGCCTTCGCAGTATAGGAGGGAGCCACGAGTAGGACCAAACCTAAGCCAAGCACGAAGCCGGCAACCGACATCAGAATAACCAGGCGTTTGCGGGCCGCGAGAATCAGCGCCACATCCAGGACGTCAAATTCCCGTGCCGTCCCTGCGCTCCGGTCCACCGGAGCCTCCTGGCTCATTTCATTCACCGTCTGCATACGGCCAGCTCCATTACTGCAGCACCGCGATCGCCGCTGCGCCCAGGGCTAGTTGAGAAAATATCTGCGAGTAGTTGACAAAATTACGCAAAGCCGAGGGCCTCGGTACCTTTTCTGGAACTACGACCGTGTCGCCAGGATTCATCCTGGTAGAGTCGAACGTGTTTCCGAAAACACCGCTACGCGACACGCGGCTGACCACCGATCCATCCGCGCGAATGATAAACGCATGCTTGTCATCCGCATCACGCGTCGGTCCGCCGGCGGAGCGCACATATCCTCTCAACTGCTGACGCTGGTTGAAAAGGAAGGAATTCTGGTCGTAGACTGCGCCGACCACATTCACCGTGCCGGGTCTTGAGGGAACCGTAAAGCGATCTCCGTCCTCAAGCGGCAGATCTGGCAACCGGTCGATGCCGGTGGCATTCGGATCCAGGGTGAGCACGATCCTGCCCGTGGCGCGCAAGGTTCGGAATTTCGTTACCAGGCTGCGAGAGGCCGAAACTTCAGCAGCCGTGGCTGCAGTATCCTGTGGGGTAACGCTGGAGGATGCTGCGTTGATCGTCGACCGGTCGATCTCCAGTTCCAGGTTGGAGAGGTAGTCGTTGAGGCGCTGCTGTTGGAAGACACGAGTCGACTCCCGCGTAAACTCCGAGCCAAAAAGATAGGCATTGCCCGTCAGACCCCCCGCACGAGCCACTAGCTGGCGTAACGTCTCACCGGGACCAACGCTGTAGATGCCCGCGCCCACGAACTCACCTTCGAGCCGCACAAACTTTGTCCGCTGTTCCTGCGGCACGCTGATGTCCACCTGGGAAAAGATGGTCACCACGTCCCCAGGTTCCAAAGTCAGATCCTGGGAAGCATCGTGATCCTGCACCAGCTTTCCCGGGTTGAAAGGCACCAGCGAGGTAGCAAGCGTCTGTGGGTTCAGGCGCTCAATCACAGCATAGGACCAGTCGATCTCTGGCACAGGAAGAACGATATTGAGACGGGGGCGGGGCAGGGCTCCGCCGTTCCATGAGAGTTGCTGCTGCTGGTTCGCGATCGAACCGCTGCCGAGATCGCTGCTCCCTGTGTTCTGGGTGGTGTTGTTGGAATTGTTGGAGTCGATTCCCTGAGAAGATAGCTGGCTCTGACTCGGCAGATTGCCCAGGTCCGGGTTATTGCCTATATCCGGATTATTGACGCCAGGGGTGGAATTCTGGGTCGGAGCCTGGCCGGTGGTCTGGTTGTTGGAGCTCTGGGTCCCATTGTTCTGGGGCTGGCCGTTCGGGCCACTTGTTTGGTTGTTAGGAAAAAAAGGACGCCGATTGCCGGTCGCATCCCTTGCAAATTGATCCGGGTTATTGGCATATTCCGCCTTGAACTCCGGCCCCGGCACTCCCAGTTGGTTGCGACGTTCCCAATAGTCCCGGGTAACGAGCGATTGGCTATTGGGAATAATTTCGCTGAGCTTCATTCCCGCATGCCAGGCGAACCGCCCGCTTTCGGCAACATTGCCGCGGAGGGTCACCGTATTCTGGAATTGCGGAGAGAACGGCAGCACGCGGAGAACATCGGCCTGCCGCAAAGGAGTCGCTAGACCTGCGCCCTCAAGGGCCAGATTCTCCACCGTGCGGCTGTTGTGATCGTCGACGCGTTCGAGCGACGCGTGCAGCAGAGATGCCGTCGCCGAGAGGCCGCCGGCAAACTGCAGAGCCTGCTCCACCGAAGTTGCGCCTTTGAACTCATAAATAGCAGGAACACGCACGCTGCCGGCGACAGCCACCTGCGGGCCCACCGGGGGGATGAAAATTACGTCTCCGGGAAGTAGCGGCACGTCTTTCGACATATCTCCCAGGAGCAATAGATCGTAGAGGTCGAAGTGGGTGACGGTCTGTCCATTCCGCCTTACCTGAATGTCGCGCAGAGAGCCTTGCACCGAAGGGCCGCCGGTGGCAAAGATTGCTGTGACCAGCGTGCTAAGCGAGCTAAGCGTGTAATTGCCCGGGCGTCGAGCTCTACCCACAACAAAGACTTGGATCGCCCTGAGCTGCCCCATCTCCACGTCAAGGTTGAAGCTCTTGTAGATGCGGCCAACGGCGTCCTGGATATGTTGCTTCACTTGGACATACGGCAAACCCGCAACGTGAATTTCGCCTACCTGCGGAAGATACACGGAACCAGAACGATCTACGTTGACCTGGGCATTGAAATTGACCTGCCCCCAGATGCGTATGAGCAGTTGATCGCCGGGACCGAGAACGTAATCGGGCGTGACATTGACGTCGCGCAAGGGAGCAAAGGTTGTCGGCACCTGTTGAAAAAGAGAATCACCATACACGGGGAGCAGCTTGCCTACCGATGCTCGCACCAGCAACTGGAACTCCGTAGGAGGGCTCGGGCGCTGGATCTCGAGCAGCCGGGCTTCGTTCAGCGCTTGCTGCTGCGCTTGTAAACCGTTCAATCCACTCTGGTCAGAAAAAGTGGGGACGGCGCTGGTCAGCCCCCGATTCTGCAACCCGGGATACTGCCGCGAGAGCTGGCCCTGAGTCAGGTTAGTGCCGTAATTTCCGGTCGTTTGCGAGGTCTCGCCTTGCTGCTGGCCCCCCAGATCGTTGAACTGAGAGTCGTCCTGACCTACGCAGCTTCCGTCGACCGAAGAAACAATCCCTGAGGAGCAGCCGGACACATCGTTACCAGACTGTGCAATAGCAACTGGCGATTGAACCTGCGCAACGCCCGCGATGAGCAGGATCGCGAAGAAGAAACCTGAACGCTTACCCATAATTTGTGTAGGCAGAGATTGCTCGGCGTGCCGCCGGTGTCTTCTGCCAGGCTCTACTCCTTTACCATTGGCCCGGCCCTGGGGACGAACTTCACCAACTTCTAGTTTAGGGCCTTCCGAAGGAAGTGCAAATTCTTTTCCCGGATTGACCTCTGTCGAGCCAAGAGTGGCATCCCGGAAACCGGCTCAATAGAACTGACCCTCATCGACCCAGAACCCCCGAAAGGCTCAATATGCCAGGAACGCGACGCTAGCTAGGCACGCGCTGATCATCGAACCTGCTCATCGAACTTGCTTGTCGAACTTGGTTACCTGGGACTTGCCTACCCAGGACTAAGTTTGCCTTCGAGTAGATGGAAAAGCGCCTGGGTGTATGCCTCGGCCCCCGCGCCATTGAGATGGGTTTGATCGGCAAACAGTTTGTTTGGGTAGAGGTAGTAGTCCGAACCAAGCACTTTGCATGGTGTAAGTTGTTCGACTAATGCGGCGGACTGCTGGTCAGGTCCAGGCTGGAGAGCGGCTTCTCCGATGCGATAATAATATGGCACGTAGTAGCAGCGGATGCGATATTGGGTTATCAACCGGTCCAGTGCAGCGATCTCCACACCTCGCGGGCCCACCCCCCGGTTGAGTATCGTGTGTGGCTGGTCAGAGGCAAGGTGGAAATCATCGGGCACGCGGCCTCCGGGAAAATGGTCCTGTTCCGAGACAAGGTAGTACCCCCGATTGACGATGACCGATTTCTCGTCCTTTTCTGCTTCCCGGTAATAGCTCAGCACGCCCCCATGTTGCGGGGCATTCACCAAAAAACTGGTCACGTCGCTGGCCATACTACGGAAGGGAAACATCGCCTGGATGACGTCGTGGTCATCCAGGATGAAGCGGAATATGCCTCGCCGGGGTGGATCCGCTCGCCAGGGAAGCGTCAGCAAGAGCACATTGGGAGCTTGCCCTCGCGCGCACATTTCTTTGAGGGGAGGTAAGACTAAGTCGCTGCCGGGGAAGCCGGAATTGAAGGAAGAGACCTTCAGCTTAGCGTCGGACGCCATCTGGTCAAACACCGAGGGCATGAACCCGGCAAGAATCTTGCTGTTGCCAAAAATGAGTACCCGCACTACGCTTCGGTCAGCAGGAAAGATCGGGCCGTGGGCTTCCTGTCTTAGTTTGGCGTTGAAGACCACCGTAGATCCGTTCTTCACGTACGGAAAACGCTGGTACAAATAGAAGAAACATACCCAGAACGCAACAAACAGCGAAAGCGTTCGCACCAAGCCCCATGGCCAGCGCACTTTCGTGGTTGGATCCGGCCTGTTGGTTTCGAAAAGACTTTTTGGAGTTCCGACTTCCAGGAAACCCCCCTCAACAGAATTGAAGTCCTGAGAGCACCCACCAGAAACGCTGCGGCGCTCTCTTCGAGTTACACCATTGGTAGGGACTCAGCAGCGCACGATCTTTTCCGATTGTAGCCCACGGGTAGCGTTCCTTGAGTCGACCACTAGCTGCGATTCGGCTACGATTCGAGCATAGTCGTAGGAAGTATGATCGGTCACAATCAGGACGCAATCGTAACCGTCAAGGTGATCAAGCGGCTGCGACTCCATATTCAGATTGTATTTTCGTCCCCGGCCGACCGAGGGAAAGAACGGGTCGTTGTAGCTCACCACGGAGCCTTCTTGCTGCAGCATTTCAATGATCGAGAGCGAGGGCGATTCGCGCAGATCGTCCACATCGCGCTTGTAAGCCAGGCCCAGTACCAGGATCCGCGACCCTTTGAGCGGCTTGGCCCGCTGATTGAGGGCGGAGGAGACCGCTTGCACGACGTGGTACGGCATGGCCTCGTTCACTTCGCCGGCAAGCTCGATGAACCGAGTACTGAAGTCGAATTCCTTTGCCTTCCAGCTCAGATAGAAGGGATCGATCGGAATACAGTGGCCGCCGAGTCCCGGACCGGGATAAAAGGGCTGGAAGCCAAAGGGCTTGGTGGCCGCGGCCCCGATCACCTCCCAGATATCGATTCCCATCCGCAGGCAAAGCAGCTTCAGCTCGTTCACCAGCGCAATGTTGACGCAGCGATAGATGTTCTCCAGCAGTTTGGTCATTTCTGCAGCCGCCGGGCTGGAGACGCGGATCACGCGGTGGAACGCGGTGCCATACATCGCAGCAGCCGCCTCCGCCGCCAGGGGTCCGAGGCCGCCCACCACTTTGGGAATGTCTCGCCGGTCAATGCTGGTATTGCCAGGGTCTTCACGCTCAGGAGAATAGGCAACCAGGATACCGCCGGTGACGGTCGTCTCGCGCATCACCGTGACCTTGCCCGCGCGCTCGATCGCCGGTGCGATTAACTCTTCGGTTGTACCGGGGTAGGTCGTGCTTTCAAGAACAACCAGTTGACCGGGACGCAGATAATCCACGATCGAGTCCATGGTCGCCGTAATGTAACTCATGTCCGGCGTATGGTGATCGCTGAGAGGCGTCGGGACGCAAATCAAAATGGCGTCCACTTCCGCGATCTCGGCAAAGTTTGCGGTAGCGCGAAAACCCTTGCTTTGGGCGTTCTTGATCTGCTCGGGCTCAATACGATGGATGTAGGATTGGCCGGCATTGAGCCGGTCCACTTTGACGGTGTCGATGTCAAAGCCGGTGACCCGAAAACCCTCCTGGCTGAAGAGCAGAACCAGGGGCAGCCCGACGTAGCCAAGGCCGATGATCCCGACCGCCAACTCGCGCTTCTCAACCAGCGACAACCACTGTGCCATATCCTGCTGGTCAACCAAAGAGTTTCTCCTGCATAGTTTCGGTAGCGGTCAAAGCCCACTTTACCGGGAAGCAACCGGCAGCTTGAGCATCTCGCGATACCACTCCACTGTCCGTTGCAAACCCTCTTTCACTCCAATCACCGGGCGATAACCAAAAGCCTCAGCGGCCGCGGAAATGTCAGCCTGCGAGTTCACGATGTCTCCAGTTCGCGGCGGTCCATAAAGTGGGGGCATCTCGAAGCCGATCAATTTCGCCAGTAGACGATAAATCTCCTTCAGCGTGTGCTGTCCACCGCAAGCCGCATTGAAAACCCTGCCCGCCACTTTTTCCGCCGGCGCCGCACAGGCCAGTAGATTCGCCGAGACTATGTTGTCGATATACGTGAAATCCCGCCCCTGGTCGCCGGTGCCGAAGATGGTGGGCCGTGTTCCCTCAAGCATATGCTGGATGAATTTCGCCAGCACCCCGCTATAAGGCGAATCGGCTCCCTGGCGCGGCCCGAAGACGTTGAAATAGCGCAGACTGACCGTCTCCAGCCCGTACACCTGCCAATAGCTGCTCATGTAATATTCGCCGGCCAGTTTTTGCACAGCGTAAGGCGAAATCGGCATCGGACGCATGGACTCTTTGCTGGGGAGTACAGGCTGATCCCCGTAAGCCGAAGACGATGCCGCATAGATGATTCGCTTGACGCTACCCGCGGCCCGCGCGCCCTCAAGCACATGAAACGTTCCGTCAATATTGCAACGGTGGCTGGGCTCCGGGTTCTTCACCGACAGAGGAACAGAGGGCAACGCTCCGATATGGAGGATGTATTCGATATCTTCACAGGCAGCGCGCATCGCCGCGGCATCCCGTAGATCGGCCTCCCTGAAGTCGATGCGGCTGTATAGCCCGTCAAGGTTCGAGGCCTTTCCGGTCAGATAATTATCGACTCCGCGAACGTCGTCTCCGCGTTCTACCAGGGCTCGCGCCAGGGAGGAGCCAATGAAGCCAGCGATTCCCGTAATTAGATATTTCGCCATGCGGTGGTTCCCCGAACAATGCGCGTCACAACCAGCGCGTTCCTATGGTCTGGACCGGCCTTCGAAAAGCGGTTCCTATGCCAAACGAGTGCAACTCAGCGTATTTGCCGGCATGGACTCGGGGGGAAATGGACTGTCGGACCAACATTGAAAATAGCACACCGGCCCAACGAGAGGTCGGCGGTTTCACAATAAGCGCTCTCCTGGTGGCGAAAGGGGAATGGGCCAGCGACTGTGTGGCTCCCCCGCCCGGCAAATGCGCTCGCTGAGGCATAGAAATGCGACTTAGTTCCGGGTCCAAAAGGCAGTTTGCGTAAAATCTGCTGACATCTTCTCTATGTACTTTTTCGACTGGAACTTCTTGCCCGTTGAACCGCCAGACATATAGCGTATGGTGCCAAAGATGGGGCGGTCAAACCACGGGCGATCAAACTTTCCCACAATGGACCAGGCGATCCCTGCGTACCCGCTTGGGTCTCTGCCATCCAGAAAGTAGCGGTCATTGAGCGTGACGCAGGTATCGAATGCCTTCGCAGGATCGGGCGACCACTCCAGGATCTTTTTTGCCCAGTACATGCGCATGTAGTTGTGCATCCATCCAAACTTCACCATCTGATTCTGGGCTGC
>Ga0182015_10007220_pt1 | contig 10902 bp, 9 predicted proteins | sample 712P3MmetaG_FD_120478 | JGI IMG/M metagenome (GOLD analysis project Ga0182015, IMG submission 120478) | Permafrost microbial communities from Stordalen Mire, Sweden - 712P3M metaG | ecosystem: Environmental > Terrestrial > Soil > Wetlands > Permafrost | place: Sweden: Stordalen | collected...
CAATCGCGACTGGTACATCTTTTCGCAGCCTGAAACGCGGCTGACGGTGGCGCTTCAAAACGCCTGGCACCCGCAAATCGTTTACGACGTGCACCAGCAGGGGTCTTATGCATCCCGTATGTTTGTTCCGCCGTGGCTGAATCCGATCGATCCGAACGTGGATGCGACTCTGGCGCAAGAAGGCAACTATCTCGGGCTCGGCATGGCGGCGGATCTGACGGCGGCAGGCAAGAAGGGCGTGGTGACGAATGCGCTTTACGATTTTTGGACGCCAGCCCGGCAGTACATGGCATACCACGCCGGCGTGCGCATTTTGAGCGAAGCCGCCAGTGCGTCACTCGCGAGTCCGCTGACGGTGCGGCCCGATCAGATACAAGCCACCGGCCTCGGCTACAACCCGCGCGAACGGAGCTGGAATTATCTGGAGCCGTGGGAGGGCGGGACGTGGCGGATCGGCGACATCGTCGATTATCAACTGATCGCCTTTGAGAGCTTGCTGTATGAGGCCGCCACGCGGCGCGTGGATCTGTTGAGGAACTTCTACGCGGTGGGTCAGCGGGCCGTTGCGCGAACGTCGCCGTATGCGTTCGTTATCCCGCGCGCGCAAACGGATCCGGGCTCTGCTCGAAAGATGCTTGAGGTGCTGAGCTTCGGTGAAGTAGAGATTGAGCGTGTGAGCGATGCGTTCGTGGCTGGCGGAAAGCGCTATTTGGAAGGAAGCTACCTTATTCGCATGCAGCAGCCCTACAGCAGCTACGCGAAGACGCTGCTGGAGCGCCAGCACTATCCCGACTTGCGATTGTACCCGGGCGGTCCGCCGCAGCGGCCATACGATGTGACTGCGCAGACGTTGCCTCTGCTGATGGGAGTGGAGACGGAGACCGTGGATGGGCCATTCAGCGTCGCCTCAAGCCCGACGAAATCGTTTGAATTCGAGCGAAACGTGCCGGCGACCCTGGGCCCGCTTGCGGCATCGGACTCCGATACCTGGCGCGCAGTCAACAAAATCTGGAACGGCGGGGCGCCTGTCTTTCGTAACCCGGGGACGGGCGATTTCTTCGCGCAGCTTCCGCAAACCGTGGAGTCGGTGAAAATCCCCAGACCGCGCATCGGGCTCTATAAGAGCTACGTACCGGTCATCGACGAAGGTTGGACGCGCTGGCTGCTCGAGGACTTTGGCTTCGCATATCGGAACGTTCTGAACCCCGACATCGACGCCGGCAACCTGCGCCAGCGCTTCGATGTCATTGTGTTTCCGGATCAGCCGGCCTCGCAAATCGCAAGTGGCTTCGAGCCAGACACGATGCCGCAGGAATACACCGGCGGATTGAACTCGAAAGCCGCAGCCAACTTGAAAAACTTCGCCGAGCAGGGCGGCATACTCGTCTTCTTGAACCGATCGGCAAACTATGCCGTCGAGCACCTCCAGCTCGACGTCAAGAACGTGGTGGCCGGAGTTTCGAATCGCGATTTCTATTCGCCCGGATCTTTGCTCAACGTTACGCTAACGCGGAGTCCCATAACACTCGGGCTGCCGAAGAACATCGCGATATGGAGCGAGGATAGTCCGGCATGGGAGGTTCCGGCGAACAGCAAAGACTACGTCATCGCCCGCTATCCCGACGATCACCTGTTGGCATCGGGATGGTTGCTCGGTGAGTCTTATATCAAGGGTCGAGCGGCAGTCGTCGAAGTCCCCATCGGACAAGGCGAGGCCGTACTGTTTGGCATGCGCCCGCAGTACCGCGCCCAGAGCTATCAAGCGTTCAAATTGTTTTTCAATTCGCTTCTTAATAACTATCCGCCGCGTTAACGTCTTGGTCCCTTACGCTCGCAAGCGCAGGAAAAACCACGCGACTCCAACCGCGAGCAACAGCGACGCGGCCACCGGTACCGCATGGCGCAAGAATGTCACACGCACCAGCCGTCCCAGAATCAGGGCAAATAGCGCGATGAGAAGCAGTTCGCAAATCGCCACGCCAGAGAAAAATGTCAGGATGTGGTAACCGCTTTCGGCCAGAAACGCGGCGAAGTACGCGCCGTGAAACAGGCCCAACACGGCCACCACCAGCCAGCGCAGGCTCGATTGCGGCAGCAGGATAATCTCGAACGCCAGGTACGCGATGGTGAGCGCGGCGGCCGCCTCGATGAAACGAGGTGAGAGCGACAAGCTGATCCGCGGCGTGATCGTGCAAGCCAGTGCCTCCGCCGCCAGGAACGAGGCTGCCAGCGCGACTAACTCGCGGCGGCTTCGGGCTGCCAGCACCAGCGCCGCGAGAAACAACAGCGGCGCAAGACCTCCCGCGGCGCGCTTGAATCCAGCGGATATTTCGCGAACCGCTGTCTCGAATGCGGTTGGCGGCCGGAAACGGATTTCCGCCTGAGTGTACGAGAGATCGAACACGGCTTGGTCCGTTTTGTCGCCGCGATAAGCCCGCAGCAAATGCACGTGATTCGGAACCGTGACGGAAGCCAGCGTGCATTCCGCTTGCAACGTTTCCACCGGGGCAGGGAACTGATAATCCACCGTGCAGACATAGGTGTCCTGCTCCTGCCGGCAAGCCTGGCCGGACGGCTTCCCCCAGGCGCCTCCGCTTTCAAAACGAATGTGATCCAGCAGCGTGTGCTCCGGCTCGCGCACATGGGCCACTTCATACATGGGCATGCGCAGTTCGTAGTGTGCGCGATCGCCGTCCACTTTCAAGTCGCCCGTGCTCATGCTCACCATGTGCGCCGTGAGTGGAAGCGCGAAGACGAGAAGCCACGGGAGGCTTTTCATGGCTCTGCACTGGGCGTCACCAAATGGCCCGCGCGTGCCCGGCGCAACCGGACAAAAAGCACGCGCAGAATTGCAAGCAGAGGGACCGAAAGAAACATGCCCAGCACGCCCGCGATCTGATCGCCGGCCAGTACGCCAAACAGCACCAGCATCGGATTGAGGCGCACGCCTTTGCTCATCAGGTATGGCGACAAAAAGTAGTCTTGCACCAGCCGGTACAGCAGCCAGAAGATTACGTACAGCCACACGTGATTGTAGCCGCTCAGACTGGTTACCAGCAGCACGATCAGGCCCGCGGCCGCCGGTCCCACCACGGGTATGAACTCACCCAGTGCGGCTACGCCCGCCAGCAGGACCGCATAGGGCGCGCCGCTGAAGCCGAGAAAGATGTTGTGAGCGGTGAAGCTTGCCGCGGACAAGAGCACCAGCGCGCGGATGTATTCGCCGAGCAGGAGATTAATGTCTTCGAGAATGCTTTCCACCACGGGCCGCCGGCGCTTCTCCACCAAGCCCACGACGAATTCATCCCGAATGGTTGCGCCGTCTTTCAAAAAGAAAAACGCGAGAATGGGAATCAGGATGAAGTAGAGCGCATACTTCGCGCCGGATACAAGATGCCCGCCGAAGCTCATGACGTAAGGCAGAATCTCCTGCCCACTGGTGCTCAATTCACCTTGAATCGTCCGTATAATGTTAGCGCGGGCCGGCTCAATCCAAGTTGGAAGAGGCACGATTTGCATCCAGGAGAGGTTTTTCAGCAGTGCGGGTAGCTGCGTCGCGAGACTGTTGGCCTCGTCAGCCAGCCGTGATCCCAGCGTCAGAGCCAATGTGATGATCGCTCCCACCAGCACCAGGTAAACCATCGCCAACGCGATGCGTGGTGAGAATTGGCGAGGTGTGATGCGCTCCACGAAGCCGACCAGCGGTATCAGCAAATAGGCGAACAGCAGGGCGATGATAAACACCGCGAGCGTTTCGCGGATCGCGTAAGCCGTGGCCACCAGCAAGGCCACCAGAAATACGGTCCAAGCAGCACCCGCCGCTTTGGCATCGATGCCCAGCATGCAATACAGCATAGCGTGAAGCCCGAGGGTCCGGCGTCGGGTAGTGTCCTGATTTGAATTCAGGATCGCTACTTGTCAGGTCGAAAGCGGTAGACTCCGGAAAAGATCCCGATAATCCGTGAGTGCCAACGCCTCCAGGGCGCATGCTTCCTCAATCGTGAACCAACGGAACTCGGTATGTTCGTCGCCCAGCAGCACTGGTTCGCCGCCGCTCCATTCAAACACGATGAAGAAATGGTACGCTGCTTCGTCATTTGAGCCTGGCTCGGGTTTTAGGATGCTTCCCACCGCCGTAAAACGTAGCGGGGTTAAGCCAACTTCCTCTTTGGCCTCGCGGATTAATGCTTGCTCGACTGTCTCGCCGGGCTCGACATGGCCGCCGATTACGTCCCAGCAGTTTGGGCACACGGCTTTGTGTGGCGCGCGCTTGGCCAGCAAAAGGCGCGTGGCGCGGACAAAAATAGCGCATGCACAATGTGTCATGTGGCTTCCGCCACGATGGTCATTCTCACCGCGAAGTCACCGATTCCTCAAGCGTCCAGATCCTATCAGAAACATCGGCGGCATGGCAGGGGAATGCGAAGAGTCTTGTGCAGCCGGACTAAATACCCGAATTCAAACTAGGACATTGCCCGGCGTCGAAGACCAGGAGCGCCACGCTGTTATTCTTAGAACGGTGTCCACCACAAGTACGGGTCAGATGCGGCAGCTCGTGGAAGATCTGCAAACTCTGGAAGACCGTCTGCGCCAAGGCGGCGGGGCCAAGCGCACCGAGAAGCAGCATCGCGATGGCAAGCTGACGGCGCGCGAGCGAATCACAAAGCTGCTGGATCCGGGGGCGATGTTCCTGGAAATCGGACTGCTGATCGCCTACGACCGATACGATGGACAGGCGCCGGCCGCCGGAGTAGTCACCGGTGCGGGCAAGATCGAGGGCCGTCCCGCAATCATCGTGGCCAACGATGCCACGGTGAAAGCCGGTGCGTGGTGGCCGGAGACCATCACCAAGATTCTGCGCGCGCAGGAGATCGCGATGCGCAATCGCGTTCCGATCGTTTACCTGGTGGACTCGGCCGGAGTGAATCTGCCGTTGCAGGACGGCATCTTTCCCGGTCAGTACGGCGCGGCACGCATCTTCTACTACAATTCGCTGATGCGGCGCAGGCTGCATGTGCCACAAATCGCGGCGGTGATGGGCCCATGCATCGCCGGCGGCGCCTATTTGCCCGCTCTGAGCGACGTCATCATCATGGTGGAAGGCACCAGCTTCATGGGCCTGGGCGGTCCCAATCTCGTAAAGGGCGCGGTGGGACAAGTGATCGATGCGGAGTCGCTCGGCGGCGCGCACATGCACACCACGGTCAGCGGTGTAGCGCATTTCATGGCCAAGGATGACGCGGCATGTCTGGAACTCATCCGGCAGAGGTTTCGCGCTTTGCCGCCAGGTGCCCAAGCGCTGCAAGGCACGGCACCGGAAAAACCCGCCGAAGGTTTGTACGACTTGATGCCCGCCGATCACCGGCTGCCGTACAACATCGAGGATGCGATCGCGCGAATATTCGATCGCGATGACTACCTGGAGTTTCAGCCGGCGCACGCGCCTGAACTACTGTGCGCGGATGCGAAGCTGTTCGGGCGTAGCGTGGCTGTGGTCGCGAATCGCCGCGGATTTCTCAAAACCGAGAGCGGAGCGCGCATCGGCGGAATTGTTTACACCGGGTCGGCGCGCAAAGTGGCGTACTTCGTCGAGAACGCAGAGCGAAATGGCGTGCCGCTGATCTATCTTCAGGATGTTTCCGGTTTCATGGTGGGGGCGGAGGCCGAGCGCGAGGGAATCATTCGCGCGGGCGCCGAAATGGTGGAGACCATGGCGTGCGCCACTGTTCCGAAGATCGTGCTCACGCTCAATCACGCGAGCGGCGCGGGATATTACGCCATGGCCGGCCAGGGCTTCGATCCGAATTTTACCTTCGGCTGGCCAACCGCGCGCATCGGCGTGATGGAGGGCGATTCGGCGGTGCAAGCGATTCATGGCCCCGAGCTTGAAAGGCTGAAAGCCCAGAGCCAAGCGGTTCCGGACGATCTCAAGGAACGGATCGAACAAACACGCGCGGACTACGATCGCTGGCTGGACGCGCGCTACGCCGCGGCGCGCGGGCACGTGGATGCGCTGATCGATCCGCTGGAAACCCGGCGAGTGCTGGCCTTCGCACTGGAAATTTCGACCGCGCACGATCACCGCGAGCACTTGGCGTTGGAGACTTTGTAGGGAGACTCTGTAGACGATGATCCGAATCGCGAATGGGCAAGGCTTCTGGGGCGATTGGCTGGAAGCGCCCGTGCGGCTGGTTGAGCAGGGGCCGATTGATTATCTCGCGCTCGATTATTTGGCCGAGATCACCATGTCGATTCTCCAGAAACAGAAGGAGGCCGATCCGAGTCTCGGCTACGCGCGCGATTTCCCGCCGTTGATTGCGCGCATCCAGCGGCGGCTTCGGGAGCGCGAGATCAAGGTGATCGCGAATGCCGGCGGCGTAAATCCGATTGCCTGCGCGCTGGAAGTGCGGCGCGTGGCGCCTTCGCTCAAGGTGGCCGTTGTGCTGGGCGATGATGTGTCCGGAAGATTGGACGAGTTTCTGGCGGCTGGGCACGCGATGAAGAACATGGATACCGGCGAACCGCTGAGTACGATTCGCGATCGCATCTTGAGCGCGAATGCGTACATTGGGGCTTTCCCGCTGGCTGAAGCTTTGGAGGCTGGGGCCGATGTGGTGATCGCGGGACGCTGCACCGATACCGCGCTGTCTCTTGCTCCCATGATTCATCGCTTTGGCTGGAAGCCGGAGGAGTGGGATAAACTCGCGGCTGGAACAATTGCCGGACATATTGTCGAGTGTGGAGCTCAATGCACCGGCGGCAACTGCCAAGTCGACTGGCAGAGCATTCCGGACATGGCGAACATCGGCTATCCAATCATCGAGGCCGAACCCGACGGCAGATTCAACATCACCAAGCATGAAGGCACGGGCGGGCGCGTGTCCGTCGACGTGGTGAAAGAGCAACTGCTCTACGAGTTGGGCGATCCGAAGAATTACATCACGCCCGATTGCGTGGCCGATTTCACCAGCATCCAGCTAAAAGACGCTGGACCGGATCGGGTTCAGGTGTCGGACATCCGCGGCGGTCCGCGCCCGGAGATGTTGAAGCTTTCCATCGCCTATTCGTACGGATGGAAGGCGATCGGAACGCTGGTGTATAGCGCGCCGCAAGCTCTCGAAAAATCCAAAGCGGCCGATCGGATTGTGCGCGAGCGGCTGGATCAGCTCGGGCTGAAGTTCGAAGAGATCTACACCGAATTCTTCGGCGTGAATGCGTGCCACGGGCCGGTGGCCGTTCCGAATCCCGATCCGCCCGAGGTGCAGGTCCGAATTGGAGTGCGTGGGCAAGACCGGAAAGCTGTCGATCGCTTTACCCGTGAATTGATTCCGCTGGTGCTCAGCGGTCCGCCAACAGGCACAGGTTTCGGGGACGGCCGGCCGCCGGTGCGCGAGGTTGTGGCATACTGGCCCGCTCTGATTCCGCGCGAACTGATCCAGACCTCGGTAGAGGTGGTGGAATGAAAATCCCGCTCTCGCGCATCGCGCACGCCCGCTCCGGCGATAAGGGCGACACGTCTAATATTGGCGTCATCGCATTCGATCCGCGTCATTATCCCGTGTTGGCGCGCGAAGTGACTTCCAAACGCGTCAAACAATTCTTTGGCGAAATGGTGAAGGGTCAAGTGGAGCGCTACGAGCTGCCGAATCTCGGCGCCTTGAATTTTCTGTTGCACGATGCACTGGGCGGAGGCGGGACTTTGTCTTTGCGAATCGACGCGCAGGGCAAGACCCTTGGCGCCGCGCTATTACGCCTGGAAATCGAAGTTAGCGAGAGCGAGCTCGCGAGCTAAGAAACGACGTATCGAATTGGCCCGAGATGAAGTCGGGATCCTGCATGATGCGTTGATGCAGAGGGATGGTGGTGTAGATGCCTTCCACCACGAACATGTCCAGCGCGCGGCGCATACGGGCGATTGCTTCTGTCCGATCGTGTCCGTATGCGATCAATTTGGCGACCAATGAATCGTAGAAGGGCGGAATCACGTAATCGGTATAGGCCGCGGTATCCACGCGAATGCCGACGTCGCCCGGTAGATTCAGCGCGGTGATCCGGCCGGGTGATGGCGCGAACGTCTCGGGATTCTCGGCGTTGATCCGGCACTCGATCGCATGGCCCCGGACCGTGACCGGCTGCCGGATGATTTCAGGGAGCTTGTAGCCCGCTGCGATCAGAATCTGGCTCTTCACCAGATCGATTCCGGTGATCGCCTCCGTTACCGGATGTTCCACTTGAATGCGCGCGTTCACTTCGATGAAGTAGAGATTGCCAGTGCGATCCATCAGGAATTCGATGGTGCCTGCGTTGGTGTAGCCAATCTTCGTCATGGCCGCGCACAGCCGTGCTCGCATCTTCTCGCGAAGCTCCCCGCTCACGGCCGGCGATGGCGCTTCTTCGAGCAGCTTCTGATGCCGCCGCTGAATGGAGCAATCGCGCTCGCCCAGAATCTCGACACTGCCGTGCTCGTCGGCCAGCACCTGAAACTCGATGTGCCGCGGCGACTCAACCAGCTTCTCCATGTAAACGTCTTGCGATGAGAACGCAGCGCCGGCTTCCTGCTGCGCTTGCGTCAACAATGATGGCAACTCGGAGGCCTCATGAACCATGCGCATACCGCGCCCGCCGCCACCGGCCGACGCTTTTAGCATCACCGGATATCCAATGCGGGCGGCCGTCTCCAGGCCCTCCTCCGCGCTCTGAAGAATTCCATCCGATCCGGGCAGGATAGGAACACCGCACTCTGCCATCGCGGCGCGCGCATGCTGCTTCAATCCCATGGCGCGGGTGACGGCGGGCTTCGGTCCGATAAATTTGATTTCCGACGCCTCGCACACTTCGGCGAAATCCGCGTTTTCACTCAAGAATCCGTAGCCGGGATGAATGGCATCGACGTTCGTGATTTCGGCCGCGCTGATCACCGAAGGAATGTCGAGATAACTGCGCGAGCTTTTGGCGGGACCAATGCAGATGGCCTCATCGGCAAATCGCACGTGCAGGCTGTGGCGATCGGCCTCCGAGTAAACGGCCACCGTCTTGATGCCCAGATCCTTGCAGGCGCAGATGATGCGAACGGCGATTTCGCCTCGATTGGCGATCAGGATTTTCTGGAACATATCACCTGGGACACATCAACTGGGACACATCAATGTGGACGAATGGCGAACAGGGCCTCTCCGTACTCCACCGGGCGGCCACTTTCCATCAGTTTGGCCACCACGGTTCCGGCAACTTCCGACTCGATTTCGTTCATGAGCTTCATCGATTCGATGATGCACATCACTTGCCCAGGTTCCACTGCATCCCCCACCTTCACGAACGGCGGGTCGCCGGGCTTAGGCGATTCGTAATACGTTCCAACGATCGGCGACTTGACAATGTGCTCGCTCGCGTTGGGCGCTGCCGTGGCACCCGGTTGCCCTGTCTCCACGAGTGTCGTCGCCTTGGCGTCGGCCGAAGCCGCGATCTCCTGCTTGGGTTCCAGCGTGCGCCGGATGCGGACGCGGTCCTCGCCACGCTCGATCTCCAGCTCAGCGATGCCGCTTTCGATCACCAACTGTATCAGCTCTTTGATCTCGTCGTTCGACATTCTAGAGAAGTCTTAGCTCCTTGGAAGTGGGCGTGAGAACTTCGCAGCCATTCTTGGTTACCAACACAGTGTCTTCGATGCGAATGCCTCCGAAATCGCGGATGTAGGCGCCCGGCTCAATTGTTATAGCCATGCCGGGTTCGAGTTTCGTTTTGTCGCGGCGGCCCAGACGCGGCCCTTCGTGAATCTCAAGCCCCAAGCCGTGGCCCGTGGAGTGCACGAACTCTTTTCCCAGGCCTTCGGTTTCAAGCACGCGGCGAGCCGCGCGATCCACCTGCGCCGCGGTGATTCCCGGGCGTACCGCATCGATCGCCGCGAGTTGAGCTTTCAACACCGCGTTGTACATGGTGCGCAAGCGGCGGCTGGGCCGGCCAAAGAACAATACGCGCGTCATGTCGCTCATGTAGCCGTCCTGGCACGCGCCCATATCAATTAATAGTAATTCATCGTTCGCGAGCTTCCGCGCGGTGGGCTGCGCGTGCGGCAGCGCCGATCGCGATCCGATGGCAACGATGGTTTCGAATGCGGCCTTTTCAGCTCCGAGCCGCCGCATCTGGTATTCGAGCTCCGCGGCAATCGCGGATTCCGGGGCGCCCAGCCGGATGGACCGCGTGGCTTTTTCGAACGCCTCGGAGTTTGTCAGCACGCTGCGGCGAATCTGCGCGATCTCGCCCGAGGACTTGATCATTCGAAATTTTTCGACCACCGGGCCGATCGGCTTGAGCCTCACGCCCTTGGGCAGCGATTCGCCAAGCCGCTGATGCATTTCGTACAGCATCCGCGAGGCTTCAAACCCCATGCGCTTCCAGCGGCGCTTACGAATCGTTTGGACCGCCGCTTGATCGAGTGGAGTCTTGGTGACGGTCTTGACTTCGCACCTACATTCTTCCGCGGCCTGAATGGTGAAGCGCGGATCGGTGAACAGCGTTTGTGAATCGGGCGTGAGCAGCAGCAGGCCGTTGTCTCCCGTGAAGCCGCTCAAGTAGCGAACATTCGGAGGCGACGAGACGAGTAGCGCATCGATCTTCAGCTCGGCAAATGGAATGGCTGCGCGATCAGCTAACACTGAGCAGCAGCTTTCCGGTGGTCTTGCGGCTTTCCAGATCGCGATGCGCTTCGGCGGCGTCCGCGAGTGGATAGACCTTGTGGATGTGCAGCCTCAGTTTGCCTTGGCCGATCCAATTCAGGACATCGTTGGCGCGCCAATCCAGCTCGTCGGCAGTGGAGGAATAGTTCGCGAGCGAAGGACGGGTCAGATACAGCGAACCCTTCTGGCTCAGAATAAGGGGAGCAAAATCCGCCACCGGTCCGCTGGC
>Ga0182015_10007222_pt1 | contig 10899 bp, 7 predicted proteins | sample 712P3MmetaG_FD_120478 | JGI IMG/M metagenome (GOLD analysis project Ga0182015, IMG submission 120478) | Permafrost microbial communities from Stordalen Mire, Sweden - 712P3M metaG | ecosystem: Environmental > Terrestrial > Soil > Wetlands > Permafrost | place: Sweden: Stordalen | collected...
CGGCTTGGCCATTAGTGCGGGGTATTTGTTCGTCGCAGCGCACAAGTTGGTTCGGGCAGAGAACCTGAACGTGTGTCCGCCGGATGGTGCCTCCGCGAGTACGACTGTTCCGGGCATCACTCCCGGCACGCCAGGTTGCACTCCAGGAACGACTGCGGATATTCCGCCCGACTGGCCAGCGGGAAAGGCGTATTACTACCACACATCCGTTGGTCCCTCCGCTGCTGGCGGCTCACCCGCGTATTTCAATTCCGGCTTGCTGTACTTTACGGACAACTCCGGCAATTCCATTTATCACGGCCTGACGCTTCAGGTGAGCGAGAGGATTAAGAACTTCACCTTGAACGCGAACTACACGTTTTCGCATACGTTGGACGACGGAACGTTTACCACGTTCGTCAGCACGCCTCAGGACCTGTATGACAGGGCCGCGGAACGCGCCAACTCGAACCAGGATGTTCGGCACCGGTTCATTACGAATTTCACAGCGGAGGGCCCGAAAGATAGCTTCCTGCGGAAGTTCGCGTTTAGCAGCATCATCACTCTGCAAACGGGACGCCCATTTACGGACTTCGTGGGATTCGATGCAAATGGCGACACAAACCCTGTGACCGACCGAGTCGGGCTTGAACCGAGAAATTCCTACTATGGCGATCAACTCTACTCTTGGGACCTGCGGCTCTCACGTTACTTCCAGATCAGGGAGCGATTGCGATTGGACCTGATGGTTGATGCGTTCAATGTACTCAATCGCGCGAATGTGGACGAAGTCACTTCCGTGTACGGCGCCGCAGTATTCTGCGGGTCCGGACCCGTTCCGATGCGTTACAAGGATGCGGGAACGGTTGCTACGCAGCAAGAAGCGATTGCCTTCGATACCGGAGCTGGACCTCCGACCTGCCCCCTGACGGGTTTGGGGCTTACCCCAGCTCCTCCGGCACCGAACGCTTTGTTCGGCACGCCAAGGACGATGCTGAATCCGAGGCAGTTCCAGTTCGCGGCGAAGTTCTCGTTCTAAGGCGTCACGGGCGCGCGTAGTCGCGCGTAAGACAGGACGAAGAAATACGAAACGAATCAGTCAAGATCTCGGCGCGCGTCGAATGGGTGCGCGCCGCAGCAGGATAACTTGGGATTGCGCTAGTCGCCGGGCGTCATCCGCGGTAGTCTGACCGCCGCACGGAAGCCCGCTGATTGGCCGCGACGACACACCCCAGTGCGAAAACCACTCGTTGGGACAATGCGGCTCTCTGACCGGCTTCCGATGCAATCTGCCACGTGCGGACGACATAAATTTTCTCGACAGACTATTTTTTCTAATCGACTCCAGAGGATCCGATAATGTCCGTCTTCGTATTGGTTCACGGATCCTGGCACGATCGCGCAGCGTGGCAGGGCACCATTCGCCAGCTCGACAGGAATGGCCACAAGGCATTTGCACCCACGATGGCTGGCCATGGAAAAGGCGTGAATAAGGCTGTCGATCATTCGCAGTGCACGCAATCCATCGTGGACGCCATCACTGTGGAATCGCTCGGCGACTTCATTCTCGTTGGGCACAGCTTCGGCGGGACGGTGATTTCAAAGGTGGCTGAGGCGATCCCGGGAAAAATCAAGCGTCTCGTGTTCTTGAATGCGTTTGTGCTGCGAGACGGAAAAAGCCTGACGGATGAAGTTCCGCCCGAAACCGCGGAAATTTTTGCGCAGATGGCCGCGCAATCACCGGATCGCACGTTCATGATACCGTTCCCGGTCTGGCGCGAGACGTTCGTGAACGATGCCGATCTCGAAACCGCGAAATGGACCTACGCCCAGTTGTCGCCGGAGCCTTACCAACCGACAAACGACCGGCTCGATCTGAAAAAATTCTATTCACTGAACATTCCCAAGAGTTATATCAATTGCACCGAAGATATCGCGTTGCCACCCGGCGAGTGGGGATGGCATTCGCGGATGTCGAATCGGTTGGGTTTGTACCGGCTGGTGCAAATGGCCGGGAGCCACGAAACGCTCTATACGAATCCGTTGTTGTTGGCGGAAAAACTCGTCGAAGCCGGGCGCGATTAGAATTTGTGCATGAAAACGCACTCGGAATTGGCCGGGACTTGAATAGGAAGATGTTGCAGCTCAACACGAAACCGGAACCCGTCGAAATCGATCCCGCGAAATCTGCAATCGTCGTCGTGGACATGCAGAATGCATTTGCGAGCAAAGGCGGGACACTCGATATCGCGGGAGTAGATTTGTCTGACGCGCCGCGCGTCGTCCGCACGACCCGCGACGTGATTGACGCAGGCCGTTCGGCGGGCGTGCAGATTGTCTATCTTCAAATGGCCTACAAGCCGGACTTGAGCAACGCCGGTGGGCCGCACTCGCCGAATTGCCACAAGGAACTGGCGATGAATCTGATGCGTTCTAAGCCGGAGCTAAGCGGAAAGCTTCTGACCGAAGGAACGTGGGACAGCGAAATCGTCGATGAACTTGTACCGCTGCCGGGAGATCTCGTCGTCATCAAGACGCGCTACAGCGGGTTCGCGGGGACGACTCTCGATTCGCAGCTCCGCGTGCGCGGCATTCGGTATCTGATTTTTGCGGGCATCGCGGCTAATGTGTGCGTTGAATCGACGCTCCGCGATGCTTATTTCCACGATTACTGGGCCGTCCTTGTGGCGGATGCCACGATGCCCGCGGGCGGACGGGCCATTTACGATGCCACGTTGTTCAACGTCGAATCATTTTTTGGCTGGAGCGTGAAATCGGAAGAGCTGTGCATGGCTCTGTGTGAGCGAAGGGAGCAAGCGGCTCGTGTGGACGGCTGATATTGACGTTGGCGGAACGCTGACCGACGGCTTATTCACTGACGGAAGCGACATCGTTTCCGTGAAAGTTGACACGACTCCGCACGACCTTACCGTCTGCCTGTTTGATTGCCTCACGCAAGCAGCAACGAAGCTCGATTTCCCTGACGTTGCTTCATTTCTCGAAATTGTCGAATTGATTCGATGGTCCACGACGATTACCTCAAACGTGCTGGCGGAACTGCGTGGGCCGCGCATCGGCTTGCTGCTCTCGGCGGGAAATGAAAAAACTCTGTACGGCGATGGCCCGTGCACGACCGTCTTGAATCGCTTGATATCCGAACGGGATGTGATCGGGCTGAACGGATCTGCCGGTGACGTCGACGTGATGAATGCCGCTCGCACGCTTCTTGAAGGCGGCGCCCGCCGTATATGCGTCAGCCTGAAAGGCTCGCATGAAAATCCCGATCGCGAGCTCGCATTTAAGCGAACCATCGATCAGCAATATCCCGATCATTTTCTCGGATCGGTGCCCGTCCTCGCTGGAAGCGACATCTCCAAAAGCGCCGACGACCGTACACGCACTTATTGCGCGCTGATCAACGCGTACACTCACGGAGCGCTTGCCGCGACGCTTTTTAAAGCCGAAGATGAGCTGCGCGAAACTTCCGGGTATTCCGGCTCATTTCTCGTGAGCCACATCAATGGCGGCGTCGCCGGCATCTCGAAAACCAAAGCCATCGACACAATTGAATCGGGACCTGTCCTAGGAATTCTCGCCAGCGCGAGCTTCGCGAAGGCGTACGGGTTCGCAGACGTGGTTGCGATGGATATTGGCGGCACGACGGCAAAAGTTAGCGTCCTCCGGAATTCCGAGCCGATTTATCGAAAGCCGTCCGATCTTTTTGGAATTCCCGTTGAGATTTCGCTTCCCTACCTGCGTTCGATCGCTCTGGGCGGTGGCAGCGTTGTGAAAGCGGCCGGAAACGTTAAATCTCCCGCGATTCAGCTCGGTCCCGAGAGTATGGGCTCTTATCCCGGTCCAGCCTGTTACGCCCTCGGAGGCGATCAGCCCACACTCACCGACGCCTTTGTCGCGGCCGGGTTGATCAATCCGGAATATTTTCTCGGTGGCACGAAGCTTATCGATCGGGAGCTTGCTCGCAAGGCAATCGAGGATTCCATCGCGCAGCCGATGAGTCTCTCGGTCGAAAGCGCGTGCCGCGAGATCATTGGATCGGCATTCGAGCTGGTAGCGAACGTCATCACTAGCGCTCAATCTGAATTGCATCTCGATTTCTCCACGTTTCCACTTTTTGCTTACGGCGGAAACGGAGGCCTGTTCGCATGCGGCGTGGCGGAAAAGGCCGGGTTGTCGAGCGTTCGAATCTTTTCGCTTGGCCCTGTTTTCAGCGCGTTCGGCTCGTCGGTTTCCGATATCGTCCACGTCTACGAGCGCGCACTGTCCGCCGAAGCGTTGACCGACGCGACCCTCGCTCGCTTCAGGCGGATTCTCGATGAAATGAAGACCGAAGCCTTAAAGGATCTCCTCGGCGAAGGAATCAAGCCCGAAGGGTTGAGTCACACGATCGAATTTGAAATGTCGAAGGGCGATGGCCATTCGCTATCCGTTGTCATATCAGAGTCCGCGCTCGGGAGCGCCGCAGAACTGAAAACTGCGCTCGCGGCTGCGCTTGCCACCGCCGGAGAAAAGCAGGCTGCGCCGGGCGGTCTCGAACTTCTTCGTGTGCGGGTGCGGAAGCAAATACCGAAGCCGCGGCTCGCCGAGCACGCGCTGCAGGGTTCCGATTCGTCGGACGCACTCACCGGAACGCGTGAAGTTTTCTCGGGCAGCCGCAGCGGCGAAGCGAAGATTTACCGATGGGAATCCCTGCTTCCCGGCAACTGCGTGGATGGCTGCGCGATTCTCGAGGGCGTCAATACAACGTATTTCGTGCCCGAAGGTTGGACAATGGTGGTCGATAGCTATGGAAATGGAGATTTGAGCCGAAAGTAGAGAGCGCGGAACCAATTCCGGATTCAATTTCAGCGAGAGAGTCTATGGCACAAGAATCGCAAAACAAAATTCGAATCACGGAGCATCTCGATCTCGACGTGGAGCGCGAGGAATGGCTCTGCAACCGCTGCGGCCGCACTCTCGGGCCAGCTAGTGAGAATTACAAAAAGGGCTGCCTCTTGTACGATCGCGATCCGCGCGAAATACATCCGCCCATCGTTACGGCGAGTTTCAATTTTTCTCCGGACCCGCTTTGGGTTCGCATCGTCGAATTTTATTGCCCGGGCTGCGGCACGCAGATCGAAACTGAGTATCTGCCGCCGGGGCATCCGATTACGTACGATATTGAGCTGGATCTGAGTCGTCTTAGACAACGTTTGCGCACGGGCGAATTCGTGATTCGCGGAGAGCGGCTCGAGGTCAAGGAATGAATTCGATTGATATTGATGTCGGCGGAACTTTCACCGACCTCGTCCTTCACTACGACGGGCAATCGCTAATCAAAAAGGTGTCGACGACGCCTTACGATCTTTCCGTGTGTTTCTCGCGTGTCATCGAGGAAGGGGCGAAGTCTATCGGATTGAAAACAGAGGAGTTGCTGCCAGAAATCGACATGATCCGGTACTCGACCACGATCGCCATGAACCGGCTCATCGAGAGGAAAGGGCCGCGCCTCGGACTGATCACCACGGAAGGCCACGAGGACGTCGTCCTGATCGGGCGTGGCGCGCAATGGATTGACGGGACGCGGGTGGCCGAGCGCCGCAACCTCGCGATTCAGAAAAAGCCAGATCCGCTGATTCCGCGCGACATGATCGTCGGCGTCAAGGAGCGCGTGGACTCGCGCGGCAAAGTAATTCGCCCGCTTGACGAAAAGAATGTCCGCGAGAAAGTGCGCTATCTCGTCTCGCGCGGCGCGCGCGGTTTCGTAGTTTCGTTTCTCTGGGGCTTTCTAAATCCCATTCATGAGCGTCGCGTGAAGGAAATCATTCGGGACGAATACAAAGAATTTCACATCGGCTATCTGCCGGTTGTTTTGGCCGGCCAAGTGGTCGGCAAGCTCGGGGAATATGAGAGGACGCTCGCCGCGATTCTCGACGCCTACCTGCAGCGATCCATGCAGATTGAGCTTTCGGCCATGTGGGACAAGCTGCGCGAACGCGGCTATAAGAAGCCGCTGCTGATGATTCAAAGCTCCGGAGGGATCGCCGAAGTATTTCGCACCACGGCGAGTCGGACGTTCAACAGCGGCCCTGTGTCTGGCCTTATGGGCGCGCATCACGTTGCGAAATCGCTGGGCTATCAGAATGTCGTGATGTCGGACATGGGCGGCACAAGCTTCGACGTCGGTTTGGTCGTGAAGGATAGCGTGCGCAGCTATGACTTCCGTCCGATCATCGATCGTTGGATGGTCGGAATCACGATGATCAAGACACTTTCGATCGGCGCCGGCGGCGGCTCGATCGCGTCGATAAATCGCCTGCTGCAAAATCGCGTGCAAGTAGGGCCGCGCAGCGCCGGCTCGATGCCAGGCCCGGCGTGCTTCAATCTCGGCGGGACGGATCCGACGGTCACGGACGCCGACGTGGTGCTCGGATACATCAATCCTGACTATTACTTCGGCGGACGGATGCGCCTCGACAAGAATCGCGCGATTCAAGCGATTCGCGACAAAATTGCGAAGCCTCTCGGAGTCAGCGTCGAAGAAGGCGCCGAGATCATACGCAAAATCGTGAACGGAAATATGTCGTCAGCGATCATGAAGGAGGTCCACCTTCGCGGTCATAGCCCCGATGAATTTATTCTTTTTGTCGGCGGCGGCGCTGGGCCGACGCATGCGGAAGGATTCAAGGGCGACATCCCGAAAGCTGTGACGTTTCCGTTTTCGGCGGTTTTCTGCGCCTTCGGCTCGTCCACTATGGACATCATGCATGTGTACGAGGCATCGAAGAAACTCACGTTGATGACGCCGGGAAATCAGCAGATCACCGACGAGTATGAAATCTTCAATCAGACCGTCGAATCGCTGTTGGACCAAGCGCGCAAGGATCTCATCGCGGATGGCCTCGCGCCGACGCAGGCGTCGTACGTCCTTGAGTTGGACATGCTGTACGGCGGCCAATTCCACGTGAAGCGGGCTCTCTCGCCGCGGATGTCTCTGCATGGCAAGGAAGATGTCATCGCGATTTGCGATGCTTTCAATAAAGAGTTCAGCGAAGCGTTCAGCCCGTTCGTGGTGAACCCTGAGGGTGGAATTTTCATCGAGAGCTTTATCCTAAAGGCCATCGTCCCGACCAAGAAAGTCAGTATGCCGACCATGAAGCTCGAAGGATCGAATCCGTCCGCGGCGCGCAAGGGCGAGCGGCCTGCATATTGGCCGGCCGAAAAAGATTATCGTGAGACGCCGATTTTCTCGTACGAATTGCTGCGCCCTGGCAACGTTGTCGAAGGTCCGGCCGTAATCGAAGGCGAATACACGACCGTCGTTGTTCCGGCGCCGATGCATTTGCGAATTGACGAGCGCGGGCTTGGAATATTGGAAGCCTGAGCACGCCGAGGAATTGAAGGAGCCTTATGCCTATCCCGACATTGGCGGAAAAGCTGGAATGGCTGAAGCCGGCACCGGCCTCGCAGTATGAAATAGAATGCGCCGCCAAAGTGCGCCAGGGAGATTACGAAATCGGCGTGCAGATCACCAACGACATTCTCGACGAAGCCATGGAAGTGTTCGTTCGATCTTCGCGAAGCTACTTCGGCGTTTCCGGCGATTCGATGGTGGCGATTTTCACGGCAAATGGCGATTTGATCAACGCATCGTGCGGAACGTATCTTCACGCGATCATCCAGCCGATCGTGATCAAATTTGTTCAGAAATATTACGCGGAGAATCCGGGCATTCGCGAGGGCGATATTTGGTACACAAACGACGCCCTCTACGGTGGCATTCACAATCCCGATCAGGTCGCTTTGATGCCTGTCTTCTATAAGGGGAAGCTGCTCGCCTGGGCCTCCGCGGCGCTGCACACCACCGAAACAGGCGCAATCGAGCCGGGCGGGATGCCGGTGAGCGCGCGTTCCCGATTCGAAGAAGGATTAAATCTTCCGCCGATGAAAATCGGAGAAAACTTCGAGTTGCGGAATGATTTTCTCGAATTTTACTCCGTCTATGGGCTTCGTGCGCCTGCGATGTTCATCTCCGATCTTCGCGCGCGCTGCACCACGGCCGATCGCGTTCGGATTCGCCTGATCGAGCTTGCGGAGAAGCGCGGCCCGGATTTCGTTGTCGGATTGCTGCGCAAGATGTGCGAAACCGCCGAAGTTGGCGCGAGAAAGAAAATCGAGGCGCTGCCGGACGGAAAGTTTCGCGCTGTGGTTTTCAACGACGCAATCGGCTTCACGCCTGCCCTTGTCCGCGCATGCAACCTGACGCTCATCAAGGAGGGCGGCAAACTCACGTTTGATTTTCACGGCACGTCGCCTGAGAACCCTTCGTCGTACAACGTCCATTCGCAGGCGGTGGTGGGCCACATCGCGAATTTCATGTACGAATATATCTTCCACGACCTGCCGATTTGCAGCACGACGTTTGCGCCCATTGATTTCGTTTTCCCTGAAGGCATCATTCTGAATCCCGACAAAATGGCTGCTACGAGCTGTTGTGTCTTTATCGGCATGCAGGCGCGATGCGCCACACACAACGCATTCGCGAAAATGTCTTTTTCGAGCGCAGGCCTGTGGCGCCAGGTTACGGCCGCGCCCGGCAGCCAGCACACATCGCAAATTTGCGCGGGCCTTTCGCAATGGAAGCTCGCCGTGGCCGACGTGCTGTCGTTCTCGCTGAACACGATGGGACAGGGCGGCCGTGCTTCTACTGATGGAATGGACGCCTACGGGTTTGCGTGGTGCGCCTTTGGACGCGCGCCCGATTCGGAGCAGGTGGAAAGCGAACTGCCTCTCACCGTCACGCTATCGCAGCACTGGAAAGATTCGTGCGGTCACGGCCGCCATCGTGGCGGCTCCGGCGGCGTGCAGCAATGGATGATTCACAAAATGCCGAATCTTGTTTCCATGTGCATGGGCAACGGAACCAAGGTGCCACTCGGGCAGCCTCTTTTCGGCGGCTACGCTTCGGCTCCGATTCCCGGCATCAGCGTGCGTAAGGCCGATTTGATGGAGAAGATGCAGGCGGGCGATTCGAGCATTTCTCTCGATTCCCGGGACATCCTGGAAAATGGCACGATTAAGGGCGATTGGAACTTCGAGCTCGTTGCGCGGACGCCAAAAGTTTACGAGGAGGGCGACTTGCTCTTCGGGTTCAGCGGCGGCGGGCCGGGGTACGGCGATCCTCTCGAGCGCGAGCCCTCCGAAATATTCGAAGACCTGCGCAAAAATATTATTTCGGACTGGACGGCACAGAATATCTATCGCCTTGCCTACGACCCGGAGCGGCGAAAGCTTGACGTTGAGAAAACCAAACAACAGAGGGATGACGAACGGCGTGCGCGGCTTGCTCGGGGAAAGTCGTTCGACGAATTTCACGAGGAATGGAATAAGAAGAGCCCGCCGAAGGAAATTCTCCAGTGGTACGGCACGTGGCCAGACGCACAGTCAACTGGACCGATATTTCGGCCCTGAATGATGGCCGAAGATTACACGCCGCGGCAGATCGTCAAGGATTTATTGCAAGGGACGGCGCCACCGCGGCCGCTATTCTTGCCCATCGTATTTTCCCTCGGAGCGCGCATCGAGAACATGCCGCTTCGTAGCTTTTTGACGAATCCAACGAAAATCACAAATGCTTTGCGGCAGATTCGCGGGCGCGTCAAATCGGACGGAATCACCTGCTATTGCGACCGGTTTCTTGAAGCACAAGCTCTCGGCGGCGCGGTGGAATGGGAGTCCGGCGACCATCCGCGCGGAGCGCGCTGGCCCGGGCCTGCGGTCAACGGCGAGGTCCCGGTAGGACTTCGCTCGCCGGAAGATTCGGTGAAAAGCTCCTCCGTTATCACCGCGACGGAAGTTATTCGCCGGCTAAAATCGCTGATGCGAGACGACTCGCTCTTGACGGTGTGCCTTACAGGCCCTTTCACGCTCGGCGCGCTTCTCTCGAACGCGGATGCCGACGGCGAGCTGCGTGCCGATGACGTTCAAAGCTTCGCGGTCGCATTTTCAGCGGCAGTGATCGCGCGAATCGCCTCCGCATTTGCTGAGGCGGGAGCAAATGTGATTTTCATTCGAGAGGATGTCCTGCCCGCTCCCTCCTCGGAGGTATATCCGGATTGGAATTCTTCACTCTCGTCCACTGTCAATATCGTTCGCTTCTACGAAGCGCTGCCAATTCTTCTCGTCACGGATCCAGGCGCCGCCGGCGCGAATCGCAGTGAAATGTTCCCGCGGATTCGGGATTGCATTGTTTGCCCGGCGAATGGCAGTCCTGAGCCCGCGCGACTTTCCACTGGCGCCGAGGAAGAAAACCCTGCCAGAGGCGTTGCATTGCCCCTCGAACTATTCAACCCGCACGAGTTTCCTGCCGAAGCTTCGGACGAGGCTCTACGCCGCATGATTTCGAATGGGAATCCAGCCGTAATCACGACCGCAGGCGACGTCTCCGCGATGGCGGATGTGAGGCGCTTGAATAAAATATGGGAACTCCTGCATTGTAGTTAGAGCACAGCCGCGCATGAACCATTCGAGCCATCAACGGGAACCCATCATTCCGTCCGCTGATCTGCGCCGCCACGAGCCGCATCGAAGCGGCGACGGGAGCGCGAAAACGCCAGCGCGTGCACGACCCGTGCGATTGCGCACTTCGGGCGTCACAATGCAGACCCTCGCCGATGGCACGATTTTAGTTCGCCCCGACGAAGGGCTTCGGCCTTACCCGACAGCTCTCACCGATCGAGTGATTCACTGGGCGAACGTCGCCCCGGACCGTTGCTGTATTGCGAAGCGGGGAGCAGACGGCGAGTGGCAGCGTCTCACGTATTCGCAAGTGATGGAATCTGCCAAGAGTATTGGTCAGGCCTTGCTCGATCGAGGACTATCGGTAGATCGCCCCGTCGCGATTCTCTCCGAAAACGATCTCGA
>Ga0182015_10007225_pt1 | contig 10897 bp, 8 predicted proteins | sample 712P3MmetaG_FD_120478 | JGI IMG/M metagenome (GOLD analysis project Ga0182015, IMG submission 120478) | Permafrost microbial communities from Stordalen Mire, Sweden - 712P3M metaG | ecosystem: Environmental > Terrestrial > Soil > Wetlands > Permafrost | place: Sweden: Stordalen | collected...
AGATGCCGTAGATGGCCGCGATCAGCTGCAGCAGCGTGCCAAGTCCGCCCAACACGGTCAGGAGGGAGCCCACGAACGCCGGCGTGAACGCGTAGGCGGCTGTCTTCATCGCCTGGCGCTGGTCACGCACACCGGCAAACGTGGGTGCCAGCGCGTTGATGATGAGCCCGACGAGATAGAAACCAAGCAGGCCGAAACCGAAGCTCACCAGCGCCGCCGTCAATCCGCTGACCAAGGACATGCGGAAAGTTCCGCCAAAAGGGATGGTCACACCGATGACCGACATGCGCACGAATGTCATGAGCGCCGACAATCCGGTCAGCGGTATCACGTAGCCGGTATACAGCTGGCCAATCGAAGTGGATTCCGAGGCGATGACCGGCCACTCGGTCTTGGGCGCCAGCAGAATATTCTTTATCCGCTCGATGATGCCCGGAAATCGACTCGTCGCGCTCGCCCAAGCCGCCGCCCCGGCCGCAGCAGCCGAGGCCGCGGCATTGGGCGCAGCATTGGACGCGGCAGAAGGCGTCGATGATGGGTTGCCGCCGGCGGCGGCGAATGGCTCACCGCAGTGGCCGCAGAATCGGGCGTTATCGGCTGAAACTAGGTTGCATTTGGGACAAATCATGCGGAATCTCCCTTTCTAATTTTTACGTTGCGCTGGGATCTCGCGGCGGCCGCTGCCGCGGCGGGTGTTCGCGCTACGATAATGCGTCAAATTTCCGCGTCGGTCGACTCGGCTTGATCGGCGTGGCGGCAATCGGCGGCGACGTGTGCCGGGCGGCGATCCGATGTCTGTGAATAATGGTTTAATTTATTATAATAAACAAACAGTTATATGATATATATCGAAATAAAATGAATACATTACTATATCGTCCACGCGCATGGCTACCGTTGCCTGTCAACAACCAATTGCCGCGCCATCGCTGCGCGGGTCGCTGGCGCCCTGGAAACCGCGATCAGCGTCATGCACGACCGCGCCGGCGTGACCCATGACCTGATCGAAGGGTGCTACCCGCTCCAACTGGTGCCCGGCGGCCGTCAACTCGCCGAGCATGTCGTCGGGAAATCGGCTTTCCACCCGCAACGCGGCGCCCGCGTCCCGCCACGTTCGGCCCAGCACCCATCGCGGCGCGGATATCGCGTCCTGCAAATCCCAACCGTAAAGCGCATAGCGTGTGAACAGCGCCGCCTGCGTCTGAGGCTGGCCATCGCCGCCCATGGCGCCATATACCATCGTGCGCCCGTCCCGGAAGCGCGCCATCGCGGGGTTCAGCGTGTGGAACGGTTTGCGGCCCGGCGCCAACACATTAGGGCCATCCCCGCCGAGCTGGAACGCGCAGCCACGATTCTGCCATACGAAACCCGATTCCGGCAGCCCGATGCCGGAGCCGAATTCGAAATACAGACTCTGGATGGCGCTCACGGAACGGCCCATCTTGTCGATCACGCCGAACCACACAGTGTCGCCTCCGCTCGCTCCACCCTCCCACGGGGCGGCTCGTCCGCGGTCGATTCGCGCGGCAGCCTGCGCGAGCTCGGCCGACGCAAGGTAGTGTTCCAGCTGCGAGCCTGCGTTCGCCCGATGTCCAATCTCCCGATCGCGCACGGCAAAGGCGAGCTTCGTGCTCTCCACGATGCCGTGCAGGTGGGCAAACGACTCCGCACGCTCGACATTGAGCTCGGCGAAGATGCCGAGAATCATGAGCGATGCCAGCCCCTGCGACGGTGGCCGGCAGTTGTAGACGTCGGCCGTGGGCAACGCAAGCTGCAATGGCAGGCCGAGGTGCGCGGTTTGATTGGCGAGGTCGGCGACGCTCAAGGGTGCGCCGGCCCTCGCCAGCTCGGCGGCAATTTGGCGCGCGAGTTCGCCACGGTAAAAGCTGTCGAGGCCCTGACTCGCGAGGGCCGCCAGCGTGCGGCACAGCGCCGGCTGGTACAGTAGGCGGCCCGCCTGCGCCGGCGCGCCGTCAACGAAGTGCAATGCACTGAAGCCCGGTACGCATTCGAGCTCCTGTCGGAATTGCGTGATTGCATCGGCGTGGCTCGTCGCGACGATGGTTCCCCGCTCCGCCAGCCCCATGGCGTGCTCGAAAATTCGCGACAGCGGCAGGTGACCGCCCCAGTCGCCGTTGATTTCCCACGCCGCAGCCCAGGCCGACACTGCGCCGGCCACGGTATTGGCCGCGAGCGCGCCGCGCCATGGCACCGCGCGAAGGCCGAGTTGCCGGTACAGCGACGTGCTGACACCCGAGCCCGCTCTGCCGGCCCCGTCGATGGTCATCGGGACGTTGCCCGGTGCCGAGATCAACCAGAAGCTATCACCGCCGAGGCCCGTCATATGCGGATAGACGACTGCCAGCGTCGCGGCGGCGGCGAGCGCGGCCTCGATCGCGGTGCCACCTTCTTCCAGAATCCTCACGCCCGATTCCGCCGCCCGCACATGGGGCGCCGTGACCATGCCGCCGTTCGAACGCTGTGTCACGGGCATCATGGAAGGATGGCGGCGGCCGCGTGCAGCAACGCCTCGTCCCCGTTTCGCCATCCCAGCAGCGAAATGCCCACCGGCGCCGAATCGACGCAGCGCAGGGGCAGTGATATCTGCGGCCGGCCTGCGAGGCTGGCCAGTGCCGTGAGTGGAAATAACCGGGCACGCTGGACTTGCAACTCCGCAGGCAAAACGTCCCGCGCCGGCGCCGGCCCCGGAACCGGGGGCAGACACAATATGGTTCCGCGCGGCAGCGCCGCGTCGAGTTGCGCGATCACGAGGTCGCGCTCGAGCTCCGCCGCCCGCACCTGATCCTCGGTGATCATTCGCGCAGCGCTGAAGCGCTCGGCCACTCCCGGCCCGAACCGGGGGTTGACCGTTTCGATCCAATGACCATGGGTGTTCCATACTTCCCTGGCCTGCAGTACGCGCAGGCATTCGGCCGCGCGCGGCAAATCGATGCCGAGATTGATCGACCGCCGGACGCCGAACTGCCCGCTGAGGCGGCGCGCAACTTCCTCGGCATCGGCCGGATCCGCCGCAGCGCCCAGGCCATCGAGCGCCGGATCACCGACGAGGTCGACCCCAGTCGCCGCGCTCGGGTGAGCATCCAATAGGATGGCGCCGATTTCGCGCATCAGTGATCCGGAGCGGGCCAGCCATCCGACCGTATCGAAGCTCGGCGCCAGCGGCACGACGCCGTCGACGGGGACTCTGCCGTGGCTGGGGCGCAGCCCGATCAGTCCACACCATGCGGCCGGCACGCGCACCGAACCCGCGGTGTCGGTTGCGATGGCGAAATCCACCTCGCCGGCAGCCAATGCGGAGGCCGCTCCGCTCGAGGACCCTCCCGTCAGCCGTGAGGGAGCCGCCGGGTTCAGCGGGGCACCCTCATGAAAATTGCGGCCATCGAGCGCGTAGGCGAGTTCATCGGTGCGCGTCTTGCCAATGAGGCGCGCGCCCGCGTCGAGCAGTCGCTGCACCACGGCCGCGTGGCGCGCGGCCCTTGCGTGCGTCGCACCCCAGGACGGATTCCCGCAGCCCGTCGGCCATCCCGCGACGTCGAACAGGTCCTTCACCGCGAACGCCGTCCCGCGCAGCGGTCCCACGGACTTCGGTTGCACCACGAAGCGCGCGACGAAGGCGTCTACGATGGGCGGTGCGGACATGTTCTGCCGGGGGTGAGCGCGCGCCGGGAAGGGTACTGGCCCGATCATGCCGCCGGCGCCGCGCCACGCGTGAAAGCCCAATCCATCCAACGGCTGATCATACCGCCGCCCAGGCTGCTGGCAGTCACGCCCCGGAGATCGTAATGCGCGCCGCTGAGGATGGAGTCCGCGGCGAGTTGCCCGCTGCGGATCGCCGGCCCTATACCCTCGCAAAGATCCCGAGTGGCCAGACCGGCGGCATCGCCGACGATGAACGCATTGCCGATGCGCGCGGAATCCATTACTCCGCGGACGTAGTAGCTGTAGCCGGGCGCATCATCGGGCATGTCGATTCCAAACTCCCGTTTCATCTTCGACGCCAGGTGACGCCAATGCTGCCGGATATTCTCGCCGCGCTGTTTCAATCTCAGCGCCATCGCGCCGATGCCCACGTTGAGCCAGCCTGCCGATTTGGGCACATACCAGCCGTAGCCCGGCAGACCATGCTCGAAAAACCACAAGTGACAATCCGGATCCCGCCATTGATGCGGAAATTCCAGTTCCAACGTCACGGTCTGCAGCCCTCGTGGCCGCGGCATCGCGGCCTCGAACAGGGCGCGACGCACGGGACAGGCGGTGCCGCCCGCCCCGATCAGGTATCGGCAGCGAAAGGCCCCATCGATCACATAGTCATCGCCGTCCCGGCAAATGCTCTTCACGGCGTGGGTTTGCACCTCGGCGCCCGACCGCTCGAGCAGCCAGGCATCGAACTCCACGCGGCGGATGGAGTGCTGCACGCAGGGCAAGGGCAGCCCAAAACCACGCATATGCCAGTGGAGTCGACGGAAGCTCAAAAAGCCATGTGGATAGGTTGCAATATCCAGATTCAAATCCCGCACCACTTCGGGCGTGATCCAGCCGGCGCACAGCTTGTGGCGCGGGAATTGCTCCCGGTCGAGCACGATGACGTCCGCTCCTCCAGCCTTCAGGCGCCGCGCGGCAGCGGACCCGGCCGGACCGCCGCCGACGACGATGGCATCGGCGCTACGCATCGAACGGCGCCCTATTTCGGGTACATGTACTCGCGGGTGAGCGGGATGGCATTGTTGTCTTGCTTCGTGACCAGCACCTGAAACAGCTGCAGAAATCCCGTTTCGAAAGCCGCAATCGAACCCGCGAGGTACAGGCGCCACATGCGCACGAACGACTCGTCGGAGAACATCGATCGCACCTTGTCGCTAACCTGTTCGTATCGATCCATCCATTGGCGCAGCGTGCGCGCATAGTGCAGGCGCAGATTCTCCACATCGAGCACCGACAGGTTCGACGGCTCGAATATCTGCAGCATTTCGCCGAGCGATGGAGGATACGCCCCGGGAAATATGCGCCGTTCGATCCACGGATGGAGTGCCTCCGGCCGATTGCGCCCGATCGAATGGATCAGCGCGCGTCCCTCGCCCGTCAGCGAGCGCGAGACGACATTGCCGAGTTCCGGATAATTCTCGAGACCCACGTGCTCGAGCATGCCCACGGAGACGAAGACGTCATACCGGCCCGTGATGTTTCGGTAATCATCCTCGATGAATTCCACGCGGCGCTCCAAGCCGCGCTCCCGGGCCTGGTGGCGTGCGAATTCCAGCTGCGCCTTCGAGATGTTGAATGCACGCACCCGCGCTCCGTACCGGCCGGCCATGTGCAACGCGAGACTTCCCCAGCCGCAACCCGCCTCCACGACCGAATCCGCGGCGCCGATGCGCAATTTGCGACAAACGTGATCCATCTTCGCCACCTGCGCTTCGTCGAGCGTGGCCTCAGCGTGGGGATAATAGGCGCAGGTGTACGCCATGGTCTCGCCCAGCCACAGCGAATAGAATTCGTTGCCGAGGTCGTAATGCCGGTGGATGTTGTCGCGCGATCCGGCCACGGTATTGCGGCGCGGCCGATGAAGCCAGGCAGCGACGCGGTCGGCGACGGAGTCATGCGCGCTTGACCGGCCCAAACCCCGAAACACGCTCACCATGAACTGGACCAAGTCCCCCTCCACCTCGAGCTGCCCCGTGCTGTAGGCGTCCCCGAAGCGGATCTTCGCGTCGCTCAGCAGGCCGAGCAGCGTGCCGCGGTCCGCAATTCTCACGGTTTCGGTCGCCCGCATGGAGACCGGCGTTATGCGCTCACCGGTCCAGGAGAGCACGAACTCGATGGGCGGGTCGCCGAAGCTCGCGAGCAGGCGATGCAGGAGACGAGCCTCGAGCGAGAGGCGCGTTTCGCGATCGGCGACGGATAGCGGCGCGTCCCGGTCGATGCTGCGCCCTGGTTCGGAGCCGGTGTCCATGGCTGCCTCGACGGCCTTAGGTCAGGTCACGGTAAACGCGATCTGATCGCCGAGCTTTCGCATGCGCTGGTACTGCATCTTCAAGCCATGCTCCAACTCCTGGAGCTTCGCTTGCAGGGCGGAGCCCTCCCAGCGCTCATGCATCGCGCGTTTCGCCTCCTGAAGACGCTGTTCGCGCAGGTGTGTCCAAGCAGCCACGGCGTTGCTGAAGACCTCATACTCGTCCGCCACCCGGCGCTTGAGGAGTTCGATCTGCGCGCGCCCCGTCTGACCGGACAGATGCCGCTCCGCGCGGCGGAACTGGGCATCGATCAGCGCACGCTGAATCTTGAACCACGGAACGCGCTTCAAATTCGTGGCCAATCCGAGCCAGCTCATCGCCGAGATGAACCATTTCGAGGGATCCCATTGCCATGGGCGCACACCGTTGCGGTAGTCATGCGCGAACATGTGATGAAAATTATGGTATCCCTCGCCATAGGTGAGCAACGCGACCACGGGATTGTCGCGGGCCGTATTGTCCTCCGTATAGGGTTGGGAACCCCAGATGTGAGCGAGCGAATTGATGAAGAAGGTCAAATGATGGCTCACCACCAGCCGCAGAACACCCGCGAGCAGGAATGTCCCGAGCACTTCGCCCGAGGCCCAGCCCAGGAGCAGCGGCACACCGAAATTCGTCGCAAGCATCAACGGGATGTAAAAGCGATGTTGAAAGCGCACCAGCGGGTCGCGTTCCAGATCCCTCACGGTGCTGAAATCCGGATCGCCGCTGGGATAGTAATGCAGCATCCATCCGATGTGCGAGAACCAGAAGCCGCGCTTTGCGCAGTACGGGTCGCGCTCGGTATCGTCGATGAACCGATGATGTATCCGGTGCGAGGCGCTCCAGATCAAAACACTGTTCTGCAACGCCATGGCGCCAAACAGCAGATACGCCACCTTGAGTATGGGATGAGCCTCGTAGGTCGCGTGGGCGAACAGCCGATGATATCCGCAGGTGATCGCCATCCCGTTGGCGCCGAGCAGCAGCGCGAACCAGATCCAAGCCGCCGCGTGATAGCCGACCTTGAAGCCATACCAGGGCACGACGGTCACCGCGACGGCGAAGGTCACCGCAAACATGGCGGTTGTCACCCAATTACGCGCAACCCGGGTCGATTGAACTGGCGTCATAGAACTCTCATATCTTGGGCGAATCGCCCGGTTTGTCGTCAAATCCCAACCAACCTTCCTACCATGCCGGAATATATCGATAATTTACAATGAATCGTCGCGAAATGTGAAGGCTGGTACATCCGGTTCATGGGGGCAGGCGCGCGCAATACCAGAGCTTATGCCAGGCGGGGAGCCCCCAACAGCCGTCAATTTCGCGTTTGCAGCTTCTCATGCTCGATTTGAGCACTCCGTCGGGAATCTCCGTTGCTTAGCTTCGGGTTATGCGTAGCCGGCCGCCGCAGCACGCCCACGCGCGCATGGGCCCGCGGCCGATTTGCACGCAATGTGCAGCATAGGCTGCGATATTACGAGTATTGACAATGTCTTACAGAATATCCTTATCGTGAAGCCACGTTCCATCCATGCGCCGTCCCGGTCGAGCGGCTGTCAGCGCAACTCCGACACGCGCAATGGAGATCCTCGCCTTGTTGCGCACCGTGCGGGCGTCATACTGCTGGGGCGGCGCCGCCCGCTGGGGGTACTCGGTATGAGGGGATCATCGAAGCTGTTCATCGCGAGCGGCACGGCGTTGTTGAGTGCCCAGGTTTTGGGCCACCCCATCGGTCACAACCAAGCGGTGAGACACCAGTTGATCGTTTGCATGACCAAGCAAATGTCCGCCAGCAAGGCCATTTCCTATAATCAGGCGAGCAAGCTCTGCAAGGAACAGATGCAAGCGCCCCCGCTGGCATCCAATGCCGTCGGCAAGCCGCTGGTCGGGTTGAATCGATGAGGCCTCCGGAATTGCCTACTACCCAGGGTTGAAAACCCTGTATTATCCGGGGTTAGCTGCATTTCCTTGAGGCGTGTAAATGACTTTGAGAACCCTGTTTCTGCAAGCGCCGTCGTTTGACGGCTTTGATGGCGGCGCCGGCTCGCGCTATCAGGCAAAGCGAGAGATCAAATCCTTCTGGTTTCCGACATGGCTGGCGCAACCAGCGGCGCTGGTGCCGAACTCACGCGTCCTGGACGCCCCGGCTGACGAGTTGACGGTGGATGACTGTCTGAAGATAGCCCGGGACTACGATCTGGTCATCATGCACACGAGCACCCCTTCTTTTCCCACCGACGCGAAGTTCGCGCAACTGCTCAAGGAAAGGGATCCGAACGTCAAAATTGGCCTGGTCGGCGCCAAGACCATGGTTGATCCCGAGGGTTCGCTCAAAGCGGCGGCGGCGGTGGACTTCGTCTGCCGCGAGGAATTCGATTACACCTGTCTGGAGGTCGCCGAAGGGCTGCCTCTGAAGGACATCAAGGGACTGTCGTATCGCGAAGCCGAGGGCCGCGTCGTTCACAATCTGCCGCGCGCGATCATCGAAAACATGGACGACCTGCCCTTTGTTGCGCCGGTCTACAAGCGCGATTTGAAAATCGAGAACTACTTCATCGGTTATTTGAAACACCCGTATGTCAGTTTCTACACCGGCCGCGGCTGCCGGTCGAAGTGCACGTTCTGCCTGTGGCCGCAAACCGTGGGCGGCCATCGCTATCGTGTGCGTTCCGCCGCGAACGTCATCGCCGAGGTGCAGTGGATCAAGGAGAACATGCCCGAGGTGAAGGAAATCATGTTCGATGATGACACCTTTACCGACACCTCCAATCTGCCGCGCGTTGAGGAGATCGCCGTCGGCATGGGCAGGCTCGGCATGACCTGGAGCTGCAACGCGAAGGCCAACGTGCCCTACAAGACCCTGAAGGTCATGAAGGATAACGGCCTGCGTCTGCTGTTGGTGGGCTTTGAATCCGGCGACGACCAGATTTTGCACAACATCAAGAAGGGATTGCGCACCGACATTGCGCGGCGGTTCAGCAGCGACTGCAGCAAGCTCGGCATCTTGGTCCACGGTACGTTCATCCTGGGGCTTCCCGGCGAAACCAAGGAAACCATCGAAAAGACCATCGAATTCGCGAAGGAAATCAATCCGCACACCATTCAAGTGTCGCTGGCGGCGCCATATCCCGGCACCACCCTGTACAAGCAGGCCGTGGACAACGGGTGGCTCGAGGAGAACGAAGCGGTCAATCTGGTGAACGACAAGGGTGTTCAGCTCGCGGCCATCAGTTATCCGCATCTTTCCAAGGAAGAGATCTTCCACAGCATGGAAGTGTTCTACAGGGAGTTCTACTTCCGGCCCAACAAGATCTGGGAAATAGTGCGCGAAATGCTGTCGAGCTGGGACATGATGAAGAGGCGCCTACGAGAAGGAGTGGAGTTCTTCCGCTTCCTGCGGGCGCACGAGGCCTGAGGCGTCCGCGCCAACCCTTGAAGGCCTAGGATGTCTCATCTTTACACGCTGACCGGCATTCTCGGCTTTGTCGGCTTGAGTGTCGCCGCGGGTTACTCGGCGTTGACCTTCGCGGCTTTCCTGATCTGGCAACTGCGCAAACCGCCCAAAATGCCCGTGCAACCGCCGCCGGTGACCTTGCTCAAGCCTCTTTGCGGCGCCGAGCCCGGCTTGTACGAGCACCTGCGCGGGTTCTGCCGGCAGGATTACCCGCATTATCAGATCATCTTCGGAGTGCGCGATCCGGCGGACCCGGCCCGCGCCATCGTCGAGCGATTGATCGAGGAGTTCCCTTCGCTGCCCATCGATGTCGTGGTCAATCCGCAACAGCACGGCAGCAATTTGAAGGTGAGCAACCTTATCAACATGCTGGCAGGGGCGCGCCACGAGTTTCTGGTGATGGCCGACAGCGATGCGTTTGTCGGCCCCGATTACCTGGGCGCCGTGACCGCGCCACTATTGAATCCAGCGGTCGGCATGGTCACCTGTGCCTACCGCGGCGTGCCCACCGATGGCATCTGGTCACGCCTCGGCGCGATGTACATCAACGAGTGGTACGTGCCGTCGGTGCTGCTCGCATGGCTGTTCGGATACCAAGGATATGTTTCCGGGCAGACCATGTGCATGCGCAAAGACACCCTGAGGGCGATCGGCGGCCTGCGGGCCATTGCGAATCATCTTGCGGACGACCATCGCTTGGGCGAGTTGGTGAGCGGCCTGGGATTGACCATCGTGTTGTCCCCCTACATTGTCGAGGGAGAGCACGACGAACAGAACTACGAGTCGTTGCGCCGCCACGAAATCCGCTGGATGCGCACCATCCGTGTGCTGCGGCCGCGAAGCTTCCGCATGATATTTCTCAGCTTCAGTTTTCCGCTGGCGCTCTTGGGCCTCCTCCTCACGGCAATTGCGCAGCCTCGGTCAACCGCGGCACTGGGGCTCTTCGCAATCACGGCCCTGGTCCGCCTGGCCTTTCACTTCGCTCCACGGCTGCAAGGCAAGCGTCGGTTGCTGTCGGACGTGTGGTTGCTGCCCGTGCGGGATTTATTGTTGTGCTGGATGTGGTACAGGAGTTTTTTCACGTCGCGCGTCACCTGGCGCGGCAATGAGTTCGACGTGGACGCCGACGGTTTCATGCGCAGGTTGACCTGATTACGCCGCTGCGCTCTGCGTGAGAATCGCGGGTTACATCGGAGGCTTGCTGGGTCTGACCTTGTTGGTGGCGATGGTCCTTCGCACGGACCTGGCCGCGATGCTGCAGGCTCTGGGGTCGGCGGGTTGGCAGCTGCTGTGGTTGATCCCGTACCGGGCGCCGTATTTTCTGCTGTTTGCCGTGGGCTGGTTCTACCTGCTGCGGCCCTACGATCCGGGGCGGCGGGCCGGACTGGGTTACGTCTTTTGGGCGACGAGCGTTCGTGAGGCGATC
>Ga0182015_10007226_pt1 | contig 10897 bp, 7 predicted proteins | sample 712P3MmetaG_FD_120478 | JGI IMG/M metagenome (GOLD analysis project Ga0182015, IMG submission 120478) | Permafrost microbial communities from Stordalen Mire, Sweden - 712P3M metaG | ecosystem: Environmental > Terrestrial > Soil > Wetlands > Permafrost | place: Sweden: Stordalen | collected...
GGTAATAGATGAATGCCGTGCCAGAAGCGGAGATACCCGACCGCTCCGGTTCAACAAGCAATCAGGATAATGGCTCGATCACGCCTCCCAAGATTCTCGGCATATGCATCGTCAAGAACGAGCAGGATGTTATCGAAGCGATGGTAAGGCACAATCTCCGTTTTCTCGACCGGCTGGTCGTCATCGATATCGGGTCGGTGGATGCCACAAGGAAGATCCTGCACCAGCTGAGCCAGGAGTTGAGCCAGCTGACGGTAAACGAAAACAACCGTTTCGCATGGCAAACCAAGGGCTTAACGCCCTACTTGCACCATTACCAGTATGCCTATCCATCAGAGTTCGTCATGGGTTTGGATGCAGACGAATTCCTTGATCTGGACGATAAAGTCTCTCTGCGAGCCGCGCTTGCCGGCATCCCCCAGGGCGGCTACGGACTGCTACCATGGCGCACCTACGTGCTCCGTCCGCAGCAGCGCGACATCCCGGGCGCAGATCCGTTACGCCAGATGGAATGGCGCCGTCGCGAAGAACTGCCCCCCTACTACAAGGCCATCATTCGTCTTGGTGGCGCCCCGGCCGATCACCTGGAGATCAGCCCGGGAAACCACCTGGTGCGCATCCTCTCCGGCCAGAGCGTTCCCGTAGTCCAGTTGCATTGGTTGCGCCTGTTGCATTATCCAGTCCGCAGCAGGGATCAACTCGTGGCAAAAAATATCGTCGGCTGGATGGCTTGGCTGCCCCTCGATAAGGACGCGGGCGAGACCACCGACAACCGTGAATGGCGCGAAAACTGTGACTGTTTCTTGCACAACACCACCATCGATCAACAAGCTTTATGTGAGCTTTCCCTGCTCTACTTACAAGCGCCGAGAACGGTCGATTGGCAAGGTGATGTAGTGCAGGAGCCGTCGCGGCTCGTTTACCAGCTCCATTATTCCACTGGCCAGTGTCTAGGTGCATTGGAACTGATCACGCGCTCCTGGGAGCGATCTCTCACCGGCACCGAGACGTACTCGCCTTCTCTCGAGATTGCTTCTGTTACCGCTTGCCGCACCACGGGGAGCAGTCTTTCCGGCCAGACGAGATCTCCCATGGCAGAGACACCAACACCCACCGTCTCCCAGGGAAAAGAAAAAGCGGCCGAGGCAGGAGCGTGTCAACAGGGTGCCCCATTCAAGCCGTTCTTTGGCTTGAGTGGGGTTGTTCCTTCCCTCGTCTCAGGATCCCACCTTGATGCAATACGCTTGGTAGAGGCCGCCGTCGTCGAGAGTGAGTCTGCAAAACTATGGAACGATCTGGCAGCGCTCCGTTACGCTTCTGGCCAAACCAGCCTGGCTGAGCAAGGCTTCCGCCGCGCGCTTGTGCTCGATCCTTCCCATCGGCAGGCTGCCGTCAATCTAAGTCTGCTTCTCCTCGCGGAGGGCCTGGCCGATGAGGTCCCGGCTTTGCTCGATCCCCACCGCACCACGTTGACCGAGCAGGAAAAGCAATCCATCCGCGACCTGGTCCATGCCTTCTTACCTGCTGCCGGCAAAGTCGCCACGCAGAACAGCGAAGCCAGTCGAGCCCATGAAGCGCATGGTTCGACTGCATCGAGCTATGCAGTCGACACACAATCAAGCTTGCACCCTAACCCACGAAAAAAATTCCTGGTCGTGGTTCGTGCCGGCAAGGGCTCACTGCATCCCCTTTGGCTCAAGGGTTCTGCCCGGAGAAATTGGGACCTGCTCGTACACTCGTTCGCCCCGGAGTGTCCGTGGATCAATGAGGAAGGAGTCGAAATCGTGCGTGCCGAAGGGCCCGAAATCCCGGGACCCAAGATGCGGGCCATTCACCTGCTCTATCAAAAAAGAAGACCCCAGTTTCAAGCCTACGACTACATCTTTCTGGCCGATGATGATCTCGCCGCGGATCTGGAAACCATGAACGGCATCTTTCTCCTCTGCGAGCACTACGGCCTCGAGTACGCGCAACCGGCGATTACCGCCGATAGCTATGCCTCCAATTGGCCGATCACGATGGAAAACAGTTCCTTTATCCTGCGCTATACCAACGTCGCCGAAAACATGGCTCCGGTATTCAGCCGTTCCTTTTTTGAACGCTGTGCCCTGACCTTTTGCGAAAACGTAAGTGGCTATGGCATCGAGCTTATATGGTCAAGCTGGGTGAGCTCCTACAAGAAATTGGCGATTCTCGATGCATGCCCAGTCAGGCACACGCGTCCCAATCGAAGTGGAGCGCTTTATCAACAACTCGACCAAAAAGGCATCGACCCAGACCAGGAGCATCGTGACCTGATAAGGAAATGGCGGCTCCTCAAGGAGCAAGACCCTCACCCTGTCTACCCGACCGCCCGTGTGTGGGGCGGCATCTTGCTGGATCAGACATGTCTCACGCTGCAGGAAGGAAATGGCATCGAGCTCATGCGTGCCCTCATGAACGGTTTCCCTGAGCAATTGAAACAAGATCCCCGGGCAATTGCAGCGATGCTACAACCCATGCTCGACCAGTTGCTGGTATCAAGATTCAGTGGTTCTTCTAGCCATGGACCAACGTAGAAAGTTGAGGGCCCGACTTTGGTCGGGCCGATGATTGAATGAATCGGGCTTTAGAGTTTGCGTGGGAACTAAATTCTGAAAATCTCTGAGGATTGAGTTCTCACGAAGACTCTTTAGCCCCTGGGCTCTTAGGGCCACCGCACGCGCTCTACAGTCGATAGGGGATCTCGCCAATGAGTCTAATAACAGCGCTGCCAATCACGTCTGAAGCCAACAGAGGTCAAAGATGAACGCTGTGCCAGCAGCGGAGACACCCGGCGGCTCCGGTTCAACAAGCAACCAGGATAATGGCTCGACCACGCCTCCCAAGATTCTCGCCATATCCATCGTCAAGAATGAGCAGGATGTTATCGAAGCGATGGTGAGGCACAATCTCCGTTTTCTCGATCGCCTGGTCGTCATCGACAACGGATCGGTGGATGCCACAAGGAATATCCTGCACCAGCTGAGCCAGGAGTTCAGCCAGCTGACGGTAACCGAAAACAACCAGTTCGCTTGGTCAAGCAAGCGCTTGACGTCCTGCTTGCACCATTACCAGCATGCCCATCCATCAGAGTTCGTCATGGGTTTGGATGCAGACGAATTCTTCCATCTCTACGATAAAGTCTCCCTGCGAGCCGCGCTTGCTTTCATCCCCCAGGGCGGCTACGGGCTGCTACCATGGCGCACCTACGTGCTCTGTCCGCAGCAGCGCGACATCCCCGGCGCAGATCCGTTACGCCAGATGGAATGGTGCCGTCGCGAAGAGCTGCCCCCCTATTACAAGGCCATCATCCGTCTTGATGGCGGCTCGGCTGATCACCTGGAGATCAACGAGGGAAACCACTTCGTGCGCATGATCTCCGGCCAGAGCATTCCCGTAGTCACATTGAATTGGTTGCGCCTGTTGCATTTTCCAGTCCGCAGCAGGGATCAGCTGTTGGCCAAAAATATCGTCGGGTGGATGGCTTGGTTGGCCCTCGATAAGGACGCGGGTGAGACCACCGGCAACGGTCAATGGCGGGAAAACTTTGACCGTTTCGTGCACGACGCCACCATCGATCGACAAGCCTTATGTGAGCTTTCCCTGCTCTACTCACAAGCGCCGAGAACGATCGCCTGGCGGCGAGACGTCGTGCAGGAACCGTCGCAGCTCGTGTACCAGCTCCGCTATTCCACTGGTCAGTGTCTCGGGGCAGTGGAATTGATCGCGCGCTCCTGGGAGCGGTCTCTCACTGGCACCGAGAGGCACTCGCCTTCTCTGGAGATTGCTTCTGTTGCCGCCTCGCGCACCACAGGGAGCAGTCTTTCCGGCCAGACGAGATCTCTCATGGCAGAGACTGCGGCATCTGCCATCTCCCCGGCGACCGAGAAAGAAAAGAAGGCCGAGACAATACGCTTGCTTGAGGTCGCGATCGTCGATGATGAGTCTGCAAAACTGTGGAACGACCTTGCCGCGCTCCGGTTCGCTACTGGCGATACCGGCTTGGCCGAGCAGGGCTTCCGGCGCGCGCTCGCGCTCGACGCTTCCCATCGCCACGCCGCTGTGAATCTAAGCCTGCTTCTCCTGGCGGAGGGTCACGCCGAAGAGGTGTCGGCTTTGCTCGAACCGCACTGCATGACGCTGACCGAGCAGGAAACGCAGACCATCCGCCACCTGGTCTCGGCCATCTCACCGGCTGCCGGCAGCGTCGCGGCGCAGAACTGCGAAGCCAATGGATCGCCCGCATCCAGCAATGCAGTTCCCGTACAGGCTCCCGGAAAGAAATTCCTGGTTGTGGTTCGTGCCGGCGCGGGCTCGCTGCATCCTTCTTGGCTCAAGGGTTCTGCTCAGAGAAGCTGGGACCTGCTGGTTCACTCGTTCGCCCCCGAGTGTCCATGGACCAATGAGGAAGGAGTCGAAATCGTGCGTTCCGAAGGGCTGGAAGGCGCGGCGCCCAAATTTCAGGCCATTCACCTTCTTTATCAAAAAAGAAAAAGCCAGTTTCACGCCTACGATTACATCTTTCTGGCCGATGATGATCTCGCCGCGGATGTGGAAACCGTCAACAAGATCTTTCTCCTCTGCGAGCACTACCGCCTCGAGTTAGCGCAACCGGCGCTTACGGCGGATAGCTATGCCTCCAATTGGCCGATCACCATGGAAAACAATTCCTTCCTCCTGCGCTATACCAACTTTGCCGAGATCATGGCTCCGGTATTCAGCCGGCCCTTCTTCGAGCGCTGCGCACCGACCTTTTGCGAAAACGTAAGTGGCTATGGCATCGAACTTATATGGTCAAGCTGGGTAAGCTCCCATAAGAAGTTGGCGATTCTCGATGCATGCCCAGTGAGGCATGCGCGTCCCAATCGAAGTGGAGAGCTTTATCATCTACTCGACAAAAAAGGCATCAAACCGCTCCAGGAGATGCGGGACCTAATTAAAAAATGGCAGCTCGTCAAGGAGCAAGACCTTCACCCTGTGTACATGGTTATACCGACCGCCCGTATCTGGGGCGGTATTTTGCTGGATCAGACATGCCTGACGCTGCAGGACGGGAATGCCATCGAGCTCATGCGTGCCCTCATGGACGGGTTCCCGGAGCAATTGAAACAAAATCCCCGGGCAATCGCAACGCTGCTACAACCCATGCTCGACCAGTTGCTGGGAACAAGATTCAATGATTGGTCTAGCCATGAATCCAGGTCAGAACAGGTTTGAACACTGAGCCCGCATCGCAGCCCATTCCACCGGTCAAACCTCCGATGTTCTCGCACTCTCCTCTCATTGACTTCTCACCTGCACGCCGGCGCGTCCAAGCCATCACAATCCGGCGGCCATAAGCCCAACTATATCAAGGGGCCTGCGCGGCGCCTCACATTGGCCCGAGGCGTGCACTTACGAGACGCGGGGCAACGCAATGAACAGTGGATAGACCACCCGACGTCGACCCATCCTGCAGGGAGCAAAATGACGCAGAAACCCACTCGTATCTCACCGCGCTTTAGAGCGACGAGCGCGCAAAATCCGCCTGGCACGAAGGCGTGTCCGGTGCCCTCACTCGGGACTGCTCTAATGAATCAAGGAAACTTCAGCCAAGCCGCTGTGGCTTATGCGCAGGAGTTAACCAACAACTCCGAATCGCCCCAGGTCACAAACAACCTTGGCAGCGCACTGTATCGGTTAGGAAGATACGAACAAGCCATCGTCTGCTACAAGAAGGCGATCTCGCTCAAAATAAACCATGCCGAGGCCCACAAAAACCTGGGTGTCGTCTTTGACCGTTTGGCCCGGTGGGATGATGCGATCGCCAGCTATAAACAGGCGCTCTTGCATGATCCGACTTACGCTGAGGCATGTAGTAATCTCGGCAATACCCTCGCAAATCGTGGTGACTACAGCCAAGCTGTCCAATATTGTCTAATGGCCCTGGAACTCGAGCCGGAGTTCGAGGCTGCTTACCTGCATTTGGGGAACGCTTACAAGCAACTTGGTCTACTAAGCGAAGCTGTGGTCAGTTACCAAAGCGGAATCACTCTTGCGCCCGGGAATGCCGGCCTGCACAACAATCTGGCGCTCACCTTCAGAGACCAGGGAAAGCTGCGAGAAGCAGTGGAGAGCTTCGAGCGGGCGATCGAAGCCAGACCGGTTTATTCCCCGGCGTACGCGAATATGCTCTATTTTTATGCCTTTACCCGCCATGTATCGCCGTCAGCGGAGCGCCTCCACGCAGAGGGCTTTGAGAAAACCATCCTTACTGACGGCGAACGGGCCGCAGCGCGTCAAAGAGCGATCGTAGGCGGCGGAACCTTCTCCGTTCACTCCGGCCACGGGAGAAGGTTGCGACTCGGTGTCCTCACCGCGGAGCTATGTTCCCACCCCGTCGCGAAGTTCCTGGAACCAGTTCTCGATCAACTCGATCGCGGCCGCTTCCAGATCACACTTTTCCCGACAGAGTTGTTCGCCGGCACGCGTGGCCAGCGCTTCAAGCAGCTTTCAGCGAGCAAGGGGGACAGCGTCATATCTTTGTATGGCGTGCCCGATGAGCAGGCGGCTGAACGTATACGATCGGCGCAGATCGACGTTTTGATCGAAACCACAGGCCATACACAGGGCAGCCGGTTGGGCATATTTGCTCACCGTGCCGCCCCGGTGCAGTGTAGCTACATTGGCTACTGGAGTACGACGGGTTTGACCGAGATGGACTGGTTCATCACCGGCACAGGATGCGATGCTTCCTTCGACGCGCACTTCACCGAGGGTCTTTGGAGGCTGCCTCGTCTTGCCCATTGCTACAAGGGAGATCCGTCCCTTGACGAAGGTGGCTGGGCGCCGGATCCACAGGGCACCCTATGGTTGGGCTCCTTCAATAACAACTCGAAGATCAGAGAAGAGACGCTCGGTCTATGGTCCAGGGTGCTCCATGCTCTCCCCGAAGCGAAGCTATTGCTCGAAGACCGCGCACTGCATGACGAAGAGACCCATGAACGGATCACCTCGATGCTTTCCGGTTTTGGCATCGACGCAAACCGCATCGCCTTCATCCCCTACGTGAGTGGACACGAGCGGCATATGTTGCTGTATAAGCGGCTGGACATAGCGCTCGACACCATTCCGTTCAATAGTGGAACAACCGCCTTTGACGCTCTGTGGATGGGTGTACCGCTTATCACGCTCGAAGGCAACTGGCTTGGTGGAACTCTCGCCGGCTCGGTGGTCAGAGCGTTCGATCATCCCGAGTGGGTGGCGCAAGACGCGGAGCAGTACGTCTCCATCGTGTGTTCACTCGCTCGAGATGTTGACGGCCGCAAAGAGCTCCGCAGGAGCCAACGCGCGCGCATGCTGGAAAGTCCGTTGTGCGACGCGAAAGGTATGGCCAGAGCCCTCGAAGAGGCCTTTGAGTCAATGTATGACCGCTGGATCGACGGTCGCGGTCGCTCCATAGCAACGCGTCGATGATCTGCCGTGTACTCCGCATATCCGTTCCGGCCATTCCGAAAGTTACAGCCTTTTCTTTGCACAGATCGTCTACCCATGCCGATAGGGACGCAATAGGTGGGAACGAGTGCTCAATCAGGCGTTTGGTTCGGCAATCGATCATAGCTGGATTCCCCTGTCCGCATGGCGGCGTCTCCATTTCCTGGAGCCGAAACGACCCGCACAAAACAAGCTGGATTTCCTCGATGATGTGCCCGTGATGGCGGCAACGGTTCTGGCTTTAGACATGCTTCTGCACGAGCCTTGTATCGATTTGCAAAGGGCAGCCGAGCTGATACTCAGCGATGTGGGAGCAACCATCCAAATCCTGTTGCTCATCGGCAGAGAGTATGACTTCACCGCGCAGCGCCTCAGCCGCATGGGCGATTGCCTGGCCAGTCTGGACGTAGGTACCTGGTACGGTGCAATCTCGGCCGCTCGCACCTTTCCCTGCGACCGGCAACATGCAGCAACCACGGCAGTCTGGAAGCATTGCCGCCTCGTGGCCCAGTACGCACAACTCGTTGCTGAGTCACTTGAAGGCGTCTACCCTGAAGATGCGTACCTGGTAGGCCTGTTTCATGAGACCGAAGCCATACCCGCCGTTCTGGGCTGGCCTGAGGGAGGCCTAGGCGCCAGTGATCCCGGCACCTTGTGCTTAATGGAGGGATCACTGCCGCTCTTCGTTCTGGCCGCCATTCGTATCGTGAATGATTCCTGTCCTTCGTCTACCTGGCGGTTCATCCTTACCGAAGCGCACGAGCTGGCTGGCGCCACAACGGAGTTCGACGCGTCGATCCCCCACCAATCAGGCCTTCATTCGCAGCCGGAGGAAGCTCTCATTGGCGCCAATGAAACCTCTCATCTGGTCTCACTTGTTTCTCACTAACTCCTCACACGCGCACGCCTTCGGTTTGCGAATCCTGCGTCTTCTGCACTGAAACCAGCCGAAGCTATAGATAAACCAAGCCCGATGGGCATTGGCCTTCGGCGTGCATATTATTTGCCCGAGGTCACGCAATGAACAGTGGATACTACGCAGCCTGTACCGGGCTGATGTCTCGAACCCAATCGCTCGAGACTATAGCGAACAACCTGGCGAACGTCAGCACTGTCGGGTTCCGCGCGACCCATAACATTTTCAGCTCGTTGCTGGCGACAACGGGCGACTCTCCGCTCTCCGTGGTCAACCAGGACGCGAATGACTATGGTGTCCTGAGCGGCACGCGGCTGGATACCTCGCAAGGCGCTCTGGTGCGAACCGGCAACGATCTCGACTTAGCGATGGAAGGGCCTGGCTACTTCGCGGTGCAGACCGCTGCGGGCCCGGTCTACACCCGGGGAGGGAACTTTCGCGTGTCGCCCCGCGGGCAACTGATCACGGCTGCGGGCGATCTGGTCATGGGCGATAACAACCACCCAATCACGCTGATCGGATCGCCCATTTCGATCAGCCCGGACGGAACTATTTCCACCGACGGCGCGATCTCAGGACGCATGAAGATGGTCGAGTTCGCACCCACAGTGATGATGCAGAGTGCGGGGGGCACTTATTACACGGCGCCCACCGGCACCGCGGTTCCCGCCACAAAATCGATGGTACGCCAGGGAATGCTGGAGAGCTCAAACGTCAACCCCGTCACCAGCGTAGTCGAGCTGATCACCGCGCAGCGTGAGGTCGATACGATGCGCCGTGTGCTTACGATGTTCAATAGTGAGCTGGACAAGACGGCGGCCCAGGACTTACCACGCATTAGTTGATGCACTGCCATGCGCCGACAGATCCGGCGTTGAAAGGAACCAGATATGTTTCGTGCTCTCTACACGGCCGCTAGCGGCATGACAGCCCAGCAGTTGAACCTCGATAATATCGCCAACAACCTGGCCAACTCCAGTACCACTGGCTTTCAGCAGCGTCAGGTAAATTTCACCGACCTTCTTTATCAGAGCCAGATCATGCCCGGCGCCGCGGCAACGCAGCAGACCACGGTGGCGGCAGGTCTGCAGATAGGTTTAGGTACCCGGCCCTCGGAAACCGAAATCATCCAGACCCAGGGCGACTTCGCCAGTACCGGCAACCCTCTCGACGTGGCCATCCAGGGTCAGGGATTTTTCCAAATCCTTCTGCCCAGCGGACAAGTAGGTTATACCCGTGATGGTTCCTTCCACCCCGATGCACAGGGCGCGCTGGTCACAGCCGACGGCAACCCGCTGCAACCCGCGATAACGATCCCGGCGGACGCGCTCAGCGTGACCATCGGCAGCGACGGCACGGTCAGCGTGACCCAGCCGGGCCAAACCGCGGCTACCCAGGTCGGTGTTATTCAGACAGCTTTGTTCATTAATCCAGGGGGCATGAATAGTACCGGAAATAACATTTCCTTGCCAACGACTGCTTCTGGTGAACCGGTCGTAGGAACGCCAGGCGGCGCGGAAGGATTGGGATCTTTACAGCAAGGCATGCTGGAGCAGTCGAACGTCAGCGTCGTCAATCAGTTCGTCGCCATGATTCTGGCCCAGCGATCCTACGAGTCAAACTCGCGCGTGGTGAAGGCAGCGGACGAGATGTTACAGCAGCTGAACCAGCTTTCCACCTAGCGGTGAGCGTAGGTAGTGCAGCGAAAAGGGGTGCCCCATATCTCGTGGCTCTTCGCGAGATGTGGGAAATGCACGGACCTTACTGGACCAGTGTTTGAGGTTGGTAGAGAGTTTCGGGGAGAGAGCGAGTCATTCCCCACATCTCGCGAAAAATCCGCGAGATATGGGGCACCCGATTCCGTGACTGGCAGCAAAGAGGATATATGACGCTGAGTTGGCTAGCGGGTTTGTTGATGGCGGTGATGACTTTGCAGGGCTGGGGCCAATCCCAGTCCGAGGACCACTTTGCGCTCACCGCGCGGCTGGTCGCGCAAACTCTCTCCGCCGCGGGCACTCAGACCTCGGATGAGCAGGTGTCTCTGCTGGCCAGGGTGGTTGCGACCGAGCCGTATCCAAAACTCGATATCTTGTCCGTCGAGGCACTCGGCGATGCGCAGTCTCGAGGGGATTCCGCAGCTCGCTCCATGGTGAAGCTAACCTGCGATCTTCCTGGCACATGTTTGCCTTTCTATGCCATCGTGACCTGGCCGGAAGAAGCACCGCCGGTCATTCGATCGGAAGCCACTCCTGTGGTCAAGAACGCGCGGGCGAAAACCAATGATGAGATCACGATGCGCGCCGGCACACACGCAATTCTGGTGATGGACGATCACCGTTCGCGTATCCAGGTCGCTGTCATAAGTCTCGAAAATGGCGTTGCCGGTAAATGGATTCGCGTCGCCAGTCCAGACCACAAGCAGGTCTATACCGGCGAAGTAGTAAGTGCCAATGTATTGCGAGGCAACTTTTAAAATGCACACGCTGA
>Ga0182015_10007227_pt1 | contig 10896 bp, 8 predicted proteins | sample 712P3MmetaG_FD_120478 | JGI IMG/M metagenome (GOLD analysis project Ga0182015, IMG submission 120478) | Permafrost microbial communities from Stordalen Mire, Sweden - 712P3M metaG | ecosystem: Environmental > Terrestrial > Soil > Wetlands > Permafrost | place: Sweden: Stordalen | collected...
CGGACCCGCGCTTCCTCCCACTAGCCACACCGGCCCCGCGATCGTTGCGCTCGAAAGATGACCAGGAAAGATCGTGCCGCTGTCCGGAACGGAATAAAGAAAAGTCTCCGCGAAATCAAACGCCATATGCATACCCACCGCAAACCACAAATTGCCCGTCCGTTTCAGAGTGAAACACCAGAAGAAGCCGGTGAATACCACGCCCGCGATCCCGGTCCAGCTTTCCCCAGGATTGGTGAGATGCACCGCACCGAAAATCACCGACGTAACAATCGCAGCTGGCCAGAATCCGAACGCGTGCGTCAGCGCAAATTGTGCATACCCGCGAAACGCAAGCTCTTCGAACAGACCCACCACGAGAAAAAAAGCCAGCCAGAAGGCGAGCCACTTAAAGAAAGCCAATCCGTGAACTTCCACGGAGCCAAAGTGGTAGTAGCCCAACGCCGCGAGCGTCCCCAAAACCAGGCTGATTTCGACAAGACCGAAAACCGCGCCTTGCCAAAAGCGCGCTGCCTTTGCGCCGTGCAGGGGCGCACCACTCGGAGACCCGCCACGAAAGGGCAACCCATAATCGGCGAACCCTCGCGCTTCCAACCGCGACATGACCCATGCCGCTGAGAAAACTCCAGCCAGCCGAACGCACTCGGAGCTCATCAGGTTTCGCAAACTGTAGGGCGAATTACCGTTCAACCCCAGCGCGTTGCTGATCCAAATGAACTCGTAAGTGAAAGACTCGGCAAGAATCAGATAAATCAGCAAGCGGAGCAACACGAAAGGGAGTTCGGGATTGCGAAAGAAGCCCGGCGAGCGATGCTCAACCGGTGTGGTTAGCGGGGAATCTTCCATGGTTGCGAGAATGACCCGGCGGATTCAAAATCGCGCCGTGTCGCGCTCAGAAGATAGCACAGCGTCAAATCGTCGACCTTAAATCAGCTCAAGAGGCATCCCCTGTAAGAGCACAGCATCGCTGCCCATCTCGGCAACCCGGCACAACCTCAAATTGCTTTTATTCCCGCCGTCTCAAGCACCCCAGGCTGGTTGGCAAGACGGAGCGGTGTTTTGTTGCTATCCGACGCGCGCGGCGGCGACCGCCACGATTTGATGGCTTTTCTTTTCTTGCACGAAAACGACTACGTGGAGATTCTGCCGCTTCCACGACGGATCCAAATGCACAGATGTAGTTGCGGCGTAAGACGAACTCTTGTTCTGATCGATCGTCGCGACTTTGCGCAGCAGCCTAACAATCGAAGCGTGATGCACGTCCTGCCCGGAGTTTTCTCCTGCCCTGACAGCAGAATGCAATCCGGATTCCGTGACCGCCAGCCAGACCTCCGGTTTGTCTCCGTGCGGAACGCCGGTTAGCTGGTCGACGGAAACCGCAGCATCTTCGTTGCTGGGTTTGGCGGACGCAGCCACCGAAACCGACACGCGCGCTCCGGCCTGAGTAGCGGCTGCTTTTTCAATCGCTTGAGCGACGAGGTCCTCGCGGCTTCCGATCATTTCCTTTTGACCAGCGACAACCAGTTGAGGAGTATAGGGATTCTTGTTTCCCAGGGTGGCTGCGTAGTCTTGCTGCCGCAGGGTCCACTCCCGGCTGGAATAGGGATCGATCCACCCGTCACTGTTCCAGTAGTCGACGTGCTCTTCCAGAACGATCACCTGGGTATTCGGAATGGGCTGTTGCGCTTCCAGTTTGGCGATGAAAGCGTCCGCTGGCGGGCAGCTCGAGCAGCCTTCCGACGTAAACAACTCGACGATCACGGGCACCCCGGCGGACGCGCCATCGCTCGCAGCTTTCTGTGCAGGCTGGGTCTGCGGGAGTCTCGTTCCGTTCGCCGCGGAGCGGCTGACAAACCAGCCAAAGCCTACCAGCGAGATTGCCACCAGAACCGTATTCCGATAGGAGCGATTCATGCGCGCCTCCTGCACTCATCGTACACCGATTGGACGGACCGAGAGAGGGAGGGGGAGCGAAGGGAAGGTATGAAAGTCGCTGGCATCGTGATAACCGCTATGTTAGCTTTAACCGGTTATCGGTGCGATGACCAAAAACGCCCGGATTCTGTGAATTGTGGAGGTGTTGATGTTGATGTCCCAAATCGGCGGAATTGTTAGTCTATTGGGCGGCCGGTTGGCCGTCGACTTCGCCAACGCACCTTCCTATCCGGGTTCTCCCTACCATGACCTGTCATGGGAGGAATTCGTCAGCTTTCTCGAGGCCTCCCGAATCGTCTCCGCCGAGCGCGGTACCCATCTCTTGACCCTTTCCCAGACCGACCCCCAAGCGGCGCACGCCGTGCTGTCTCGCGGCATTCGCCTTCGCGACGGGTTGCGTCAGGTGTTTGGGGCGCTGGTTGGAAATAAGCCTGTCGCTCCCCAATGGGCCGAACCGATCAACCAGGTCCTGCGCATAACGGAAGGGCACGATGAGCTGGTCCAGGAGGACGCTCGATGGAAGTTGGCGTTTATAGCGCGAGAGGGTGGCCTGGACTGGCTGCTGGCTGCCGTTGCGCGCTCCGCTGCCGAAATACTGGTGGAGGGATCGAAGGTGCGGATTCGCGTGTGCGCCAATCCTGGCTGCGGACTCTTCTTCTGCGATACGTCGCGAACCCACCGGCGTCGCTGGTGTTCCATGGCGATATGCGGCAACCGCAACAAGGTGGCGAGTTTCGCGAAACGCCGCGCGTCGTAACGTTGTCAGCGCCAAAGGGGACTAGCCGGCTTAACGCGTTGGCCCTTTGACGTACTTCGGGGCCTCACCTTTGGACCAGGGATCGTAGCTGTGGGCAAAAACGAGGCGCTCGGCAAGCGGCGGATGCGAGTATAGCCAGAACGTGATGATGGGCGGCGGATTGGGATCCGCCAGGCCAACCTCTCCCAAGACCTGAAACGTGTGGGCGGCGACTTCCGCCGAGTCGGGCACGATTCCGTGAACCACTTCCAAGCCGTATACGTCTGCCGCGTGTTCCTGCATCCGGCTGAAACCGTTTGCAATCGGTTCCGCAAAAAACGCCATCACTTGCAAAATAAGAAGAAGCGCTGCGAAGGATGCCCAGTCCGAGGGGCCGTATAATCTCCAATCTCTGCCCCAGCGAGCAAGCGTCCATTGGAAAACGCGATAGCCTACATAGAGAGCCACCAACAGCATCGCGGCAAAAAACAAAAAGCCATTGCGTACGTGATTGAGAACGTAATGCCCCGATTCGTGGCCGAAAATCAGAAGCGTCTCATCGGTGGTTAGCTTTTGAATGGCGGTGTCCCACACGACGACGCGCTTCGATGCGCCAAACCCGGTTACATACGCGTTGATATCGTTGGTCTTCTTGCTCGCTTCCATCAAGAACATGCGATCGGTGGGAATGTTCAAGCCGGCGCGCTGAATGACTTTCTCCATGGAGGCGGCCAGAGCCGGGTACTTGGCGTTGAGCGGCTCGAAAGTATTGAACAGCGGGTCGATGAACCACGGGCTGATAAAAAAGATAAACAGAAGGATCGGCAAAGCGGCCAGCCAGAAGAAAAACCACCAGCGGCGCGGGCTCCAGCGCATCACCGCGAAGAGCACCAGTCCCAGCAGAACCGCAAAACCCATGCCCAGCAGTTCGCTTTTCGACCAATCCCAAAACCATGAACTCCAGCCTTGAATGGATTGCTCGTAGCGCAGCGAAAGCGAATGTCCGTAAAGATGTAGAGGCAATTCGCACAGGGACAGTGTGGCAACCAGCAGCGGCACGAAGATCAGGCCTTGCACCGCGCGGTTGTCGCTGATGCGTTCAGCGAAGTCCCGATACTTCGCAGCGATTCCAAGGCGCAAAACAAAAAGCAGCGCGAGAATGTCCAGGGCGACGGAAGCGAAATACAGCACGTACATGGTGCGCGAATACGACACGGCTTTTTCGTAGCGATCCTGCGAGAGCGTGTATTGCTCTGTTTTCGACGGCGCGGGCGCGGGCCTTTGTGCCGTCGGCGATGGCGGAACGGCGGACTGCGACGGGGTGGGGCGCTCGGGATAGGCTTGGATGGCGGCCGATTGCGGCGATTTCGCGCGCGTGTGCGGTGGCGTCGCGAACGTGGCCACGGAAGCCAGGGCGAGCAAAAGGAAGGCAGCGATTCTGCGGCGCAGAAACCCTGGAATTCTGGAGCGGCGGCTTTCCTGAAACTTCGATCGTGGCATTCGGTATCGCGTCATTTTTGCGGATATTGGCCTATGAAGCGGGAGTATGAAGGGCAACGCGCTCGACTGCAAGCGGGAGCGGTGAGTGAGAGCGGCCATCGGGACGCTCTGGGAAAGCCGGATCACGGAGGCGTGGAGCCCAAGGGATGCGCCGTCTTGAGGCAGTAATTGCGAATGGAGCCGGTTGTGGCCAAGCCGATATGGGCAATCGAGGTCCAACGTTCCAGCTTGTGATGTCCGTAGCGGTGGAACAGATAGGAGACGCCGATCGAGGTGGCCGTGCCCGCGACTTCGATGGCCACGAAAGCGGGATGATTGTCGACCACATCGTTGGTAAGAAGAATTTCCTGCCGGCCGCGGTGGCGCATATTGAGCGTGGAGAAATAGTCCAGGGTCCGTGAAGCTGCGACGCCCGCGAATAACAAATCGTTGGTGGTGTCCCAGAAGCGGTGTTCGTCTGGCGCCGCTGCGGCAGGACCCGGTGATTTCTGAATGTCGACGGAGTTTGCGGGAACGGGCGCCGAGGGTTTGTCCTGCTGCGGGGAGGTTGCTTCTTGCGCGCGAAGGACTCCGCCGCCGCACGCGCACATCAACGCGGACAGGAGTATCAACGCGACTCGAGTCTTACCTGGTGGCTTCATTCCCGAATGACTCATCCAGACAGTCGGCAGGGATGCCGCCGCTACCAAGAGATTCCATCGTCCACGACGCCAATCCATCTTTATAACCCGTGGGCGTCCTGGAGGCGTCCTGGCGTTCTGCACTATAGCGTAGAGAAGTATAATCGCAGAATTCGCGTCGACTTTTACCTCATTCGCACGGAAGTTCTCGCAGGACACTGTCTACGCTCATTCCGTAATTCCCGCTTGAAGCCTAAGGTCTGACACGTATTTGGCTGCCGGGTTCGGCATTGCTCTATTCGCAGCGGCGTGGCGCGGCGGGTTTGCTCCCTTCCGAACCAGGGCGTATTCTGGCATCTGATTCGCGCTGGAATCGGCTGAGTTCGTTTGGGGAGTAGCACTATGCGTGATGACAAGATGTTGCGCTTCGTTGTGCCGGTGATCGCCGTATGCGCGGCACTGCTTTCTGGGTCTTCTATTGCGCGTGCACAAGACGCCCAGGCTCCGCCTGACCAATCGGTGGCCGACGCCGCTCGACAAGCGCGGGAGCAGAAGAAAAATGCCAGCAAGCCCTCGAAAGTCATCAGCGACGACGATATCGACAATAAAAATATAAAGCCGGGCGCGGAAGGGTTGAACACTGGCGTTGCGCCAAGATTGGATTCGCAGCCGCCGAGTTCTGCAGCGGTGGCGGGGGTGGAGGCGACGGACGCAGCTGCGGCCGCTGCTGAAAAAAATCCGCCGGTGAAAGCGGGCGACGACCCTGAGATCGCCAGGGCCAAAGAACTAGTGGTGGAAGCGAGCGCGCAGCTCGACCTTCTCAAGAGAAGTTTCGCGCTCGATCAGGACACTTACTTCTCCAGGCCCAGCTACACGGACGATCACCAGGGAAAGTCCAAACTGGACGCCGAGCAATCGCAAATTGACGACAAGCAGCAGGAAATCGATCGTTTGAAAGCCCATGTCGCCGAGCTGGAAGACGCCTTGAAGAACAAGAGACCCGCGCCCGCCGCAGGTCCTGCCGCTCCCGATGCAGACAAGCCTGCCGAAGCGCCGGCCGCTGCGCCGCCGCAGCGGTAGTTGTTCGGGTTGCGGCTCCCTCCCGTCTTCCTCTTCGCTCCAGTCCGATAAATCCGTGTTTTCGCCCAAACTTTTTGCCATGCTCGCACGTATCCTCTCTTAGCTGATCGGATCGAACACCCTTCTCGTTGAATAGGAACCAATGCAACTTACCGTCGAGCGGTTAAGCAAGAGCTACGGTCGCGCCGTGCGGGCTTTGTCCAACGTGGATTTCACGCTTGGGCCAGGGGTGCTTGGCCTGCTAGGGCCGAATGGCGCGGGCAAATCAACACTGATGCGCATTCTGGCGACCATCACGCGGCCTTCGGCAGGCAAAGTTTTGTGGAATGGCAGCGACATCGCACACGGTCCCGACGCGCTTCGCGAAGTCCTGGGATATTTGCCGCAGGATTTCGGCGTGTATCCCAATTTAAACGCCGTGGAATTTCTGGAATATCTCGCGGCGGTGAAGGGTATCGCCGCGGCGCCGGCGCGCAAGCGAATCGGCGAGCTGTTGGAGATCGTGAATCTCACCGACGTGGCGAAACGCCCGCTGGGCGGCTATTCCGGGGGCATGCGCCAGCGCGTGGGCATCGCGCAAGCGCTGCTGAACGATCCACAACTGCTGATCGTCGACGAGCCGACCGCGGGGCTCGACCCCGAAGAGCGCGTGCGTTTCCGCAATTTATTGTCGGAACTTTCCGGCGAGCGCATCGTCATTCTTTCGACGCACATCGTGTCGGACATCGAAGCGGTCGCGACCAGCATCGCCATTCTCGCGCGCGGACAGCTTCTCGCGCACGGTTCGCCGGAATCGTTGCTCGCGTCGGTGGCGGGAAAAGTTTGGGAAATCATTGTCGCCAGCGTTGATTTGCCTGCTCTACGGCAGAAATACTTGATCAGCAGCACCGCTCATCGCAGCGACGGCGTTCACGTTCGCATCGTCGCGGAGGTTGCGCCGGCAGGCGGTGCGCGTCAGCTGGAGCCTTCGCTGGAAGACGCCTACCTTGCGGCATTGAGCAGGCAGCGCGGTTCCTCTGACGGACCCGCAAAAGGCGGTATCACTACGACCGCCAGTGAGACGACTGCGGCGTGAGGACTCTGCGCGCCGTCTTGGCCATCGCTCGTGCCGACTTCCTGGAGCGCGTCCGTCGCTACAGTTTTCTTCTTACTCTTTTGTTCGCAATATTTCTTGGGTATTCCGCTGCGACCGGGAGGATCGCCCTTCAGTTCGGGGAGTACCGCGGCGTGTATACCTCGGCGTGGATCGGCGCGCTGGTCGCCTTGGTCAGTACCTGTTTTGTTTCGCTAGTGGGTTTTTACATCGTGAAAAGCGCCATCAATCGCGACTGGCAGACCCGCGTCGGCCAGGTTCTGGCGGCCACCCCGCTTTCCAAGGTTTCCTATGCTTTGGGCAAGTTCCTCAGCAATTTCGCTGTTCTCGGGTCTATGGTCGGCATCCTCGCGATCGCTGCAATTCTCATGCAGGTTTTTGCCGGAGAAGACAGACACTTCGATGGCGCCGCATTGCTCGCGCCGTTTTTCTTCGTGGCTCTTCCCGCTATGGCTCTTACTGCGGCTGTGGCGATTCTGTTTGAAACGCTCCCGCTTCTTCGCGGCGGGCTCGGCAATGTCGCCTGGTTCTTCGTCTGGTCCATCGGGGGCCTCGGCCTGTCCGAAATCAGCGGAGTTCACTGGCTCGATCCCCTGGGCGTCCGGACCTTCGCCGACAGCATGATGGTGGATGCGCGCGCCAACATTCCCGGATACAAAGGCGACTTTGCGCTCACCGTGGCGGACAAGCCCGTGAAAATCGTGCAATCGTTTCACTGGCAAGGCATTTCGTGGACGGCCACGGATATTCTGCAGCGTCTAGCGTGGACGGGTGTCGCGGTTTTGCTGGTCTTGTTGGCGGCGCTCGTCTTCGATCGCTTTGATTCTTCTCGTTCACTTATGCCTGCCTTGCGGCGGTCGAAAATTCCCGTCACCATGTCAGGCGAAGTGGCGATTGTCGGGGCAAATCACGCAGCGAATGTCGCGCGAACTACAGCAAACCTCACCGCAGTGCCGGCTTCGACCAGAACAAACGCCTTTGGCCGCCTTTTTCTTGCCGAGCTTCGATTAGCGCTGAAGGGATTGCGCTGGTGGTGGTACGCCGTCGCCGCTGGACTTCTGGTCGCGCAATTCGCGGCGCCTTTCGAGGTGTCGCGACGGCCGGTCCTGGGCACGGCCTGGATGTGGTGCGTGCTGGTATGGTCGGCCATGGGAGCGCGCGAATCGCGTTTCGGAACGCAGGCGGTTTTGTTTTCTTCGGCGCGTGTGCTGCCTCGGCAGCTTCCGGCGTGCTGGCTCGCGGGAGTAGCGATCGCTGCGGTGCTCGGCGCCGGAGCGGGTGCGCGCTTGTTGTTCACGCTCGGGTGGCACGGCTTCGCTCCGTGGCTCGCCGGCGCGATTTTTCTGCCGTCGCTGGCTTTAGCGCTTGGAGTTTGGAGCGGCTCGGGCAAGCCGTTCGAGGGACTCCTCACGGCGCTCTGGTATGTCGGTCCGCTGAATCACTCGCCTGGGATTGATTTCACGGGGGCGGCGAATGGTGTCCACACCATTCACTACGTGCTCGTTTATTTTGTGCTGACAGGTGTACTTGTTGTTGTTGCTGTCGTTGGGCGCGGGCGGCAGATGCGCTTCGGTTGAGATGTCGAGCGCTCTGGGGCTGGTAGCTTGAATACTTTGGGTCGGAACCGGCTGGAAGCCAGCTCTACCATGGGATGGCGCGGTTCACCGGGCTGAAGCCCGGCGCCTAAACGAAATCATCGACCATGACTTGGGTGCAATTTCCCCCCGCACCGGCTTCGGCGGTTTTCCACAGTTACGGAAGCATACCCCTACATCTTGTGGCATTTTTCTTGACACCACAGGTGGGGCGCGCCACAATTCGCGCCAACGTTTTGTTTTCTGGTCGGAAAGGCGCCCGGCTGGCTGCGTTTCGCCGCGGGTCGCTACTGGGGGAAGACGATATGCAATACCTGCCGGGATTCACCGTTCAGTGCATCAATGCGGCGTGCGACCTGCGTGGCCACTGGCTGCGAGCGGACGCCACTGGTCCGATCAGCGATGACGGGCGATGCCCTTGCTGCGGGGACATGCTACGCAATGTGCCTCCGCCGCTGAGCCCGCGCTTTCGCATGCGTCCGCGGCCGCTGACTGGCCGGCCGCCGCTGCGCCCGCGCCCGCGGTAGGCTGCGGCTTTTACCGCGCTTCGCTGCTTATCGAAATCCTGTAGATTTAGTTCTCGCGAGGCCCCACGAAAGATGAGACCAGAGCATTCTGCTCTGGTCTTTTTTTGTCAGCGAGCGGGCGAAATTGGGGAGTAGGTGGGGCTGGGGCGGATTGAGGCGGCGTTGTTCGAGAGCTTTTTTTGCAAGATGCTAATGTCGGTTCGGGAGGCAAGACGCAGTGGCCGGGCGGAGCAAGCCCCGCCCCTACGGTGGACATTGTGGATTTTAGCTGTCGGCTAGGCCTTGGCGGACGGTTTCTTCTTCGCTGAACCAAAGGTCGGGGATGTTGGCGGAGCCCAGGCGGAGGATGTCTTCGAGGGCGCCGCGGACTTCGCCGAGGCGGAAGTCTACGCCTAGTTCTTCGAGCAGTTCGATCAGCGGCTCGGCGCCTTCGGCCAGGATGGGGTCGGGGCGCGACGATTTGTGATCGAGACGGTGATAGGTGACTACGTACATCGTGCCGGGGCCCAAGCCGTGGCGGACAATGTGTAGGAAGCCGCGGGTTCGCGGCTTCTCTTGGAGGTAGCCGGCGTCCATTACTGAGGTGGACGGTAGCGAACTCATCTCGTTGGGGGCCTCAACGGTGAGCGGGGTATCAGCTGCAGCCCGACGTGCTGCCGCAGTTTTCGCACTTGTAGCAGGCGCCGTTGGGGACCATTAACATGCCGCATTCGGAGCAGGCTGGAGCGCCTTCGTGGGCGTGAGTCTGTTTGGTGGAGGCGGTCGGAGCGCCGGCGGAAATGGCCGCCAGCATGGATTCCACCATCGCAGAGTTGGCCGAGGTCGGAGCGGCTGCCGCGGCGATTTGTTCGCCGGTCAGCTTCAGATAGTCGGAGGAGATGAAGCGCCCGCCGAGCCAGCGCGCAATGTAGTCGAGCACGGAGGAGACGAACCGGATGTTGGGGTTCGCGCTGATGCCCGATGGTTCGAATCGCGTGTTGACGAGCTTGTCGACGAAAACTTTCAGGGGCACGCCGTATTGCAAGCCGAGAGAGATGGTCAGCGCGAGGCCGTCCATCACGCCGGAGAGCGTGGAACCTTCCTTGGACATCTTGATGAAGATTTCGCCGGGGCGGCCGTCTTCGTACATGCCGACGGTGATGTAGCCTTCGTGTCCGCCGACGCTGAACTTGTGAGTGACCGAGGCGCGCTCGGTGGGCATCTTTTCGCGCTGACGGCGGCCGAACAGTTCCTGTTGAACGGGAACGGCGGCGCCGGGAGCGGCAGCGGCTACGAGGTCAACCTTCTTGTTGTCTTTCTTCTGGCCCGCGGCGGAGAGCGGCTGCGAGCGTTTCGAATTGTCGCGATAGATGGCTACGGCTTTGAGGCCGAGCTTCCACGATTCGATGTAGGCGTCCATGACGTCTTCGACCGTGGATTCTTCGGGCATGTTGATGGTCTTGGAGATTGCGCCAGAAAGGAACGGCTGCGTCGCGGCCATCATCTTTACGTGACCGGTCCAGGCGATGGAGCGGCCGCCGCCCGGAGGAGTGAGCGAGCAATCAAATACGGACAGGTGTTCCGGCTTCAGGTAAGGAGCGCCTTCGATGGTGCCGTTCTTGTCGATGTACGAGACGATTTCGCTGGTTTGTTCCGGCGTGCAGCCCATGGTCATCAACGCCTGAGGCACGGTGTTGTTGACGATCTTGATGACGCCGCCGCCGACGAGGCGCTTGTGTTTCACGAGAGCCAGGTCGGGCTCGTTACCGGTGGTGTCGCTATCCAGCATGAAGCCGATGGTGCCGGTGGACGCGAGCACGGTGACTTGCGA
>Ga0182015_10007228_pt1 | contig 10894 bp, 7 predicted proteins | sample 712P3MmetaG_FD_120478 | JGI IMG/M metagenome (GOLD analysis project Ga0182015, IMG submission 120478) | Permafrost microbial communities from Stordalen Mire, Sweden - 712P3M metaG | ecosystem: Environmental > Terrestrial > Soil > Wetlands > Permafrost | place: Sweden: Stordalen | collected...
CAGGCACTCCATGTAGCGTTCATAGTGACTCCGCACTTCGGGATCCCGGGCAAGACGGGAGTGGATGTAACGCGAAAAGGAAATATATGGATGCAGGTTAACCGGCTGAAATGCTTGCGCCAGCCCCTCGTCGATGGTCGCGAGAAAGCGCTTCTGGGCGCCCCACAGGGCCTCGCAGTACTGCAACTCGCGCTTGACCGAGGCGGCCGTAACCCGATCGGGTCCATAGTTATTTCCGCCGTGCAGACGGTACTCGGCCAAGGCTTCATCTTCGCGGGTCACGTTGGTGATCAACGGAGCCAAGCGGGTAATCAGTTGGTCCGGACAGCTTACCAGCGGAGCTTCCAGCGGCAGGGGAAAGAGCCTGCTGGCGACATCGCGATGCAGACTCAATCCCGAGGTCGGAGGCATGAAGGGCAATATGCCGCCGTCTTCCAGAAGGCGGGAACCATACCATCCGCTGGGTAACGGGTCAGACATCGGCCACACTCCCTGGCGGCGGCGCTGGGCGCTCACACGGATCACACGATGGACGCCAAAGCCAGAGTCCGGATGCGCCTGAAAATCAGCCACAATCCGCTCGATCTTGTGGGGCAGGAAAAGGTCGTCCGAGTCGAGAAGGGTAAGAATCTCGCCTCGGCTGGCGGCAAAGGCGGCATTGAAGCCCGACGCCTGTCCCCCATTGGCTTTGCGGATGAGCTGCACGCGCGGGTCTTTGCGCTGATATTCCTCAATGACGCGCACCGATTCATCCGTCGACCCGTCGTCGCAAACAATGATTTCGATATTGGAATACGTCTGCTCCAGCGCGCTCTGCAACGATTCGCCGATGTAGCGGGCGTAGTTGTAGTTCGAAACCAGAATCGAAACCAGCGGTTCGGCCGGCAAAGGACGAAGCTCGATCGGGTGCAGCCCGCTAATGGTTTCATACGCGACAATGGTCATAAGAAGTCTGCTTCGCCCTGGAGCAATATTAGCGTTACTGTATTGTGGTGATTGAGTGTTTCTCTTTCCACCCAGCTCGATGGAGAGCGAAATAGTAGTGTGCTGAGTTAGAAACAATGTATCTAAAACTGGTCTAGCCGAGTCTACATCTGCCTGGTCTTGAAGGGGGCAGGCTTTCCAGGCTGCGGAAAAACCCCCGTGTTTTCTCAAGGAGTGAAGGGTACGGGCTTCAGCCCGTACATAAAGGAACCAAGAACAATGGGCTTTAGCCCCTGAGGGGCAGCTTTTGGCCTGGAATGGCCGAAAAGCATTGCCCTCAGGGCCTAAAGGCTCCGTGATTCTGTTCGGTCTATGTACGGGCTGAAGCCCGTACCCTTCATTGATAGCGTTTTTCCGCAGCCTGTTTAGCCCGTCCATCCGATGGACCCAAAGGTTGAGGCTTTAGCCTCTGAGGGAAATCATGCGGCCGGACAGAGAGACAGTCAGGAACGGTCGGGATGACAACTTTTTCGCTAACCCGGATTTCCTACTGCGCGGCAGCTCAGTAAGCTCCTACGCCCTTCACCACCAGGCCCGGCGTCGCCAGAATAATCTTGATGTCCAGCAGCAGTGACCACTCGCGAATGTACTGCAGATCGAACCGCACCATCTCTTCAAACGGCAGTTCGCTGCGGCCATTGACCTGCCATAGTCCAGTAATGCCGGGATACACCAAAGACCGGCCTTCCGACCAGTCGGCGAATTCGACACTCATGCCGTCCGGGCCCAGATCGCCGGCAGGCAACGGCCTGGGACCTACCAGGCTCATCTCGCCGCGCAGCACGTTGATCAACTGCGGTAATTCGTCCAGGCTGTAGCGGCGAAGGAACCGGCCGATTGGGGTCACCCGCGGATCATGTTTGATCTTGAATATGTGGCCTTGCTTTTCATTGGCGTGGGCCACGTGCTCGCGATCCATTGCCGTATACATGGAGCGAAATTTGAGGAACATGAAGTGCCGGCCGCCTCTGCCTACCCGCGGCGCCTTATAGAGGATGGGTCCCTCGGAGGTCCACTTCACCACGGCCGCGATGACCAGCATGACCGGCCCCAGAAAGCAGAGGACGATAGCCGCCACTATGATGTCGAAACCGCGCTTGATGAAGTGATCGCTCTTGGTAAACGATAAGGGTCGCAGCTCAACCAGCGGTAAACCAAAATGATTGCTGACGTTGACGCGTCCCGGTTCGGGCGCAAAGTCCACCGTGCAGTTGACGATGACACCCATCCGCATGAACACTTTGCTGCATTCATCCAGTTCTGCCCGTGAAATCGAGCCGTTCAGCAGGATGATGCGGTTCAGGTGCTCGCGATTGATCACTGCGGCCAGCTGTGCGGTCGTTCCCAGGATCGGCATGGGAAGCCGCACGCCGTCCATGGCGTGGCCTTCGGGAAGGATCACGCCCTTGATTACGTTGGACACGTTGGCCAAGCGCATGAGGTCGACCAGACGCTCGGCGTGTGCACGGTCTCCCAGGAGCGCGGCCCGGATGGGTGCCGGCCAGCGCCGTTCTGCCAGCATTGCGGCGAGAACGCTGATGCATCGCGCGACCCCCAGGGCGAGAAAACTGAGGGGCGCAAAAATTATGAAAAACGAGCGTGATACGCCACCACCAAAATGGCGGGAGAAGAAAGTGACGAGAACGATGCTGCAACTGGCCAGCAGCGCGCCTTCGGCGGTGTTGAAAACGCTGCTCCACAGCCGGATCATGCCCTCACCGCGATAGAGGCCGAGACGCCAGGCCATGGAGATCCACACGACAAGAACCAGGATCAACGAGGGCGCCCAAATGGAAACCGCGTTGGAGGTCACCCTTTGCGTGGCCAAGGGGTTTAACAGCATGCGAATCTGGATCGTACAGCTCCAGGCAACGGTCACCGCGAGCAGATCCAGAACGAATTGCATGGTCTGAAAGAAACGTAAATTCCGGACGTGCATGAGAGCAGATCCCCCATACGCTCCCCTGGGCAACTGCAAGGGAAACGTTGTTTTTCGTTTCGCGGCGGGGGAACCGCGGATACGGGCTGCTCACGAAGATTAGCGCCGCTTCATGAGCCGAGCTCAGTATTGCTAGTCGCGTGTCGCGCCAGCATAGCTGTTGTAACCGTTGACGTAGGACGGATCTTCGACCCGAAGATCGCAGCCGTTGAGGATCGTGCCGATGACCGGAGTGCCGTCGTCGGCCAGCCGCTGTCTGGCTTCTCCCAATTGCTCCGGGCTGGTCTCCCCGGCGCGGCAGATCAGAATCACACCGTCCGCGCTGCGGCTCAGGAGCCGCGCATCGGCCATACCGATCATGGGAGGAGAGTCAATCAGAACGAAGTCATATTCCGACCGCGCAACCTCAAATAGAGTATTCAGTTGAGTCGAGTGAAGCAGCTTGGAGATGTTGGCCGGCTCCGATCCACCGGGCAACACAAACAGTCCAGGCACGGTGGTGGAGCGAACCCCGCCGGCCATCGTGTCGATTCCGCCGCCCGCATCCAGGAGCACGTCGCTCAAGCCGGTGGCAAATTGCAACCCGAAGAGCTTACCCAGCCGCGGCCGCCGCAGGTCGCCATCGATCAGCAACACGCGCCGTCCAATTTCTGCAAGGCTGATCCCAAGGTTGGCCACGGTGGTGGTCTTGCCGGCATTGGGGCGTGGGCTGGTCACCAGAATTACCCGCGGACTGACCCCGTTCACCCGGCTTAGAAGAATGGATGTGATCGCGGAACGGTATGCATCCGCCATCATGGTTTCGTCCTGTTTCCACTGCACCATCTCCTTGTCGAACACTGCCGACCTGCCGCCTGCCACCACGCCATTCTGGGCATCGAGCACGTCGCTCACCCCAATCAAGTTACGCAGCGTGAGCGGGATGCGCTCGCTGTTTCCAATGCGGGCTGAGGGAATGACTGCCAATTCGGGTACGTTGAGATGCTTGACACTCTGCCCCGGCGTGCGAAGACTGGCGTCATTGCGCTCGCGCAGCAGGATGTAGCAGGTTGAGAAAGTGGCGCCGACCAGTAGGCCCAACGCCAGATTCAGGGGCAGACTCGGCCGATACGGCGATGTTGGCCGTAGCGCTGGGCTGACCACTCGGACGTCGCTCGGCTTCAAGGCGGAAACGATGCTGGCTTCCTTCACTTTTTGCAGCATGGATTGGTAAATGTCGCGGTTCGCATCCACTTCTTTCTTCAGAATGTTGTAGCGAACCTCTTTCGAAGACTGATCGGAAACCACGGCCAACTGTTGCTGATAGGCCGCGGTCAACAATTGCTTGCGGCGCGCGGTTTCAGAGTTCTGCACCCCGATGCGGCGGATGATGTTGGTGCGCTGATGAGAAGACTGTTGTTCCAGATCCGCGATCTGTGCTTGCAACTGCTGAATTTTGTAGTTGGCGGGCGTGAGCGTCACGCTCAAATCGGCCAGCTGGCGGCGAAGGTCGGCCAGCCGGGCCCGGTTATCGCGCAGCGTCGGATCGTCCAGAACCTGGGGCATCGATTCGGCCGGACTGTCGTGCGCTACCTCTAGCTGCGACTTTGTATCCGCCTCGTCTGCTTCCGCCTTGGCCAGGTCGGTTTGAATCTGCCGCAGCTTATCGGCTGCGACGCTCTCCTGGGACTCGCTGGGTATGACGATACCGGTCTGGCGAGCATAGGTTTGCAGATCATCTTCAGCATCCTGCAGCTTCTTGCGCGCGTCCGAGAGCTCCACGGTGAGGAATTTGTCGGTGTTCCCCGCGGAATACATCCGGGCATCCTGAGCTTGTTCGATGAATTGTTGGGTTAATGTATTCGCGGTATCCGCAGTCAGCTGCGCCTCCGGACCGGTCACCGTCAAGGTAATCAGATCCGAAGATCCATCGACCTTGACCTTGGCGTCGTCCAGCATCTTCAACACCACGGCTTCGCCCTCCGCCGGGGTGGCCGCGGCGGGTTTGCCGGCCCATTTCCGAATCTTGCTGAACAGGTCCTGACCGGAAGCGATCGCAGCGGGAACTCTGGGACCTAATACCTGCGCCGTCCGTTGCAGGACGGGCGGGCTCTGCAGCAATTTGGTTTGCGTTTCGATGTATGCGTCCCCTGTAAGCTGGCTGGACGTGGGATCGACCTCCTTGCTGTTCATGAAGTCCTGGTTGATCCCCATCACTTCAAGAATGGCTTCCGACTGGTAAACCTTGTGCGCGACAAGGGTGTACAACACGCTGAGCAGAAGCGTGGCGCCAACGATGATCGCCACCGCGGAACGATGGCGGCGAAGCAAGGCAGAGTAGTTCACAGCGGCTTCATGGCTGGGCTGATTGCCCGCTGCCGGATGCGCAAGCTCAATGGAACTGGCGCGTCCGGTGTGCCGGACATCCGGCAGGCGAGGCGCGGGAATGATCTGCTGGGTCGGGGTCATCTATTGTGGTCCTTTCGGATTGATCCAGTTCGCTTGGGACAAAAACATTGGGAAGCCGCGTAGATCGCAGAAAACGCAGGTCCCTCCACTTCGCTACCCTGTAAGGCGCTCTATGACGGATGGGTGCCCCAGGTCTCGCTTTTGAGACCTGGGTATGTACCTCTCTACACGGTCACAGGATTAGTGCCAGATAGCGATGCCTGACCCGACGGCGATGGCTGTTTCCAGCCCGCGCACTCCGACCGCTTTCCCCATGCTGTTGGGGATATATAAGATGTCGTCAGCGCGTAGCTGCAGGTCGGGCGCTTTGTTCTCCATGATCTTTTTTACATTCGCAGGGATCTGTTCCCGTTCTGCTCCGCCATCGGCGCGCAGAACCCTGGCATCCTTGAGCGCCGCAGTATGGTCCCATCCACCAGCTAAGGCAATCGCCTGGGTTATCGACATGGTCTCGTTGTCGGTCAGGACATAGCCGCCGGGCTTGGTCACGTTGCCCAGCACGTAGATCATGCGCGCACGGGGAATGGTAATGACATCGTGTGGCTTGATCAGGATATTGCCTTGCGGATCCTTGCCGCTCATGACCGCGCGTATATCGATGTGCGCGACACTGTACTTGCCCGTCGGATCAGCAAAGGCGCCAGCTACCGGGATCGGGCCCTCGCTCAGGAAACGGGTGATCAGCGCGCTGTCGCCGGCATCGGCTTTCAAACCGCCGGCCATCCCAATCACTTCCATCAGGTTGCGATTTCCCCGCAGCTGCACTACGCCCGGGGTGTTCACATTGCCGGCTACAGAGACCGGTTGGCTGCGGAAATCGATCACCTGCACGGTGACCTGCGGATCCTTGAAATACTTCTTATAGGCTGTCACCAATGAGGCCTGCAGTTGCTCGATGGTGAGGCCCGCGGCCTGCACCTGCCCGACCATGGGCAGGTTGACCGACCCATCGTTGGCGATCTGCGCCGGCCGATCCGGGATATCTTCCGCGGCAAAGACGTGGACCGTAATCTGATCTTCCGGTCCAAGTATGTAGTTTGTGGTATCGCCGGCAACTTCATTCGGTCCGATCGAAGTTGGCACATACGTTGCAGGGCTGTTCGCCGAAGCGCCCGAAACATCGGTTGTCGCGCGTCCGCTCTGGGCGGGAGCTGGGACGAGCAGCATGGCTTGAATGCAAACAGAACACAGAATCAATTTGGCTGGAGACTTACGCATAAATTCACACCATGTGTAACCGGATTTTCCGCCGAGAAATACCTCCGGCGGGGAACGTGCTCCGAAGAGCGCTGTAGAGACAAGGATTGAAGCAAAAGTTTGGGAGTGCTCACGAAAGGGACCGCAGGGGGAACGTACCAGACCACGAGCGTACGACCCTACGGCGCTAACGGGAGAACCAGAGTATAAAGCATTTTCACTTTTACTTTGAGTAGGAGAGGTTCCCCCATACAGCAAAGGTGAAGATGCTTTAGGTGAGACAGAAGGTAATCAAAGTCTTGCAGGCTTTGCCACGAGAGCGGATTTGCTAGGCCATCATGCGCTCGGCAACCACCGGAGCATAGGGCGAGATCCATTCAGGATGCACTTCGACCAGAACAGACCGGCGAAGAAGATTTACCGAAAGGATTAACCGCTGTGACCGCCGGACCTCGACCAGGATGCCGGTCAGCCCCGCTAAGGGGCCGCGGAGAATGGTAAACGAACCCGCAGCGCCGGCTTCGGTGTAGGGCCAGGCTTCAAGCGGAACATCTACGCCGACCGTCTGCTGCAGCGCTTCAATCTCTCTTTTATCCGCGGACAAAGGTTGGTTACCCGCCCGCACCACGTCGATCACGCCGCTCGTCATCAAAATCGGCACAATCGCGGATCGGCCGGTGGAGCAAAAGATGTAGCCGGGAAAGAGCGGCATTTCTACGACTTTGGTTCGATCAGCCCATTGCCTCTTGGATTTGTATAGCGGCAAAAACTCGGTAAAGCCCTTCTCTCGAAGGGCCAACGAAACCTGTTTCTCGTGCCGGGGACGGACCCGAAAGGCAAACCATTCGTTCGACTCCTTGGACCCTGGATTACGATACATGAGCATCTCCGTTACAAAAGTGAGCTTTGCTGCTGTTCCCGATGGGATCTCACTTTGCCTCGAGGGGGACGATGCGAAACTTTGATCTTTATCGTCCTCAAAGATCCTGAACTGAACCCAAACGGGCTCCCGCCATCTCAGTTACAGGACCAAATTGATGTCTTTGCCTTCAACAAAACCTGTGCCGTTCATCCAGCAGCGAAACCGCCCGCGTGCTGAACTTACGCTCTGTCCAAATGGTGCAATAGGCCCGGATACGTGTCAACGAAATCTGCGCTCCAAGGCGGCGTCAACTTACGACACGTCCTGATTTGGAACACAACCGAGGCCAAACTGTTTCAATTCTGCACTAAGGTTACCGGATTACTGGAGCTTCACCACCTCAGTTACAGTGGCAGTGACTTATAGCTGGTATCGCAGTACCCACACCCCGTAAGTTAGAGCCCGCAACCCCTGGTGTCAACATTTTGTGCGCTTATCCTCACACCAGAATGAGTTACTTTCAGCGGCGGCACACCGAATTCTCCCCCGCCCGGTGTATCCCCGCTCACACTCTTTCCGGCGTATATACCGCTTCGGTTGTATAAGTCATGGAGGAGGGCTCGAGATGAAACAAATCCTGGCGCATGGGGTGGCGGACCAAAGAAAGAGTTGGGCCGATAATCAATCCCAGCGTCAGGTAGAACGGAATGGCCCCCGAGGGCGTCTCCATGACGTTTCCGAAGAATGCTGAGAGCAGAGCGGCTGCCCAGAAGGCCAGTCCGAACGGCTGGCCAGTCAACCGATAGGCTCGCCAGACCAGGCTGCCGACCGTTGCCTGCAGGGAAAAGAAGAGAACCACGCCGACCCAGCCGCTGTAGCCAAGCGCATAAAAGAAGACGTTATGCGGGGTGCGGATTTCGCCCAGGTCCTTGAGATAATTGACCAGGTTGCGGAGCAGATATCCGTAGCCGGGACCAATCAGCAGCATGGTGTAGTTCTCATTGGAATGCTCGCGGATTGCGCGCCACCAAGTCTCCCTCCATTTGATGGTGCCGCCATAGAAGCTGGTATTTTCAGAGCCGGTGACGTCCCGCGCGAGCTCAGGACTGACTGCGGAAATGCCGCGGGCGACAATTTCGCGCGATGAGATGGCGCCGCCGCGTTCCGCTGGTGAAGGGATGTTGACGTCCAACGCGTAGCCGATCAGCAGAACGGCCAGCATCCCCGCGGTGATCATGAGAACGCGAGTCATCTTGCGCGCTAAGACACCCCAGATGAAGAGCGCGAAGGCCATGCCTAACCACTCTGAGCGGACCTGGGCGGCCAAGAGCGCAATGCCGGCCATGGTTATCGGAAACCAGAAGCGGCTCGGCTTGGGATCGAGACAGAGCAGCGCCAGGATAATGAATCCGCCGCCGGCAGCCTGGCCGAACACGGTGATTCCATCCGATCCAGGCATCTGAATGTCCACGTTGTGCAGGAAGAGAAAATAGGCCGGTGCGTAAACGCAAAAACAGATGGCATAGAGTTGGAAGTATTTGAGCAGAAGCTGGGGACGGCGAATCCCCACCCATATCCCGAGAAACAAGTAGAGCGGATAAATATTGAATACCAGATTTTCAATTGCGGTGATGGGCGAGAACCCCGCCAAAATACCGCGGATGACTTCGAAAATGCCATAGCCGACCGATGCCAGCACCACCCAGGCAAATGGACCCAAGGGACCACCCGTAGTAAGCGCCCTAATCCAGCGATCGAACAATTTGCGCGGGCCGAGAAGGATAAATGCAGCCAGCGTCAGGTCGCCAATGAATAGCTTGGCCGGTGGGATGCCAAGATAGGAGAAGCTGCGTCCTGTAATGGCATAGCCTAGCAGCAAAAACAGAATCCACTTCGACCAGTTATCCCATTTTAGAAATTTGACGCTTTCAGGCGCCACGTCGGTTTGGTACATCCCCTAATCTCCAATCCCAGCGACTACGCAGCTTCCATTTGTTGGTTTTTACCTGCAGTGCAACCGTCCTGCGCGAGCGTTTTCACGATTTCTGTGCCCGATCCGGCCTCCGCGAAGTGCGGCTTCCTGGAGAAAAGCTCCAGCCGCGGTATTTTCACCCGCTACAGCTATCGTGAAACCGCTCGCGCATTCTGCTGAGGATCGAGCTTCGCAGGTGAATCGTCAAAAACGTTCCTGTCATGAAACATCGGATTTTCGCGGCGCGTCACGAGGAGAATGTTGGTCCGCAAAGGTTTTTTTTCCTGTAAACGATCTTCGTAGGCCTGATCCGGCTCGTTTGCTTAAGACTGGGTCTTACACGCAGCTTCGCTATCTCAGTCACACTCGCTGCGACCGCGGAAACCGATGGACGTTTAGGGAAAGCCTCTGTGGGGGTCAGGGCTATTCGACGGGCGGGCGGCGGGAGCATTTTTCCTATTGCTGTGATCTGGAGGGATTGACGAAGTGCGGCCATTCTTAGCGCAAGGGCGCGTTCCGTCCAGTTTCCGCGATCACACCAACTAGAAAAATGCTCCAGCGCCTCCGTCACATGTCTCGCAGTGCCTACTCCCGTAATCTAGCGGCACCGTTTCCCGCGGTCAACATTACCGGCGGGTTCGAGGACTCCAACTTCCGTTGCCAGCGGTCCACCACGGTAACCGGGCCCCTTGGGGCGGCCGGCGGCTGGAGGACATCCGCGCAGGTTCCCCATCAACCCACCCGGCTGCCTGGCGCCGGTCCCAGGCCAGGGCGGGCACGGGCAGCGGCCCGTCAGGCCGCAAAACCACCCGTAAGCGGCGAAGATACATGGCGATAAGCAAAGCGGCGACAACACCGCAGCCGCAACAATGATGGCTGCGGCCTCAAAACGTCCCGGCCATGCAGGAGTTTTTCTTCTCCCTGCCATAGACACCTGCCGCGCTACCATGAGAAAGTCATCGAGTTGTTTACGGGTTTTGCACGCGTGTAATGCCTGCTCCATGATCCCGGCGACGGATCGCCGGCGACGATCTTGTTGCGCAACCCTTCACGCGACCTGCAGTGGACACGCTGAAATAAGGAGAAAAACGTTATGGCAGATCTCGACCAGTTGAAGCAGAAGTACTCGCCCGTAATCCAGACCATCCAGGGATTCAGCGATGAGGGCGCAACGTTGGACTCCGTCAGCTTGGACGGCGAAAAACTCTACCTGAAAGGTTCCGTGCCATCCCTGGTGATCGGTAATCGTGTGTGGGATGTCATTAAGCAGGTCGACACGCAGTACTCCGACCTACACCATGAGATCATCACCACCGGCGGCCCGAATCAAAGCTACAGTGTCAAGAGCCGAGACACCCTGTCCAAGATAAGCAACCGCTTCTACGGGTCGCCAAACAAATATTCCAACATCGCCCAGGCGAGCAATATCTCTGATCCAAATAAGATCCAAGTCGGCCAGCAAATCACAATTCCTGTACTTTCGTAGAAGCAG
>Ga0182015_10007229_pt1 | contig 10893 bp, 8 predicted proteins | sample 712P3MmetaG_FD_120478 | JGI IMG/M metagenome (GOLD analysis project Ga0182015, IMG submission 120478) | Permafrost microbial communities from Stordalen Mire, Sweden - 712P3M metaG | ecosystem: Environmental > Terrestrial > Soil > Wetlands > Permafrost | place: Sweden: Stordalen | collected...
AAGCCCTAGCTGCTAGCTTCCGGTGGAGCTGCCGCCCGCGCCATCGGGTCGGTGCCGGAGTTCTTCGATTTAGATTGCGCCTGAGCGTTCTGGGCTAAACGGTCCCGCCAGGCTCAGGCAAAAATCGATATCGGAGTCACGATGGCTTGGCCAAGCCATCCACGATTCGCACAGCGCCTCAATTTCTGGCAGAGAGAGGGCGGTTCGAATTTCGATCTCTTACATTGCCGCTTTGCATCCCTGAGTTTGCTTCGCGAACCTGCATCCTTCAGTCACTCCTAAGAAAAAAGCATGGATCCGGATCTTGCCGGCTCGGCTTGCTCACTCTCAAGGTCGGGCGCTGGCGACGAAAACTCGAAAGAACTGGGAGCCGCCGGGACTTGAACGGCAATCGGTTTTTGCGGCAAGCTGGTCGCGGCTACGATCATGGCAAGCACAGCGTACCAGTAAATGGATGTCTGGTCGTAATAAGAGATCCCCATGAAGGCAACCAGATTGGCAAAAAGCGACGCTCCCAGAAGCCATAGGAACCACGCCCGCCTAACATCCTTTCCCGCGGCCTTCCGGGCTTTGCCAAGATACTTGAAGCAATAGACAATGGCTGACATGAAGAAGATCAGGGGGAGCAATCCAGAGGTTTCTCCGGTTGAGACGTACTGATTTGCTGCGTCCCACATGTCATCGCCTCCCTCCCAGGTCCAATAGTTATTGGATCCCAGCAACCACCAATCCCAGAAGTGACGGATGAAGTTGTCTACGATCTTGAAACGATGCCAGCCCGTGGAGCCGCCCACGATATCGACTCTCGCAATCAAAGACCAAACCGGCGCCTTCATGACGAGGTGCAGTCCCACCAGGGTCACTACGATGCTCCACCGAACCAGACGCATCTTCTCTCGGAGGGGCCACATCGCAACACCAATGATGGCGGCGACTAAAGCTGACATGGCAGTACTCGTTCGTGAGGTGATGGTGATCGTAAGCGCCGCGACGATCCCCAGCGCTGCCATCAGCCGCGACCCGCCCCTGCGCCACAAGCACAGAAACAAGGGGAGAATGGTTGCGCCAAAGGCGCCGGCAGTGAGATAGACGGTAAACGGCCCCTGCGCGCGCAGATATCCTTCCCGCATGGCCGTGCGCTCCGGCACCCCGCCAAACACCGCCAGAATGTTCCGGCCGGTCATCTGCTCGTTGAACATGACGGCGGCAATCAGCAAAGCGGCGACCACTAACACCTTGAGCGTCCGCTCTATATCCTTCTCGTTGCGGATGAAGTACCGGAAGACAAAATAGAAACCCAGCACGTTGTACGACTTGCCGACCTCATCAAAGAAGGCCTCGCTGCGCTGCCAGAGCAGCGTGTAACAAATCACAGAGGTCACCGTATAGAGGAGGACAGCCTTGTCGACTACCCCGAACTTGATCGCAAACGATTGACCTCCGCTTCCGTATCTCTCCCAGAGCAGTCGTCCCCACGCAAAAATCACCAATATGCGAAAAATTTGGAAGTGGAAGGGGCCGATCATGACGTACTGCCCCATAGGACTGAGGATCGACAGCAGCAGAAGAGGGGCTAGAACATATTTCCGCTGCAGCACAAACATGAGAACGATCGACAGCGCCATGACGGCTAGAATGACCGGATGGACGGAGGTTGCGCCCTGGCCAAAGGAATCCCCCAGTCCTTCAGCCGGCTCCACCATGGCAAACAAATACGCAAACAAATGCATAGATCGACTCTAGAAGCGGGCGGCGCCCGCGCAGCGGTCGTACATTAGCAACTGGGTATTGGATGGCGGTTGCATTTGAACTGGAATCATCTTGGCAAAGCCATACTCTAGGCTACCACTTGGCGCTAACTGCAAGCAGTATTCCTCATAGGAAGCCACTGGGAACCGTAATCTTCGCGGCCGTTCCCACCTCCGGCCGGGCTGTTGTCCATGCCTCAGCACGCCGTTATGATCGTGTCTGGCGCGAGCCTCGAACGCTGCAGTGATCCCAACAGCGGCAAAAGGGCGCGGGCGCTCACGGAAATTCCGGCTGGCACTCGTAGACAAAGAATGACTGTCCGAATATCGATTCTTCGAAGGTCTTCCGAAAAGCGCGATTCCCGTTAAGAGCGGAGACGCATTCACTTTGGGGCCAGCCCAGACGCTCGGTATAGATAAATGTAAACGGCTTTTTCTGAACGGCGGTTCTTTGCGCTAATTTCGCCAGTACTTCGTTCAGAAAATCCAGAGAAAAGGCCCGGTACACAAAGTAAACGTCATCATCCGAATGATCACAATAATCCAAAACGTCTCCCTCGATCACGCGGATTGGGCATTTCTTTACGCCATTCGTTCGACAATTTGCAACATTTTCTCTTGCCACTCGACACAACTCGGGAGCCAACTCGACCCCGGTTACTTTTGCAAAGCCGTATTCCGCGGCGATGAGGCAGGGGCGACCGAGGCCGCAGCCGAGATCGACGAACGCAAACGACTTGGGCAAGTTCAGGATTCGCAGTAATTTGCGGACCCCCCAGGCGTTTACGGGTCCATAGGAAGTGGCTTTGGCCAGCTTGGACGGATCGAAAGAAGTATTGGAAAGTTCGACATGGCCGCTAGTGCGCACGCCATATCGGCGGTCGAATGACCGAATATGGAAATCGTCGACCATGGCGACGCAGACCGCTGCCGTCTTCCATAAGCCGTAGTGGCGGAAAAGATTGAGAAATCGCCCCAAGGCCGACGAAGGAGTGAGGTTTCCAAAAAGACTTGCCATATTTCGGAGGTCAACTACCCCGCTGCAACAGTTCTTTCAATATCAAGCAGTGTCTCGGCAATCCTGCCCGCCGCACTTGGCGAGAGGGCCGTGTAAAGAGGCAGCAATATTAGGTTTCGAGCAGCCCAAAGAGAATTCGGCAAACCTTCGCAATCCGCTTCCTCGGACCAAAGTACTTTGAGGTGAATTCCTCGCTGTCGCGCCCGCCGTAAAATCTCGGAGCGATCCCTCCCCGGGTAAGCGATGGGAAAACGCATCAGGCCCGATCGGTCGGAGTGAGCCGGCAGAAACGTCTGAATCCGCGTCCCCTGAAAATGTTTCTCGTAAACCGCGGCAAGCTCGGATATCTTTGCCCCAATATTGTCGATTCTGCGGATCATCCGCAGGGCGAGCTGCGCTTGATAAGGATGAATCTCTTTGGTGTAAAACGGCGTGCGGGGTGCTGCTTGCGGGCCGGTGGCCTCCTGGATAGGTCCGGGCGAAGAGTGTTGGCGTGGCCTTCTGGTCAAAATCCGGCCTATCGCCGGCCGCAGGGGGAGCAACCTTCTTGTGACCTGGCGATAAATCCAAGGATTTGTAAACACATTTTGCAGAAACGCCTTGGCAAGTGGCACGTAAGGCATCGACCGTGTCGTCTCGGCCAAACGGTTGTTGGCTAGCTTCGCCAGATCGCAAAGTCGCCCATTGTTCGCGACGATAAATCCACCGCGGAACGCCGGAAGCCGCTTCGATTGTTCGAAACTGAAAACGCCGAAATCGGCAAACGTGCCCAGGAGTCGGCCGTCTTGGCGTCCCCCGATCGCCGGCACAGCATCTTCGATGGTCAGACAATCCCGCTGTCTGGCTAATTCGCAAATGGCTTCAACGTCGGTCGGAACTCCGAACAAATGGGCGATCAGCAGAATTCTTCCGGGTTTGGCGGCCGCGTTATACTCCGCGGAGGTAGCGTTGATACTGTTCTTTCCCAGATCGACAAAGATAATCCGTTTCCCCGCCACCTTTACCGCGGTTTTCACCTGATGACATATCCAGGCTGGCATAACAACTTCTTCTTGCGGCAGCAGGGATAGAATTTGAGCGATTGCGCATTCCCCAGAAGGGGCCAGAACAACGTTTTCCTCGTGGCTCCACTGTTGCAGGGAAACGCGCAGCGCTTCCAAAGAATCCGGTTGAAAGATCCAGCCAAAAGCCTTGCACAAATCCCAATTGGTCGTCTCCAGCGCATTAAAGGGCACGACTGCTTCGGCTGAACCAGGGCCCGCCGCGAGCGGGAAAACACTCGTAGGATTTTCGGAAGCGATCATTGTAATTCGCGACCTGGCAGCGGCCGCCCGGTCATCGGTCGGCGTCTCGCGTTTCGTGGCAAGGATCCCCGCAGGATTTTCTTCGCAATGGATTGAAGCGCGTGCAACCGCAGTCTGATCCGTCTCATTGCCCGGCATCGCTCAAGCCACTCCCTCGAATCCACTTTCCCTGTGACGAATCGTATCGTTTGAGGATCTTGGCGGGATTACCACCTACCACGCAGAAGGGCGGAACGCTGCGAGTTACCACAGAGTTTGCACCAATCACGCTGTTTCGTCCGACCACAAGATGACCCGAAGCTCCGATGATAGCCGCGCCGTAGCCGATCCAGCAGTTTCGCTCAATCCGGACGGTGCCTCCGGCCGTAAGTCCTTGCGCCGTTACAGGCTGGTCCACATTCGAGAACTCGTGGCTGTGGTCCGTAATTACCACCGAGGGCCCTAGCAAGACATCGGGTTCGAGCCACACGCTATTCTTGGCAGAAATCATGCAACGACGGCCAATTTTGCAGCCGTTCTCGAGGATGATGGCCTCCGGAACGCCGATGCCCGGCTCAGGAATGGTCAACCACACGTCATGCGCCAGGTAAACAAAATCTCCGATTCGTATCCGGTTCGCAGCGGATCTGTAAATGTCACACGAGTGATGGATCGACACGCTTCGTCCAAACCCGGCAAAGGGATACGTCCATTGCATCCACACAGTGTTTGCCTTTGTCCGGATAATGTCGACAATGCAAAGAGGATCTTCGGAAAAGGTCTTGTTGCTAACCTCCAACCCATTTCGGTATTTCACTCCCTCATTTGCAGTTTTAATCATGGCGTTCATCCGCTCAATCGCCGGCGGCCATCGCAGTTCGGCGTCGCGAGACCATCTCGAGTATGGTGCGTCTCTCCGCAGTGGAAACCGATCGAGTGATGACCAACGCGGGCCAGGCAGCGGCCAGGCATCCAAGTGCGATTTCGCCTAGCTTCATCGTTGCCGTGAGCCGTCCTGCCATACTCCACGGGATTGGGACCATTCCGGCAAGGGCTCCTGCCGCGACAATCAGCGCCGCAGCCAATGAAATTCGCACGGCATCCACAGTAAATATCCTTGCGCTGAAGGCGTGAAACGTCGCTGCCATGGCACAAAACATAAAGGCTACTCCGATCAGTTCGGCGCCAGCCATTCCGGCCAGAACTCCATTGAAGCCAAGGCTTCGGCCAAAGTACGCCACCACCAGAATTGCCAAAATTCGCAGCACCTGGCGGATATTGTCCAGTAAAGCCCTGCCGGACGCTCGATAAAGAACCAGCTGAAGAAGCGAGATCGCCTTCAGCAGCGCCGCTAAAGCCGTCAGCCAGATGGCGGCCCGAAACCTGGGATCAACTTGCCCGGTCCAGGCGAAAACGAGGGACGTGCCGAACGCAGCCACAAACGCGAGCGGAAGCAATGCCGCCGCCAGGGTCACTTTGAATGACTTCGCCAGAAAGAGCTTCGTCTGCTCGATTGAGCCTGAGGCAAACACCATTGTCCCTCCGGACAAGATCGGAAGGACCAAGGCATCCTGCGCAATCAAGCCCGAAGTAACAACCCTGGATGCGACCGCAAAAACTCCCGCCGCCTCGGCGCCAAAACACTTCAGCAGAGCCACCGGCAAGATGGCCCCATACATCAATTCCAATACATTGATCAGCTGATAGCTCCCGGCAAAGCGCACCAGTTCGGGGAACGCACTCTTGGTGAAATGCGCCATTCTGATTTGCATCTCCGGCACGACATGAAGCGATGCCCTGTAGCAGCAAAAGATGTAAATCAACTCGGAAATACCCATGACCAAAGTCATGGCTAGCAAGCCATAACCGAAATGAAGCATCACGACGATCACGACAGCTTCGCACACAGTCAAGATGGTGCTGTACTTCCGGGTGAGGTCGATGCGATGCCCGCCCATGACAATCGCCTCGAATGCTGCTCCGAAGTTGGAGACCGCGTAGATACACGCAAGGACCGCAATGGAGGCCGCCGCTGCGGAAAGAAACTCCGGAGGGACACCGCTTGCTCTGGCTATCTTGTGCGCGAGGAGCGCTACCGGAATCAATGTGGTCAGGGAAAGCGCGAGCATGGTAAAGCTGCCCGTGCTGACCAGCTTGTTCGCGGTTTGAAAATCGCCATTTCCGGTTGCCTCGGCAACGTACTTCTGGAACGCCGACTTGATCCCAGCGCTTCCAAAACGCATATAAGCAGCGGTCACAATGATGATCGACCAGATGCCATACCCACCGAGCCCAAGGTGATGAATCACGATCGGAACGGTAACCAGCCTCGTTCCGATCTGCGCCGCGCTCGAAACGACACCGAAAAGCGTGTTTCTCCCGATCGAGGCTGCCAAATGGCGATCGGAAGAGCGTGCAGTAAGTGTTTTGGTGTCGGACAATTGCTCTACCTGCTTCCCAGAGTTCGATTCGAGGTATCTCGCGGATGAACAGATCCAGGGGATCCCTGGCTAAACTGACTTACGAAGGTTGAATGGATTGGCCAAAACATCGTAATTACGAAGCGTAAGGCCCAGTGCCCGTGAGTAAGAGCGAGCCAACTACTGGACCACCGCGGTCAGCCCGGTGGCCGGAGCGGGCGCAGATCCGCTCGCTGAGTCCTCGTACGCTCCAATGTCCCAACTTCCCGTTGATGGCCGCGCGAGCCCAGCATTGTCCAGACAAAGCGCTCCCAAGCCCGGATTCGGCTGGCCATTACACATTGAGTACAGGCTTGTCCCTTTCTGCCATGCTGCGGAACTGCTGCCGTTTAAATGATAGGTGCCGGTGAGCTGAGGGCTACCGGCGGTAGAGTTCAGGTCGAATCCCTTCGCCTGCCAATTCGTCAAACCTGAATACCACGTCCCCAGATAGAACCATGCTCCCGTCTGGTAGAAGTCATTATAGTTGCTGGCTGAGATCTTGGTGCCGGGAGTTACATACATCGAGGCATTTGGTGTATTTTGCAGGATGTTGTTCTTGAACGTAATCCCTGTGCTGCCAGTCTCATAAATTAGCCCGTTGTCCTTGCATGCGGTCGCATGGCTGACAAACGTATTGTTCACAACGGTGCTCAAACCAACCACAGACAGGCCGACGGGCCCGTTCGCCCAACAGTGGTTGGTCGAGGTGTTGACGAACACATTGTTGAACACGTAAAGTCCCGTTTCGGAACTGGTCGTGTCCGGAGCGGAAAAGAAACCCGCATTCGCGTAGGCTCCAATGTCGCCACTGCCGAAATTGTTGTAGAGGTAGAAATTGGTAAACTGCGATGCTCCCCTCATGGCGCTTAGATGGAACCAGTCGTGGTGATTGTTGTTCAATGCGTTGTCCCAATTGGCCATGCTGCCGACTGTATTCCCATAAATATAAAACCCGGACATCACCGCCCCGACGTCCGATGAATTGCTGTCCCCGATAAATACGCCGTGATCCATGTTGTAAATATTATTGTCCGCAACCGTGAGATTCGAAAAGGAGTTCCCGTCTAGATACGAAACCCGGATCGCCCATTTCATATCGTGGAGGGTATTGTTTTGCTCGACCAGATTGGAGATGTTCCAGAGGTCGAGCCCGTAGGTCTCCTCGCCGCCGTTGTCCGACAGCGCAGCGTCAATGTAGAGGTTGGCGCAGGTCAGGTTCTGTACCGTAACGTTGGTCGCAGTTCTGCCGGTATGGCTGATTACACACCCGCCGCCGTCCTGCTGATTGGCCAGGTTGGTGCCGTTGGCCGTGGCCTGGATGGTTCCATTCGCGCCGCCATCGACAACGACATAGCTGTTAGCGTTGACGTCGATCACGCCGCCCGACCAATAGGGAGCGGTCAAAACGGCCCCCCTCTCGAACAAAAGGGTGATGACGTTTCCGCTGGCGCCAGACCCGTGAAACACGAGATAGTCGCGGGCACCCGCCGGCGCGTTAAACGCCCCGCAAAGATGCACCGTCGTTCCCGGCCCAATCTGTCCCACCCATCCCCAGTTGAGCGAGGAATTGAAGTACGTTACCGCGTGGGCGTCGGCGCAGTCGGCGCCGGTATTGCCGCCGGCTGCATTCTGGGCGATGTAGATATCGCTGGCGGCAGAAAGGCTCACGGCAAAAATCACGAACATCACTGCGAGTACTAGGTTTCGGGGCCCGTTCACTCTGTCCTCCACGAATCGAGTGCTGGGTTCGCCATGGTAAACGAACCGCTGGTCCGACACATCGTTCCCAGTAGCGGTGTTGCTCACGATCGAGTCTCTCGATAGCCGGAGGCGCCGATCGCGTACAGGTCTCAGGAGTACGTACAGATCTGAGCAGTACAGGCCCGATTACCAGAGCGTTCATTGTACGGCAGGAAAGTCTTTGGAAACGCCGCGCTTAGCTCCGCTGACGGAGTTCCGCAAACGGGATTTTACCGTTTTGGTAACGAACTGAAATTTGGAGATCCAGTCATAGGCTCCGGCCAGCTTGGCGTTGAACAATGCTCGGTCGTCACAGGAGTTCACCGGCAGCCGCTCCAGGAATAGCGGCTCGCTCCTCCGGTTCGCCAGGCCCACGATTGTGCACACGCCATTTTGATAGCCAGCCTGGCGCAGCGAATCGCGCAACATCCTGGTGAAATCGGAGTCCGTTTGCGGGAATGCGTACGGATAAGCGAACGAATCCACGGCGCAACCCAGCTGTTCTTCGATCGTTTTCTTGGAGTTTGCAATTTCCTCTCTGACCGCGGAAACGCTCAATTCGCGAAGCTGCGGGTGGTTCACCGTATGGGATCCGAACAGGATTCCGCGATGGTTCAGTTCCCGGACTTCCGCCCAGGTTAAGCACTCTCTGCCCTTGAACGAGACCGGATGCTGTCCGATGTAGGCAGTGGGAAGAAAGACCGTTGCACTGAAGCCGTACTGGTTCAAAAGCGGAAAAGCCTGCTGATAAATGTCACGGTAGCCGTCATCAAAAGTGATGACCACGAGCTTGTCGGCTGCGTGGGTCTGCGTTTGCAATTGCTGAAGCGCCTGCGCCAAGCTGCAGGTTGTGTATCCGCTATCGTGCAGCCACTTTAGCTGCGCTCGAAACACGGCTGGGGAAGTCTTGGTCCGATAATACGCGTGCGTGTTGGACTCGTCCTCGTCGGTAATGCTGTGGTACATCAAAATCGGAACCGACTTTTCGCGTCGCGGCACCACGCGCAAAAAGGGCGCCGTTAGGTAAAGCGTAGCGAGACGGTCGAGACGAAGACCCATAGGCCGAGTTTGTGATGCGCCCCGGATCAGGCCGGAACTTCCTGCACTCCGCCCCCTGCTCGCGGTGGCAACCCGTCGGTTTGATCGTCCGTGGCTGGGCGCCACGGCGCAGCATCGACCCGGCCGATGCTGACATAGCGAAATCCCTTCCGACCGATCTCTTCCGGGCTGAACATATTCCTTCCGTCGATGACCAGGGGTTGCTCGACCGCCGAACGCACTCGCTCCCAGTCTATCTGCCGGAATTCGTCCCACTCGGTGACGATCAAGATGGCATCGGCACCTTTGGCCGCTTGGTAAGGGTCGGCGCCGTAGGCAACCTCGGGAAGGATTGCCCTGGCTTTCTCGCTGGCTTGGGGATCGTAGGCACGGACAGATGCGCCCTCGGCCAGCAATGCTTTCACCAGAGCGATCGAAGGTGCGAAGCGGACATCGTCGGTGTTGGGCTTGAAGGCGAGACCCCAGAGAGCGATTTTCTTGCCTCGTAACACCCATAGTTCCTTACGAATCTTCTCGACGAAGTGTTCCACTCGGCGCTGATTGATCTTCTCCACTTCCTTCAACATAGAAAAATCGCAGCCCGACTTCTCTGCGATTCTGATGAAGGCCTGCACGTCCTTCGGGAAACAGAAGCCTCCAAAACCAATTCCGGGGTTCAAGAAAGCGGGACCAATGCGGGGGTCGAGCCCCATCCCCTCGGCAACTCGGCTCACGTCGGCTCCCACCACATCGCACAGATTCGCCACCATGTTGATGAACGAAATCTTCATCGCCAGGAAAGAATTGGAGGCATGCTTGATGAGCTCCGCTGAATTGGTGTCGGTAGCCAGGAAAATCGGGCCTTTGTGCTTCGGGCACTCGGCATGTACAGGGCAAGAGAAACTTTGGTGGATGATCGGTTCGTAGATTTGACGCATGAGGCTATCGGCTCGTGGTGAGTCGACTCCTATCACGATTCGGTCGGGATGAAGAAAATCCTCGACCGAAGACCCCTCGCGCAGGAATTCAGGATTGGAAGCAACGTCGTAGCTCAAACCGTTTTTGCTGTGAACCGAAAGGTGCTTCTGCAGCTGTGCTCCGGTCTGTACCGGCACGGTGCTCTTTTCGATCACCAGCCGATACCCTGACGCACGCTTTGAAATCTCTCGAGCCACCCCTTCGATGGCAGAAAGGTCCGCGTCACCGTTGGCCAATGGCGGAGTTCCCACACAAATGAAGATCGCATTTCCCCAAGTAATTGCGTCTTCCGTGGAACCGAAACGCAGCCGGCCCGCACTGCGGCCAGCCTTGATCACGTCCTCCAAGTGGGGCTCAAAAAGCGGCATTACTCCATTCTGGAGCTTGCTGAGCTTTTCCTGGTCGCTTTCACTGCAGAATACGTCGTGGCCGATCTGTGCCAAACAGGCGGCGGTGGTGAGACCTACGTAGCCGGCACCAATGACTGAAATTTTCATGTTTAGGGTGTCCTTTGTGTTGGAAACGGGGGCGGATAAGAGGAAAAGTGGCTTATGCCATCCGATTCGACGCGGTTAAGGGGGCGGCCTCATTCTCGACGTGCTTGCGAGCGCTCATCGAGGTGAAGT
>Ga0182015_10007230_pt1 | contig 10893 bp, 12 predicted proteins | sample 712P3MmetaG_FD_120478 | JGI IMG/M metagenome (GOLD analysis project Ga0182015, IMG submission 120478) | Permafrost microbial communities from Stordalen Mire, Sweden - 712P3M metaG | ecosystem: Environmental > Terrestrial > Soil > Wetlands > Permafrost | place: Sweden: Stordalen | collected...
CTGTCAGCTCGTGGAAGCTGATTTCTCCAAAGCAGCCATGTCGCTCGTTGACTTGCGGGGCTCGGAGCTCAGGCTCGCGGGATCTGTGCTGGGGCTTCGTGGCGCGATCATCGACCCGTTGCAGCTCATGGAGCTTTCTCGAACGCTTGCGCAAGAGCTCGGGATCACGGTGGAGGACATCTAGGCCCCATGCCGACCACAACCATCCGCCAAGCCCACCCCCAGGACCGCCCAGGTGTGCTGGCGACCGTCGCGGAGGCCTTCGCGGAGGACCCGGGCTGGGCGTTCATCCTGGGCGAGGAGTATGAGCGGCTCGCGCCTGAGTTTGTGGGAGCCCTGTTTGATTTGAGAGCTCCCGGCGGGAACGTCTGGGTCAGCGACGACCTGGCGACCGTCGCGATGTGGGAAAGCCCGAGCGGCGATGATGATGAGCAGCGGACCAAAAAAGCTTGGGCGCGCTACGTCTCACTGGCCGGCGAGGAAGCCCACGAACGACTCGTCGCCTACAAAACCGCCCTTGCCGCTGTCTGCCCAGCGGATCCGTATTGGTACCTGGGGGTGCTGGCAACTCATCCAGCGCGTCAGGGCGAAGGTCTCGCAACGGCTGTGCTCACGCCGGTACTCGACGAGGCCGACCGACTCGGAATCGCATGTTGTCTGGAGACATCGACGGAGGAAAACCGCCACTTCTACGAACGAAGGGGCTTCGAGCAGGCAAGAGAGATCATCCTGAGAGGCGGTCCAGATACCTGGTGGCTACGTAGGGGTCCGAAGGGGATGGCTGCCAAGTGAGTTGGGGATAGGGAAAAACAAAAACAAGTGCACGGGCTTTGGCGAGACCGAAGCGAGTCGTTCTGCGTGGCGTCGGGGTCGAATGCCTATGCCCATAGTCCGCACAACGGCACGGCCGCGAGGCGCTCGCCGAAGCTGAGGGTTCGCGTGCCGGTGTAGAGGACGACGCCGGCCTTGAAGCGGTCGCCGAGCTTGTCGCGTAGGTGGCGCAGTCCCGCGAAGTCTCTTGGCTGGGCGGTTGCGGCGCTCTTGATCTCGACGCCTGCGACCTCGCCGCTGTTCAGCTCCAGAACGATGTCGACCTCGCGCTGCTGCTTGTCGCGATAGTGAAACAGCGACGCGGGACTCTCGGCCCAGTCGCACTGCCGCGCCAGCTCCATCGCGACGAACGTCTCGAGGATTGAGCCCGCGCGGTCCGGGTTGCGGACGATTCCCTCCGTGCCGAGGTTTGTCAGGTGTGCGAGCAGCCCCGTGTCGGTCATGTAGATCTTCGGGGTCTTCACCTGCCGGCTGCCGAGGTTGACGTGCCACGGTTGCAGGCGCCACACGAGAAACAGCTCCTCCAGGATGCTTATGTGCGCAGCAACGGTCTTGTGATCCACGCCCAGCTCACCGGCGATGCCACGCGAGCTCACCGGGGCTGCTGAGCGGGCCGCGACGATCCGCAGCAGTCGCTCGACGCTGGCGGTGTCGCGCACGGTGGCGATGTCCGGGAGGTCGCGGCCGAGGATCGTCGATACGTAGCTTGTGAAGAACCGTGCCCGTCCACGCGTGCTTCGGTCCTGGGCGTCGGGAAATCCCCCTGCGACGATCCTTGCCGCGTACGCTTCCAGGCCCACCTTCCCATCGTCGATGTGCGGGATCTCGCCGGCGAGGAGACGGTCGATGAAGCGCTCGCGCCGTCCCTGCAGCTCGCCCTGTGAGAACGGCCACATGCGGACGTAGTCGACGCGCCCCGGCAGCGCGTCCGCGATGCTCGGCAGCGTGAGGATGTTCGCCGAGCCGGCGAGCAGGAACTGCCCGCGCGCATTGTTGGTGTCCAGCCGCTCCTTGATCGCCAGCATCAGATCGGGCGCCCGTTGCACCTCGTCGATCACGGCCGATCCAGAGACGCCGGCGATGAACCCGGTCGGGTCCTCCAGCGCCGAGCGGCGGGTGGCGTCGTTATCCAGCGTCAGGTACTCAGCAGGGTGCTCGCGCGCTGAGATCGCACGCGCCAGCGTGCTCTTGCCCGACTGCCGCGCGCCCAGCAGGCAAACCGCCCGCGCTTCCCCGAGAGCCTCGACGACCGTCGGCCTGATGTTCCGCTCGATGAATGATCCGGTCATGCAGACAGAATATCGCAGTGGCCGGACAAATGGGGAATATGGTGCCGGACAACTGGGGAACTACTGGGCGGGCAGATGGGGAGTCTGCCAGCGGAGAAAGTCTTCCCGGCTCCGCCCTGGCCGTGATATATCCAGGACACGCCCGCTTGACGCTATGTCAGAGCTATTGCCGCCGACCGGCCTGGGCTTAACGACGGCGGACCCTCGCCCGCAGGAAAGGTGAGATCGGGACGGCCATCGCGAGCAGGCCGATGACGAGCAAAGCGATCCCGACGCCATGGGTGGCACCGCTGCCGGATAGGAGAAGCACGACGCCGGCGGGTACGAGGAGGCTGGTCAGAACCGTATAGCTCCAAGCGAAAACGCGCTCGCCCGTGGTGAGCAGCCTCCTTCGTTCTTCCCGGCCCCGTTTCAGGCCGCTGCGGATATCACCGAGGCGCACGACATGGATCGTTCCACTTCCCGGCCGCACTTGCTCAAGGCTTGCGAGCTACCACGCACTCGTAGTTTGCCGTCTCTAAAGTAATCCTTTCCAGAGTTCGATAGATTCCGCACAATGGGAACCCCAACTGATGGAAAGCTGGCCAATCGCTCCGGCGAGCAGTGGCATCACGCGCGTCTGATCCCGACCTACGGAGTCCGCAGCCAGGAGGAGCAGGAGAAGCGAGCGACATCGTGCTTGCTCGCGGTCATGCACGGAGTCCCCGAGTTCGCGCATGCGCTACTCAAGGATCTGGGTGCTCCGAAGGCGGCCGAACGTAGAGACCTTCGCTGAGGTCCGCTTCAAGGACGCGGAGGGCAAGACCGCCATCCCCGACGGGGCGATCAGGTGCGAGCGGGGGTCGAAGCTGTGGACCTGCCTGGTCGAGGTCAAGACCGGCGGCAACGCGCTCAAGGATGAGCAGGTCGGGAAATACCTGGACCTTGCCCGCGATCACGAATTGGATGGGGTGCTCACGATCTCCAACCAGATCACCCACGACGCTTCTGAGTCGCCTGTGTGCGTGGACGGACGCAAGCTCAAGCGAGCCAAGCTGTGGCACCTGTCGTGGTGGCGCATTCTGACCGAGGCCGTAGTCCAAAGTCGCTATCGGGGAGTCTCAGATCCCGATCAGGCCTGGGTTCTCCGTGAGCTGATCCACTATCTCAGCAGCGACGTTTCCGGTGCCGGGGACTTTGGGGACATGGGCGAGCACTGGGTTGCGGTCCGCAAGGCGGCTCACGAGAGGACTCTACGCCAGGGCGACCCGGCGGTCCGACAGGTCGCCGAGCGGTGGGAGCAGTTCACTCAATATCTCTGCCTGAGCCTATCCCAAGAGCTTGGGCATGACGTGGTCGCGCCTCGTCCTCGTAAGCAGACGACGAGCGGTCGCCTGGATGAGGTTTCCAAGACGCTGGCCGCGGACGGCTTGCTCGAGGCGATCGTGCGTATCCCAAATGCGGTCGGTGACATGCATCTGAGCGCCGATTTGAGATCACGGCAAATGTCGATCAGCGTCGAGGTCTCCGCTCCTCAAGATGGCCGACCAAAGTCTCGTATCAGCTGGTTGCTGCGCCAGCTCGGAGAGGCTAGCCCCGATCTGCGTGTGGAGGTCTGGTATCCACACGCGAGAGACAGCGTTGCGACGACTCTCCAAAACGCCCGCGAGCAACCGGAGAGCCTGCTCTGTCCCGCCGACCACAAGCGAGAGCCGCGGTCGTTCGAACTGACGCTGACCCGACCGATGGGACAGAAGCGTGGCCGTGCCGAGGGCTCGTTCGTCCGAGAAACGCGCACCCAAGCAGTGTCCTTCTACCGCGATCTCGTGCAGAACCTGAAGGCATGGCAGGCGCCGGCGCCGCAGCTACGCCCGCAGCCACAGCTCGTTGACACGCCGCCAATCTCTCCCCCCGATCTCCTTCCTCTTCTGTCCGCGGATCACATGCTGCCCAGGGCGGTAGAGGAGAGACCGCAAGAGGCCGATCTCCCTAATGGCGAACAACCGGGCGAACCAACCAATGTCTGTTCCGCTTTGAATGAGTTCCAGTACACCTCTGTTGAAGATCGATGAGCGGAAATAGACAGCTGAACTCAAGTTCAGAGAGAGATGCTGGCGGGGTCTCCGGGGCGTGTTCGCATCACGGTGGCGAGAAGGAATGAATGGGGTAGCGGGGACGCTCGCAGCGATGGTGGCCGTGTCGGTCTGCGTCGCCGCGAGCAACACGCTTCGCAAGCGGACGCCCGTCACGATGATCGCGCGCACCTCATCAGGTCAGCCGGGACAGTCGATCTGCTCGATCGCATCGAGGACGTCACACACCGCTGGAACCTGCTCTGCCACATCTCAGATTCTATCTCTGACGGGCTAGAGCTGGTGTGCTTTGGCGCGGTTGTAGAGCAGTGAGATTAGGCGTTGCTCGGTTGCAAGTGCCGGTGTCCTTTCGCCTTGTGTGGTCAGGGTGATCACGGCGCGCCCGGAGGCAAAGGCAAAGGTGTCGCTGTAAGTCCATTGCACGCCCGTGCTCTGGGATATACGAACACCTACAAACGGCGAAGTAACCGCAATAGCTCTGGCAGTCATGTCCGCCCGTCTCGGAGCCTTCACTAGGAGGCAACGACGCCCGCGCGCGCTGCCGAGAGCCGAGACGTAGGCCGCGGCAAGTGCTTGGTTCGGCAACAGTCCGACGGTGGAACGCATCCACCAATGGGGGGCATTGAGGATCGTCGAATGGACCTCCAGCAGCACCTTGGCCGCAGGGATTCCAGCGCAGCTCAGGAAGGGATGCGGCCCGCGCGGGTAGCTGATGACTTCAGCGTTTCTCTCGCTCGTCATTCCCGGTACGTCAGCCGCGCTCAGGTTGACGACGTGAGCGTAGGCAAGAGCCTGCGCGCTCGAGATCGGCACGCCCGCGTTAAGGGTCGCGCCGCTGGAGGAAGCATGGCTGGCACTACCGCACCCGGCGAGCAGCACCACGGTCCCGGCGAGAGCGAGCATCGTGCTGATGGTCCGAAGCACCTCAATCACCGCCAGTAAGGGAAGCGCGCCGCGTTTCGTTGTGGATCGTGGGTTTGGTGGCGGCGCACGGCGCTGAGCAGGCTGAGCTCGACGATGCGCTGTCCGTCGGCTGCGTCGAGGTCGGCGAGGACGTATGGCATCGCGACGATGACGGAGGAGATCACGCGCGCGATTCCCCGGATACCTTGAGCGGATCGTCCTTGGTGAATCCCGATGTGGTGCAACCCTGACCGCTTGAGCGCGCGTGACTCCTCGGCAGAGTCGAGCTGGTCGAGATCGAGCGTCAGCACCGCGTCGTAGCTGCGGGCCGCGGCGTCTGCGAAAAGCTGGATGTCGTGCTTGCCCTTCCACTTGAGCTCGTCGATGTGATCGAACTCGTGCTGCTTGTTGAGCCGCAGCGGCGGGAGCACTTGGACGGGCATTCCCTCATCGACGAGGACTCGCATCAGGCCACGGCGGTGACCTGCTCGGCGAAGCTGACGGCATCGCCGATGGCCTCTTGGTCGATCGACGGGTAGACGGCCGCGATTTCGCCTGGTCCCAGGTCGTCCTCGGCGAGCGACGCGACGACGTCGAACGGGACGCGGGTCCCAGCGATCACTGGGTAGCCACCGAGCACCTTGGGGTTGACCGCGATCCGCGGTCGCGGGTGCTCCAGCGCTGGTACGGAACGGCCGTTGCGGGTCTCGAACGGAGCGAGCACATCGTGCATGAGGATTTCCTCGAGAACGGTTCCGGGCTGGTCCTCGAGGTCGAGAAGTTCGCCGGCCGGGGTCTGGACGAGAATCGATCGGTGGGTGCTGATCAGCCGGTATGCGGCGAGATGGGTCCACTCGCCGGCCTTGAGTCCCCGCAGGGTGGCGACCGCTCGCCGGATCCGCGGCAGCGACTTCTCCTGTCTCAGATAGACGATCGATCGCAGTGCGACAACGTCCGCCCAGGAGTAGAGGTAGCGACCGCTGCGCTTGCCTTGGGGGACAAGCAGCGGCGGGGCCGCGTCGGTGTGCCTGCGCCAGTAGGCGAGCTGGGGGATGGTTGCGCCCGTGAGGACGCTGGCGATCGGAATCGGGAAAGACATGGGAGAACTCTAGCCGGAGCGTAGGTCCGCAAGATTCATGCGATCAGCAGGCATTTTGTGGGGGGCCAGATCCATGCAGAGGACAGTACGCACCCCCTGGGATGGAACGCTAGATTGGGCTGAGATTTTTTTTGAGAGAGAGCCAAAAGCCCTGTGTTTCCGGGCACCAGCGGGTGCCGTTCCATCGAGCACTGCTTGGCGCGGTACTCCTCTCCGTCGCGATAGGCGGTTGCGGCTCATCTGCGCCGGCACTGACAGGCAACCGCATCATCCTGGTTTATCGTGCACACGCGGGTGCCGAGCCTGTATCGAGTGCCAGCATCAATGCGGCGATAGCGATCATGCGTAAGCGTGTCGCTGCGCTGGGCATACCGTCCGAGATCCAGCGCTCCGGAGCTGATGAGATCACGGTGGCGCTGCGGGATGCGGGTAACCCCGCTGCCGGGGAAGAACAGGTCGGCAAGACCGCACAGCTCGATTTCTACGATTGGGAGCCGAACGTGATCGGCCCCGCGGGCAAGCCGGCGCCGACCGATAACGCGGTGACGGGCGGACCCAGAGCCGGCTCCGCTCAGCTCGGGCTGCCGGAGTACCAGGCAGTTCTGCGCGCCGCGAAACGAGCGGCGATCATCCGCTCCAATGACACGACGCTCGAGGCGGGCTGCACGCTGGCGCAAATCGGTGGGTGCCGCTACGGGGTTTGGTACTTGCTTGACACGAAGCATGAAAAGGTGCTGAGAGGTCCCGATGAAAGCGAGCACAGCCTCTACGAAGCCGGCTACATGCCGCCGGCTGATGCTGTGGTCACGGCCGTGCATGTGAACCCCGGCACCGTGCTCGTGCAAGCTAGACCACTTGAAAACGCGACTGGGAAAGTCATCAACGCATCTCCGAACAGCTGGTATGTGCTCAACGACGACCCGGTTCTGAGCGGCGAAGACATCAACAATCCTCGGCAGGGCTTGTTCAATTCCCGGCAGGGCTGTTGCTTGTACGAAGGGGAAGGCACGGGGCCGCCGGACGTGGTGTTTGGCTTCTCCTCGTCGCACGGCCAGATGGTCTTTGAACGGCTCACCCGTGAAGTCGCCCACCGAGGCCAGGAAGCACAGCTCCCGGGCATATCGAGGGAAGAGGCTCAGCAGCACTTCGCGATCGTGCTCGACGGTCAGCTGATCACGGTGCCGTCGATTGACTACACGATGTACCCGGAAGGGATCGACGCCACAAACGGCTCTGAGATCTCCGGCGGATTCACGGTCAGCTCGGCCCGGAACCTCGCGACCGAGCTACGGTACGGCGCGCTGCCGATCAACCTGGAGTTGGTCTCCCGCTCGCGTGTGCGGGCTGGATAAACGCCCGCCTGACTTCCGTCTAGTCCTCGGCCGTCAGCGAGACCTCCACGCCGCGGTGGGGGTCGAGGTTCTCGAAGGGAATCGTGGCGCTGTGTGCCCGGTGGACTTCTACGATCCCTGGTCGACCGGCAAGCCGATCCGCTCCAGATATCCATCGAGGTCGAACATCGCCCGGCACTGTAATACGCACCGTGGGTCGGGAGTCGTGGCATCTCCCTTCGGGTATGAAATACTTACCTCACATGGCTATCCCGGCTATGCGAATTCGGTGCTCGCTCGCGCTCCTGGTGACGACTGTGCTCTTGGTCGCCGGCGGAGTAGGTGTCTTGGCGTCGCCGTCGAGTGCGGATGAACCGCCAGAAGCGCCTCAGGCCGAATTCACCGGTGCTGTCGGCTACGGCTTTGCCGTGGCGATGAGCGCCGACGGGCGCACCGCGGTCGTCGGCCAGCTTGGGACTGCCCACGGGAGTGTCCAGGAACACGACTGGACCGAAGTCGGCGGTCTTGTCCACGTGTTCACCTTCGATGGTTCGAGCTGGAGCGAACAGGCGACACTCAGGGCAAGCGATCAAAGCTACGACTTGCTCTTCGGCAACTCGGTTGCGATAAGCGCGGATGGAAACACGGTCATCGTGGGCGACCCGGGGGAGTGTGCATACGAACACATCTGTGAACACACCGCATACGTCTTCACGCGCTTGGGCACGACGTGGACACAGCAGGCAGAGTTTCACGGAGGTTCTGGCTTTGGCGGCTCGGTCGCGCTCAGCGGCGACGGGAACACGGCTCTCGTCGGGGCAGGACTGTCGGGCTGGTACGGGCTCTCCTACGGGCCTGAAGGGAACGCTCCGCCGACGATCTTCGGACGCACGGGCACGACGTGGACGCAGGAAGCGACGCTCAGTACAGGCGCCGCGCCGACAATGTTCGACAACTTCGGTCATGCGCTGGCCCTCAGCGCCGACGGTAAGACCGCGCTCGTTGGAGATCCGGATGCGAACGATGGTGCTGGTGCGGCATACGTCTTCACCGGCAGCGGCTCCAGCTGGACGCAGCAGGCCGAACTGAGTGCCACAGCCCTGCCGGACAGCAGCGACCTGGGTGATGCAGTGGCGCTGAGCGCGGATGGAAGCACGGCGTTGATAGGCGCGCCATATGGGAGCAGTGGAGGAACGGCGTACCTGTACAGGGATGGCGGATCGAGCTGGACACTGCAAGCGCAACTAGCTCCCATCGAAGCCGAAGGGCGTTCGTCCGGGGGCTGGTTCGGGATCACGGTGGCGCTCAATCGCGACGGCAGCATCGCGCTCGTCGGCGCTCCATTGGCCGAAGAAGATTTTGGGGCCGTCTACGCCTTCGCGGGTGAAGGCTCGAACTGGGGCCAGCTCGGCGAGTTCGTCCTCGCCAACGCTACGCCTTACGACTATTTCGGAGACGCGGTTGGGCTCAACGGCGAAGGGAATGTCGCCTTGATCGGCCGCTACGATCCGGGCGTCGACTTCTTCCGAGTGCCCGCGCCCAGCCCCCGCGTCCCGACGGGCACAAAACCACCCGGCACGACCTCGAGCAACCCACCGACATCGACATCGGCAACGTCCCCTTCAGGCGGTGTCACGACCGCAGGCGGCAACGGCCCGGGCGCGGCTGTGGCGGAGGTGAGCAGCAAGGCCGACGCCGCCATAGCTGCCGAACACGTGTCCGTGCACGTTCAACGCAGGCTTGCCGCGCGCAAGAACGTGCACATCACCTTCCACGCTCCGCGCCTTCCCGAAGGCGGCTACTACTACGCCGTGATCGTGCTGAAGCCGTACAAGAAGTACACGCGGACCTCGCCGCCGCCCTGCGCCATGTCAAGCGACATGCAGCGCACGGACTACGGCTATCCGCAGGCGAACGGACAGGTAGCGCTTGCCCTTACTCCGGCGAAATCCTCGACCGGACATTGGTGCCCGGGCGGCTCCTACGAAGGCGCAATCTACGCCGTCCCTCACGCGCCACCCTGCGAAAGCGCCTACCCCTGCCATGGTGAACCACACAAAGAACTCTGCCCGGGTATCGGACCCGGGTGCGTGCATGGCGTAGTCAAGAGGGGAAAGGAATACGCATACCCCGACGGCCTGCCGAGGCCACGGGCGACCGGCACAACGATTGTGGCGCGCTTCTCCGTCCGATTCCCGTGACGCGGCGAAGCTCGAACCTTTCGGTAGCTCCCGTCCTCGTCGCGCGGCGGTTCGCCAGTCACGCATTCAATGAGAGGGGAGGAGCAGACGTATGACAGGAGACGGGGGTGCGCCTATCTTTAGTGGTGTTGGCGTCGCGCTTGTGACGCTGTTCGACGAGGGTGGGAATCTGGATGTGCAGGCGACTGCGGAGCATGCGGCAAGGCTCGTGGATTTGGGGGTGAGGGCGGTGGCGGTGTTGGGCACGACGGGCGAGCCTTGGCTGCTCACCGAGCAGGAGCGCGTCGATCTCATCGAGGCGTGTCGCGGCGCGGTGCCCGACGAGGTGCCCGTGATCGCGGGTACAGGACACCCTGACATCGAGAGCGCTGTGCGTCTGACCCGTGATGCAAAGTCCGCTGGCGCTGACGCTGCGTTGGTGCTGTCGCTGCTGGGTGCCGAGGACCAGAAGCCCTACTACGCTGCTGTTGCGCAGGCGGCGCCGGGGTTTGATCTACTTGCCTACCATCTCCCGATGCTCTCGCCGCCGGGGGTGCGCGTGGAGCAGTTGGATGAGCTGGGTGTACGTGGCATCAAGGACTCCACGGGCGACGCGGAGCGGCTGGCGCTGGAGATCGAGAACTATTCGGGCGAGGTCTATGTGGGCTCGCCCGCGCTGCTCTCCCTCGCCGGTCCGCTTGGCGTTGCTGGTGCCATCCTCGGAATCGCGAACCTCGAGCCGGAGCGCTGCGCAAAGGCCTTCGAAGGTGATGCCGGTGCTCAGCGCTTGTTGCTGCGGGACCATCTGGATTCGCTTGTCAACTTTCCTTTAGGGTTGAAGGAGCGCGTCGCCGCTCGATTCGGGACTCCTGTAGGGGTACGGGCGCTGCCGCAGGCCTGACTACAAATCCGTGTATCCCTCGGGGTCATTACAGGAAGGTCTGTTAGAACAGTCCACCTATTGGGGGTGGGGTGGAGAGGGGTGGTTTTGGTGGGAGACAACAACGCCAGTCGCCCGAAAGATAGGTAGGTGCCGCCGTTCACGGAGCTGGGATGGTCGAGCTTGTGAGCCATCCTGGGTTTGACGGAGACCGTTTTTGTAGGTTCCCAACATTCAGTTGGTGGGTGTGATTGGCCCGTCTTTCACAGCGTAGAGTTCCTCGATCTCTCGTGGCGGCCGGTCGTGGA
>Ga0182015_10007231_pt1 | contig 10892 bp, 11 predicted proteins | sample 712P3MmetaG_FD_120478 | JGI IMG/M metagenome (GOLD analysis project Ga0182015, IMG submission 120478) | Permafrost microbial communities from Stordalen Mire, Sweden - 712P3M metaG | ecosystem: Environmental > Terrestrial > Soil > Wetlands > Permafrost | place: Sweden: Stordalen | collected...
CACGACCGCGGGATCGCGACTCATGGTGCGCCGAGCCAGTCGCCCCGCCGCGCTCCTGGCCGGTCGCCGACTGCTTGACAATCCCAAGGCCGCCTTCCGATTCATCAGCGGACTCGTGATCGCTCTCTTTATCACGAGTGCGCTCGTTGGCGCCATCAGTTCGTTCGCCGCGGTCGCCCACGCCCCTGGCGCGCGAACCTCAGGCCGCGGCACACTCGCCGATCCGATGTGCAGTTTCTCTACGTCAAACTGTCCGGCCTCGGCCCAAGTTCCCTCCGTCTCGCCTCGACAGATGACCGAACTACTGGGGACTCCCGGGGTTCGTGGTGTGACGGTGGTGCACCAGAGCGCTCCCGACATTCGTTCGGGGTTCGGCAGGTCGTTCGGTGCCCCGTTGCGCAACTCATTCGGTCTCGTAGCGTGCACCGAACTGGCCACGACGCCGGCCATCGGCAAGTGTTCATCCGGAGCGACCGTGGCGAGCATCGGCTATTTCCTTTCGAGCCTCCTGGGTCACAACTCGCATGCTTCGACGACGGTGTGGCCCGCGGCTGACATGTCGCTCGCGAAGCTTTCGAAACTCCCCGTCGACTCCGTGGTCGTTGCGACCAATGGGTCTTCGGCATCGGTCGAACGGGCACGGACCGCACTGGAGAAAGTCTTCACGTTTCAAGGTGAAGGAATCGCGGTCGATGCGCTCGACCCGTCGACGACCAGACTCCTCGCGATGATCCAGGACATGACCGACGTCGTCATCGTTGCGAGTCTCATCATCGCCGCCTGCAGTCTCGCCGTGAACATCGCCGCGGGGTTGGGCGAACGCAAGCGCCCGTTTAGCTTGCTTCGGCTCGCGGGTGTCCCGAAGAAACTCCTCCATCAGGTCGTCGCCTTCGAAAGCGCGATGCCACTGTTACTGGTGGCGGCGGTGTCGATCGTGGTCGGGCTCGTGTCGGCCGCGCTGTATCTTCACTCACAGGTTGGCATCGCGTTCCAGTTGCCCGGCATCACCTACTGGGCAACGATCCTCGGCGGACTCGCGGCGTCACTCGCGATCATCGCGGCCACGTTCCCGCTCATCGATCGGATCACCGGACCCGAGGTCGCGCGAAACGAGTGACGGCGAGTCGAACGCTTAGATCTCGCGGGCCTCAGCGACGTTCTCGAAACGCGCGAACTCACCGCGCCAGGTGAGGTGCGACGTGCGAGTTGGACCATTACGGTTCTTGCCGACGATTATCTCGGCCTCCGCCTTCTTGTCGTTCGCGACTTCGCCATACTGTTCCGGTCGGAAGATGAACAACACGACGTCGGCGTCCTGTTCGAGCGAACCTGACTCGCGAAGGTCCGACATCATCGGACGTTTGTCTGCGCGCTCCTCGAGCTTCCGCGATAGTTGCGAGAGTGCGATGACGGGACACTGCAACTCGCGCGCCAGAATCTTCAGTGACCGGCTCATCTCCGACACCTCGACCTGACGGTTCTCCGCGCGACCGCGAGAACTCATGAGTTGCAAGTAGTCGATGATCACGACACCGAGATCGCCATTCTGCTGACGAATCCGACGCGCGCGGGCCCGAACGTCCATGACGGTGAGGGCCGGGTTGTCGTCGATGAAGACCTTCGCCGACTGCAAGTATCCGAAGGCTTCGTGCGCGCGGTTCCAGTCCGCGTCACTCAGGTCACCGGTGCGAAGTTTCGACGAGTCGATGCGCGCGGTCGAGGCGAGGATCCTCTCGGCAAGTTCCTGTCGGCTCATCTCCAAGGAGAAGAACAGCGCGGGACGCTTCACCACCGCCCCGACGTGGATCAAGATGCCGAGGGCGAAGGCCGTCTTACCGGTGCCCGGACGAGCGCCCACGATCGTCATGCTGCTCGGTTGCAGACCCTGGAGGATCTGGTCGAGCGACTTGTAACCCGTCTCGAGTCCGTTGATCCGACCACGGGTCTCGCCGCGCTCTTCGAGGATGTCGGCCTCGCTCAGTAACAGGCGCTGCAACGGCGAGACGGTGTCGGTCCGGCCGGCGTCGCCGATGGCGTTGATCTTGCGCTCGGCCTCGTCGATCAGGCCGACGACGTCCTCGGTCGCGATGTACGCGTCGTCCACGATCTCGCCGGCGACCGAGATGAGCCGACGCTGCTGGGCCTTCTCGCGGACCAGTTCGGCGTAGTGCTGGGCGTTCGCGGCCGACGGCGTGTTCATCTGAAGCGAGGAGAGCAGGGCCAGTTCGACGGCGATCGCGCCGCGCTCTTGGAGCTTGGCCTGTACGGTCACGTAGTCGACCGGTTCGCCGGCGTTCGCGAGCGCGATGATCGAACTGAAGATCTGCCCGTGCAGCGGGCGATAAAAGTCCTCGGCCTGCACCGTCTCGTAGGCGATACTCACGGCCTCTTGCGAGAGCAGCATCGCGCCGATCAAACTCTCCTCGGCTTCGATTGCACTCGGAGGTATGCGGCCGCCACCCGGCGCCTGTCGCGTACGTTCCGATTCAATCTGCGTCATAAGACCTCAATGGTCGCGTGTTTTGGGTGTTCGCAACAAGAACAACAACGTGGGGAAATGTCTGTGTACAAATCTCACCAAACTGATGATTTCATCCGCCTGTGACATACGCCGCACTACGCAGCGCACGCCGAGACAAACGTCTCGGCGTGCTGGTGATGCAATCGACGTCAACTACTTGGCGGTGATCTCCACGTTGATGGTCGCGACGACGTCGTCGAACAGTGTGGCCGACACGGTTGCCGCGCCGACCTCTTTCAAATGCTCCGTCATGTGGATGGCGTGGCGATCGAGTGAGATGCCGGTCGCGCTCCGCAGCGCGTTGACCACGTCGGCCTCGGTGACCGATCCGAACAGACGTCCGTTCGCACTGGCGCGAGCGGCGATGCTGAGCGACTGCGCTTCGATAATCGTGCGCTGGGCTTCGGCGGCCTCACGACTCGCGGCGTCGCGCAGGTCGCGGCCTCGCCGCATCGACGTCGCCTGGGACTCCGTGCTGTCGCTCGCCTTCATCGCCGCGCCCGTGGGCAGCAAGAAGTTGCGGGCGTAGCCGGACTTCACGTCGACGATGTCCCCGCGGCGACCAACGCCGCGGACGTCACTTCGTAGGAGGACTTTCATTCGGCGACCTCCTCGACGAGCTCGACCTCAGCGACCGGGGAGGCGTCGACGTACTCGAGGATCTCTTCGGCTTCGACGTCCGGGGCCTCCACGTTCACCTCGGCGGCGGCGGCGGCTGGTCGGTCGGAATCCGAACGCGGCGCGCGCGGTCCGCGGTCGTCGCGGTTACCGCGACCACCACGTCGCTCGGTCACGGTGCGCTGGGTGTAGGGCAAGAGGGCCAACTCGCGCGCGGTCTTGATGGCGTCGGTGACGTCGCGCTGGTGCTGTTGGCAGTTGCCCGAGACCTTGCGTCCGCGAATCTTGCCGCGGTCCGAGATGTACTTGCGCAACTGGGCTAAGTCCTTGTAGTCGACCGTGTCGACGCCGTGCTGACAGAAGGAGCACGGCTTCTTCTTCGCTCCGCGACGGGTGTCGATCTTCGGGGCACGCTTCGGCGGCTTGGGATTGTTAATACGGGGCATTAGAAGGGCTCCTCGTCGTAGGCGTACGCGGCGGGTTCGTTGGCGCGCGGTGCCGCGGCCGGACGGTCACTGGACTGGAAGTTGCTGCCTTCGGCGCGTGGGGTGCGGGTCACCACCGCCGTCGCCCACTTCAGGCTCGGTCCGATCTCGTCGGCGTTGATCTCGACGATCGAGCGCTTGTCGCCGTTCTCGGTCTCCCAAGAGCGCTGCTCCAATCGACCACTCACGATGACACGAGCGCCCTTGGTCAATGAGTTCGCGGCGTTCTCGGCCATGGCGCCGTAGCCCACGACCTCGAAGTAGCTGACGCGCTCTTCCCACTCCTGGGTCTGGCGGTTCTGCCAGCGGCGATTGACGGCGATCGACATCTTCAGCGCCGCCTGCCCGCTGTTGAGGAACTTCAGTTCGGGATCGCGCGTGACGTTCCCTACGACGGTGATTGCGTTATCGGCCATTTCTCTCTCCTTGGATTCTCAAGCGTCCGAACTTACGCCTGCGCCGTGACACGGGCGCTCGGGCGTTCATGGCGGCGAAGAATCTTGTAGCGAAGGACTTCGTCAGAAAGAGTCAGGATCCGGTTGAGCTCGACGACGGTCGCCGACTCACCGCTGAACTCCACCAGCACGTAGTAACCCTCTTTGCGCTTGTTGATCTCATAGGCCAGGGGACGCTTGCCCCAACGGTCGATGGCGCCGGGCGTTCCTTCGTGAGTTCGAATAGTTTCGAGCGCGCGGTCGAGCGCGATCTGGATCGTCTGGGCGTCGACGGCGGTGTCGAACACGATCATGGTTTCATAGGGCCTCATGGCCGATTTCCTTTCCCTCTGGTCCGGCTAGGCCGGGCTCTGCGGAAAACAGAGCAGGGTATGTGGTACTTCCCCACGCACGTGGGAACGACCATCCTACTCGACCGAATGAGTCATGACGAGTCGAAGCGAGAACTCACTCGATCCGCGCGTCCTCCGGACGGGTCACACGGTCGAGGAGCGGAAGCGTTGATCCCATGATCGCGAGTGACCCGACCAGACCACTCAACACGATGAGGTAGTACGCCGCACCCGGCGGTCTCAACGTGAGGCCTAATTGAGCCTTCAAGAAGAGGTCAGAGGCGACGAACCCAATGAGCGCGGAAGCGATCGAGATGACCAGAAGTGGCGCGGCCGTCTCCAAGGCGACCATGCGTTGCAGCACGCCGAGCGGCACGCCGCTCAGACGTAACAGACTGAACGGCCTTCGGCGCTCACTCACGCCGGCCGCCATGGCAACCGCCAAACTGCACCCAGCGATCAACAGACTGGCCAAGATCACGACCTCGCTCGTCGTCTCGAGTTCGCTCAAGAGCTGGGACGACTGGGCGTCGACTTCACCGAAGAGACTCGATGAACTCTCGAAGGGATAGGCGCGATCCAACGTGGTCTCCACGCTGGCAATTGCTGACGGCGACCCGTTGGTGGCGACGGCGATCATTTGCACGCGCAGGCCAGTCACACTCGTCGTGGGACGCGCACTCGGCCACGTGATCGACGAAGCTACCGTCACCGATTTCGTCACCGGCATGAAGGCGATGTCGTCGCCGAGTGCGGCGTAGTTCGCGCCCGGGTGACACTTGCCGAGTGCCGGCGTGGTGTCGAGTTGCGCGCACGACACCACGCCATTTTGTAGGTCCCCACCCAGTCCGTTGATATCGGGCACTCGACCATCGATTGACATCCGCGACGGCGCCACGTACACCGCGGTCACACCGGTCACGCCAGGAGTCGAACGCAGCGCGGCGAAGATTGACGACGGCGCAGCCGATACCGAGCCGTTCCAGTCGAAGGCGAACTGATCGGTCACGGTTTTGCTCGCAAGCGTGCTTGAACTCGTCGAGCCGTGATCGGACAGGATCGTCGAGATCACGCCCACAGAGACACTCGTCACGAAGATCGCAAGTATTAGACCGCTGACTGCACGAAACGCACCTCGCGGATTGTCCGACAGTCGGCGTCCGGCCAACAACACCGGAACGCGCTTGGTCCGTTTCGCCATGCTTCTCGAGCCCGCCATGGTCAACCAAGGTCCCGCGAGCACCAATCCGACCATGATCAAGAAGAAGGCGACCAGATAGGCCTGAGTTTGACCACCCGCGCTCGATGGTCGTCCCACGGAATCGAAGTAAACGAGAACTCCAATACCCGTGATAAGCGGTACGACGCGATACGCGCGCGGTGGCCGGGGGGTGGCTCGACGCGTGACGCCGAGCGGAGAGACCTGAACTCGTCGAAGGGCGAGGCGAGCGACCACCGCGGCCGCGAGCGGCACGCCGATCACGACGACCAGGACGTCGACGAGCCCAATCCGGAAGTCTCCCGACTCGAGAGACTGACCGGTAAACGGGACGTGCACCAACGCCGGTTTGGTCACGAAGAACAGACCGAGCCCGAAGACGACGCCAGCGACGGCCGCGACCAGTGCCTCGATCGTCGCGACCACGGAAACCTGTCGCATCGTCGCTCCGGCGAGCCGGATCGCGGCGAAGCGTTGTTCCCGGCGCGCCGCCGACAGCCGCATCGCACTGCCGACGAACACCAGGACCGGGAAAAGAAGCACGAGCGAGAGGACCGCCAGGATAATTTGAAGTCCGGTCGTACCGGACGTGTCAGGTCCACCATTGCTCGACGACGTCACAAAACCGTTGATCGTTCCGGCTCCGGGAACCGTTGACATGAACTTGGCGCTGTGACCAATCACGATGACGAGGTCAGTCAGCGACGGCAGGGCCGAGGCCCCGATGAGGCCGATCTCAGTTCCCCCAAAACGATCCCCGAGTTCGCTCGCGGGCGTCGTTCGAAGCAGGGCCGCCAGCGCCGGCGACGCGTAGTACTGGCCCGGTCCGGGGAGTCGCGGAATACCGGGCGGCACCACGCCGCGCGGGCCGGCCGGGGCGACGTCCACTCGAACGACCAACTGACTTTCGAATTGATCTGAGGTGACGATCCACCAGATGGCCCTCGCAGAGGCTCGTGTCGCTCCCTCACTTCTCACGGACGACTGTCCGTTGCCATTTGTAGCCATCCAGGCACCGCGCGCATTTTGAGTTCCTAATCCGTTGATGGTCGCCAAGGTCAACAACAGCATCGCGACTCCCACGGCGACCGCGAGGGCCATGACTACGAGGCGCGCCAGCGACTCCTTCCCGCCTCGCGTGCTGAGACGTAGTCCAAACCGGATCACGGATCGGGTGGGTCGTCAGTGAGTGACGAAACGTGACCGTCACGGACGACCACCTCTCGATCCGCGTACGCGGCGACTCGTGGCTCATGCGTCACCAGAACGACCGTCGTCCCGTCCTCGCGGGCCGCCGTGACGAGCAGTTCCATCACCAGCTCACCTGTGAGCGTGTCGAGTGAGCCGGTCGGCTCATCGGCGAACAGTACTTTCGGGTGCGCGACCAATCCACGCGCGAGGGCAACCCGTTGGGCCTGGCCGCCCGAAAGCTCTCCAGAACGTCGGCCCTCGAGACCGTCGATGCCGAGGCGTTGGAACCACTCACGAGCGCGACCCAGAGCCTCATTGCGACGGAGCCCGTCAAGCAAGAGCGGTAGCGCGACGTTTTCCTCGGCGGTCAACTCAGGAACCAGCTGCCCGAACTGGAAAACGAATCCGAAGGCGTTACGTCGCAGTTCACTGCGCTTGTTCTCAGGGTACGTGTCGATGCGCTGACCCGAAAGGAGGATCTCTCCGTGCTGCGGCACAAGGATGCCCGCTAAACAGTGCAGGAGCGTCGACTTGCCTGATCCACTTGGGCCCATCACGGCGAGGATCTCACCCGCGCGGATCGACACATTCGCTCCACGAAGGGCTGGCGTTGCGCCAAAGTTGTATTCGACGTCTCTGGCTTCGATCAACGTGTTCGTCCGTCGGGCGTCCACCGGCCCGGTAACGAGGCTCAAGATGCCACCACCTCAGCCAGCAACGGGAGCCGCGCCGCGGTCATGTCGATCCAGCGGAGGTCAGCCTCCAGATGAAAAAGGCCATGATCGGCCAGCAGAACGTCGATCAGATTGTCATTTCGTTTTTTCTCCGTCAGTTGGCGCATTCGTTGCAAGTGCGCCGCCCGTTGTACGTCGAGATACTTCTGCGCCGAGCGACCGAGCATCAGGGCCAAGACCACCTTCGCGAAAAGGACCGTCTGGAGATGGGGTTCTGGTTCGATCGGTTCGCCGAGCCAGGCTTCGAACTCTTGCTTCCCGTTGGGGGTGATGGAATAGCGTTTGCGGTCTGGGCCGTCGCCGGGTTCGGTATCGCCGGGTAACACCTTCCCGTCTCTCGACAGCCGGGCGAGCGTCGCGTAGACCTGGCCGAACGGCAACGGTTTCGATCGCCCGAAAAAGGTGTCGTAGTCGCGCTTCAGGTCGTAACCGTGGCTGGGCTCTCGCTCCAGCAATCCAAGCAATGTCAAGGGAACACTCATAGGTGTGAGAATACTCTGAGTGTATACACTACGCAAGTAATACGCGGAATACCTGATGAAGTGCCGTGACCACGTGTGCGGATACGAGCGAGGGTGAGTGAGTGCCTTCGGTGACGCGAAACTGACTGGCTAGCCCAACAGACCTTCGGGGTTGGGGTAGGCCTCGTCCTCGCTCGGGAAGACGCCGCTTCGTACGTCCTCGGCGAAGTGGCGAAGCGCCTCAGTGATCACCGGATTGAGATTCGCGTACTGACGCACGAACTTGGCTGGTTTTCGGGCCGTGAGACCCAGCAGGTCGTGGAAGACCAGTACCTGACCATCGGTGTCCGGGCCGGCGCCGATGCCGATGGTGGGGATGTCGAGGGCCTCGGTGACGCCCGTCCCGACGACGCTCGGCACGCCCTCGATCACGATCGCGAAGACCCCTTCGTCTTGGAGGAGTTGGGCGTCTTCGATGAGCAGTTTCGCGCTCTCCATCGTCTTGGCCTGCACCTTGAACCCGCCGAAAGCCATCACACTCTGCGGGGTGAGACCGAGGTGGCCCATCACGGGAATCTGCGCGTCGAGCAACGCGCGCACGACCGCCTGGCGTACACGACCGCCCTCGAGCTTCACGCTGTCGGCGCCGGCGCGGATGAGCTTCGCGGCGTTGCGCACACTCTCACGAAGGTCGACGTGGTAGCTCAACCACGGCATGTCGGCCACGACGTGGGCCTCGGGCTTCGCCGCGGCGACGGCGCGAACGTGGTGGCACATCTCGTCGATCGTGATGTGCAACGTGTTCTCTTGACCGAGCACGACGTTCGCCAACGAGTCACCGACAAGTATCAGGTCGACGCCGGCGGCCGAGGCCAAACGAGCCCCGGGCTCGTCGTAGGCGGTCACCATGACCAGGGGGGTTGCACCGTTACGGCGCTTTCGGGCCCGGATCGACGGCGCGCTCAGGCTCACTCGCCGACCTCTTGGCGCTCGATCGCGTTGACGCGGCGAGCCCGGCGTGCGCCGGCCGACCACTTGCGCTGGAGGTGGTGGAACGAACACCCGACGCAGACCTCGACGGCGTAGCACTGCACCGGCTCTTCGCGTCGCTCCAGTTTCAACAGCTCGGCGCGCGACGTGGGGCACGTGCCACCCGAGGGCAAGCGCGCGCCGAAGACGTAGGTGACTTCGACGAGTTCGACGTCACTGCAGACCGGACAGGTCTCGCCGGTCTTTCGTCCGAGGTTCTTCGCCGCGCGCAACAGTTCGGGGTGCGCGTCGCAGACGTCCTCGTAGCGGATGAGGCCCGCGGCGACCTTGGCCAAGAGGGCGTGACGCACGAGTCCGAACTCGACCACCGCTCCGTTCGCGGTACTCGTGCGGAATCGCTTATCCATTAGGGGTGACCTTACACACCTTTGTTTCCTTGGGAAATGACACCACTGCACGTTCGATATATCGAAGTGATACTATGTTTCGCGTGTTAGACATTGCCATCCTGGGTCTCCTCATGGACCGTGACCACCACGGCTACGAGATTCGCACACAACTGCGCGACCGACTCGGGCTTTGGGCGAACGTTTCCTTCGGATCGATCTACCCGGCGCTGGCACGCTTAGAGCGCCAGGGCTGCGTGGAAGCGGTCACCTCGAGTGAGACCCGATTGAGCTCGCTCTCGACCGGTTCACTCTCGGGTGAGCGCGCGTCGTTGCGCTCGCTGCGCACGTCCCAAGGTATAGGACGGCGCGGCCGAAAGGTCTATCGGATCACCGAACGGGGTCGTCGTGACTTCGTGTCGATGCTCGCCGATCCGGCGACGCTCGATGACGGCAAGAACTTCTCGTTGCGCATGGCCCTCGCCCAGTACCTCACCCCGAACGCGCGGGTCGGTTTGCTCGAGCGTCGCCGTGGTGACCTCATCGCCCGCCTGGCCGAAGTCCGGGTCGGGGCCCACAACGAACAACTCGACCCCTACGCGCGCAGCGTCATGGAGCACGCGGCCCAGGGTGTCGAGCTGGACCTCGCGTGGATCGACGGACTGTTGTCCACCGAACGAAGTAACCAAGAGTCCTTCGCGCACGACGCGAAGTAAGAAAGGGGAGCCATGGAGAAGATTCGCGTGGCCATCGCCGGCGTCGGAAACTGCGCCAGTTCACTCATCCAGGGCGTCACGTACTACCGCGACGCCAATCCCGCCGACGACGTGCCCGGTCTCATGCACGTCGTGCTCGGGGGATATCACGTCAGCGACATCGAGTTCGTGGCCGCCTTCGACGTCGACGCCTCCAAGGTCGGCAGCGACCTCGGCAAGGCCATCGACGGGGGCCAGAACAACACGATCAAGTTCGCCGAGGTCCCGCCCCTGGGCGTCACCGTCCAGCGGGGACCGACCATGGACGGCCTCAACAAGTACTACCGCGCCATGATCGAGGAGTCCCCCATCGAGCCGGTCGACGTGACCCAGGTCCTTCGCGACTCGCGCGCCCAGGTCTTCGTGTCGTATCTGCCGGTCGGCTCCGAGGACGCCCAGCGCTACTACGCCCAGTGCGCGCTCGACGCGGGTGTCGCCTTCGTGAACGCCATCCCGGTCTTCATCGCCTCGGACCCGGAGTGGGCCAAGAAGTTCGCCGACGCCGGCGTGCCCATCATCGGCGACGACATCAAGAGCCAGCTCGGCGCGACCATCGTCCACCGCGTCCTGGCGCGCCTCTTCGAAGACCGCGGCCTGACCCTGGACCACACGTATCAGTTGAACGTCGGCGGCAACATGGACTTCAAGAACATGCTCGAGCGCGAGCGCCTCGAGTCCAAGAAGATCTCCAAGACCCAGGCCGTCACCTCGCAGCTCGAGATCTCCAACATGGACCCCGACGACG
>Ga0182015_10007232_pt1 | contig 10891 bp, 12 predicted proteins | sample 712P3MmetaG_FD_120478 | JGI IMG/M metagenome (GOLD analysis project Ga0182015, IMG submission 120478) | Permafrost microbial communities from Stordalen Mire, Sweden - 712P3M metaG | ecosystem: Environmental > Terrestrial > Soil > Wetlands > Permafrost | place: Sweden: Stordalen | collected...
AACCATTCCCCAAGGGGCCAGAGCCATGGCCGCCCTGCTCGTTCTCCGCGACAAAGCCATCAAACCCCTGCTCGCCGCTGCCCAGCAGCATCGTCGATCTCGACGGCCGCAGAACCCCAGCCCACTCGACCTTCACTACCAAACCATTCGCGCCAGCATGCGTGGGGTCTTCCACGAACTCGGGATTGCTGTATGAACGGCGACAATTATTTTTCCCGGCTTCGCCTCTAAGGGCCTAACTTCTTGCAGGTCAAGCGGCGACTAAGTCCACCGGAACCACCTTAGGGCCAGAGCGAAAGAAACGCCACCCCACAGCAACATCACGAATAGCCGTGGCCACTGATGAATCAAAGGCGTTCCCTCCAGGATGCTCGCGCGCAGAGCGTCATTCAAGGCTGTAAGTGGAAGCGCCTTGATCAAAGGCTGAATCACAGCGGGAAAACGCTCGTAAGAGAAAAACACTCCAGAAAAAATCCACATGGGCATCATGACAAGATTCATGAGCCCGCTCACGCTTTCTATTTTTTGCGCTCGGCTCGCCGTCAGCAAGCCAATTCCGCCAAAGCACATTGCCCCTATCGTGCCGAGGAACACGATCGCCAATACCGATCCCAGCACCTTCATGTGAAATACAAGAACACCGAGCGTGAGGATCAGTCCGATTTCAATAATCATAAGCACCAGACGGCTCGACATGAGTGCGAGCAAAAAATCTCCGCGTCGCATTGGAGTGCCGACGAACCGTTTCAGCAGCTTGCGTTGCCGCATATCGACCAGCGCGAAACCGATGCCCCACATTCCGGAGTTCATCAGGTTCATACCGAGCAATCCTGGAATCAAAAAGTCAATGTAACGCGAACCTGGCTCGGAGGAGGTCACCACGCTCGTTGTCACCACGTCTTTGCGGCCCGCTGCGGATTGCAGTGCATTATCCGCTTCGGATTTGGCTAGAACGCTCTCCAGGCGCGCCGGATCGTAACGATAGCGCAACCCTCCGGCTCCATCGGGCTCAATCACGAGATCGTACTTCCCCAGACGAAAGCCTCTCCGGGCGGCTTGATCATCCTGCACGTCGACCTTGAATGACGCGTGTTGCGAGGAGCGTAGCAGCAAACCCTGCGCTTCGTGGGCTCCCGGTCCCGCAACAATCGCAATTGAAGATGCATCAGCCGGTTTGTCGCGAAAGGCGATTCCGAGGCCCGTCGCCAGCAGCAAGGGAAAGACGAATACCCAGAACACGACCTCCGGCTCGCGCTTCAACTCCAACATGCGCGCCATTAACAGATGAAGGTATCCGGACCACCTGCCATTGCGCTTCGGCGGGCGATCCCGCGGAGCTGTTGGTTCCGCCACGGGCGTTTGCTGGGCAACACTCATAGGACGATTACCTACCGCGCCTCCGGCTTCCACTTATTAAGGAACTCGAGCACCGCTTCTGGCGTCAGGGATCGTGCATCCTCGAATTCACCATTTTTCTGGCTCACCACCAGCTTGCCATTACTCTCGACGACAGCCAACGCGGGAATTCCCTTGTTCAGCGGAACTTCGAACTGCCTCACCAGATCGAGATTCTTCTTTTCATCAACTCCCAGGTCGACAGGTACAACCTCATAGCCCGCCATAACCGCTGCGAAGTCGGGCCGATGAAACGCCAGATCGAGCACGTGGCAGTCATAACACCAGTTGGCACCAAAAACCAGCAGCACGCGCTTGTGCTGGGTTGCAGCTTTCTCCTCGGCTTCTTTAATCTCTGCCTGTGGGTCAGCATCCGCTGGATAGATATTCTTGTTCATGTCGGACGGCTGTTTCAGGTGAGGCGCATCCGCTCGCTCCGAGCTCACCAGTCGCCACTGCTCGCCCTGCTTTTTCCACCCTTGGCCATCGGTTATCCTTAGAATCTGACCGTTCGGCAACTGCACCTCGGCTTTGAAAACAACACTAGTGCCCCAGGGCCGGTCGATTACTGCAACGATTTCTAATTCCACGCTTCGCGCCTTCAGGCCCAGCCAGAAATTGACGTCCGCATCCGCGCTGGTCACGATGCCGTTCGCCTGAATCTTTGGGACCGGATCGTCGCTGTAGAGCGCCTTTAGAGCCACCTCGTCTCCCGCGAGGACCGAGGCTCTCCACTGCTCGAGCGGAGCGAACTCGGCCAGCGGGCCAGCCGCCGGAGTCTGCGTAACGCCATACTCTCCACCAAACATCGCAGCCGTCATTCCGACCAGAAGGAGCAATCGACGAAAATGTCTCGTCACACTCGCGTGCATCCTCAGTGACCTCGTATCATTCTTCTCGCAAATGCCGCCCCGTCAGCCGCACAAATACATCTTCCAGGCTGGCCTGACGAGTGGTCAGATGCTGCAGTTTACTACCCTGCCTTCCGACCGCATCCAGCAGCGCTGGAATCGTCAAGTGCGGCTCCTTCACACTCAAGGCCACCATGCCGTCATCCTCGCGTACGGATTCAACGCTGGGTAGAGCCCGCCAGATGTCCAGTGCTGCGCCATGCCCACTCTCGCTGACTGCAAACTCCACCACGTGATGACCGCCCAGCCGCTCGATCAAGCTGGCGGGTGACCCTTCGGCAATGATCTGGCCGTGGTCCACGATCGCCAGCCGGTCGCACAGTCTCTCGGCCTCATCCATGTAATGCGTGGTGAGTAGAACCGTTCCACCCTCGCGTTGAAATTCTCGAATAATATCCCAGAGCTGACGGCGGCTCTGCGGGTCGAGGCCCGTGGTCGGCTCATCCAGAAAGAGGATTTTAGGATTGCACACCAGCGCGGTGGCTACCGCCAGGCGTTGTCGCTGCCCGCCCGAAAGCTTTCCAACCCAAGCGTCCGCCTTCTCCGTAAGTTGCAATTCATCCAAGACTTCGTCGGAAGAGCGCGGCTCACGATAGAAGCTGGCAAATAATTCCACGGTTTCTCGCACGGTGAGCTTTTCGGAAAGCCGTGTCTCCTGCAGCGAAATGCCGAGCCACTCCCGCATTTCGCGCGCACTCTTCCGCCAGGAATGGCCCAGAATCGATACTTCACCCGAAGTTGGTTCCAGCAATCCCTCGAGGATTTCGATGGTCGTCGTCTTCCCCGCTCCGTTGGGTCCGAGCAGACCAAAGCATTCCCCAGTTTGAATTTCGAGGTTGAGCCCGCGCACAGCTTCAACCTTACCGTCATAGGTTTTGCGCAGGTCGCGACATTGGATGGCTACAGCCACGCAAGCATTCTAACTAGGCAAGGGCTTCGCTCTTGATACTCCACAGAAGACGACAGTAGAGAGTACTCGTAGAGAGCATTTTAAAGCTATGCTCCTGGTATCTGACCACACAGGAGTTTGCCATGAACGCTTTCTGCGAGCATCATCAGCATAGCATCCGATTCGGATATCGCTGTTTTGATCGGATTCTGCTCAACGGTCTCATCCAGCCTTTCCAGCAACCCGAGCGAGTCGTGGGTTTCTTCAGCACGTACCGGAATCAGTATCCGGTGAGCCGGGATGTGCTGCGGGAGATCGCCGATCAATTCCATAATTGGGTGAAGAATCGTTCCGAGGAATGGAGCGCCCCATCCTGGATGCTCCCGAAGGTCGTCGGGATGAGTTTGTCGAACCTTACTTTCGCCATGCCCAACCCGACCCGTTGGTGGTCGTCCTAAAGGCACGAGAACCAGCCCGCATTCTCACCGCCATCGGGAACAAAAAGGATAATCGCTGGCACCTGCAGATGGCCCAGCGCGGGATCATTCAGTACAACTTCTACGTCAACGATCGCCACTGGGGTCGAGTGTTCGTTCGCCTCTCTCCCTATTTCCCTTTTTCGGCACGCGTCTGTCTCAATCAGCATCACTGGCTCGCACGGCGCCTGCAGCAAGAGAACCTCGACTTTCAGCAAACCACCAACGCCTTCCTGCGTTGCCGCGATCCCCAGCGGCTACAAGAACTCGCCGATTCTCTGACCGCCCACGATCTGCTGGTCTGCGGCCGCAAGTGGCTCAACGCCTGCACGCCCTTCTTCACCGAAAAAGAGCGCAAACAAGCCGGTTGCCAGCATCGTCTATTCTTTGCTCAGGTCGGGATTGCGATCATCTCATTTTCCATCGCCGCGTTGCCCTCGACGCCCTGGGCGAGCGACGGAGTTGGGGCGATTCGGTTACAGCCGTGATGGCAAACCCCGCAACCGGCAGATCGTGATCGGTGTCGTCATGATGGATGGTTGGCCCATTGCCCATCATGTATTTGCCGGCAACCGTCTGGATCAGACGACAGTCAATGAAGTGGTGCCGGATCTGAACCAACGATTCCAGCTCAACCGAGTGGTTTTCGTGGGCGACCGCGGCAGGATGACCATGGGCACGGTGAAGCAACTGCGGCAGAGACAGCAGGGGTACTTGCTGGGACTGCAACGCCGCAATCGCAAGGACACCTTCGACTATATCCAACAGGCGGAGATGCGCCGCGCACTGGAAACTGTGCCCGGGGGGGAATCGCAGCGGAGGAAAAGGCGGTAGCGCCGCAGACCCGCGTGGTGGAAGTTGCCGGGAAAGAAGCCGGGGTGCGCGTGTTGGTCGTGCATAGCGAAGAACGGGAGCAGTACGAACGCAGTATGCGCGAGCTGGCGATGGGACGAGTGCGCAAAGAACTGGAAGCCTTGACCGCCCAGGTCGACAAGGGTGAGTTGAAAGAGCCGGACAACTGAAGATTTATACCAAAGGCGAGCGCGTACTTCGCATTGAGGCGATGGCTCACAATACCCAGGAACTGCGCGGTGGGCGATCTCTGGAGAACTTTCCTGAGATCGTTTTCCGCTTGAAAAGCATCTTGGTGCGCTTTATGAACGCACTGTCACGCATCGATCAATGCTTCATCGCCGAGGAATCTCTGGACCAACTTCCGGCTCCGGCGCAGGTCGGCAAGACCAAGGTGGGTGGGATCGACTTCAACAAAGCGCGAATGCGTTGGGTTGCCCGCCGTGCTGGCGCTCCCCCTCGCCCGGCAGGTTCACCGCTTCCCAGTTGGCTGAACAAGTGCGCAGGCTGAGTCAGCAGGACCAATCCCAGTACGGGCCACGTCGTGCTGGCTACGATCTGAAAAAGCTCCGCGGGAAACAAATCGTTTGCCGCATCGGCAACACCGCAAGATACGAAGCCATTCCCCAAGGAGCCAGAGCCATGGCAGAGCTTGTCGTTCTCCGCGACAAAGCCATTAAACCGCTGCTCGCCGCTGCCCAGCAGCATCGTCGATCCCGACGGCGGCAAAACCCCACCCCACTCAACATCCACTAACAAACCATTCGCGCCAGCATGCGTGGGGTTTTCCACGAACTGGGGATTGCTGCATGAACGGCAACAATTATTTTTCCCGGCTTCGCCTCTAAGGGCCTAAGGGCCTAATTATTCTGCAGGAGGCGCTCGATCTTCCGGACTCTGCTAAAAAACCGCATCTCCGAATCATCGCGCGCATCTTCTCCTCATGCGCATCCCCAAGCGCGGCTTCACTTGACGGCGCAACCTCAAGACGCCCGTGTGTCGTTTCCAACCAGCTTCAGTCTGCCGGTTCTCTGTTGAGAAACCGTGAAAGGGAGCCGTTTATGCTGCGCAAGCTTTATCTATCGCTGTGTCTGAGCTTCGTGTTCATTCTGTCGGTCGCCGCCCAGGAATCCCGCCACTTCACGTTTCACTACGGCTTCACTGTGAAGAACCTTCCGGCGGGGAAACAAGTTCGCATCTGGATTCCCGAGGCGCACTCTGATGCCTATCAAGAGGTGAAGGTCACTTCGGCCGAGGGCGACGTTCCTTTGAGAAAGACAAGCGAGTCGAAATATGAAAATGAGATTTATTATGCGGAGACTGCTTCGGCACAGCCGGAATTACGCTTCGATATCGAATACGGCGTCGTACGCCATGAGCGCGTCGCGCTCGGATCAGGAGAGCGTGTTACTCCCATATCGCTTACATCCGCAGAGAAACAACAAGACTTGCAGCCCGACATGCTCGTTCCCGTGACCGGTCTGCCCGCTGATCTGGCCGCGAAGGTCACTCGCGGCAAAACTGAGCCTCTCGATAAGGCCCGAGCGATCTACGACTATGTCTTCACCACCATGAGTTACGACAAGACGGGAACGGGCTGGGGCCGCGGCGATGTTCTCTATGCCTGCGATGCGAAGAAGGGCAATTGTACTGACTTTCATTCCCTGTTCATTGCCATGGCTCGCTCGCAGGGCATTCCGGCGCGCTTCGAAATTGGCTTCCCGCTGCCGACCGACAAGCATTCCGCAGAGATTGCGGGTTATCACTGCTGGTCCGATTTCTATATTGACGGTAGAGGCTGGATCCCCGTGGATATCTCCGAAGCGTGGAAGCATCCGGAAAAGCGCGACTACTTTTTCGGCTCCCATGACGTGAACCGAATTCAGTTCAGCATGGGACGCGACCTGCGGCTCGATCCACTGCAGGCTGGCAAGCCGCTCAACTATTTTGTATATCCTTACGTGGAAGTCGACGGCCGGGAATATTCGAATGTATCTCTGGCCTTCTCATTCGCTGACGGAAATCGGGTTGTCGCAGGCCCCTAAATCGATATTTCGCTTACAGTGACGACACGATCTCCCCAGGTCCGCTGGGGGGTTGCGGCAGGTCTGGAGGCGGCGCGTGCGGCGCTGGTGCCGCCCCATCCGCCGGCTTTGGTACAGAATCGGAATCTTCCCCTGGACGCCTCAGACTGGGCGCATTGGTTGGCCGCTCTTCCGGTTCCCTCTTCGCTTCCTTGTCGGTGTCGGGCCGAGGCAAGATGACTTCCTTCTCCGTACGCACGATCTTTTGGCCATCCACCTTCATCGTCTCGACTCGGACCACCTCGTCGCCGACGAAGCGCACAAAATCCACATCAGCCGGCGCTTCCCCGTAGATCCATTCTTCATATTGCGTATCACCGCTACGCTCCCGCACCTTTTTCGGAGGCTTGCCTTTGGCGTGAAGAACCATCTCCTGACTCATGCCCACGAGCACATGATGCGCCTGAATCGCTTCCTTTACCTTTGGGGGCACGGTATCGAGGTAGGCTTGCTCCTTGTTCCGCGCGTTGAAGTCGAGCACCGGATACAGCAGACTTCGCAGCCGTGCCGCAGTCAGCTCAGGCACATACTTATCGAAGTAGAGGTCGACGTAGGAGCCGTGGGGATTGGATTGCGGCGCGTCGCTACCCGTGACCGGCTGGCCGTAGGTCCCGGAAACCTGAATATGCTGGTACCACTTTTTGCGGAGTACCGGACCGCCATTGATCTCGAAATGAATGTGATCGTTCTTGATCTGGACAAAAGAGATGCGTGCAGGGTCTCCGGGCTTCACGGCGGGGCCCCAAAGGTTGAGCACTTGCTGCAATTCCTCGCCGCTGGGGGTAACCACGCCTTGCCTCAGTATGAGTCCCTTGGTGCCCATGGGAAACGCACTTCGTGCATAAACCAGCTGCGTTTCGAAGTCACGGATGATCTCAAGGCGGGTTTGCTTGGCCATGCGCGGCGCGGTCGCCGAAAGATCTCTAGCAGACTGGTCAGCACTAGAATGGTCAGCGGACGGCTGAGGCGCCGAGGTCGATGGGGACGCTGGGGACTGTGCCGGATCGCTGGCCTGGCTGTAGAACGTGGACGAAGCGAAAAGAATCAGGCAGGCGAGAAGGGTCGTACTGCAAGCAGGCTTCATGCAACACCCCGACAACTTGACTGCCATTATATGCGATCGAGTGCAGGGTTGAGGGGGTTGCTGTTCTTTTAAAATTCCGGCAGTAGGGTCAAACGCTCTCCGGGCCACGCTTCTTGTGTTGCTGGCACTTGGTCATGATGGCCGAGCGCAGTCGCGTGCGAAGGTCTTCGGGCAGTTCGTAGAGCTGGGAATCGCGATAGATCTCGATGGTTTTCTTCGTGGTGTCGCAAACCACATAGCAGTTGTGGCACCAGGAAAGGTGGTTCTCCAGTTCGACCTTTGTAGGTTCGTCGAGGACGCCGTCCAAATAATTGGTCAGCTCGTGCAAGAATTCAGAGCATTTCACTGGTCGCCATCTCCACTCTCGCGTTTCTGGAAGTAACGTCCCAACCGTTCCCGAAGCTGCAATCGAGCACGAAGTAGCCTCGACTTCACTGCGGGGACGCTCAACTCCAGCGCCGCGGCAGTTTCCTCGGTAGAAAGTCCTTCCACATCTCTCAGTACAGACACAGTCCGAAACCCTGGGGGTAGGCCTTGGATCGTCTTACTCAAAATCTCCCGCAATTCCGATTGCGTGTACTGCTGTTCGGGATTCGGACTCCAATCCGCAATCTCCCGCGGAAGAGAATCATCCTCAGTTTTAATATCCTCGTCCAGCGAAACCGTGCGCTCGGGCCTCTTCCGGCGCAACTTCATCAATGCTTCATTGACGGCGATTCGTACGAGCCAGGTATAAAATTTTGACTGTTCCTGGAACTTCGCCAGATTGCTATATGCCTTGAGGAACGCCTCTTGCACCACATCCTCCGCATCTTCGCGGTTTTGCGTGATGTGCTGCGCAATCCTGAAAACGTTCCGGTCGTACCTGCGAACTAACTCTTCAAACGCCGAGTCGTCGCCCTGCTTGGCGGCACGCACTAACTTCAGCTCGTCGGTAACAGGCCCTTCTAGTTTGTTTTGGATGGTTTCCATTCTATCGGCGATGCAGTATTTTGCGGGCAACGAACCGCGGCACTGAAAACGTGAACTGTTATTCTACTTGGTAACCTCATTCTTTGCGCGGCTGCTTTACGGTTTCGCGGGGCCGAAGTTCTAAGATAGAGTCGAGGCTGAGCCGTACGCGGTCGAACACGTCCCGACGTACTCTGGGACCGTCCCACAAGTGCCGTATAATCAGCAATTAAGGCCAGACTTAAGCGGGATCTAACATATGGGCGTCAGTCCCGGAGGAAAACGGTTCTTATAGCATGGCGGAACGGAACCCTAATCACGACGAGCAATCGACCGAGCTCGAGCGGATGGTAGCGAGCGCCGTAGCGCAAGCGCTGCAGGACCAGATCCCACAACTCCAGGCGCAAGTTGTACAGCGCGTGTTGGCAGTCCTGCCTTCACGAGGAGGCGGAGTTCAAGCTAACGCGCAGGAAAGCTCCAGCGCCTTGGTTCAGGCGGTTTCGAGTATCCATGCCGGGTTCACTCAGAAGGAAATTTTGCGGGCCCTATTGGACGCTGGCAGCAAGTACTGTTCCCGCATCGCACTTTTCGTAGTGAAGGCCGGAGCGGCGTCGGGATGGCAAGCTCGCGGTTTCGGCCAAGAGGAAACGGTGAAAGACTTTCCGCTGGACTTAACCAGTGGGCCGGCAGCCGACTCTTATCGCAATCGAATGGCGACTTCCGCCAATATCGCGGAAATGGGCGAACCATTTGTACAGCATTTCGGCAGTCCGGCCGACGGACAGGTTTTGATGCTTCCGCTGGCGCTCAAGGATAAGGTCGCTGCTCTGGTTTACGCGGACGGCGGTGCCAGCGGCAAGTTGAACTGTGATTCCTTGCAATTGCTGGTGATGGCAACGAGCGCATGGCTTGAAGTAATTTTGCTTCGCAAGCAGGCGGCACCCCGGGAAGACGGTGAAGCTGCAGAGAGGCCAGTTCCGGCGGCACAAACTGGGTCTTCGTTCTCTGATCCTTTCGCGGCACACGCCCCCAGGCATGTACCCGCGAGCGGTCCAGCAGACCCCGAACCTGCCGTGGAAGTTGTGGAAGCAGCTTCGGCGCACACAGCCAGCGCCGCAGCGCCCGCTACGGCCACTGATCCCTTCGCTGGACTTTCCGCGGAAGACGCCGACGTCCATCGAAAAGCGCAGCGCTTTGCGCGCCTGCTGGTGGATGAAATCAAGCTGTACAACCAGGCGAAAGTGGCAGAAGGCCGCCGCAACAAAGACTTGTACGATCGTCTAAAGGAAGATATCGATAAGAGCAGGGGCACCTTCCAGAAGCGCTACGGCAACACGGCAGTGGCCAGCGTGGATTATTTTCAGAGCGAGTTATTGCGTAGTCTGGCCGAAGATGACCTGTCGATTATGGGCAAGAATTTCAGCCGCTAGTACTTGACGGATCCTGGCTGGAAGTCACGTTAACGCGAATTAAGAACGCGAAAAGTAAAAAGTGGTTCGATTAGTTTCCAAGGGTTGGTGGGTACTCGCGGCTGCAATCCTGTGCAGCTTGTTTGGCGCTCTGCTGGCTTCGGCAGAAGGGCCGACTCCATTCTTGTTGAGTTCTTTTCAAGAACAGGCGGAATCGCCTGCGACCAAGCCCGCTCAAAGTATTTCGAACGGCGAAACCGGTAAATCAAATAAAACCGCACCCAACAAGGCCGCGGCGCGCAAAACTCCCAGTGCCGGGAGTGCCAAACATGGCTCCGTCAACACGCGAAGGCGACGCACGGTTTCTCCGCGTGTCCGCCGCATGCGTCAGGCATTTGTAGCCTCGGCGAGCTTGCGGCCCATGGCGCAACAGCTTTTGCAGGATCGCTCTGTTCCCGCGTATTCCGGCGTGCAAGCGTATGCCCGCGCCCATGCCAAGGAAGATGCTGGCGCGCTGGCATGGCTGGTCTTGGGCTACGCGCACGTGCTAGACAAGGACTACGACAAAGCGATCGATCCGTTGAGCCGCGCCAAGGTTCACGCTGGCGACCTCGGTGATTATGTTGCTTATTATCTTGGAGTTTCTTACCAGCAGACCGGGCACACGGCAGAAGCTCTGGCCAACCTGGCAGACTTCGCTCACTCGCATCCGGATTCGCTGCTGGTGCGTGACGCCCAGTTGAGCTATGCCGAGGCGCTTCTGCTCGAAGGCCAAGCAACCGAGGCTGTAACTTTGCTGGAAAAGGCACGGCTGCCCGTACGTTCGGATGTGGAGTTTGC
>Ga0182015_10007234_pt1 | contig 10888 bp, 7 predicted proteins | sample 712P3MmetaG_FD_120478 | JGI IMG/M metagenome (GOLD analysis project Ga0182015, IMG submission 120478) | Permafrost microbial communities from Stordalen Mire, Sweden - 712P3M metaG | ecosystem: Environmental > Terrestrial > Soil > Wetlands > Permafrost | place: Sweden: Stordalen | collected...
CAAGGGATACAACAGAGGCCAGTGCGATCCGGCCGAATTTACTGAACTTCATGCGCTTCCTTCATCCTGGCCCAACGAAAGCATGGAGCAGGGCTGCAGCTCGCAGCAGAGCTATGGATAGAGAGTCTTTGAGTCCCACTTGCATTGTAAAAGCTCGGGCCGCTTTCGGCCACCCGAGCCCGGAGCCTGATCCGCGTGCGTGAAGGGCTGCTGCCAAAGCGATTTCACAGTTGCCGTGGCCTCATAAAGATGGTGAGGTGTGGTTTTCCTTGAGAGAAAACCACGAAAACGTCCTTCGCTTCGGTCAACAACTACTGTGAAACCGCTACGAGCCCGCCTGCCGTTCTCCTGCTGGCGCCGGGCCCTCCGGTTTCTACTTACAGACTTGTCTAGAACAACGTACCGCTGGCGGTGCACCAGGTCGGATTGCCGGCGGCGGCAAATGTGGTGTTCCTCCGCAGGGTCGTCAAAGTTCCCGTGGTCGAGTTGATCACCGCACCGGTCACGGAGCTGTCGGCAAAATTGGCCGTGTAGAGGTATTGGTTTGATGGATCCTCAATAATGCACTGTGGAGAAGATCCTGACCCGAAGGGTACGCTGGTCGCCAGCGGCGTCAATCTGCCCGTAGTCGGATCAATGAAGAATGCGCTTACCGAGCTGGCCGCGCTGGTTGCGGTCAGGTTGGGGCCCTGGTCAGCGAGATACAGGAATTTGCCCTGATGGTCGACAATCATGGGTCCGGGATTGGCGACTGTACCCGAGTTGTTCACCTGGCCGCCCACCAGAGATTGGAGCGCGCCGTTGGTGCCGGTCGTATAGGGCAAGATCTGGCCGGGGGAGGTCCCACCCTCCGCATCGATCAGGTACACATACTTGGTGCTCGCGTAGATATAGGTAAGCTGAATGGCGTTGGTGGGTATGGGAGTATTCTGCGTCAGGGTCAACTGGCCACTGCTGTTCCCGTACACGAAGACTGCCTGAAAGGGATCGAGCGCGCTCCCGCTGCCCTTTTCGATGGTGTAGATGAACGAGTTGCTCGGAACCACGACAAAGTTGATCGGTGAGCTCCCTACCGGGAAGTAGGAGAGGTTCGTGCCATCCGAGTTCTTTACGGTCTGGTTGGTAATTAACGAAAGCCGGCCGGTATTGGGATCGATGTTGAAAGCCGTGATGTCTCCGCAGATGGTGGCGGGATTCGAGCTCACATAGCCTTTGCAAGTCGTGGGATCCGTAACCGTGGAATCGAGGACGAATAGATGCGCTCCGGAGGAGTCCGTCTGGATCGAGACTGGATTGTTGCCCTGGCTGGTGTAAGTCGCCTGGAAGCTCAGTGAGCCTTGGCCGCCGACAGTGAAGAGCGAGATGTTCGGCGACGTACTGTCAGCGGCTACCGTGGAGGGACACGCAGATTGCCCGGTTCCGCCGCATCCTGCGTTCAGGACATACAGAAACTTTCCCGCATTGGCCACCAGCACCTTGATGGGATTGTAGCCGCCAGAGCCATAAGGAGAGTTGGGGGTGGGGGCTAGATTGCCTACGTTGTTATCGATCTTGAAGCCAGAGATCTGATTGTATTGCGAACCAGTAACCCAGAAATAACCGACTGTATGATCCGTGCTGCAAGAGGTCACTCCCAGTCCCATTCCAAGGGATACTGCCAAGGCCAGACTGATCCGGCCGAATTTCCTGAACTTCATGCGTTTCCTTCATCCTGGTCGCTGTCGCGGTCTAGGGCTGCTCTTGCAGCTAAACTGTATAGAAAGATTATCCTAATGCTCATTGTAAAAGCTTGAGCCGCTTTCGGCTAGGGCGGTGTGAGGCCGCGTTAACTGCGAAACCGTCCTAGGCTGTCTGTTAGACCGAATCTCGGATCTCCTGTGAGCTTGGCGGCCACCGTAAATCATGATGCCGGTGCGCGGGATCACCACACCCGGCAGGAGTTCTCCGGGTACATGGGCGCGCCCTTCTTGCAGCCGAATGCCTTGCCGAACTCGTCGAAGTTTTGCACCGCGCCGTTGACCCGCCATCTGCCTGGAGAATGCGGATCGACCAGGGCACGGTTCCGCGCGTCTTGCTCCCGTTCGTTCTCGCACCATACCTGGCCGAAGGCGAGGAAGAATCGTTGCGCCGGAGTGTAGCCGTCGATCTGCGGCGGGACCGCCCCGGGGGCGTCCTTGGCTAAGGTATCCATCAAAGCCATGTAGGCCAGGCGAAGACCGCCGTTATCCGCGGTATTTTCGCCCAGAGTCAGGCTGCCGTTGAGTTTTTGCCCGGGAACAGTCTCGAAGTTGCCATACTCCTTCACCTCACAGTCCGTGCGCTCGGTAAAGGCTTTGCGGTCGGCCGGCGTCTGCCACTCAAGCACATTCCCGTGACCGTCGTATTTACTGCCCTGATCGTCGAAGCCATGCGTCATTTCATGGCCGATCACTACGCCGATGCCTCCAAAATTAACCGCCGCGTCCTTGGAGAAGTCGTAGAAGGGAGGCTGCAGGATGCCGGCGGGAAAGTTGATGTCGTTCATGGGTGGACTGTAGTAGGCGTTTACCGTCGGCGGCGTCATGTTCCACTCCGTCTCGTCCACCGGCTTGCCTAGTTTGTTCAGGTTGAAGCGGTCCGCGAAGACGTCGGCGCGGACCACGTTTCCCAGCAGATCATCCCGCTTCACCTCGAGGGTCGAGTAGTCACGCCAATGCTCCGGGTAGCCGATTTTGTTGCGGATCAGCGCCAGCTTTTCCAGCGCCTTCTTTTTCGTTTCCTCCGACATCCAGGGCAAGTGCGCAATATCCTGGCCCAGCGCGGCTTCCAGCGCCGTGACCAGTTTGATCATGTTCTCTTTCTTCTCCGGGCTGAAATACTTCTTCACCCAATCCTGCCCCACCGCTTCGCCCAGAGCCCCATCGGTAGCGCGAGTGCAGCGTCTCCACCTGGGCGCCATCTCCTCCTGCCCAAGCAGTTCACGGGAATAGAAATTGAAGTTCTCCTGCACAAATGCGTCCGACATCCACGGGGCGGCATCGTGCAGGGCACGCCAGCGGAGGTAACTCTTCCACGCGTCCATGCTCTGCGTGACAATCTGCGCGTTCATGGTGGTGAAGAAGCCCGGAGACATCACATTCAGCGTCTCGAATGGACGCATCCCTATGCCGTGGAAGTAGGCCGGCCATTCGAAGTCCGGCGTCAGCTTGGCCAGCTCTGCAAGCGTCATGATGTGGTAGCGCTTCGCCGGATCTCTTAGCTCCGTCCGGCTCAAGGAGCCTTGCGCCAGCGCGGTCTCGATGGCCATGACGCTCTGCGCTTCGTTGGCGGCTTTCTCGGGCGTGTCGCCGGCGAGCTGGAACATCTTGCTCATGTGGGCCACGTATTGCTCGCGAATCTTCTGTTGCCGAGGATTCTGCTGCAGGTAGTAATCGCGGTCGGGCAGGCCGAGACCTCCCTGGCCGGCTTCCGCGATTTGCCGCGTGGAGTCCTTCTGGTCCTGGCTCACACCGAAGGAGAAGAGTCCACTGGTCCCATCCTGTATCTCCAGCGTGCCCAGCAGAGCAGCCAATTGCTTCCGGTCGCTTAGCGTGTTGATGGTGTTCAGGGTTGGCTGGAGCGGCGCCACTCCCTTTGCATCGGCGAGCTGCGTATTCATGCAGGCGGCGTAGAAGTCACCGTATTTCTGTTCCAGAGGAGTCCGCTTTGCGTCCGGATTCGCGGCTGTTTCCAGCTCCCGATAGAGCAGCCACTCATTTCTCTCCCTCAGCTCGTTGAACCGGCCCCACCTGACCTGGTCCGGAGGGATGGGATTGTCTTTTTTCCAGTTGCCGCAGGCGTATTGATAAAAGTCCGTGCAGGGATCGGCGGTCTTGTCGATACCGCTCAAGTCAAAGCTTTGCGGAGCCTTTGGTTCGGCCGGGATTTCCTGTACGCTACTCCCTCCGTGCTCGCTTGTGCGGCTTTCTTCAAGGAAAGCCGCATGAAATTCGTTGATCCCACCTAGCCACACAGGAAATCCGGGGGCCTGGGCTACGCTGCTTTGTCCATGCGCAAGGCAGGCACAAAGCAATACGGTACTGGTCGTTTGGACTGACTGCATACACTCCCTGGCGGGCGGTAACGCTCCCGTCCTAAAACCGCCTCTGAATATCTTCACTACTCAGAATATCTTCACGTGGAACGTCAGGTACTTCTTGGGGTTCTCGCGAATCGCCGCAATCAGCCCACGCGACTCTGTCAGCGTCTGGTCGAGGTTGTTGTAGACCGATGGGTTGCGCATGAGTTGACCAATGGTCCCCTCGCCGCTGTCGACCCGGTTCAAGATCGAATCAAGCTTGTCGACTGTGTCTCGCAGTTTGGCAGCAAACTGGGGATCCTTGGCGATCATGCCCAGGCCCCCTTTGCCGGCATTGATATCGGCAAGGAGCTGGTTTGCAGAGGATACGGACTGGTTGAGGTTGTTGGCCATCGTCTCGTCTTTCAGGAGCTTGCCGATCGTCCCCTTCCCCTCATCCAGGTTAGTGGTCAGCTTGTCCAGCTTGGCCACCGTGTCGTTGAAATGGTTGTACAGGGTGTCGTCGGCGACCAGCTTGCCGATCGAGCCTTTGCCGTTGGCAACGTAATCCACCAGTTGCGACAGCTGGTTCAAGGTAACGATTGCCTTATTGTAAAGATAGGGATTGTTGATCAATTCGCCGATCGAGCCCTTGGTCGAGTTCAGGGAGTCGGCCAGGTGGTCTACCTTGGCCAGGATGGTATTCAACTGCTCGATCGTTCCCTGGCTGGACTTGATGACGTCGGAGAGGTTCGGGGTCTCGTTGGTTTGCAGCTCTCCGTTGTTCTGGATTGGGGGGCCGGTCGCGGTCGTGCTGCTGATGTCCACGACCGTGTCGCCGAGAACGCCGATGGTCTCCAGACTGGACTTGGAATCCGTATGCACCCCCCGTCTATACTTGGCTCCGACCTTCATCGTCACCTCGACCGGGGTGAGCTTGCGCGCGGCCACGATCTTAATCCCGGTCACGTTGCCGACGGTCACGCCTTCGAGGTTGACCGGAGCGCCCTCTTTCAGTCCGGCGGCATTCTCAAAATAGGAGCGGAGCGTGATCTTCCCGGTGAACATGCCGCCCGTGCTTCCCGTCATGAGAAAGGTGAGAGCAGTCAAGGCTGCCAACGCCACGAGGACCAGAACGCCCACTTTGAGTTGTGACCACTGGACTTCCTGCTGGCTTGGCACAGACCCCCTCTGTTTGAAGCGAGTGCAGCAGCGTGTTTCCTGCTGGGACTGAGCATATCAAATGGCGCTTTCGCCCGACTTGGCGTGCAAGAGTCAGGGTTTAGCTTTCCATCACAACCATCGCCATGGCCAAGCTGCCGGTGTGGGTGAGGGAAAGCGAGATGGCTCGCACGCCAAGTTCCTTCGCCAACAATGCGGCCCGCCCACGAAGCTCCAGAATGGGCGGTCCTCCTGGGAGCCGGTCTACCTGGAACTCACTCCAGGTGACGCCCCGGCTGATGCCGGTTCCCAGTGCCTTCGCTGCCGCCTCTTTTGCGGCGAACCGTGCCGCGAAGCTTTCCGCGCCCCGTTTGCGGCGGCAGTATGCAATCTCACCATCGGTGTAGACGCGGCGGAGAAAGCGGTCGCCGTAGCGTTCGATCGCATGTGCGATCCGCTCCACCTCGATCAAGTCCACGCCAGTGCCGACCAGCATGCTGACCACATTACCATGGGATCACTTATGGTCATCACAGCCCACCCGGAGTGTAACCAGAACGCCTGACGGAGGTACCTGTCCCGCCGCTGAAGATTGCCGTTACGAAGCCGATCAAGACAACCAGCGAGGTATATTCAAAGTTCGCGCACCACTGCTGCACATATATGTCTGATACGTTTACTGACGAAGTTCTCTACTTGACCGCGCTCTTGCGCGAAGACCAGTCCCTTGTCGTGCCTCGGCTCAGCGGAATTATTCCGGATTGTGGAGCATGGATTCGCAGCCGTTCCTATATTGAGCCTGGCAGGGCGCGCTTTGTTTTTGAGTTTCCCCGGGACATCTGCGTCGAAATCTACAGTGCTCTGGTCTCCATAGGGCTCCAACTCACGGATGCTTCCCATCTCCTGCTGACGGAGCTTTGCCGTTGCACTCCGCATCTCTTCGATCCCTCTTCGCGGCAGATCCCGGCGGTGGATGAGGCGACTCTGGACGTCGCCACGCGATATATCTGTTCGCTGCAAATCATCAAGGTGCAACTACAGATCTGGATGGTCACCAAGGAAGATATGGAAACGCAGCTCCGCGACAGCAACCAATGCTTCGCCGCTTAGCGTCAGCCAGCGTCCACCAGCCCATAACGACGTTGCCAAGCCTCACGCAGCCGGCTCCAGACCCTGCTCTTTTCCTCCTCGGTAACCTCGCCGGCAGCCTGCACAAAGGACGCTGACTCCGCTTTCGCCAGCTCCAGGAGATCCCGGTCGCGTACCAGGTTGGCTACCCGGAAGTCCGGGATCCCCGCTTGCCGGGTGCCAAAGAATTCTCCCGGGCCGCGCAGTTGCAGGTCCAGCTCGGCCAACTCGAATCCGTTCTGGGTGCGCACCATGGCCGCCAAACGCTCCCCGGCCTGGGGTGAGATCCTTCCGCCCGTCATGAGAATGCAATAAGACCTGGCGGTTCCGCGCCCGACGCGCCCACGCAGTTGATGCATCTGGGCCAGACCAAACCGCTCCGCATGTTCAATCACCATCATGGTTGCATTTGGCACATCGACTCCGACTTCAACCACGGTGGTGGCAATCAGCACATCCAGGTCCCGGCGCTGGAAGCGGCGCATGATGATCTCCTTCTCATCCGCATCCATCCGTCCGTGGAGCAGACCGAGGCGCAGACTCTTCAGGGCGCCCGCTTTCAACTCCTGATACATCTCGGTGGCGGCCTTAAGCGAAGGGAGCGAAGGCTTTTCGAATAATGAACCGGAGCTCCCGGCTTTGCCCTCTGCTTTGCGCCGGGCCGGGGCCGTTCCGGCCTCCTGCTCCGGCTCGCCGGACGCGAAATCCAATTCCGGCTGATCCTCCTTCGCGCCTTCGATGACGGGATAGACCACGTACGCCTGGCGCCCCAGCCGCACCTGTTCCCGCACTTGCTTCCACACCTCATCCGCCATCTCGTCGGAGACCTGCCGGGTCAGAATGGGGGTGCGGCCGGGGGGCAATTCATCCAACACGCTGAGATCGAGATCGCCATAGAGAGAAAGGGCAAGCGTTCTGGGGATAGGAGTCGCGGTCATGACCAGGACGTCCGGTTCGCCCGCGTTGGGCTTCTTCATCAACCGGAAGCGTTGTAAGACACCGAAACGGTGCTGTTCATCGACCACCACCAACCCCAACTTAGCGAAATCCACGCTCTCCTCGATCAGGGCATGGGTTCCGATCACCAATTGTGCCTCGCCGCGCGCGATCAGCCCACGGTTGGCACGCTTGCGATCCTCGTCCAGCGATCCGGTCAACAGCACCACTTTGTAGCGTTGTTGCGAACGCTCCAGCAGTTTGCGCGCGCCCAGGAAATGCTGTGTGGCCAGGATCTCTGTGGGCGCCATCAGGGCCGCCTGGTAGCCATTCTCGATGGCCACCAGCATCGCCTGCAGGGCCACGATGGTCTTTCCCGATCCCACATCGCCCTGCAGCAGGCGCCGCATCGGTTCCGGCGCCCGCATATCGGCCACAATCTCGCCCAGGGCGGTTTTTTGCGCCTTGGTGGGATGGAAGGGCAGCACCTGCCTGAGCGCCGCCCGCACCGCGTCGTTGGTCTCGAAGGGAATGCCCTGCCGCTGGCGAAACTTTTTTCGCTTCAGCTCCAGGCCAAGCTCGAGGTAGAAGAGCTCTTCAAAAATCAACCGCTTCTGGGCCGGCGTGGTCCAGGACTGAAGCTGGCTCATGGGGGTTCCCGCTTCCGGGAAGTGGGCCCAGCGCAGCGCATCCTCGCGGCTGGGAAGATCCAATCGCCGGCAGAGAGCCTGGGGAAGGGTCTCGGGGATTCGCCCCTTCAGCTCTTCCAGCACTCGCCAGATCACTCGCCGCTGCCAACGCGACGCCAGCTTGTTGCCCAACGTCTCATAGACTGGCGCAATGCGGCCTACTTCCAACAGCTTGGACTCTTCGTCGTCGTGGTCGTCGGGGAGCACTTCCACTTGCGGTTGGATCATGGTGAAGCTACTGCTGCTGTGGGAGGCCTCCACTTTTCCGTATAAGGCTACCCACTGTCCGGCTTTGAACCGGTCCTTCATGTAGGTCCCGTGAAACCACATGCATTTCACCTTGCTCAGGCCTTGGCCCACGGTCATCTCGAAGATGGGCATGCGCCGGGTACGCAGCAGAGCCATGCCGCGCACTTCACCGATCAGGCTGGCCATTTCGCCCGGGGTCAATTCCTCGATGGCTTGCGGGCGCAGGCGATCTTCGTAGCGGAAAGGCAGGTGGTAAAGCAGGTCTTCAATGGTTGCGATTCGCTTTTCCAGCAGCGTCTGGGCGATGCGGGGTCCGATGCCCTTGACGAACTGAAGCGATGTTTCCGGAGTCAGCAGCACATCAGCGATGCTATCAGTGGGCGGGGCGCGGGTCCGGGGCAGCGGTCGCACCCCGCCTTGTAGGCTGAAGCAGCAAAGGGAGCGGGGCAGCCTCGGTCCCTCGGGACAGGGAAATCCTGGAGGTTCTGCCGCTCGGCCCACGGTCGACGTGCCACCGAAGGCCCACAGCCTGTCTCAGCCAGGTAGAAAGGACCGGATCAGCGGTACTCCCTGGCAACAATGCCGGGTCGCCGCTTCTGGGAAGCAGCGTCCAGCATGCAGACGCACTTGGCGTCCATATGCTCAGCCAGTTGGAAAACCTTATCGAGTTTATCCGCCAGGGACGGCCTACTTCCACACTCGTGAGATCCAAGCAGAGAGAGAGAACGCGAAGATAGAGCAATATTCTGAGTACTCATAATGCTTACTTGTATACGTCAGCAGCAGCGTCCCGGAAATGCTTCAAAGGGGGCAGCAAGGATCCCCGTTCGGCCGCCAATCTGGTTACCTCGGGATGAGCCGCCTCTTCCCGGGATACTCATGAGACTGTATCTGCAACGGTTAGCTCGCGGTGCGGCGCCGGCGCCGATTCCCAGCCTGTAGAATCGCAACGGTGAATGACTCTGCCCAGAGATTCAGCTACAGCCAGCGGGTCACCATTGCGGTTGTTCCGCGGCTCGTGGCTTTTCTGTTGCGGGTACTCCACCGAACCTTGCGCTACGAAGTAATTGTGGAGCCGGGGGCCGAACCGGCAACACCGCCGGCTCTCCAGGTGTGGTGTTTCTGGCACCGCTGCCTTATTCCGTGCGCTTGCTACTATCACGCAAAGTTTAAGCCGGCAGTATTGATCAGCCGCAGCTTCGACGGCGAGTTGATTGCGCGCACGATTGAGCAGCTTGGCTTTCTGACAGCGCGTGGATCCAGCACGCGATCGGGGGGAAGCGGCCTGCTGGCGCTCGCCAAGGCAGTCGAGCGTGGGCACCCGGCGGTCTTCACAGCGGACGGGCCCCGCGGCCCGCTGTACAAGGTCAAGCCCGGCGCCGTGAAACTGGCCCAGCTCACGGGCTATCCCATCGGCATCTTTTACGCGCATGCGGAAAGGGCCTGGCTGCTGCGCTCCTGGGATCGCTTCATGATCCCCAAGCCTTTCTCGCGCGTGGCGATCAGCTGGGGGAGGCATATCGATGTGCCCCAGACCAGCGACCCGATCCTGATGGAGGCCAAGAGGCTCGAGGTGGAAGCCGCGCTGGAACGCGTGCGCCTGAATGCCGAGCAGCACTTTAAGCCTTAGTCAGACAATGAACATGCAATCGCCGTAGGAAAAGAAGCGATAGCCGGCATGCACGGCGTGGCGGTAGGCAGCGAGTGTGTGGTTGGTCCCGGCGAACGCACTCACCAGCATCAGCAGCGTCGACTGGGGCAGGTGGAAGTTGGTGAGGAGTGCCCCGACTACGCGGAAGCGGGAGCCCGGGGAGAGAAAGATGCTGGTCGTGCCGCTGTGCGGCTCCAGCCTGCCGATATTGGCACAGTGCTCCAGCACGCGCACCGTGGTCGTGCCGGCGGCAACGACGCGCCGTCCCTCAAGCAGCGCCCGATTCACCTCCCGGGCCGTTTCCGCAGGCAGAGAATACCTTTCCGAGTGGAGCCGGATCCCGGACACCTCCGTCGCCCGCACCGGTTGAAATGTCCCCAGGCCGACATGGAGCGTCAGGAAGCAGATGTGAACGCCTCGGGCGCGGATCCGCTCCAGGATCTCGGGGGTGAAGTGCAGCCCGGCGGTCGGCGCGGCGATTGAGCCGCGGGGACGCGCGAAGACAGTCTGGTAACGCTCGCGATCCAGCGGCTGATCCTGACGATGAATGTACGGGGGCAGCGGCACATGCCCAAGAAGCTCCAGCCGGGCGAAGAAATCGTCTACAGGGGCGAAGCGAAGAAGACGTTCGCCGAACTCACCGTCGGCTGCGACAGTGGCCTGCAATAACTCGCGCCCATCCGGCGCCGCGAAGACCAGCTCCTGACCCACTGCCATCCTGCGCGCGGGGCGCGCCAGTGCAAGCCATTCCCACTCGCTGACCTGTTCGGTCAGCAGCACTTCCAGTTTGCCGACCTTCCCCAGGCGCACTCCGAATAACCGTGCCGGGATCACGCGGCTGTCGTTCAACACCAGCACATCGCCCTCGCGGAGCAACTGAGGCAGCCGGTCAAACCACGAATCCTGCCATGCTCCGCTCTCCCGGTTCAAGGCGAGCATGCGGCTCCCCCCGCGTTCGGCTGGCGGTTGCTGCGCGATCAGCTCTGGTGGAAGCTCGAAGTCGAAGTCGGAGACCAGCACAGATCCGATTGTATGAAA
>Ga0182015_10007235_pt1 | contig 10887 bp, 8 predicted proteins | sample 712P3MmetaG_FD_120478 | JGI IMG/M metagenome (GOLD analysis project Ga0182015, IMG submission 120478) | Permafrost microbial communities from Stordalen Mire, Sweden - 712P3M metaG | ecosystem: Environmental > Terrestrial > Soil > Wetlands > Permafrost | place: Sweden: Stordalen | collected...
AACAAAAAGCCGGGGTACGCCATCACACAAACCGGTCGCGTCAGCGCCGTTGCGCCACGTCGATGTCAGGGCGCCGCAGCAGATGGTGCCGGGCGAGGTCTACGTAGGATGGCTGTGTAAGAACCGATCGTGCGGGCGAGTCATCGCGATTGCGGCTACAGCACCGGGCGGCAAAGCGTTGACGGATTTCGGCGATCAATTGAGTGCGATCAAATGCCCTCATTGTGGGGATGAAAACCTGTACCGCTGGAGCGCTCGGAGCGAACAGAAATACACATCGAAAAGTGTGGAAACCTGATCTTGGGCGGGGGATCTTAGGACGCGCCACGGGCGGACGCGGACCGGTTCACAGTGCGGGAGGCTGTTGACGGACATTCCAGGGTTTACCGGGTATCGTGAAGATCGATGGCAACCGACGCCGGACGACGGTCTCTGGCCGGCCAATACGAGACGCTGGGCGTAGTCGTTCATTTTTCCCGTAACTGGACAATCGCGGACGTCGCCATGGGCGAACAACTGCGTATTCTCGAATTGCTCGGCGCAGCCCCGCGTTGCTCATTTTGCAACAGAGGCGGAATACGCCCCCACGAAAGCCGCTGATGCACAGCGCGCGCTCGTGGCCGGCAGCCTTCGGGGGCGACCGGTAATTCTCTTCTAGCGACCAAAGACGCCCTTTCAGATCGACGCTAGTGTCCTGATTCAGAAGTTCGCGTGCAGAATCACTTGATGCTTTCGAGGATCTGGTCAGCGGTCTTGGTCCACACTCCGCAGACTCTATTTACATGCTGCCGAACATCCCTATCCGGGGAACCGCAGGTCGGGGAAGCCCGTTCACGGCGGACTATGGCGAGGTTCGCGTCGACTGGAACGTCAGCGAACACGTCGCTGCCGCGCTCAAGGCGGAGCACTACGCGGTCGGCTAGACCATCCGCGCCGTTGGTGGACATGATGCAAACTACCTCGGCGTCGAACTGCGGTACGGATGGTGATCGCCGGGAGAGCGGAGCGATGGATCAGACGGTCGACTCGATTGCGCCCGCGTTTCCGGCTCTGGGTGCGAGCTGAAGAACTGTTGCATAATCTCGATTAGGGCGCGCACCTTTCCAGAAGGATGCACTGCAGCTGGTCGCACGATGTAGATTCCACCTTCCGCTACGGGGAACTTCGTCAAGAGGGGCACCAACGCTCCAGACTTTAGATGCGAGTCAACGAGGAAGTCCGGCATCAAAGCTATTCCGACCCCCGCCAACACTGCTGCGCTGAGCGCTACTGCATTGTTAGCCGTGAACCGTCCATGCGGCCGGACGACTATCGGCTTGTCGCCATCGAGGAAGCTCCAGGCTTCCGACACAGAGGCTGGCCGACCGCCGTCCGTGCCAATCCGATCCTTGGCGGCCTGCATCACGAATACTTCCTCGCACCCAGCCGTGCGTGACTGAATTTTTGCGGACCACAACAAGTCTCCGGGCTCCGGCATAGGCGGAGCAAATGACTTAAGCGTCGATTCCTGCGATAGCAGAGTGTCGCGTATCAGAAAGGCCACAGACGATACGACACCGCTATTGGCGGACGCTTTCGACACTCCCATGAGGCCTTGCACGGTCCCAGCCGACCTCACGGTGGGAGACAAACCGTTCCGATTCTGAATATTGCAGTCGGAGAACGAATCCGCGTAATTGCCGTTGATCTTAAGGCACATACTCCCACAGCGAGCCGACGTAGTCGCCCTCGAAATCGTAGTTTCCGCCCACTTCGGTCATCCCGAACACGTCGCCCTTGCTGTCGCCGGCGACTCCGGTTTCCGGATAGGCGCCGTCCGGGGGGCCCGCGAAGTTGTAGATCGGAACGTAGGTCAACACGACGTGTGTGAATCCGGAATTATGAATCTCGAATAGCCCGCCGCAGCCGCTAGAGCAATAGCTTGTTGTGTTGCCGCCCAAGCGCACCACGCCCCAAGCGTTATCTCCGACCATGACGAGGCCGGGTATCGGCTCAGCGCCGTCCGAGCCGCCCTGAAAAGCGTGCAGAACGGTGTCGCTCGTTTCGGCGATGACAGGTTCCAGGTTGATTGTGACGACGGTGCCGCAACCTCCGCTGCAATTTGTGCTGCCGCCGCCGGCTGATGTTGTGGCGAGAAGGTAGTATTGCTGAGTTATCGGTGAACTGAGAAACGGACCGATCACGCCGCCCGTGGGCGCGGCGCCATCCGACCCGCCCTTAAATTCGTAAATGGCGTCGAACTGGGCCGTGGCCGTGTTGTAGATCCACACGGCTCCGGCCGAGAATGCCCCGCCGGTCTCGCTGGTTCCATAGATGATGCCATTGCTGTCTTCCGCGATGGCACCAATGGGACCGCTGCCGTCGAACTGACCGCTGAACGAGTAGAGCACGGTTTCCGTCCAAGTGCCGTCGGAGCCTGGGTCCAGACGGAACAGGGTCCCTTCATTGTTGCTGCCGCCATCCCGGGTGGTTCCGTACAGCGAGCCCGAACTGCTGTCGAACAAGAGTTGGGTGTTATAGGGACCGCAACCGCTGCTAGCTCCGCCATGAAAATAATGGATCGTGCTCTCCGTCCACTCGCCCTCCGATGATAGCGTCAACTGATAGACAATGCCGCAGCCAAGTCCCGCGCCGTCGCCACCCAAATACGTCTCACCGTAGAGAACGCCATCCGCGCCTACAGTCAGCCCGTCGTACGGACCGTAGCCGCCGGCTTCGCTCGGGAACCGATAGATGACATGCTCGTGCCAGGATGGTTTCTTCTTGGTGGGCGGCACCGCCTCGAACACGACACCTAAGCCCGAATTGGCCTTCTTGCCGCCACCTTGAGCTGTTCCAACCAGGCGCCCGTTGGAGAGCATCAGCAAATTACCGTTCGTGCCCGGCAAATCCCCGCGGGTGCCCCCGAAGCCGAAGAGCACCTGCTCCGTCTGCGCGCTGGCGGCAGTGGCGAGCGCGGCACAGAAGATGGCCGGCAAGCACCTGCGCATGAGCCCGCGCATCGGTTCACGGAGGCCAAAAATCCAACGAGATAAGAAGCCCCCCGAACCGGGCGCACCCCACACCGGGGCGGTTGTCAGCGTTTTCATTTCGAACTCCTTGGTTGGTCGGTCATCGGTTCCCCGATGGGTTCAGGCACTCGCGGGAACATTCAGGTTCCTAACCGATAGATCGCAAATCGAACCCCAAACCCGACAAGCCGGGGCTAAAAAAAATGGCGATCGTCCGCCCCCATGCCCACCATTTGACGTCCGGTATCCGTGCGCTGATGATTGGCCGCTGGACCGCGAAGATTTGTGTCTGCAGGGAGCGGGCGGCGGCCGTCGAAGCTGCGCGCTGCGTATTTCTGGTCGTATCCTGGACTGCCGGCGATGGAAAATAATCAATGGACACCGTTGCTGCACGCCGCCGAGACAGGGGTCGATGGCGCCAAGGAGCGTCTATTTGCGGCGCTATACACCGAATTGCATGAACTCGCGGAACGCCGGTTGCGGCGCAACGCCGGCGCCTCGATCAGCCCGACCACGCTCCTGCACGAAACGTATCTGGACATGGCTCGAGGCCACGCGGTCTTTCCCGACCGTGCACGGTTCATGGGCTACGCGTCGCGAGTGATGCGCGGGCTGATCATCGACCTCGCCCGTCAGCGCAGAGCGCAAAAGCGCGGCGCAGAATTCCACATAACACGACTCGACACAAAGGTTGCGGCGCAGCAAGCGGAGCCGGATTCGGAGGAACGGGGGTTGCTGCGCCTATCGGACGCCCTTGATGTGCTCGCGGTGCGCGACCCACGCCTCGCGGAACTCGTGGACTTGAAGTACTTCTGCGGCTTCTCGCTCGTCGAGATTGCCGTACTGCGGGGCGTATCGGAGCGCACCGCGCAGCGAGACTGGGAAAAGGCGCGCCTTGTCCTCTATCGCGAAATCGGGGAGAGCGCCGCCACCTGATGACGGTTGATCCTCATCCATGGCGGGTTGTTGCAATGAGACGCCCTGCGCCGAGCCGCCTGCGCGTGGACAGAAGTTCCCTCCATTCGGGTATACGCTGCTGACGGGAGGCTCGTCGGGCACATGAAACCTACGGATTCGCCAGCCAAGGGCCCGTCGCTGAAAGACCTGAGCCAGGCTCAATTTGAGCGGCTGATGGCGCTTTCGTCATTGGCGAACTTCAGGACTCAGTCATCCGGGGCCAGCGACTCGGAGGGATGCTCAGCTACTATCATCGCGCAGCGGCTTGATCGGCTTCGATCCTGTTGTTGGACAATACGAGGTGGATATAGTGCCGTTGGGCCGCGTCCAGCTCGGGCGTTTCCCCGGGGACGGGGAGCCCAACCTTGCGGCAGAAGGCGGCAAAACGCGGATCATCCTTGTAGCGCAGGATGAACGGGTCGAAGAGGAGTTCCGGAATGCCACCATCGCGATTGCTCCAAGCCCGATCGAGCCATTCGAAGGTCTTTTTCGCATCGTTACGCAGCGCGTAGACCTCGGCGATCTGGTAGGCGCTGTTCCCGCCTTCCTTCTCGATCAACGTAGTGAGCGCCGCATCGGCTGCGCTCCTGTCGCCGCCGATCTGCCGCGCGAGGGCGAGGGCGATCTCCTGCCACACTCCGGGGGGCTCCTCCTGCGCGGCGGCTAGCGCCGCCTGTGCATGTCCGCGCTGGATCTGGATGATCGCGAGCCTCTGGTGATAGGCCGCCGCAGCGGGCTGCAGTTCGATGGCCCTACGAATCGCCCGCTCGGCTTCGTCGAGGCGGTGGAGTCCCGAGAGATAATTCGCGAGCCAGCTGTAAGAGTGGTCCTTTAGCGGCTCCGTGGCAAGCGCCTGCCGCGTGAGTTCAATCGCCCGCTCCACGTCACCGAAGGCTGCGAGCTGGATCCCGAGAACCAACTTCACATCGCCGTCATTCGGCGCCAGAGCCAGCGCCCGCCGATACTCCGCTGCCGCGCCGCGCCAGTCGAAATCGGGGACCCGAAGGAGAAGTCCCCGGGCAACATGCGCGGCCGCGAGTTCGGGAGAGAGGGCTAGCGCGCGGTCGGCCGCCTCGCGCGCCTTGCTATACGCCTCCTCCCGCGCCCGTTCGCCGTCGAGGAATTGCTCGCCGAGGCTAGCCCAGGCGCCCGACAGCTTGCTCCAGGCAAGGGCATAGCGCGGATCGCGCTCTATCGCCTGCGTGTAGAATTCGATCGCCTTGCGAAGATCGGCTTCCGTGCGGCGGAAAGCGTGAAACCGACCTTCCAGTAGAGCGTTGTAGGCCTCCAAGCTGCCGCTCGGGGGCCGATCGCTCTGCTCCGCTGCATGCTCGCCCGGTAGGAGCTTCGCCTTGAGGGATCCTGTCACAGCACGGGTGATCTCATCCTGTAGCGCGAACAGATCGTTGTAAGGGCGGTCGTATTGCTGCGACCACTTCATGCTACCGTCAGAAGTGTCGATGAGCTCGGCGCTCACCCGGATCATGTCTCCCGACTTCCGCACACTCCCCTCCAGGAGGAGCGCCACCCCGAGGTTCGCTCCGATGCTGCGGCTGTCCTCTTTGGAGTCCCGGAACTTGAACGCGGAGCTCCGCCCAATCACCTTGAGTTGCGGGAACTGAGCGAGCGCGGTGATCAGATCCTCGGAGATTCCGTCGGAGAAGTACTGCTGGCCTGGCTCCCCGCTCTCATTCGTGAGCGGCAGCACAGCGATCGACTGGGGCGAAGGTGCGGGGATCACCAAGCGATGCTCGAGCTCGTAGACGCCGATGGCCAGAAGAAGTACTCCCGCGGGCACACTTACCCCAATCATCGGCCGATTGCGCTGCGTGAACTTCTTGAGCCGGTACGACAGGGACGCCGGCCGCGCCTGGATCGGCCGGTGCTGCAAGTACCGCTCGATATCCTCCGCCATCGCCGCCGCACTCTCGTAGCGCTCGCTCGGGTCATTCGCGAGCGCCTTGAGCGTCATCACGTCGAGATCGCCCCGGAGTTCCTGAGCGAGTTTCTCTCGCGTCGTGCCACGACCGGCTCCCGCATCGTCCGTTAGCTGCGCGCTCGGCTTTTGCAGGCGGACCGTTGCGATCGCCTGCTCCAGCGTCCACAGCGATGCCCCGCCTTTGAGCTGGTACGGCCGCCCGCCGCTCAAGAGCTCATGGAGCACCACTCCCAAGGAGTAGATGTCGCTTCGGGCGTCGACGGAATCGCCCTTGAGAAGTTCCGGGCTCGCATAGTCGGCGGTGAGGGCTCGACCGTAGACGCTCGTGAGCTGCGTCTCGCCAGCCTCATCGTCCAGAAGCTTCGCGACGCCAAAGTCGAGGAGCCGCACCTGACCCGATTCGGTGACCAGGATATTCGAGGGTTTGATATCCCGGTGAATCACCTGCTTCTCGTGCGCGTATTGCAGCGCCTCGAGGACATGGAGGAAGAGTTTTAACCGCTCGGCAATCCCGAGCTCATGCCCATCGCACCAGGAGATCAGCGACTGCCCCGGCACATATTCCATGGCGAGGTACGGTAGTCCTTGAGCATCTACGCCCCCATCGTAGAGTCGGGCGATGTTCGGATGCTCGAGCTTGGCGAGAATGTCGCGCTCCCGGGAGAATCGTTCCTCGAGATCTCTTCGCAGCCAGCTCACCATCGGGAGCTTCAATGCCACTTCCCGCTCGAATGCCCCATCGGCCCGTTTGGCAAGCCAGACTTCGGCCATACCGCCGGCGCCTAGGAGTCGCTCGAGCTCATAGGGACCCACCCACCGGCCGCGAATCAGACCGCTCCGGGATTCCGGGTCGGCGTTCCCCTCCGCACGCCCTAGCAGTGAGCCGATGAGTTTCGGGGATCGTTCAAGCAAGGAAGGCCCCGCGAGAAACGCCTCGAATTCGGGCGTCTCACGCATCGCGAGAACCGCTCGGATGCGCTGCGCCATGCGGGGCTCATCACGCTCGAGGTCCGCGAGCCAGCTCTCGAGCGCTGGCCCATCGAGCTCAAGTGCGTTGTCGAGGTAGTCAGTGTACGGTTTATCTGGTGTGCTCATGCGGGCGGAACCGGGTCGGAAGGCGGCACGACTGAGTACCGATGCTCAATGTACGGAATCGAGTGAATTGTACCTGTGAGGCGCGGATGGCGGGAGTTGGCGGGGTCATATACCCGCGGACTTAAATGTCCAGCGACGTCTGCTGGCAGGCCCCTTTTGGTGGGGGGGGCTGGATGTGGGAGCCCGATGCGTAAATTGCGCCCGCCGGGATCTGTGCGGGGGGCGCTCAGTAATGGGGGGTCGCGTACTTTTCACGTTGAAACTAGCGGTTTCTCTGCGGCAATGCAAAATCCATGAGCCTAAGCTGCTTTAGACATCAATTGCTGACGTCGACAGCGGGTCGTGAACCTGTCGCAGTCACGCACTAGCGAGCGGGTGCTCTGGCTTCGTCGCGAACGCGCATGTGTCGGTTCTGTACCTTGACGGGCTGGTCCCGACAAGCCGACGAAACGTTCGTGCGAGATGAGCGAGCCGCCTAGTATCGTGTTCGTCGTGGATGACGATGCGTCAATCCGCGATGCGCTTAGGAGCAACCACCGAAGCGACGGTAAAGGTCCATCGTAGCCAACTCAGGAGGAAGATGGGTGCCGATTCACTGCCAGAGCTGGTAAGGATGGCTGAGAAAATTGGCATCTCCGGTTCCGGGCGATGAAGTTCAAGGCGACAGGCCTTCGTCGAGCCAACCTTTACTAAAATAAAGAAATCGTCGCCAACGCCGGATGGAATTGGCCACTGTCCTCATGTACATTTGACTTTGCCGCGCGAGGCGCTTTCGCGTCAAGATTGGGGGCGAAGGGAGTTCGGGATTCCGGAAGGAGGCGGCATTGAATGTTGTCCCGAGGGTTTCGTTATGCCCCACGGATGGAGCAACGCAGGCGAGGGCGCATGCGCCGGAGATCGCGGAAGGCGAGTCGAAGCCACGCCTTTGACTCGCCGTGGGAGGACGAGCGCAGGAGCCCGAACGGCCCGACCCGGCGACAAATAGCAACTTTCCTCGTGATGGCGTGTTCTGGTAGTACACACGGGGGTCTCTGGATCGAAAGACATTCGTGCCAATTCTGTTCGTACGAGTTTGAGGGGTCTGAACCGGAGACGGATTCTTGCTGCGATCATGGTGTATTTGGTCGCCTTTGGCGTCGCCGCCCGCGTTGCAAGGGGAAATTGACATGCGAAAACTACTAGGGACTCCATGAATCGCAGACAATTCGCTTTTAGCGCCGGATCATGCGTGGGGCTGGGGCTCGCCACTGCATCCGTATTAGGGAGACAGACCGCATCGCCGGTCGTCGCCCCTGCAACACATGATCTTTATCGACGCGCACTCGTGCTGGATTGCAATCTGGCTCCGGATCTCGGTGACAGCCTGCCTCTCTCTCAGGGGACTATCGATGTGCTTCGGAGTTCTGGTGTCACCGTCATGAAATCCACGATAGGCGGGTACGCTGACAGCCTAGAAAGCACCTTGAGCGACATGGCGCTCTATCTACAGGCCATCGAATTGCATCCCGACGTGTTCATGCAGGTGCGCCGCGCAGCCGATTTCGCAACGGCCAAACGCGAGCAAAAGCTGGGAATCATCTTTTCCTTCGAGGGTGTCGGCATGCTCGAGGGCAAGGTGGAGCGCATCGAGCTGTTTCGTCACTTCGGAGTTCGCGTGATGCAGCTGTCGTATAACAATACGTCCGTATTCGGTTCGGGTGTGATGACATCGCCGGCCTCGTCCGGCTTGACGGACTTAGGGCACTCGGCGGTGGAGAAGATGAATCAATTGGGCGTAGCGATCGATTTGAGCCACGCAAATGCCGCGACGACCGGCGATGTAATGGCCGCGTCGTCGCAGCCCGTGTTGATCACCCACGCTGGATGCACGGCGATTCACGATCATCCACGCAACAAGACGGATGAACAGTTGCGGGCGTTGGCGGCCAAAGGCGGGGTAATAGGGATTTATGACCTGCCGTATCTTACGGCGAGCCCGCGCCAGCCCGACGTCAAGGACTACATCGACCACATGGCCCACGCACTCACGGTATGCGGGGAGGATCACGTTGGCATCGGGAGCGACCAATCCGTGCAGCCGTTCGATACTTCGCCGCAAGCTCTGGAGGAGTTTCAGCAGGTGGAGGCCAAGCGGCATGCGGCGGGTGTCGCTGCACCCGAAGAGGACCGACCAACGTATGTGGAGGGGCTCAATACGCCCAATCGCTGCGAAGTGATCGCGGATAATCTTCTCCGACGGGGTTACCCAGCTCGGGTCACCGACAAGGTGCTCGGGAGCAATTTCGTACGGGCGTTCACTGAAATATGGAAGGGGTAGTCCCGGCGAACCCGGGCTCCATATTCGCGTAGAGGCGGACCGCGGCGCCAGGGTGAATCCCTGGCACGCGGTCTGCAATCGGATCAAGACTCGGAGTCGGAGATCGAACCCCCGCCCGGTGAATAGGAGAACTGCGGAGGGTTTGGGTTGGTCGATCAAGAGGCCGGATAGCAGGGGCGCTTGCCGGAAGGACACACTTGAATTGGCGTTGCAGGTCGCTATGCTGAAGCGCCCCCAGGCCACCAGGAACAAGACCTTGCCGCGTCCAGCCCGTGCAGCGAGTGCCCTCGCCGCCCTTCTCATTTTCGTCTCCTCTGACGCGGGCGCAGCAACACTCGCTGGCTGGAGCCAGTACGGCGAGAACGGTGTGGTCGAGGCGCGGTTGGCAACGGACGAGCCGGTATGCCCGCCCCTGATGGCCGATGGACAATCGCTGCCGATGACCGAGCGTGCAGCGCCGAGCCCGGCGTTCCCCGTCCGCGTCTGCGTTGCGCCGATCCCTGCCGGCGTCAAACAGATCAGCGCCGGCGGCAGAGAATTGCCAGTGCCCATCGTACAGCCCCGCCACATCGTGGTGTTCGGCGACACCGGTTGCCGGATGAAAGGAGCCGTCGTCCAGAACTGCAATGACGAGACCGCGTGGCCATTTCGCCGGGTGGCCGACCATGCCGCAGAGGAAAAACCTGATCTGATGATCCATGTTGGGGATTACGTCTATCGCGAATCCCCCTGTCAGCCGGGTGATGGCCGCTGCGCCGGATCGCCCTGGGGCGACAACTGGGCAACCTGGAGCGCGGACTTTTTCACGCCGGGTGCGAAGCTCCTCAGCCGCACGGTATGGCTGATGGCGCGCGGCAATCACGAAGACTGCAGCCGTGCCGGTATGGGCTGGACCACCCTGCTCGGCCACGACCCGAGGAGCCCCTCCTGCAATCCGCACGAGAACCCGTTGCTGGTCGATCTCGGCGGCGTGAAGTTAGCCTTGCTGGACGACAACAACGCCGTCGACAAAGAGGTGGATCCCGCCGCCGCCGAGGCACTGCAGCACGACATCGCCGCGGCAATGACCGCGCACGCCGATTGGCTGGTGACCCATCATCCCTTCCGCGGCATCTCCAAACCCGACCGGCGCGGCGGCAAGACCATGGAGGGCGCCAACGCTACTTTGCTCGCTGCCCTGGACGGCACTGATGAAGCACCGCTGACACTGATGCTGGCCGGTCACATCCACAACTTTCAGATTGCGAACTATGCCGGCAGCGCCGCGCCGCAACTGGTGGTTGGCGAAGGTGGAGATGATCTCGATAAAGTGGTGCCGCCGCGATTGACCGGCCTGGTCACCGGCGGCATGACCGTCACGCAAGGATTGTCGCTGTCGGGTTTCGGCTATGTCGTGCTCGACCGCGTCGGTGAGACCCAGGACTGGAAAATTACCGTGCACACGGCGAATGGCCGAGTGCTGCGCAACTGCGCCCTCAAGGCGCGCAAGTTCGCCTGTGCGCCGGCCAGACCGGCCCGGCGCTAACCGGGACCCCGGGGCTGTGGAACATCCATCGGTGATTCAGTCG
>Ga0182015_10007236_pt1 | contig 10885 bp, 18 predicted proteins | sample 712P3MmetaG_FD_120478 | JGI IMG/M metagenome (GOLD analysis project Ga0182015, IMG submission 120478) | Permafrost microbial communities from Stordalen Mire, Sweden - 712P3M metaG | ecosystem: Environmental > Terrestrial > Soil > Wetlands > Permafrost | place: Sweden: Stordalen | collected...
CCGGCGATTGTCCCTTACAGCAATGGGAGCAGAAGTAGTACGGGCGGCGGATCCGGATGGGACCGATTACGGAAAGGAAGGTTTTGGCGCGCATCTCCTTAAAACGGGCCGCGCGCCCGCAGGAACAAGGAACCGTCCGATGATCGGCATCTGGTGGCTCGAATTGCAGCAGTTGCGTCAGTGCCGCAGTTCCGGCCTTGTGCATGGCAGCCCGGATAGCCGTCTCCACACTCTCCAGATCGAAGCCGCCTGGGGTTGCCCGATCGCGAAAAATGATGCGCAGCAGTCGATCTACTTCACGGGCGACTTCTTGCTGGATGGTTTGCGCCGTTTTTTTCCCTGGGCAGTCTGCTGGGCTTGTTCCACTGGGCGAAGGCGGCAGATCTTCCGATTCACATCCACTAGATCGTCGGTCAGGCTCAAGAATTTGCGATACTCGTCGATCTCGTTTTGGGCTTTCCGGACTGCCGCGGGGGAAGGCAAGCTCTGCGTCACCGTATGGCCGTCGACTTTTTGGGTGAGTTGGAAATGAGGGCCATGCCCCGGATCGTCGGGTTTAGCGCAATGACAGGTAGGTTTGCCACATTTGCGCGTGGGACTTGAAATGGAACCGGGTTGGAAATCTCCGAGTTCGGAACCTGGCGTAGCAGCGCAGATCGTTCATCGACCAACGCAAAGAGCGGATCGGACATGGGGCCTCCTTTCTTACAGTCGCATGTCCTTTAAGAACAGGCGCGAGATCCACAGAACGAAACAATCCTCACTTTTATGTCGCGCACCCTGCCTACACCCAGTACTAACAAAATCAAAGAAAACCTCTCTAGCGGTCCGTTCGGCTGTATAATCCAAACAACCCGGTTTCGCGGCGCAAGCACTTTTGCGGGCAACGCCTGAATCATCGAGACCTGTGGCTCCGAGCCTAAGAGAGGGGAAAGGATGCACACAAGTCGACGGACATATACATCTGGAGCAACAATCGTGTTCGCTCTCGCGCTACTCACGCCACGCGCCGGCGTCGCGCAAGCCCCGGCCTTCGCAATGCTGTACAGCTTTGAGGGCGGCAGCGACGGGGCTTCGCCAAATGGCTTGACCCTGGGTGAGGATGGTACGCTCTATGGCACGACCTTTACCGGGGGCGCAAATTCGTGTAATAGCTACGGGTGCGGCACTGTCTTTGAATTCGCGCCTGCCCAGGGCGGTTCCGGGACCAAAACCGTGCTCTACAATTTCAGCGGAGCCGACGGAGCGTCGCCTAGCCCAGCCAGGATTGGCGTTTTCGACGGCTTGGTTACGCCTGGCCCAGGACCGGTCTTCGGCAGCAACAGGGCGCTTTACGGCACGACTGCGGCCGGGGGAACTAACGCTCCCGCGGGGTTCCCGTCCCTGGGAGGGACGGTCTTCGAATTGGCCCCACCGGCGACCGCGGGCGGAGCCTGGACTGAGAGCGTGCTGTACAATTTGGGCCCTGGCAGCAGTGTTCCGAATACCCCGCTCGGCGCCGCGCTCATCGACCCTGGTGGTGCGCTATACGGCACGGCGTACTCCAACTATTACGAAGCAGCACTCCTCGCTCCGGTGGGCGGAGCGGTGTTCAAGCTGACACCACCCCCGGCTCCGGGGGGGAAGCTGGACGGAGACCACGCTGATTTCCCTTTACCCCTGGACCCCCGTAGGAAGTAACCCTGTGGCGGGCGTAGTCACCGTGGGAGGATCGTTGTACGGCACGACGCTGTTCACTGAAATCGGAAACTGCGGTTACGTCTATGAGCTCAGGCCGCCCGCAGCCGGAAGTAACGCGTGGACCGGGAGAACGATCTACGCCTTCGAAGGGACTGTCGACTTCACCAGTGACTGCAATTCGGCTGCGCCCCTCACTGCCGGAGCGGGTGGAGTACTCTATGGCACAACCTTATGGGGCGGAACCCGATCCTGTCCTTACGGCGCTCAAGGATGTGGCACTGTCTTCCAGTTGACGCCGCCTACGACAATCGGTGAAGCTTGGACTGAGACTGTGATTTACACTTTCACGGGGATTGACGGCGACGGGGTCTACCCTGCGACCGGCGTAGTGTTGGGAAAGAATGGGGTGCTCTATGGCACTACGGCGTTTGGTGGAAGCGCCACGTCTGGTTCCCCTTGCTCAACCTATGCATCCGGGTGTGGCACCGTGTTCCAACTGACGCCGCCCGCGATGCCAGGCAGTGCCTGGACGGAGACCATCCTGCACAGCTTCACCGGGCTGAATGGCGAGGGATCGATCCCAGGGCCGCTGACCTTGGACGGGGATGGCGTGCTCTATGGTCCGACATGGTCGGGTGGGACTGCGGGGGCTGGCACCATATTTGCACTCAAACCATGACACCATGCTAATCGTCGTCGGCGGGCATTCCCGCAATATCGGAAAAACGTCGGTAGTGGCGGGCATCATCCAAGCGTTGCCCCAATGGGACTGGACCGCCATGAAGATTACCCAGTTTGGCCACGGCATCTGCTCCGCCTCCGGCAAAGACTGCGATTGTTGCCTGGCATCCGAACATCCCTATGCCATCGCCCAGGAACGCCACGCCGGCCATTCCGATACGGGCCGCTTCCTGGCGGCCGGCGCGCGCCGTTCCTATTGGGTGCGCACGGCCACAGGCCAGCTTGCCAGCGCCCTCCCGGCCGTGCACGAGGTGCAAGCCAACAGCCGGAACCTGATCGTCGAATCCAACAGCATCGTCGAGTTCCTGACGCCGGACTTATTCCTGGTAGTGCTGGACTTCGCCCAAGTGGATTTCAAAGCTTCCAGCCGGCGCTTCCTCAGCCGGGCCGACGCGTGCGTCGTGATTGAACGCGAAATCCCGGAGCCGCTTTGGAGCGGTGTGGCACGCGGCTCTTGGGATGGTAAACCGCGCTTTCCGGTACAGCCGCCTCAATACGTGACGCCGGCGCTGGCCGCTTTTGTCAACGGACGGCTGCTGGCGACCGGCGCTTCCGGCGCCGGCTGCGCGTCCGGATAGTGCAGCTTCAGCAGGGCATCATGCATGATGCCGTTGGCCTCGCGTACTTGTTCTTGTAACAATTCCAGTTGTCGCCGTGCACGGCGATCGGTGGCCGGCAACACCAGATTCAGGTAGTCGGCGCACGCATCGATCACGCTGAGCGGTTGACGCAGGTCGTGAACGAGGACATGGAGCGGATTGGCGGCGATGTCGGGAGCAAGTGTGGGCATGTAATGTGAACTCGGAGGGCAGGGACGATTATAACCCAGTTGTGACGCAATGCAAACAGATTTATGCCGACTTTTTTGGGGGGTGCCCCGACCGGCTTTTGCCCCGCCGCCCCTCAGTTATACTGGGAAAAGCCATGACCATCGATGAGCGTTTCGAACGCATCGAGCACGTCACTGCGGGCTTGGCCGAAGACCGCCGCAAGGACCGCGAAGAATTCCGCGGCCTTTGGCGCGACACACAACGGCAACTCGACCAACTGGCGGGCCGCGTGGACACCATCGCCACCCATCTGGACAGCTTCATCCAGGAGACCGCCGCACGCGACGGAGAAACCGACCGGCGGTTCCGCGAGACAGACGCGCGCATTGCGGCGCTCGTGTCGGCTATGGGCGAGTTCATCGCCAGCCAAACCCGCAAGTAGGGCCGCCGCGCGCCGATCCGGCCACCCAAGCAGGTAACCATCCCCGCGGCTGTTAATTAACCTGCCGCGGCTTCCGCTTCCACACGGTTCCTTCCGTTGCGCTTGGCTCGGTATAGGGCCGCGTCGGCCGCGCGCACCAGATCGTCGGCATGCGGAATCGCCGGTGGGATGGCGCCAGCCGCTCCCAAGCTGCATGTCAGCCGTATTTCGGCGTCTCCGGCGCGGAAGCATTCGGCTCCGACGGCGTCGCGGATGCGTTCCGCCAGCGCCACGCCTCCTGCAAGGTCACAGCCGGGCAGCACCATCATAAACTCCTCGCCGCCGTAGCGGCCTACCGCATCGTATCGCCGCACCGACGCGTGCATGCGCGCCGCCACTTGGCGCAACACCGCATCGCCGGCCATGTGGCCAAAATGGTCGTTAACAGGCTTAAATCCGTCCAGATCCGCCATCAGCACGATCAAAGGTTCGCCGCTGCGTGCGGAGCGCGCCAGTTCGTTTTGGAGAATGTCGAAGATGGCCGTGCGGTTCCACAATCCGGTGAGTCCATCGCGCGTGGCCTGTTCGCGCAACGCCTCGCGTGCTTCCACCAGTTCCTGCTGTAAGGCCAGCACCCGCAGTCCGGCGCACAAGCGGGCACGCAACTCGTCCACTCGGAAAGGCTTCACGATGTAGTCGTCGGCGCCCGATTCCATGCCCTTCACCACGTCTTCCAAATCCGCGCGGACGCTCAGCAGCATCATGTAGACGTACCGGTCGCGGATGTTGGCACGCACCTGCCGACAGACCTCCGCGCCTTCCATGCCGGGCATCATCCAATCCAATAGCGCCAAGCGCGGCCCGTTCTCCTGCCGCAGAAGATCCCAGGCTTGTTGGCCATCGGTGACCGTGTTCACCTCGTACCCCCATTCCAGGAGCATCTTTTCCAGCATGTCCCGAAACACTGGGCTATCGTCCGCAACCAGAATTCGCGGCGCGCAATTATCCCGCAAAACAAGTGAATCCATTGACCGCACACATTATAACCCCTCCGGGCGATTTATCGCCGATTTATCACTATAAGTTGCTGCTTTCCAATCACACTGGTGGTTTTCAGCCATCCGCGTATAGTGCCGCAAATGCCGTAAGTGCCTGTACTGGTATCAGTTAGATTATGGACCATCAATTGCCAAGAAGTACGGCAGTCAGAGAAGATTATGCCGCGCCACGTCCGCTCCCCCGGATCCCTCGCACCTGCCGCGCTGTTAATGGCAGCCATTTCCGCAGTGCTGAGCGCCCAAAGCAACCAGGACGCCGCCGGGCCGATGCAGGATCCCGGAACTCCGGAGCGCGGAGTGGCTCGCATCAGCATCGTCACCGGCGAAGTATCGGTCCACCGTGGAGATTCCGGCGACTGGGTGGCGGCCGTAATCAATGCGCCCCTGATGATGGAAGATCGGGTAGCGACGGGCACCAACTCCCGCGCCGAAGTGCAGTTCGATTCGTCGAACCTGATCCGTGTCGGCGCCAACGCCGAGATCCGTCTGGCGGAGTTGGGAATCAACCGCTACCACCTGCAAGTAGCCCACGGCACGGTGACCTTCCGGGTCCTGAGGGAATCTCAGGCGAGGGTCGAAGTCGATACTCCGACAGTTTCAGTAAGGCCTTCTCATATCGGCGCTTACCGCATCTATGTTCAAGGAGATGGTCAGACGGAAATCACAGTGCGGCTGGGTGCCGTGGACGTCGCCACGCCGAAAGGCACTGAGCAATTGCAAGCTGGACAAACCATGCTGGCGCGGGGCAATCCTGCCGACCCTGAGTTCCGCGTCGATCCGGCCATCGCCATGGACGAGTGGGACCGCTGGAACGAACAGCGCGACCGGGAGATGCTGAGTTCACAGAGTTATAGCAACGTGCCGCAGGATGTGTACGGCTCCGAAGATCTGGATAATCACGGCCAGTGGGTGGATGTGCCGTCTTATGGCCAGGTTTGGGCTCCGGCCGTCGGTCCGGATTGGGCGCCATATCAGAACGGCCGCTGGGTTTGGGAAGACTATTATGGGTGGACTTGGGTCAGTTACGACCCCTGGGGTTGGGCACCGTTTCACTACGGTCGCTGGTTCTACGCAACGCCATACGGCTGGTGCTGGAATCCGGGAGGTTTTGGACGCCACTATTGGTCTCCCGCGATGGTGGCTTTCTTTGGATTTGGGCGGGGTGTGGGCGTGGGTTTCGGGTTCGGGAACATCGGCTGGGTCGCGCTGGCGCCTTTTGAGCCCGTCTATGCGTGGTGGGGCCATGGGTTCTATGCCGGCTTTCGCAATCCGAGTTTCTTCAACCGTGGCGTGAACATTACCAACGTAAACGTAGCAAACATATATCGTAACGCCCGCGTTGCAAACGGCGTTTCATCGGTCACCGCTGCGGATTTCAGGCAGGGAAGGTTCGGCAATATCGCGCGGACTGCCGGCTCCCAGATTCGTGAGGCCGGCTTGGTGCGCGGTCAATTGCCGGTGGCGCCCAGCGCCGCGAATCTCCGGTATTCGAACCGTGCGGTGGCCGGCATTCCGCGCACTTCGGAGAACGTTCACTTTTTCGGCAGCGGCGCCAACACGCCGGTGCAACGGGTGCCTTTCGCCGAGCAGCAGCGGGCCATGCAACAGTTCAGCCGCCAGCCGGCGGCTTCGACCATAGCGCACAATCCGGCCGGCGGCGCCGCGAGCGGCGGTTGGCGCAGTACCACCAGCCCTGCTTCGCCGGGGGCGGGGCAGACTCGTAGCGTTGCTCCCAGCGGCGCTTGGCGGCCGGCGAATGAGCCATCCCAGGCAACTGCTCCGGATCGAAGCGGCAGCGGGGGATGGCAGCGTTTTGGTGAGCCGCGTCCTAGCGGTTCGTATGCGGCGCGGCCGGCTTATGCGCAGCCGAGCAACTCGGGATACCGTCCGTCCGCGACGCCCGGCGCGAATAGCGGCCGTGCGCAGCCTATCCGGGTGGCACCTCCTGTGGTGCGCGAGAAGTCCTCCCAGAGCAGTGCGAAGAGCACGGCCCATTCTTCCAGTGGCGGCTCGCGCAGCACCAGCAGCTCCCATGGCGGCGGTGGGGGCAGTCATCGGTAAAAGATCGGGTTTCTTCCCTCGGGTCCGTATCGGCACTAGGTGGTACGGGCCCGTTTTTTTGGACTGCTGAGCCGGGCACGTGGACAGCTTCGACTAAAGTGGTGATAATATAGTTGACAAAGCGGACGGGATCGGGTACTATTGAAGTATGGAACGCGCCCCAGAACCGAAAACTTTCCACGAAGCAATCCAGTACTTCGCCAATCCCGTCAACGTCCGCGATTACCTCGTGGTCCGCCGCTGGCCGGACGGCGTTGAATGCCCCCGCTGCGGCTCCAAGGATGTAATTTTCCTAGAAAAGTACAGCCGTTGGCAATGCCGGGGGAAGCACGATGCGCGCCAGTTCACCCTTAAGACTGGAACCATTTTCGAGGATTCCCCGATCAGGCTGGATAAGTGGATGCTGGCCATGTGGCAAGTCGTGAACTGCAAAAATGGCGTTTCGTCCTACGAAGTTCACAGGGCCATCGGCGTCACCCAGAAGACTGCATGGTTCATGGATCACCGCATCCGGTATGCCATTCAGGACGAAGGCCACGGCGGGAAGCTTGGGGGCGAAGTCGAAGTTGACGAAACCTACATCGGCGGCGAGGCACGCAATATGCACAAGGATCGCCGGGAGCGCGCACTGGAGGGTAAGGGCGGCGGACACGTGGGCAAGGTTGGAGTCCAGGGAATGCTACAGCGCGGCGGCAAGGTGCGCGCGGAAGTGATTAGCGATTCTAAGCAGATCACCATGATTCCAAACGTCCAAAGCACGTCGAGAAAGGCTCTACCGTTTACACTGAGGAAGCCTACGTTAACGGGAACGTCCATACCAACGGAATCGAAAACTTCTGGTCTTGCTTAAAGCGGACCTTGAACGGAACCTATGTAAGCGTTGAACCGTTTCACCTTTTCCGCTACGTCGATGAGCAAGCATTTCGGTTCAATAACCGCAAGCCGATGGATGACGGTGACCGCTTTAGCTATCTGGTTCGCAAGGTCGTCGGGAGGCGCCTCACTTACAAGGAGCTAACCGGGAAGGAGGGAGAAACGGCGGAAAACTTCTAACTTCCACGCGGCCCCAAGCTAAAAGGCTAAAGGTTAAATACCTACCTCACGCTGTTTTGCGCTTGTAAATCTGCGAGCGTGGTGCCATCTAGCGCGCCGCCGTCTGCCAATATCATCGGATCTCCGAGTATGGGTGTTGTCGGTTTGCCATCAAGGGAGTCCATCAGATTTCTTAGATGTTTCTGTTTAAGCCAAGCGCGAAGCATCGGAAATGACCCACTCCTGGCGCACGATACTGCCATCATCGAACTTGTAGCCAACAAGACTACGACGGCTACTCATGTTGTCAACGGTTTCCAGAAAGTCATCGATATTCACGTAGCAGTCGAGTTTCTTCCCCACTAATCTGACGATCAGCCTAGCGTCACCATGAATAGCAGGGCTTATCGCCGTGAATGTGATTTGCCCGGTTAGATCGTTATGCGCAGTAGAGAAGGCCCCATGGCGAGTGCGCTTCAGGTTCTTCGGCGGATGGCGGAGCCGACGCTCGGGTCGGAGCCGGGTTTGGCTGGTCGCACCCGACAAGAAAACAGGCGACGAGTAACGCAAGAACCGTGCGCGACATTTTGATTTTGGGCCGCCGCAAGCCGAATCGGGGGAAATTTAAGCCACATGAATAGCACGTGCGGTATTATGAAGGCGTGAAATCCGAAGGCACCACGACATCGGGGGCGGAATGAGACCCCTACCACCCCCTTACGTACCCGGCAAGACCGACGCTGAGCGGATGGACAACGCCGTCCGCAAGATGTTCAGCGTGTCGAAAGAAGCCCTACTGAAGCACGAAGCCGAAGAGAAGCGCAGCCGCGAACGAAAGAAGCGGGCCGCGCGGAAGCCGCACTGAAGGACGGCCCGCGACCGGCCCGTCACGTGGTAGTACTATACCAAAAGCGCGCTGCTTTGTCAAATATGTTATCTCCGCTAAAGTTTACATAATACCTATTATAGGAAGCTGGCTGAGGACACAGACGCGCGTGGAGCGGATGCGGAGCGCAGGCGGCTATGCAATCCGGATGGGTGGGCGCGCGGCGCGAGTTGGTATAACGCGCATTATGGGAGAGCCGGGGAGGGTGTGCGCGCACCGGGCGGGTGTGCGGCGACTTCCCATAATGCTCCGGGCGTTATGTCAAGCTCGCGCCGCGCGCCTTCCTCACTGCCGGTAGGCCCGCCGCTGGAGGTTCGCCGGAAGCGGCGCGCCCGCGGACTCCGCGAAACGATCGAACTATCGAAGCTCGCGCTCAACGCCCCGCACGTCTTCGCCATGGACTCCGGACAGCAGGGAGTCGAAACCGAGGGCAAGTGGGGCACGCAATTCAGGTAGATGTGGGCCGAACCGGAAAACGCCATCAGCTTCGTGGATCCACTCATTCACGAACTGATCATCCGGAGCGGAGCGAAGGCCTGGGACCGCACACCTCCATGCTCAGCGCCGCGCTGGCCAGCGCCATCGACGCCACCGCGACGGCAGACAGTTACGCCGATGCACACGGCAGGCGAGTCACATTCTCATCCGAAGATATTCGCGCCTTCGGCCTCTCGATCTACATCTCGCCACCATCGGCGACATCGTGCGCGCCATCATGCGCGCAGAAGACCAAGCCAAGCGCGCGAAAGCCCGCGCCGAAAAGCTGCGCGCCGAACTCGCCGCGCGCCGGTCAGAGGAAATGCAGCGGGCAAGCCATGACCCGCCGCGCGCGCCTCTGGCTTCTCACCGCCGCCTACACCATCGGCGCACTCGCCGCGGCGGCCGCCCTATGGCTCCAAAGGCGCGTATGACCGCGCCCCGCACCCTCAGCCCCAGCCAGGTCAACACGTACCTGGACTGCCCCTACCGCTGGTATTGTTCCAGCGTGCTGCGCCTGCCCGAGCCAGTCACGCACGCGCTGGCCATCGGCCACGCCGTGCACCAGACCGCAGCCGCCTTGCTCACCCGCAAGCGCGCCGGTCAGCCAGTCACTCCCGACGACGTCGGCGACATCTGCGCGCAGGCCTGCGACGCGCAGTTGTCACTCGTCGAATCACCTGCCGCGCGACGAAGAGGAAGACGCGGACCAACTCGCCGACCGCGCCGCCGGCGAAGACCAGGTCCGCGCACTCACCGAACTCTGGTGGACCGCCGCCGCGCCGTCGATCGATCCGGCCGAGATCGAGATCGCCATCACCGGATCAATCGCCGGCGTCGACGTCCGCGCCGTCATCGACGTGGTCGACCAATCCGGAACCGTGATCGACATCAAGACCACGTCGAAGCGCCCCAACGGCATCAGCCCGAGCCATCGCCTGCAGGTGACCACCTATGCCCTGCTGCACCAGCCATGCAACGAGTCCCACACCGTGCGGCTCGACGTCCTCACCAAGACGGCCACGCCGGCATACGTGATGCTCAAGACCGGCCTGGCCGAGCCAGACTACGCGAACGCCGCAGCCATCCATCCGCTCGTCAGCCAGGCGATGGACGAAGGCCTCTACCTGCCCAACCGCGGCTCCAACCTCTGCAGCCGCCGGCATTGCGCGCACTGGCAGGCCTGCGAAGCGGAGTACGGCGGACACGTGCGAAGCTGACTCACGCTGAACCGGATGCGCCGCGCATCCGGCTCAGATATACTGGAGAAAATCATGACCATCGAAGAACGCCTGGACCGCATCGAGCATATCAGCGCCGGATCGGACGAACAGCGCCGCAAGGACCGCGAGACGGACCGCGCCCTATGGCGCGAAACCCAGCAACAGATCAACGAACTCGGCACCCGCATCGCCGCCCTCAACGACAATCTGGGCGCCCGCATCTCCCAGCTCGCGGAGGAAGCCGCCGCCCGCGACCGCGAGACCGACCGCCGATTCCGCGAGACAGACGCCCGCATCGACAAGCTCATCTCGGCCATGGGCGTCTACATCCGCGACCACCCGCCCACCACATGAAAACCGGAATGAGGCCCGCCATCGCCGTCGCTCTTCCCATCCTGGCCAACGCCACCATGACCGCGCTCATCATCCGCCGCATCCGGCGCGACCGCGCCGCCCTCGCCGCCAGCCAAACCCGCAAGTAATACCCCCCAAAGGGGTACCACTCCCCTGCCACAATCGAGAGAGCCGCCGCGCGC
>Ga0182015_10007238_pt1 | contig 10882 bp, 7 predicted proteins | sample 712P3MmetaG_FD_120478 | JGI IMG/M metagenome (GOLD analysis project Ga0182015, IMG submission 120478) | Permafrost microbial communities from Stordalen Mire, Sweden - 712P3M metaG | ecosystem: Environmental > Terrestrial > Soil > Wetlands > Permafrost | place: Sweden: Stordalen | collected...
CCTGAGTCGCGGCGCTCTCTGGTGGCGCTTGCCGACCAGGCAGCGTTTCTCGATCCGCCTCCCGCGGAAATTCCTGCCGCCCCTGTCCCCGACTCCGACGCGCAGCGCCGCATGATGACCCAGGCTGTCGATTACGCGGCCAAAACCATGCATCAGCTCCCTAACCTCTTCGCCGTACGCGACACCATCCGCTTCGAGGATTCGCCGGCGGTCCAGAAAAACATTGGCGAAGAGAATGTCAGCGGCACCTTCACTCCGTACCAGCCCCTGCACCCTGTCAGCCGATCGAGCGCCACCGTGCTCTATCGCGATGGCGAGGAGGTGCTCGATGCCGGCGCCTCGCAGACCCAGGCCCCATCGCAGTCGGATTCCGCAGGCCTGACCACGAAGGGGGAATTCGGTCCCATCCTTGCAACGGTCCTGGGAGATGCGGCTCAGGGCAAGCTTCTCTGGAGCCATTGGGAGCAGGGCGCCTCCGGGCCGGAAGCGGTTTTCCGCTTCGCTGTGCGCAGGCAGGAATCCCATTACGAAGTGGAATTCTGCTGCCTTGACAGTGGCGTCTTCCGTCAGTTCACCGGCTATCACGGCGAGATCGCACTCGATCCCACGAATGGAACCATCCGGCGCCTGACACTCATCGCGGACCTTACGAAAGCCGACCCCGTCGCCAAAGCCGCCATCATGGTCGAATACGGCCCCGTTGAGCTGGGCGATCGTACCTATATATGTCCGGTCAAAAGCGTCTCTATCTTCCTCGCGCCGGAGCAGCTCCCAGGAGGGATCCGCCTCACGGGCCGTGCCGGGGGTATAGCCCAGCGGCCAAACAGCATTCAGGGGCCTGATAGCAATACCGCACCGCTGCAAACCATGCTTAACGAAGTGGTCTTCAACCAGTACCACCTTTTCCATGCCGACGCGCGCATTCTGGCTGCCGACAATCTGCCCGCGGCTCAGGTGCCTGCAGCCCCGCCCTCGGTGCCTCCCCAGCCGCAGCCAGGTGTGGACCACGAAAATCCCCCCATCCCCGCTCCCGGCGAAAGCGCCGCAGCCGCTGCACCGCCAGCGATTCCTGCCACGGCCCCCACAGCTGCACCTGCGGCCGCGCCGCCAGCTCCCGAACTCAGCGTGACCAATGCCGCTGTTCTTCCGGACACGCCCGCAGCACCGGGCGCTCCCGCCGCATCCAGCTTCACGCTCCGCGTCAGCACACGCCTCGTCGACGTAGGCATAACGGCTTCCGATAAAAAGGGAAGGCCCGTCACCGGCCTGACGCCTGACGACTTCGAAGTCTTCGACAATGGGCGCAAACAGGCCGTGCGTTTTTTCAGCCCCGCGACCGCCGCATCCACGGGCGCGGCGACCGCACCCTCCGCACCCGAGGCCGATGCGGAGCCGATCGTCTTTTCCAATCGGCTCGCCGCTGTCGATCTCCCGCAATCCGCTGGCAACGTACCCGCGGAGGGTACCTCCACCATCCTGCTGATCGACGCGAACAGCCTCAGCTTCGCCGACCTCACCTCGATGCGCCAGCAGGTGCTGAAGTTTCTCGAGCAGCTTCCGCCTACCGAGCGCGTCGGCCTTTACGTGCGCGTCGATCGCGGATTCAAAGTTCTGATCGAGGAGACGCGCGATCGCTCTCTTCTCGCCTCCGCGTTGCGGCAATGGATGCCGAACGCCGCTGATCTGGCTCACGCTCAGCAGGAAGAGGCCCGCAACCGCCAGCAGTTCGACGATGTGCACAGCGCGTCTGACATGCAGTACGTGAACGGAAATCTGCCCGGCGCCGGCCCCATGCAGGCTACGTCTCCCGACGTCCCAGGCGGCGGAGCCAGCGCCACCGTCGATCCGAATCTGATGAGGGAAGGCAGCGATCCAGCCCGCGACGCGCTCGCTATGCTGGTCGGGGTCGCCGTGCACCTCGGTGGAATTCCGGGGCACAAAAACCTCATCTGGATCGCCAGCGACAACGTCCTCGCCGACTGGACTACGCAGGCAGCCGGCAGCGACCGCGGTCCCAACACGACCAACCGGCTCATGCTGCGCGCGCAGGAAACGCTCAATGATGCGCACGTCAGCATCTATCCCTTCGACGCCTCGCAGCTCGAAACCGCCGCGGTCGATTCCAGCCTCAAAGATTCCAGCGTGCAACTGGAGAAGCCTGTCCAGGAAAACACTCCAGGATCTACGACTGGACCCAACCCGGGCCGCATCACCGCCGCGATGCAGCAGGATGCCCACCCCATCCAGGCGGCGATCCAGACCATGGCGCAGGCTACTGGCGGCCGCATTTTCCGGCGGTCCGGCAACATGGTGGCCAGTCTCAACAACATCGTCGCTGACGGCCGAGCCACCTATTTGCTCAGCTTCGCGCCCGATGCGCCGCCCGACGATCAGTACCACCAGCTCACCGTCCTGCTCACCACGCGCAGCGGCGTTACGTTGCGTTACCGCACTGGCTACCTGTATGCCAAAGAACCAACTTCGCTCAGGGACCGCTTTCGCCAGGCGATCTGGCAGCCGCTTGATGCTGGCGAAATTGCCATCCGCGCAAATCCCGCCGCCGCATCCGGCGGAGCCGCACTCGCGCTGCAGATCGCAGCGGCCGACATCGGCGCCGTGCAGCAGGGCGGCCTGTGGACCGACAAGCTGGACATCTTCCTCGTGCGTCGCGACGATACGGGAACGCATGCGCGTGTGAACGGCCAAACACTCGTGCTGCGACTCAAGGAGGCAACCTGGCAAAGGATCCTGCGCGAGGGAATCCCCTTTGACGAATTCGTCGACCAGAAACAGGACACCGGTACCATTCGCATTATTGTTGTCGATGAAAACTCCGGCCGTATCGGATCGATCACGCTGCCCGCCGCGGCTCTCACACCGGGTGCCGGATAGAGCCGGAAAAGAAGCAGGTTGAAAGTGACTCGACCCGGCGCCGCTGGGCCGGAACACCAATCGAATTGATCGTCGCCTCCCGTGTCTGCTACGATCCCTGGCCATGATCCCGAATGCAAAGAAACGCAATGCCTGGAAGGTCGCCGCTGTCGCGATTCTTTCTTTCGCCGCAGGCTCGCTCGCAATCGCGCGCCTGGCGCACATCGAACAGGTCCGGGCCGACAGCACGCGCATCTTCGAGCTTCGCGTCTATCACGCAGTGCCCGGCAAGCTGCTGGCGCTCGAGTCACGATTCCGCGACAAGACTTCCAAATTGCTGGCCAAACACAATCTCAACGTAGTCGGCTACTGGGTGCATGACGACGATCCGGCCGGCGACCAGACCTTTGTGTTTATGCTGGCGCACGCCAGTCGCGAAGAGGCGAAGAAGAATTGGGACGCGATGGTGGCCGACCCCGCGTTTCAGGAGATTCTGCAGTCGGAGCAGGCCGATAAGACCGTGGAGAAGATCGACGTCACCTTCATGCGCCCGACAGATTTCTCGCCGCTGCGATAACAGCGGAAAGAACAGGTTCCCATGGACGCACAACCCGAACCCTGGCTCCGCGGAACGCACAACGAGGTTCCCGCTGTCATCCGCGCCGTCGTACACGCGCTCGAACTCTGCCGCGAAGACATCGAGCACTGGTGCTCCGCTCTGAGCGACGAAGACCTCAGCGCCCGCCCGGCGCACATCGCCCCAGTCGCCTTTCAGCTGCGTCACATCGTGCGCAGCCTCGACCGCCTGCTCACCTATGCTGAAGGCGCCCAGCTGAGCTCCGAACAGATGACCGCGCTCAAAACAGAACTCGATCCGCCAGTCACCGACGCGGAGCTATTCGCAGAATTTCGCAACGGGATCGACGAAGCTATCCGCCGCGTGCGCGCTTTCGCAACCGCTGACCTCGAACAGCCGCGCGAAGTCGGACGCAAGGCTTTGCCCACCACGGTTGGCGGTCTGCTCGTCCACTGCGCCGATCACACGCAGCGCCACACCGGACAGGCGATCACGACCGCGAAAATCGTTCAGGAGAAATAGCGCGGCGTCCGAGCCCGCATTGCAGAAGGACTACGCGCCGTAAATGGGATCGTACGACTGCAGCAAACTCCCGACCTTCGGCGAAAGCTCCTTCAGCGGACCCATCCACTGCAGCTCGCGCTCGATGTCCGGGTGCAACTGATAATTCTTCGCAACCGACGCGACCGTCGCTCCCACCACGTTGATCTTCGTCAGATCGTATTGCCCCAGCCCCGCCTGCCCGCAGTAGCTCAGATACCCAACCCACTCCGGATTGATGCCCATCAATTCCAGCGCGACGCGGTCCGCTGCAATCAAAGCCGTCGACGCGATGGCCACATGCGACTCCACCGGCGTCCCGTTACCTGGGCCGTTGCCTTCCATCCCTTCAAAACCATCGATCAGCGCCACGCCCCAGTTCGGTTGCAGCTTCTGCGCCGTCACCAGCATGTTGTAATGCGTCTGCCGCACACCCACGTGGTACTTGCGCTTGTCGCTCCACGGCAGGTCGCCCGGCGCGCTGTGCAGCGGAGAACCCAGCACCATGTTCTTCACTGACATCGTTGCCACCACTGTGTTGTGCGTCTTCAGCATGGCGCTCGAAATCACGAACGCCTGCGGATCGAGCACCCGCGCGGCCAGCCGCACCGGCGCGATATGCAGATCCGCGTCGAGCACGGAGACCATCTCAAACTTTCCCTCGCGGTTCAAATCCACCAGGCTCAACCGCTGCGATCGCCGCTCCATCGCGAGCTGGTTGTACCGGAAGTGCTCGAAGCCCTCCAGCGTATCGCCCGCAGACGATTCGGCTATGACCACCGGCCCCCGGAAACGCGGCTCCAGATAATCCAGGATTCCGTTCAGCGCGTCCAGATGCGTCGCCGCCAGTTGGTTGGTTGTCGAAACGTTGTTGGGCTTGATGACGACATACTTCTTCTGTCGCAGTCCCACTTTAATCTCCTCGTCGATCGCCACCAAGGCGTCGTGCACATTCCTGCGTCGCACATCGCCGTGGATCAGCGCGACCTTCGCCGGCGCCGCCGGGGACTGGACCCGAACCTCGACACCAGGTCCGGGCAGCCCCAACAGTCCCTCTGCCCGTAACAGCGGCGACTGCAGCAAAACACCGGTGCCTGCAAGCTGGACAAAACCTCTGCGCGTCAGACTCATACGATTCACCTGCATATATATGGTGTGCTCTCGGCGCAAAAATGGGTCGGCAGGAATTCCTTCGCCCGTTACTTCGGTACCGCGCAGGGCGGCATTCAGCCTTGTAAAGGGTCTGCCCCAGGCGTTGAGATTCCGCGCGTACGTCGAATCAGCCTCGCAGCTCACTGACCCCGCATGCCGGTGACTCCCATCACACAGCACCTCCACTCCTCTGCTGAATAATTGCGGGTGGTGGTGATCGGCTCGCTGCTTTCCCGATGCCGCCACTTCTTCTCCAGTCATCCCGGAGGCGTGTGTGATCTTAGGTATTCTCAGGGAGAGTGATCCCGGCGAGACGCGTGTCGCGCTCCTGCCGGAGAGTCTGCGATCCCTGGTGGCGCAGGGTCTGTCCATCACTGTCGAGGCGGGCGCCGGATCAGCGGCAGGCGCCGGCGACCAGGCATGGGCCGAGGCTGGTGCCTCCTTTACCGCGGACCGCCGCTGGATCCTCGAGAACGCCGACCTTCTGCCCGTCGTGAATATGCCCGCGCCCGCCGACCAGGCTCGCTTGAAACCTGGGGCCGTCCTCATCGGATTCATGAAGCCACTCGACGCGCCGGCAACGCTCGCCGAGGCGATCCATCGCTCTGCGACGCTCTTCAGCATGGAACTGGTTCCGCGCATAGCACGCGCGCAGTCGATGGACGCGCTCTCCTCCATGGCTACGGTCGCGGGTTACAAGGCCATGCTTTCCGCCGCTGACCGGCTGCCGCGCCTGTTTCCCATGCTGATCACCGCGGCGGGAACCATTCCGCCCGCGCGCGTCTTCGTCATCGGCGCAGGGGTGGCCGGTCTGCAGGCCATCGCCACCGCTCGGCGGCTTGGCGCCGTCGTCGAAGCCTACGATGTGCGCGCAGCCGCCGGCGAGCAGGTGCGTTCGCTGGGCGCAAAGTTCCTCGATGTGGACTTGGGCGGCATCAGTACCGAAGGCGGCGGAGGCTATGCTGCCGAGCTGACTGAAGAAGCCCTGGAACGCGGCCGTGAGCTGATCACCCGCACCGCAGCTCACTCCGACGTGATCGTCACAACAGCGCAGGTCCCAGGCAGACCGGCGCCGAGGCTCATCCGCCGCGCAGCCATTGAGGCGATGCGCCCTGGCTCCGTTCTGGTGGACGTTGCCGGCCCCGCCGGGGGCAACTGCGAGTTGACCCGCCCCGGCGCAACGCAGACCATCGACGGCGTCACGTTGCTGGCTCCGCTCAACCTGCCTGCCGAAGTCCCCGTGCACGCCAGCCAGCTTTACGCGCGCAACATTCTTAACTTCCTCGCGCTGATTCTGAAAAAAGGCGAACTCAGCATCGACCTTACCGACGAAGTGCTGGCAGGTGCTTGCGTCGCGCACCAGGGAAGGCTCGTGAATCCTCGCGTCGCCAAACTGCTCGAGCCGGTCCAGGCCGCCGAACTGGAGATCGCCCGCTAGCCGGGAGAAAGGAAGCCATGAATCCCGCCGTCCTCATCGCTTCGATTTACGTTTTCGCGCTGGCCGCCTTTCTGGGCTATCAGGTCATCAGCCGCGTGCCGCCTCTGCTGCACACGCCGCTCATGTCGGCCACCAACGCCATCTCCGGCATCTCGCTCATCGGCTCGCTCGTGCTTGCCGGCGCCGCACATTATCCGCTCTTCGCGCACATCCTCGGCTTCGTTGCCGTCACAACCGCCACCATCAACGTCGTCGGCGGATTCGGCCTTACGGATCGCATGCTGAAGATGTTCGGCAAGCGTAAGCCACCCGCAAAGCAGGCCGCCCAATGACGCCGTCCACCTGGTTCATGGAAGCCACCTACCTGGTCGCCTCCATTCTCTTCGTCCTCGCCCTCAAAGGCATGTCGCACCCTGACACGGCACGTCGCGGCATGTTCCTTGCTGAAGGCGGCATGTTCGCTGCCATTGTCGGCACGCTCGCGGGCACGCACATCGTCACGTGGACCTGGATCATCGCGGGCCTCGCCCTCGGCTCCATCATCGGCGCATGGATGGCGGTCTGGGTTCCCATGACCGCCATGCCCCAGCGGACCGCTCTCTCCCACGCCTTTGGAGCGCTCGCCGCTGCGCTCGTCGGCATCGGCGAGTTCGTCGTTCGCGGCTCAGGGATGGGCGGCGTCACGCGCGGCGCGCTCGGATTCGAAGTGATGCTCGGCGCGCTCACCACCACCGGGTCCCTCATCGCCGCAGCCAAGCTGCAGGGCATCATCCAGGGCAAGCCCATCCAGTTTCGCGGGCAGAACATCTTCAACCTCGCCGTCTTTGTCGGCATGGTGGCCTGCTTCGCATTGTTCTGGCTGCACCCCACCGCTCACACCGCCTTCTACACGATGCTCGGCATCGCCTTCGCCTTCGGCATCATGCTCGTCATCCCCATCGGCTCGGCGGATATGCCAGTCGTTATGTCGCTGCTGAATTCCTACGCTGGCCTCGCCTCGGCTGCAACAGGATTCGTCCTCGGGAACAACGTCCTCATCATCGCCGGTACCCTCGACGGCTTCTCCGGCTTCATCCTGTCTGTTCTGATGTGCAAAGCGATGAACCGCTCCATCACGAATGTCCTCTTCGGCGGCTTCGGTGCGGTCATCGCCGAGTCCGCAGTCAGCACCGGCGGCGTGATGCGCGAGATCAGCCTCGACGACGCGGCCATGCAGCTAGCCTTCGCCAGTCGTGTTGTCTTCGTTCCCGGCTACGGTCTCGCCACCGCGCAGGCCCAGCATGCTGTCCGCGAACTGGCCGAGCTGCTTGAGTCGCGCGGTGCCACGGTGAAGTACGCCATTCACCCGGTCGCCGGCCGCATGCCCGGCCACATGAACGTTCTGCTCGCCGAAGCCAACGTTCCTTATTCCGAACTCTGCGAAATGGAGCAGATCAATCCCGAGTTTCCCACGACCGACGTGGCCGTCGTCATCGGCGCCAACGACGTGGTCAACCCCGCCGCCCGCGACAATCCAAAGTCGCTTATCGCAGGCATGCCCATCCTCGAAGTCGACCGCGCGAAGAGCGTCATCGTGCTTAAGCGCGGCCAGGGACGCGGTTTCTCCGGTCTCGATAATCCGCTCTTTCTTCAAATCCTGCACGTCGATGCTGTACGGCGATGCCAAAGCTTCACTGAACCATCTCACCCAGGCCGTTCAGCACGTATAGGAAGACTAACCGCTCTTCCGTGCCGTCTTCTTCGCAGCGCTGCGCTGCGCTGCCCTGCTCGCCCTTTCGTCCGCACAGCCTTGGCCGCCGCAGCCTGCCGGTTGCTCTTGCCGCGCTTTTGAGATGCCGCCCGCGACTGCGCCGACAGCGACCGATGCGACGCAGTGGTCGTTGGCTCCTTCTTCATTGCCTTCACCCGCGCTCGCGACCTCCGTGGCGACGCCTTCTGTCCCTCGCCCGATTGCCCGCGCTCGTAATCCCGCTCCGCACTTTCCCGCGTGCTCGCCTTCGTCTTTCCCTCCGCCGGAGGCTTCAGCGGAATTCCGGCGCGCCGCGCCTTGCTCAGCCCGATGGCAATTGCCTGTTGCGGCGAGCGCGCACCATGCTTGCCCTCCCGCACATGCTCGATTTCCTCGCGAACAAACTCACCTGCCGCCGTCGATGGCGACTTGCCCTCGCGCAGGTCCTCTTCGGCCTTCTCTGTTGTGGCTTCTTCCGGCATTCGCGTCTCCCTCCGTCTCTCTAGTGGGATGGCAGCCGCGCGCCAGCGGGAAGCTTCACCGTCCCGACAAAAAGACAAGCTCTGAACTAAGAGGCACGGAAAGGTTGACGCGCAGCCCTTCCTTCATCAGCTCTTCGCCGGAAACAGCGGAATCGGCTGAGCTGCCATCCTCAAAATGCAGGCGGTACGTCGTACCAGGATCGAGTCCCATCAGCCGGAAAGGATGCTCCGCCTCGCCGCCCGACCCGCGAAACGCAAACACCACCCCCTCGCGCCGCGCGGGATCCCAATACTCCATCCCATCCCAGTGCACCCCATCCGGCCGCGGCGAGACGTGAAACAGCTGAGCGTCGCGAATCAGCGGCCGAAGCCTGGTCTTGTAGAGGGCAAGCGCACGGCGCGCCGCATCGTGCTGTTCGGCGGTCCAATCATTCGTGTTTTGCATAACGGAAATCCACCCCATCATCCCGCTGCGCAGCATGTAGAGGAAATTTTCGATGCGCGGCGCCGGCCACTTCTCCACGTACGTTTCCAGCATCGCCGTCGGCAGCACGAAGCTCGCATCGTAAAACGCCCGCCGATTCGAGAGCGGATCGTAGCTGTCCGTGATCGAAAAGTAATCTCCATGCGCGGCGCTGCCGAAGTCGACCATCCGCCCGCCGTCGTTGCAAATCTCCAACAACAGGCCCGGATGCTCGCGGCGCAACTGCTCCTGAACACTGTAGTACGCCTCGACCGCGTGATAACTCACATCGGTCGAGTTCGAGCTGAGCACGATATCCTCGCCGTCATAATGATTCACGCTCATGTGCTGGCGGTCGGGCGCGGCGTGGGGATGATCGTCGCGCGTGCACCCCTGCGTTACGAGATAGCCGTCGTGCTCCAGCATGTCGAGCCGGTAGTCGGAGACGATGCGGTTGGTCTCTTGCCCGGCATACGCGCGCGCCGGGGGCACGCCCAGGTCGATGGTCTGTCCCTTGAAGTCCTGCGGCTTCCAGTCCGGCGCCACATCGGCCACCAGCCAGTCCCGCACCTTCGGATCGCGAACATTCAGCGCGCCCGGCCCGCCGTCGAGCCCCGCCTGCGACCAATCCACCCACAATCCGAAACGCATTCCATGCCGATGCGCATCGTCGACAATCGGTGCAAGCCCGCGGGGAAACTTCGCCGGGTTCGGATACCAGTCCCCCACCCCGCGAAACCACCCCGCGTCCAGATGGAACATCTCGAATCCCAGCGACGCAGCATCGGCGATCATCCGGCTCGCGGTCGCCTCATCCACGTTCATCCCCGCGCCCCAGCTATTGTTTACCGTCAACGGATACTGCGGGTCCCGCCACGTACGCGCCGACCCGAGCACCGCCCGGACCCACGGTCGCAGCTGGTTGCCCGACCCGTCCGCGCCGCCAGCGAACGCTCCAATAAAAACCGTGGGCGTAGCAAAGCTGCCGCCCGGCGCGAGCCGCGTCAAAACCGGTCCGGGCTCAGGATCAAGCCCCAATGCGCTTGCGAGGCAATCTTTCGTTCGATCCAGCGTGATCCGGGTGCGACCGCTGAATTCGATGCCCGCATACCAACCAGCCTGTCCGCCACTGCGCCGGAACACAGCTTCGTAAGGGATAATTTCCGCCGGCCGTTCCGGAATCTCATGTGCAAACGTACTCGACCACCCCGTCCAGCGATACCCCTCCCCAACATTCGTCAAATGCGTACCAATCTCGGTAGGCTTGCCTGCGCCCTTATCTATATAGAGGTGGTCAAGCTCGGCCGCGCCCTCCACTTCCCAATCCAAACGCAGGCTGTCCATCACCGGCAGCCAATACTCATCGGTGCTCAGGTTCCTCACCACGATGCGATGTTCGACCGGCCCACCCTTCGCCCGAACTATCCACTCCCACTCCAACTGCAGATGGGGCCGCTGCGACTCATAAACAAATAATGCGCGAGTCACCCCGACCGAAGCGAGGCGCGGCATGAGCCGCCAAGTCCCGCGCACCCGCTCACCATTCCGCTCCACATAAGCCGGCAGCGTTTCTTCCGCGCGATTGCGCCATGGAGCCTCACCGTCGCCCGCCAGCGCATCGAGCCGCGGA
>Ga0182015_10007239_pt1 | contig 10881 bp, 9 predicted proteins | sample 712P3MmetaG_FD_120478 | JGI IMG/M metagenome (GOLD analysis project Ga0182015, IMG submission 120478) | Permafrost microbial communities from Stordalen Mire, Sweden - 712P3M metaG | ecosystem: Environmental > Terrestrial > Soil > Wetlands > Permafrost | place: Sweden: Stordalen | collected...
CACCGTGTACTCGACGACATCAAAGATTGCAGGCTGGCGCAGGTGAGTTGGGTCACTCCCACCAATAAAGAATCGGATCATCCCGTGATGACGGACGGCCGCGGGCCATCCTGGGTGGCCTCGCTGGTGAATGCCATCGGCAACAACCCCGCTTGCCCGGGAACCGGTGAAGTTTACTGGCAAGACACCGCTATTTTCATCACCTGGGACGACTGGGGTGGTTGGTATGATCACGTCAAACCATTCCTTCCGCAGGGACAGCCAACCGGTTGGGGCAAAGGTTTTGTGTATGGCTTCCGCGTGCCGTTGCTGGTGGTGTCGGCCTACACCCCTGCTGGCTTCGTCGAGAATGCGGTACACGATTCAGGTGGCCTCCTCAAGTTCATCGAAACGAATTTTTCTCGTCCGGGAAAGCCAGTTGGTCTGGTTGCGCCGGGCATATACGCTGACTCCTACGCCGACGACAGTCTGCAAGCATACTTCACACTGCAATCCCCACGAACCTTCCAGACGATCCGAGTTCCATTCAACTTCAATTTTTTCAAGCTGGCGGAAGAAGAAAAGGGCCGCCATGTATTCGAGGAGCTAGTGCGATGCGGAATGGGCTGCTGGTTCTAGAACGGCCGAACAGAACGGGTGCCTCGGGGAAACGGACAACCGTGCTTGCGCGGTAGACCGCCACGCATCGGGATATAATCGGCGAACATGAAGCGAGCGATGGCGCTGACGTTTCTTATTAGCACCTGGGCCGGATGCAATCAAAACCACCAGACCGGCTATTTCCATTCGGCTGACATGCTGACGGAGGCAGACCGGAAAGCGGTGACCCGTATTCAGGAATCGGCTCTGGGCAAGCCTGAGATCCGCAAGCAGATTCTTGCCGAATACCTCCATGAGAACTCACCCGAGCTTACTCCCTGCAAGTACAAGGTGAGCAAGGTGGTTCGCCGTGATCTGCCGCAGACCGACGGAGTCTACCCAGAAGAGCTGCATGTGATCTGTATGACTACCGCAGAGGACAGTTTTTTCCGCTTCGAGTGGGTGTTAGACCAGAATCAGTATTTGAGCGACTTCAAATTTGGTTACGCCCCCGTGCAGCCGGTTGATGATTAATACTGAATCTGGGAGAGACTCGCGCGCCATTCAGGCCGCCACGTGTGGCCGCGTGCGGTCGGCTCGGAAGGCGCGCCTGACCGGCGGCATCGCCAGATAAAATATGCAGACTGCGTTCAGCACGCCCACCAGCAAGCTGAATACATTCGCGCCCACACCCCTGGAAATAATCAAAGCAAGTTCTATCGCGGATAACAGGATGGTTAATAGACGTCCCCAGTTCCGCATCAGCCATAGGCCATAGCTGCCAATAAGGTGCACGACCGCAAACAGAATAACGACCAGGCCAGCCGCGTGCCCCATCTGCCCGACCAGACGTTCCACAGAATTGCCCCTCGCCGCGACGGAGGTGAATTTGTTGGCGGATCCGACAAAAACCACGATGAAGAGCCCGAACACCAGCCCCATTAAGCCGCGCAAAATCTGATAAATACAAATAAGAGTGACCCCAAATGGACGCATAAATTTGCGGGAAGAAAAGTGGAAGTATAGCACACGCTCAGCTTCTACTCGTTGGAGTCGGTGAGGGGAAGGGCAATGCGACGGCCACGCCGAGAACGATTTCGCTGAGTGAAATTGAGCGGGATTGCCGTGGAGCAAGACGCAGCGTTTATGAGACCACTATGCTGTCAGGCAAACGACGTGTAATGATAGTGATCCGGCTAGATTCGAAATCAGATGCGTCTCGGGGAAGCGTTACAGATTATCAGGCAGACTGCGGGAGAGCGGCAAAGGCAGGTTCATTTACTGTGTGGCTTTACGCCTCTGCACTTAGCCACTTTCCTCAGCGCCTATTTGAGACTGCGCTCCCCCGGCGATGGCGTTACCCTTCAAACCGGCTTGTACGGCGATCTGGAAGGGAACATTCAACGCGCCCGCCAAACAAGCGCAGAGGGCGCGATCGCGATAATCGAATGGAGCGACCTCGATCAAAGACTCGGATTTCGTAATGCGAGCGGTTGGGGAACGCAGACCCTCGACGACATTGCTGAACAGACGGCAGAAAAGTGCCGTCGCCTGGAGTCGCACACAACAAAGCTTGCGCAGAATATGCCGGTGGTTGTCGTCGCACCCACTCTGCCGCTTCCGCCACTCACTCACATGCCTCCAGCTCAAACCAGCGCTTTTGAGCTTCGCCTGAACGCGGCCCTCATCGAATTTCTCCAGCGACTCTGCAAACACAGCGGGATAAAACTGCTCAATGCTTCCTCTCTGGCAATGATGTCTCCACTGTCGGCTCGTCACGACATTAAAATGGATCTGTTAGCCGGTTTTCCGTACACGCTGGCTCACGCGGATGCTCTGGCACAGCTCAGCGTAAGCTGCCTGTTTGCACCAAATCCGAAAAAAGGGCTGATCACTGATCTTGACGAAACCCTCTGGAAAGGCATTCTCGGCGACGTGGGAGTGGAAGGTGTTTCATGGTCGCTCGAAGCAAAAGCGCAGGCGCATGCGCTATATCAGCAGGTACTTGCTTCTCTGGCGGACTCAGGCACCCTGTTGGCGATCGCTTCGAAAAACGATGCGACACTGGTGGGAGCATCTCTCCAACGTCCCGATATGCTGCTCCGGCCCGAGCAGATATTTCCGGTCGAGGCAGGTTGGGGTGTTAAGTCCGACGCGGTGGGCCGCATCTTGAAAGCCTGGAGCATAGCTGCAGATAGCGTCGTTTTTGTGGACGACAGCCCCATGGAATTAGCCGAAGTTGCTGAGAAGTATCCAGGAATCGAGTGCCTTCAGTTCCCTTCCGACGATCCCGCAGGAGTACTTGCATTGCTGCAGCAGCTGAGAGTCCGGTTCGGAAAAGAGGAAATTCGGGAAGAAGATCATTTGCGCGTCCAGAGTCTTCGGGCCGCCGCCCAGATCGAGATGGAAAGTCCGATAGAGGCTTCGGCGGATTTTATCGGCCGTCTCCGCGCAAAGGTAACCCTCGAAAGTTCTGGATCAGATAGTCCGCGGGCTTTCGAGCTGGCGAACAAAACCAACCAGTTTAATCTCAACGGCATGCGTTATACGGAAGGCGAATGGAAGTCGCGGTTTCGTCGGCCGGGCGCATTTCTGACCACGCTTGCCTATGAAGATCGGTTTGGTCCATTGGGGCGGATCGCTGTAGTCGGCGGTTACAAGGAAGTCAACCGATGCTTGGTTGACGTCTGGGTTATGAGCTGCCGTGCTTTTTCGCGGCATATCGAATTCCAGGCGCTGCGACAATTGTTCGCCAAATCCGGAGCTTCTATGATCACGTTCTTGTTCCGGCCCACCGAACGGAACGGACCGTTGCAAACGTTCTTCCGGCACTTTCTCTCTCCAGAGTCGATGGTGGAAGGAGAACTACATCTACCGGTCGCGGTGTTCGAGAAATCTTGCCCTCATCTGTTTCACGAGGTAGTCGAAAAATGAACAAGGTCGAAGAAAAATTGTCTCATTGCTTCGCATTGGTTTTTCCGAAAATGGACCCGAGCCAGCGCGCGATTGCCACTACCGAGAATACGAGCGGGTGGGATTCCATAGCTCAGGTGACGCTGCTCACTCTGATTGGAGAGGAATTTGCAATCGACATCGATTTCGAGGAGTTCGAGGGCGCCACGTCTTTTGCAGCTCTTGCCAGCCGAATCAATCAGATTACTTCCGGAGCTTCGTGAAGCCGTCGCTCCATCGCCGAGCAGCAACCAGCATCACGTCCAGTACGAGGATCTACCACTGTCCAGAAATGCGAAATCATTGTCGGCGAGCTGAAACTGGAAGTTCGGCGAAAGCGAGAGTCTGTTTTTCTTGTCGAGCATATAAACGGCTGGGCCCGGCATTATCCGGAAACCAGCCCGGGCAGCTCCCGTGCGGCTGGGGCTTCCGCTTCCGAACACCACCACCTCATTGGTTTCCTTCAAACCCAAAGCGGTGTGCCGTGCCAGGAAGAATGCGGCAGCCCAGGTTTCCTGGTTGGGTTCGCGCAACCACACTCCGGCTACTCTGGCCTGTCCGCGCAAAACGCTGGTTACGAAATGGCCCATTAGTTCGCCTTCAGCCATGATGCCATAAAGGCTGAAGCGCGCCGAAGGACATCGAAGAAGGTATTCGAAAAATTCCGGAGGGCGCGGACTAAAACTGGCGCCATCCGCCCTCGAAACATAGCTCTCGCCTGAAATCCGTCCCGGCTCAATCTCCATTGCTTTCCAGTTCTTGAACGGATTTAGACCTTTCGGCATGGCCAAAAACGAGTTCCGCGCGAGTCTGGGCGCAAGCTTCCAGTTACGGGTCTGGTGACTCAGAATCTGCCTTACCGGGCGCAGAGGACGTGCCCCCTTCCATTGCCGCTTGTATTCGACAAAACCTAACGCTGGCAGCACTTTGCAGGTCATCTCCGATCCCCCGATCGCATAGATGAAATCGAACATCGCCGCCAGTTTCTGCACCAATGCGAGCCCCGTGCCAGGGGATTCCTTGGCCGAACCCCAGTCGATCATATGGATCCCACGAACGGCATCCCGACCAGTCCCAAAGGTAATTGGCCAGAGCCCGGCGTGCGCAACTATAACGCCATCCCTTTCCAGCACATAACTGCGAGGACCGTTCCAATCGTCTCGTTCCTCCCAGTATTTCCACGCCATCACAGCGGGATCCAGAAACGGAGCGTCAGCGCCGATGTCGAAAGCTGTCACGAGAAATTGGGAGAGCGCATTCAGGTCGGAAATGGAGGTAGGACGGAGCGAGGATTTCATGTCAACTTAATGGACGAATCACCGAAAAGCACTTGGGCGATCTTTTTTTGATCAGCTTTGAATATTCCCGGCTGTAGGCCGAATTTCCTGAGGGAAGCCTCGTACCTTGGAAAAATGTGGGATTTTTAAAGGCTTGCTGAAGGCCGGCGTTGACGCTTGTTCGACGATGGCAATTCCAGTGTGTTGTTCATCCTCCCGGCAGTAGGTGAGGTTGTAACCCGCACTCCGCAAGTGCTCGAACAGCCCTCGTTTTGAATATCCAAAACGCGCATGCACCTCGTGGTATTCGAACTGTATTCGTTGGATTGCTCTGAAAATGTATGCCGGAGTCGAGAGCAGTACCTCCCACTCGCTACCCTCGATATCCATCTTCAGTAAATCGATCTTGCTGAGATGGTATCGATCGAGGAGATCGGCAAGGGTAATGGAGATTACTTTCACCGCGGTTTCGTTCTTGTCCTGCTGGTCCGCATGCATCAAACCTCGCCGCTGCGACTCCCCGGCCGCAGGCATTGTTCTTTCCTCAGATCGAGCGCCCAGCGCCAATGGTTGCACCTCGACGCGAGGCTCCAATCGATTGGAACGAACATTGTGCTGCAACCTGCGAAATGTTTCCGGGAAGGGCTCAAGTGCGAGAATGCGCGATTCCGGCAGTTGTAGTGCCGCCCACACGGAGAATATTCCAATGTTTGCTCCCGCATCTACGATGGTCTTGCAATCGGCCCAGAGGCGATAGCACTGGTGAATGAATATCTGCCAAAAGACTTTTGCTTCGCCCGGCCCAGACACCCGCACGATTGCTCCGTTTCGCAGCAGAATATCCATTGGGAACTCTACTGTTCCGATATTCAGATAACTGGCGATCAGCTTGTGAGCCATCGGAGTCTGCCATTGGGCCACCGGCAGTTCCGACAACTGTGTGAACCTTCGAAGGACCGTGGACAAAGTCCTCATTGACGCGTGTCTCCTCCCAGCCCGCCCTCTCCAGACTCCAGCCCAATGTTACTACGCCCCGCGGAATAGCGGCCCTCCACTATCGAGACCGCATGATAGTGGCCGAGAAAGAGCACTTGATCTCATAGGCCGGTCTTGCCCGGCGGGTGTTTACTCGGAAGCAAAACCGCGCTTTTTCGGGTTCAGCCGGAAAAGCGCGGAAGATCCAAGTTGTCTTGATCATTACTGAAGAGCTGCCATAGGGGACATAACGTCTGTTACGTCGGCTCCAGGATTAGTGCCATCTGTTGCGGAGCCCCTATAGGGGCTGGTCGGGGAAAGCTGATAATTGCCGCCGTCTCCGCCATTGAAATTGACAAAATCCATAGCCTCCCAGGTTGGCAGGGTTTGATTTCCGTGCGGAAAGACCAACGGTGAGTTGGCATAATTCGTGACGATTAGGTTGCCCGTAAAGGAACTCGCCCCTGTCCAGCAAGCGGCGATTTTGTCTGCCACGGTTTTTTCTCCGACTGAACAGTTATTGGCTCCGCCCCCGGTCTGAGAGGCCCCCGAATTACCCGCATTCATAATTGAATTGTTCCAGGATAGGTTCGCGATCTGTGGGGTGTTCGTGGGGTTGTTCGCCGGTGGGCCGTCCATCGCGAGGTATCCAGATGCTAAGTTGTGCCCCCCTACGAATCCAACATTGACTACCGTGATGTGGTTGATCGAGACACTGGTTAGTGTTGTTGGTGGAGGATTCGCGGAATCGTACCCGCTTGCGATCTGCGTGAGAAACCTACCGCATTGATAACACTCGGGATACTGCATTCCATCAAAAATCAAATCATGAAAACTGTAATCATGGGCTCCGGCCGCCCATGCGCCGTCCTGAGTTGGGGCATCGCCGATGTCCATCGCGCCAGCGCCGTGTTGCACATAGTTGTATCGCATCGTCATGTCCGCGACGAAGCAGATAGGACACAGGTTTCTATCATTTCCACCTTCCTGATTCTTTGGACCGACCCTTATATTGACGCCATTCTGAGTAAACCCCCCCCACGTATTCTGCATGTAATTGCCTTCAATCAACACTCGCTGGCCTTCCTTAAATTCCATATTGTTCTTGACGATAAACCTTGTACCGATGAAAGATGCATCGGCGGGATTCCAACTCATGGGTTTGAACAGATGGTTCAGCCTGATTTCGATGTCCGTGGTTACCGACGTTGCTGTACCCCCTCCGAAAATAATATTCTCGGCGGCACCCTCTAAGAAATTGTTTACCACCTTAATAGCAAATCCGCCATCATGCTCGCCGACACTTTGAGAGTCGACACACGCCCCGGTCGTGGCACAGTGGGCGTCGTTTAAATATGAGTCAATCACCGCAATATGATCAGAACCCGCCCCGATTTGTACAAGATGAGCCGTATCATCCAAAGCATCACCGTGTATCCAGCAGCGGTCAAAGATCACCTTGCTGGTCTGAGTGTGGACAAGAGAGCTGTAGAAGTGTCCATCCACGAGTCTCGTAATCTCAATCCCGATAAAGCGGTAATGATCTCCCGGAATAACTGGCTGGCTAGGCGCTGTTTCCAGAATTTGCGCCATTACATCTGCAGTTCCGCCGCTGAAAGGTGGTCGTGAGGGTAAGCTGGCAACAGCAGCATAGCTGGGATTGATACGCGTATGTTCGGGCGGAAGCGCGGAATCCGGAGCGCTGGTTCTGACCGTAGTCCAGTGCTGATCGTCGCATTCTTTGGACGGCAGGGCCTGAGAATGTAAAGAAAACGAAGATCCCGCTTGAAGGACAATCGTATCGCCACAATTCGCGGCATTTAGAGCAGCCTCCAAATCACCCCCGGCGGAAAGAGGAATAACCTTCCCCGGGCTCGGGGTAGCTGTCATGTCTGTATAAAAACAAATCTGCGGCAATTCCGCGTAAGCATCGAAGCGCGGTCCGATCCAACTGCCGTTCGTGTTGCAGTAGCCATTCTCGTTGCGCACCACCGGCAATTCAACCAGCATCAAGGATAGAGTCGTACTCGCGTTCATAGTTCCTGCGGATCCCGTGATCGTCACTGTCGCAGGACCGGGTTGCAGGTCGTCTGTGGGTTGAATGCTCAACAGCGATGTGCCGTCTGTGGATGGGGCGAGTGATGCAATGAGCCCTGCAGGTAAGCCTGATACGGACAAGCTGACATTCCCCGAGAAACCGTTTGGCGGCACGATTGCAATCGAAGTTTCTCCTCCCGTCCACTGGTCAACACTGAGGCTCGAGGGGGACGCGTTGAGGCTAAAGCCTGCGTTCGGTTCGAGAGACGCACGAGGCCCCGATACCGAGGAACACGACGACATGAGCAAAACAAACGAAACAATGCATGAAAGTCTACAAAGAGCTGGAGTGGGGAAGGCGACCGCGGATCTCAATTAATTTCTCCTCGAAACAAGCCACGATTGGTGGCCAAGGCGTTAGCCTAATTTAACTTTGTCGGAGTGAAACCCTGAGATGACGAATGGGCCTATGTCCAGCACTGAGGTATCGGTACCACTGGATGGTCCTAATTCCCTTTCTCGTCACGCGGTAACGTTCGATGTCGCGAAGCTGAGCAACTCGCGCCGCCACTTGGGTTGCGCGGCTGGATTTTGGAATGTTGCTATAATCCAAGGGCGCAAGAGAAGATCCGGGTGCTCGTTTTCACCTTCCACATGAAATTGTTAACAGCTGCATGGCGGCACACAGGGATTCGTATATGAGAGCGGTATGCGGGATTTGTTTGTCGATCTGTATGCTCGCCTCTCTATCTTTGGCTCATGCTCAAGCTACTGCCAATCAGTCTTCGGTCTCACGACCCGGCACCCAGGGTGAATTCGACGGCCCCGCAGAACTGCCTCGCGTGTACGTGAAAAGCGCTCTTGCCGCGACTCCGGCAACGGGGAAAGTTCTGCTGGTAGAGGCCGACGGGGATTTGCAGGGGGCGCTCGACAGCGCCGCCTGTGGCACCATCATCAAACTCCAAGCCGGCGCCGTTTTCACCGGACATTTTGTGCTTCCCAGGAAATCCTGCGACGACGCACATTGGATCATCATCCGCACCAGCGCCTCCGACGAGGACATACCCGCAGAGGGGACACGGCTCACCCCCTGCTACGCAGGCGTGGCGTCCCTGCCCGGGCGTCCTGATTTCCGTTGCACCGCTACCAGGAATGTGATGGCCAAAATTGTTTCCGTAGGCAGGGGTTTCTCGGGACCTATTTCCTTTGCCGACGGTGCCAATCACTATCGCTTTATCGGAATTGAAATAACCCGCGAGTCTTCAAAGGCCAGCATTGTCGCGCTCGCCGCACCGGATGGCCGCGTGCCGGCAGACCATATCATCTTCGACCGGGTTTGGATTCACGGCACTACCCACGACGAAACCAGGCGCGGGGTCTTCTTGAGCGGCACTACTTACATGGCGATCGTGGATTCCTTCTTTAGTGACTTTCACTGTACGGCAGTAGTTGGAGCTTGCACTGATTCACAGGCGATTTCCGGCGCGGCCGGAGACTTACCCATGGGCCCTTACAAAATCGTGAATAACTTCCTCGAAGCCGCTGGGGAAAACCTCGATTTTGGGGGTGGGGAAGCCACGCACACTCCGGCTGACATCGAGGTACGTCGAAACTACTTGTTTAAACCTCTCATCTGGATGCGCGGAGCACCCGGTTTTATCGGCGGCGAAAACGAAATGCCGTTTATTGTCAAGAATCATTTCGAGTTGAAGAATGCGCAGCGTCTGTTGTTTGAAGGGAATGTTCTGGAGGACACCTGGGGCGGCTATAGTCAATCCGGTTTTTCCATACTCCTCACGCCAAAAAATCAGAATAATCTCTGCCCTCTGTGTCGGGTTAACGACATTACCATCCGCGATTGCAAGATTTCCCAAGTGGCCGGCGGACTTTGGATTGGCAACTCTGCCAGTGACGCCGGAGGCCTGTCCTCGGGTGGCGAGCGTTATAGCATTCACGATGTTGTGATCGACGACATTGATGGAAAGAAGTACAACGGCTACGGCACGTTTATGGTGCTGATCTCCAACAATCCCGCTTTGAAGGACGTCAAGATCGACCACGTCACCGCGCTGTCGGCGCGCGTCTTTCTCAGCATCGGAATCAAGAATCAGAAGATTGAGAACTTTACCTTCACCAACAATCTGATCGGAGCTGAGGAGAAGCAGATCGGCACCACAGGCGGGGGCGTAGCAAACTGTGCCTTCCGCCCCGACAAGCAAGGTCCTGAGGGCGTCTTAAAAAATTGTGTTGCGTCACTCACCTTCACCCACAATGCCATCATCGGTGGATTCGGGGGCTGGCCTCCCGGTAATTATTTTCCCAAGAACGTGAAATCGGTTGGTCTCGAAAATGGAGCCGGCTTGGATGAATTCCGGCTTTGTAAGGCAAAAGAGGCTGGATGTAATGGTGCTTCCAAGTATGCCGCCGCAGGCACCGACGGAAAGGACGTCGGAGCAGATATTGTGCGCCTGGATGCGGCTGTCAAGGGTGTGACCTAACTGTGGTCGCGATCCGTTGGGGCATGGCCTGGCGACGCCGATTTGCTCTGCTATGATCGGAAACAATGCTCGCCAGTTTCGTTCTGCGCGGCACCGCGGTAATGCCCTCTAATTGCCGCATTCCGGCACGACAAAATTACTGATACAAACCACACATGTGCGGCATCTGCGGCATCTTTCATTACAAAGACGGACAGCAAGCAGACGAGACGGCGCTCCTTGCCATGAACCGCCAAATTATGCATCGCGGGCCGGATGATGCTGGAACCCTTGTATCGGGCAGCGTCGCTTTGGCCATGCGCCGCCTCAGTATCATTGACCTGGAGACCGGTCACCAGCCTCTCTCCAATGAAGATGGCTCGATATGGATCGTTTTCAATGGTGAAATCTACAACTATACCGAACTTCGCCAAACCTTGATCGCTCGCGGCCATACTTACCGCACGCACAGCGACACAGAGAGCATTGTGCATCTGTATGAGGAGTACGGACCAGATTGCGTGCGTCATTTGCGCGGGATGTTCGCTTTCGCCATCTGGGACAAACGCCATAACAAACTGTTC